>Ga0181539_1005195_pt1 | contig 10651 bp, 8 predicted proteins | sample PEATcosm2014_Bin_46_FD_119767 | JGI IMG/M metagenome (GOLD analysis project Ga0181539, IMG submission 119767) | Peatland microbial communities from MTU Mesocosm Facility, Houghton, MI, USA - PEATcosm2014_Bin23_60_metaG | ecosystem: Environmental > Terrestrial > Soil > Wetlands > Peat | place... | reverse complement strand
TGCCGCTAAATACGATTACTGCAGACCCGATGTTGATTTGAGCGATTCCATCCATATTCGGGATGGAAGGCATCCTGTCATAGAGCGGTTTCTGGCCGAAGGCGGCTTTGTCCCAAACGACCTGGATCTCAACCAGGAAAGCCAACAGGTGCTCATCGTAACCGGCCCGAACATGGCCGGAAAATCCACCATTCTCAGGCAGGCCGCTCTGATCGTTTTGCTCGCCCAGATCGGCTCCTTCGTTCCGGCTTCCGAAGCCCGCATCGGCATTGTGGACCGCATTTTCACCCGAGTCGGGGCCTCGGACGATCTCGCACGCGGCCGCTCCACTTTCATGGTCGAAATGCAGGAGACCGCAAATATCCTGCACCATGCTACACCTCAAAGTCTTATCATTTTGGATGAAATCGGAAGAGGCACCAGCACCTTCGACGGCATGAGCATAGCCTGGGCGGTTGCAGAATTTTTGCACGATTTCGGGGCCAAGGGAGTGAAAACCCTTTTTGCCACTCACTACCACGAGCTGACTGAACTTGCCCGGAGCCGGTCAAGAGTAAAAAACTTCAATGTGGCAATCAAGGAATGGCGGCAGGAGATACTTTTTTTTCATAAATTGACCCCCGGCAGTTCGAGCAAGAGCTATGGGATCCAGGTCGCCAGGCTTGCCGGCCTGCCCCGCGAGATCACGGAACGCGCCCGCGAAATCCTGGCGCAACTCGAAGGAGGCACGTCCGCAGGGCCGTCCGGCGGACCGGGTCTGAAGGCGAAGGGCTTCAGCTCCGCAAAAGAGGAGGTTGAGCCAGGCATACAGCTTTCGATTTTCAAGAAGGCCCCGGATTGGGTGCAGAGCAGAGTTCTGGAACTCGATCCGGATAGCATGACTCCCCTTTTGGCCCTTCAGGAGCTGCACTCGCTGAAGGAGGAAATCCTTCGCGAAGTGAACGGCACGAGGTCTCACGCGAAGAAAAAAAGGCGCGAAGAGAAAAAGATTTAAAGTGAATATGAACTCATACTCCACGCTCAGCGAGGCAGGCTTAATACCGGGTTGCATTCAAGATGGTGCTCGTTGCCTCAAAATCCCCCCTGCCCCCCCTTTAGAAAAGGGGGGTGCAGTTTGGGCGCTCCGGCAGGGGTTCCCCCCTGAAGGGCCATCCGGCAAATGAGTACCTATGGGTATGTAGGTGGTAGAGATGGCGCTTAAAATACGGTTCGTCCGGCAAACGAGTATAAGCAGGTCGAGAAAAGACGGTATCTGTCTGCTGTTAATTCGCCCTCTGGGGTTTTTAGAGTTTCTCTTGCCCTGAAATGGCTTTGCCCCGAAGGGGCTGCATATAATAGACCAGGGTCAGTCCCGCGCCGCGCGGGACGCCACCCTGGGTGGACAAAACCAAACCCATCCTTACCCTGAATGGGTTGCATAAAAATAAGGATTTCCGGGCCAATGCCTCAATCTCTGGCGCAGGTCCATATTCATGTAATCTTTTCAACCAAGAATCGGATGCCTTTCCTGGTTGACGCTGAGTTCCGCAAGGAAATGCACGCCTATCTTGCCACCATCATGAAGGCATACGAATCCCCCGCGCAGATTGTTGGCGGAACGGCTGATCACGTCCACATCCTTTGCGGTCTCTCAAGGTCCGCCACGGTTGCCAAACTTATCGGCGAAGCAAAACGGAGTTCATCCAAATGGATAAAGACCAAGGGCGGCGACCTCGAATTATTTCAGTGGCAAAACGGTTATGGGGTTTTTTCTGTAAGCTACTCTAAGATAACCGAGGTCCGAGAATACATTTCCAATCAAATGAATCACCACAAGAAGATGTCATTTCAGGAGGAGTATCGTCTTTTTTTGCGGAAGCATAGTCTGGATTTTGATGAGGCCCATGTTTGGGATTAGCTCGACAGTCGCGACCAGGCAGATTTTATGCAACCCCTTCAGGGTAAAAAACGGGTTTTGTTTTGGCGACCTGATCCCAGGGTGGCGCTCCGCTTACCCTGGGCTATATTATACTGCCCCCTTGGGGCAGAAACATAGATCCCAAGGTGGCGTCTCGCAGAGCGTAGGGATTGTGGCCTATATTATACAGCCCTTCGGGGCAGGAAAATCCAGACCATAGGTACTCATTTGCCGGATGACCTTTAGAAAAGGGGGGTTGCGGTAGGGTTCCCCCCTGAAGGGGGGAAGGAGGTTTTGAACGCAATTTTCCATGATGCCCGCCTCACCCGCGAAGCATCAAAATAAAGTTATTTTGTAGGTAACTCAGTATAAGCCACTGTTATAAGATATTTCGCATCCTGGCGCCTTTGCATCAGACAGTGTGTGGAAACGGGATATTATGGAGAATTTTTCATGAGCCGGAATGAGCGCCTCGAAATTGCGCCCGGCGCCGTGTTCGAATTTTACGAATCAAAGGAAATCCTTTGCGGGGTCGTTCTCGTTGTAAAGGATGGCCGATTCAATGCGCTCTCCGAGCATAACCGCGAAGTAGGTCTTACCCTTTCAAGAGTCGTTTACCACGGAAATAGATCCCTTAACCTAAAGCTGAGCCGTGACGAACTGCTGCAAGAACTGCGATTCATCTCAGAGAATCGGAAGGGCATCATGGACCGGATCGATCTCGAGGAAATCTGGTTCTTGTTACAATCCGAAGAGGCCGGCTATGAAGCCGAAGAAATTGCCGGGTTCATTTTCAATACCCCGATTCCCGATGACCAGGCGGCCGCAGTCAAGCGGTTGCTGCTTTCGGACAGGCTTTATTTCCAGGCTAAGGACTCTAAATTCTACCCGCGGTCTGCTCAAAACGTCGAGGAGCGCCGCGTCGAGCTGAAAAACGAAGCGGAAAGGGAGCGCAGACTCGTCGAAGGGGCAAGGTGGGCCGCAACTATACACACCCGGCGGCAAAGTGTTCCCCAGATCGAATTCCGTGAAGAACTGATAGAGCAATTAAAGAACTTTGCTATTTTCGGACAGGAGGCAAAAGAAAGTGGTTTCGTCAAAGAACTTCTCAAGCTGGCCGGCATTCCTTCGACTCCCCAGTCAGCTTTCCGCCTTCTGGTACGGCTGGGCATATGGCGCGAAGACGAAAACCTCATGCTGCATGAGCACGGCATTTCAACCGAGTTCCCGCCCAATGCCATTGAACAGGCCGAGCAGATACTAAAATCGAGCCACGCCGACGCAGCCAAAAATGAACGAGAGGACCTCACGGGTCTGGATGTCTTTACGGTCGACAGCTCTTTGACCCGTGACTACGACGATGGGCTCAGCGTGCGCGAGCTTGGTGGCGGACTTCTCGAGATAGGCATTCACATCGCCGACGTTGCCGAACTTATCGGGCAGGGGACCCCCCTGGATCGCGAAGCCGAGGCAAGGGCAAGTTCGATCTACCTGCCGGATGAGCGTGTGTCTATGCTGCCCCCTTCCCTCTCAGAGGGGACATTGAGTCTCAAGTCGGGCGAGGACCGCCTTGCACTCAGTTTTCTCATTACGATGGATTCGGCGGCCAATGTTTGCGAAACGAGGATTTGTCCAAGTGTAGTCAGGGTTCGCAGGCAGCTGACCTACCGGGATGTTAACGAGAGGATTCATGAAGAGAGCAAACTGAAAACACTCTATGAGATTGCTTCGACACTCAGGCAGAAGCGGCTCGATCTGGGCGCGATCATTCTTCCGCTCCCGGAAATCCAGGTTTACGTGAACAGCGCCGGGATGATTCAGATTGCTTACTATGACAAGGAAACCCCAAGCCAGATACTCGTGTCGGAATGGATGATCGAGGCAAACGCTGCTGCGGCGGGCTATCTTGCCCAAAGACACATACCCGCCCTCTATCGAAATCAGGCGGAATGCAGGCCGGAAACCGAGTTCGTCCACAGCGAGCACGAACTCTTCCGAATTTATCGCCAGAGGCGCCTGTTTTCGCGGGCGGAACTGTCCACCGAGGCAAAACCGCACTGCAGCCTCGCAATCGCTCATTACACGACTGTAACCTCACCCATCCGCCGCTACTCGGACCTCATAGTGCAGCGTCAATTGAAACATGCCCTGGCCACCGGGGCCGGACTCTATTCCAAACAGCAACTCGATGAAATGGCAGGGCAGCTTTCGCCCGCCCAGGCCAGGGTTTTCACAATACAGCGCAAATGGAGCAGGTACTGGATTCTCAAGTACATGGAACAGGAAGACATAGAAAACCTGAACGCGCTGGTGCTGGACAAAAATGCCCGCTACGCACACCTTCTGATCCCGGATTTCCTGCTCGAAGCCAACGCCCCGGTGCCCGAGAACGCCAAATTCAGTCAGGGTGACATGGTAAAGATTCGAATAGAAAAATCGATTCCGCGTGAGGATGTGCTGAAGATACAGATCCTGGAAACTCCCGCAAGGTAGCAGGAAGCAGGAAGCGGGGAGCAGGAATGAGGACTGAGGGCGGAGGACTGAGGACTGAGGACGGAGGGCGGAGGACGGAAGACGGAGGGCTGAAGACTGAGGACTGAGGAAAAGTGGCGTCCCGCGAGACGCGGGACGCCACCCAGGGCTGACTTATCAAGCCCCTTCGGGGCATTTCAGCCAACTGGCTCGCTATTTAATTACCACTCTATGAACGCAACCTGGCATCAGGCTTCAAACGTGTAGCCTACTTCACCATGCTGACTCAAATCGAGGCCTGTCGATTCATCCTCTTCGCTTACCCTCAGGCCCATAGTTGCATCGAGTACCTTAAGAATGATGAAGGTTACCCCGAAAGAGTAAACCCAAGCAGATACTACCGACAACGCCTGGATGCCTACCTGCCCTGCGTTTCCGAAAAAGAGTCCGTCACCGCCTGCGGCATTGATAAGCTTTGAGGCAAAAAACCCGGTAAACAATGCGCCCAGAGTCCCGCCAATCCCGTGAACGCCGACCACATCCAGCGAGTCATCATAGCCGAACTTCGGTTTCAGACTGCACGCTCCGTAGCAGACCGCACCGGCAAAAATCCCGAGAAGCATTGCCGGCAGCGGCCCGATAAATCCGGATGCCGGAGTAATGGCGACAAGTCCGGCGACCGCACCGGATGCAGCGCCAAGAGCGGTAGGTTTGCCTCTGTGGATCCATTCGACGAACATCCACGACATGGCTGCAGTACCGGTTGCAATGTGTGTAACCACAAAGGCCGAAGTCGCAAGCGCACCCGAGGCCACCGCGCTGCCCGCGTTGAACCCGAACCACCCAAACCACAGCAGACAGGCCCCCAGTATTGTCAGTGTAAGGTTATGCGGAGCCATAATTTCAACCTGGTATCCCTTTCTTTTTCCCAGAACCAGTGCGCAGGCGAGCGCAGCAACACCGGAACTTATATGAACCACAAGACCTCCGGCGAAATCAAGTGCCCCCATCTCTTTGAGCCAGCCGCCGGTTCCCCATACCCAGTGGGCAAGCGGATCGTATACAAGGGTTGCCCAAAGAACCAGGAACACGATGTAAGTGCTGAATTTGAACCTTTCGGCAATGGCCCCTGAAATAAGAGCGGGAGTTATTATGGCGAACATCATTTGAAATATCATATATGCCTGGTGCGGGACGGTGGGCCCATAGTCGGCGTTTGGCTCGAACCCGACGCTTTTTAGACCCGCCCAGTCAAGATTGCCGATAAAGTGCCCGATGTCCGGCCCAAATGACAGACTGTAGCCGAAAAGCACCCATTGAATCGTTATTATGCCCATGGCAACAAAACTGTGCATAATGGTTCCAAGGACGTTCTTACGCCGGACCATTCCTCCGTAGAACAGGGCAAGGCCGGGGGTCATCAGCAAAACGAGGGCCGAAGAAGTAAGGAGCCAGGCCGTGTCACCGGTGTCGATTTTCGCCGGGGCCTCCGCCGGAGCCGGCGCCGTCTGGGCCGCCTGCGCCAACTGTATCGGCGCGCCCGCCTGTTGAGCAAAAGCAGTGCCTGCCAGTAATGCCAGGAAAACAAGAATCAAAGCCGCCAACAATTTATTCATATCATTTCCTCCGGATCTCTAAACAAGTTGCGAAAGGGTCGCTCCTCCAATGAATCATTAAAACCCTAAAGGGCTTCCGGACCTGTTTCTTTGGTCCTTATGCGCATGACATCACTTACGGGCGATAAAAAGATCTTCCCATCCCCGATCTTTCCGGTGAAGGCCGCCTTTTGGATTGCCTCCATGGCCTTTCCCGCCAGTTCATCCGGAACCACGGTCAAGATCAGCAGCTTCGGGACGAAATTAACCTTGTATTCCGCCCCCCTGTAAAGTTCCACATGCCCCTTCTGCCGCCCGAACCCCTTCACTTCGCTGACCGTCATTCCCTGGATACCGAGCGCTATTAGCGCTTCCTGCACTTCGGTAAGCCGGAAAGGTTTAATGATTGCTTCAATTTTGGTCATCTCCCTACCTCCGCCTTTTTTTGGATTTGGATTTACGCTTATCCCCCCAATCAGTTTCAGCCTTCCAGCATCTGAGGGCTATTGCACAGACCGAACTCCTGAGGACAGTCCAAAGCATGTGCCAAAGCCTGGCTGCGACATTGAAAGCCGATGCTAAGCAGGCGGATTTAAAGGACTAAAATCTTCCGGGAAAGGCTTGAACAGGCAAATTCCGGACCAGGAAGCGGTACACAATTGTATCGCAATCGGCAGGAGGCACAATTTTGAAACGTTTTTGTAAAATCCGTGGAAAAACTGGAGAAAAAGGTTTGCTAAAAATGTGTCTGAGGCCCATTAGAACAAATTAGAATACTTGATCCCCATAATCATGGCTGTGCCCAGAACAATTCTGTAGAAAACGAAAACATATGTCGTATGAGTCCGGAGGTATCTCAGAAGAAAGGCGATTGCGGCATATCCGCTCAAAGCCGCTGCGGCAGTCGCTACGGCGAGAATTGTAAGATCGTGTGAATCGAGGTATTTGAAACTCTCTTTGAACTCGAGAAGGCCGCTGGCGAATACGGCGGGCATGCTCAAAAGAAACGAAAACCGCGCCGCGCTCTCTCTTGTCAAGCCAAGAAAGAGTCCCCCGGCAATTGTGGACCCGGAACGGGATGCGCCGGGGATAACGGCAAGGGCCTGCGCGCACCCGATAAGTATGGCATCCATTATCGAAATCCGGCTCATGTTTTTTGAAAACTTTCCGGTGAGCTCGGCCAACCCAAGAAAGAGGGCCATGGCTATCATTGTGACGGAAATAACTCCCATGCTCTTGGTGAGATGCCCTTCGATGACGTGCTTGAAGCTCAGCCCGATAACGGCAACCGGAACGGACCCCAGGATCACGAACCATCCCATTCTTGATGGGAGGCTCTGCTGACTGTAGCGGGTCCGTGAAATCAGATTTTGGCCGATAAAGGAGACGGATATCTCGACCACATCACGGAAAAAGTACAAGAAAACGGCCAGAAGAGTGCCAAGCTGGATGACGGCAATAAAAGCCGTCCAGCGTTCGGGGTGCGCCAGGTCGATCAACCCCAGCAACTTTCCGGCTATCGTGAGATGGGCGGTGCTGCTGATCGGCAGAAATTCGGTAATTCCCTGAATGATCCCCAGGAAAATTGCCTCGATTATACTCATATTTTATGCCTCATATGATAGACTTGTATAATACCTCGCAGGATAGACTTATATAATACCGCTCACGAAAAAAAATGCGCCTGACATGATAAGAGCGGCGACCGCGCGCGCAGCCATGCAGAACGCACAAACATTAAACGTGGTGCGTTTAAAGGCAAGCCAAATTTTAAGCGCATCATAAAGTGAAGTGAAAATGGAGTCAAGCTCTCGCTTCACGGGGCTTCGCCCTACTTCACTTTGTGAAGCAGGCTTGCCCGGCCTCCCGTAGCGACATGTGAGCGCGCAGCGCGGAGCGCTGGCGAAGCCTGGAGATCGAGGGGCATCTTTAAAGTGAGAAAACTTTCCCCCAACTGGCAGAGCCTGGAGTCATCAGGCGCTCTTTGAACGCAACTTAGTATTTATCCCTCAATCCCATATCAAGCCACTTCATCACAGGGCCTCGCTCCCCGTTTCTCTCGTACGAATCCGTACGGCCTCGTCAATTTTTGAAATAAATATCTTCCCGTCTCCGATTTTGCCGGTAAAAGCCGCTTTTTGAATCGCATCCACGGCTTTTTGCGCCAGATCGTCCGCAAGAACGGTCATGATATACAGTTTGGGCACGAAATTTACAGTGTATTCCGCTCCCCTGTAAAGTTCCACATGACCCTTCTGCCGCCCGAATCCCTTGACTTCGTTTACCGTCATTCCCTGGATACCGAGCGCCGTCAGTGCTTCCTGCACTTCGGTAAGCCGGAAAGGTTTTATGATCGCTTCTATTTTCGTCATCTCGCTGCCTCCATTAGATTTACTGCCTCTTTTCCCTATCACCGCCGGCCTTTAACCATTACACAATTGTACCGGGTGCACATTTTCGTGCTTTTTTACAAGGTTCAAACCTGTACCTCCAAATGAGAGAAAATACCACAAAAATACTGGTTCCTGCCACTTTTGTCTTCTGCATGAGTTAACTCGATACAAAAATGACGGCCTTCGTAGCTGGATTCCCCCATATGCCAAGTATTGGAGCGCATAACGGAACAAAAGTGTTTGACAATGACCTTAACATTTGCCACAAGATACAGTCTTGTTACGATATATTCAAAACGCTTAGACACATTAAACAAAAATACCTTTTAACATCAAGTACTTGGCTTGCGTCTGTCTTGGGGTACGCAGCTTGCTCCTGCGTGCAGGTTTAAACACTCCACATTTTTTAACAATTTCATTCAACCAGGAAGGGCATGTGCGCTATGGCTCTCAAGTTCCGGAAGACTGCATGTTTGCTGACATGGATGATTGCAGCAACATTTTTGTCGCTATGGGTATGGACGCGTCCTGCTTTGGCGGCCGAGGCAACCGTGATGAATCCGGCAGACACCGCCTGGGTGCTCACATCGGCGGCCCTCGTCATGGTGATGCTGCCCGGTCTGGCCCTTTTTTACGGCGGCATGGTGCAGCGCAAAAATGTACTCAGCTCTATCATGCACTCTTTCGTTGCGCTGGGCGTTCTGGGACTGCAGTGGATTATCATAGGATACTCGCTTTCGTTTACCTCCGGGAACTGGTTCATCGGGAACCTCAGCCAGTTCATGCTCATGGGAACGACAATCGATTCGCTAAGGGACACAATCCCGACATACGCATTCGTCATGTTTCAGGGAATGTTCGCCATCATTACTCCGGCATTGATCAGCGGCGCCATAGCCGAGCGAATGACATTCCGGTCCTACCTGGCTTTCCTCGTACTCTGGTCGCTTATTGTCTACTATCCCCTGGCTCACTGGGTATGGGGAGGAGGCTGGTTCCAGTCGATGGGCGGCCTCGATTTCGCGGGCGGTCTGGTCGTGCATCTCTCAGCCGGCATTTCTGCGCTTTCAATTGCCGTAGTAATCGGAAAACGCAGGGGATATCCGAGCGAGATGTTTGTCCCTCATAATCTTACACTGACACTGCTTGGCGTTGGGCTCCTCTGGTTCGGCTGGTTCGGCTTCAACGCCGGCAGCGCTCTGGCGGCAAACGCCACGGCAGCCCTCGCTTTTACAGCCACGATGACGGCCGCAGCAGCCGGGGCGTGCTCCTGGATGACCATGGAATGGCTGATCGTAAGAAAACCCAGCGCCCTTGGATTTGCTTCGGGAATCGTCGCCGGGCTGGGTGCGGTGACGCCGGCTTCCGGGTTTGTCAGCCCGGGATGGGCGATGGTCATCGGACTTGTCTCCGGGGCGATCTGCTTCTACGGGGTCCGGATGAAATTCAGACTCAATTACGATGACTCTCTGGACGTGGTTGGGGTGCACGGGGTCGGCGGCGCGTGGGGAACGCTGGCAACCGGTCTTTTCGCAACCGCAGGCGCGACCGGACTGACGGCGGGCAACCCGAAACAGGTTGGAATACAGGCCATAGGAGTTATTGCAGTGGCCCTTTACTGCCTGACAGTCACCTTCCTGATCGCCTATTTTCTCGAAAAAACAATCGGCCTAAGAGTGGGCGCCGATGAAGAATCCTCGGGCCTCGACAAAGAAACTCACGGGGAGGTTGGGTACAACATCTAATACCAGGTTGATTTCAAAAAAGTATCAAGTGATATCCGGCGGAGCCTTCTGAGGACTGAGGACTGAGGACTGAGGACTGAGTAAAAGATGCGTCCCGCGAGGCGCGGGACTGACCGCTGGCTCACTTATCAACCCCCTTCGGGGCATTTCAACTTGTGTCCATCCATACCCAGGATGGCGTCCCGCAAGGAGCAGGGCGGAGGACTGAGGAGGGAGGACGGAAGGCTGAGCAGAGCGCGCTTGCGCGCGTACCGCCTGGCGGAGCCTGGAGTTGTCAGGCGCTCTATGAAAGCAACTTAGGGCTTGTCCGTAAATAAGCCTCTTAGGGATTGCGCCGGATTTTGTGACTCATTTGGTCGCGAAGATTGAGCAAAACCGCAGGCGTAGTTGTGCTACGTCGAGGATTTTGCGATTGAGGAGCGGCCAAAGCCGGCCAAAAGCCGGATGCGGGCGCAAAGGTTTTATTTACGGACAAGCCCTTAGTATAAGATCTCGATTTCGTTTCTATAACAATGGATTTGGGTAGCCGGCATCCCCCTTTCCTACACC
>Ga0181539_1005191_pt1 | contig 10659 bp, 9 predicted proteins | sample PEATcosm2014_Bin_46_FD_119767 | JGI IMG/M metagenome (GOLD analysis project Ga0181539, IMG submission 119767) | Peatland microbial communities from MTU Mesocosm Facility, Houghton, MI, USA - PEATcosm2014_Bin23_60_metaG | ecosystem: Environmental > Terrestrial > Soil > Wetlands > Peat | place... | reverse complement strand
TTGAGGTTTCTGAGCCGGCTCGCGAAAGCCGGTCTCGGCATTGTACCCTTCAGGAGAACCCTTCGTCATCTCAGGCCTTATACATTCAAACAGGCCATCGCCTGTTGTGGTCTGTTGCAGAGGGCCTGCGGCCCGCGGAATTCCATGAGAAACCGCGAAAGCCCAAGCTCCCGTGGAGCGGGCCTCTGGCCCGCAACGCCGGCTTCCAGCCGGCGTCTGGAGTTTCTACATTTGCCAAGCCCGAAGGGCGAAACAGAATAGCCCTGGGCGCGAGCCCTGGGTCCGCATAGCAAATGGGCGAGCCCCGGAACGGGGCGAAAGGCTGGCCTCGGCCCCAGAGATCGCGCTCATCGTATGCCATCCCATGCTTCCGTAGGAATGTCAGAAATTCCTCCTGGAACCAAACCCGGCGATGGTGCTCTTGCTGCGCCGCGATGACGTGAACGAGCAGCGATGCGAAGCTGTGTGGCATAGACTTACGCCCCGTTCCGGGGCTACTTGGCCGAAACGATGTGTCCCAACGGCTTGCGCCGTGGGCTATGATCTTTCGCCCTTTCGGGCTTGGCGGCACCCAATCCAAATGAATAGTGGACCGCCATGCACGGAATTCTCATCCAAAAATGTAGAAACTCCAGACGCCGGCTTCCAGCCGGCGTTAGCGCCGACAGAATGTCGGCGTTGCGGGCTGAAAGCCCGCTCCACGCCGCCGACGGGCCTAGCTTTTTCGACCCTGTCATGCTTCGCCACAACGCGGGCCGCTTGACAGACGACAAAAACCGATCGTCTGTCCCACCGGGTGCTAAGATCTGATTCAGAGTCGCCATCGCTATGTCACGGATCGCCCGTCTGGTAATTGCCGCCATACTCGCGCTCGGCGCGGTTACCAGGCTTTCCGCGGCCGATTCCGATCGCGATTTTTCCGGAAGATGGGATCTTGACCGCAACGCGAGCGACTTGCGCGCGCTCTCGGTCGAAACCTACGAGTTCCTGGAGGTGGAGCAGAATACGCAGATCCACTGCACCGCGATTGACGCCGGTGGCGCTTCCATTCAGTGGACTTACTTTCTGAACGGCGGCGAAAGCCGATACCGGATCGGCGCCGAATCCATGAACAGCGTGGCGAAGTGGGAAGGTGACGCGCTGCTCATCAACACCTTGGTATCGGGTCTCCAAGACTACGCCGTGATGGACCGCTGGACTCTCTCGCGCGACCGCCGGCAATTGACCATCCAGCGCCAGATCTCGCGCGGCGCCATCCAGGCGGAGGGCCGCATCGTCTACGGACACTTCCTGGTCGACACCGCCGCGCCCCGGCCCGATCTTCCGGTCACGGCCGCCGCTCCCAAACCCGCTCCCGCGGAGCAACCGGTGCTGGCCACGCGGCCCGCCACACCTCCGGCCCCGCTGGATTTTACGATTCCCGCCGGCACCCATATTCTGCTCTCTCTCACCAGCAGCATCAGCACCAGGAACTCCAAGGAGGGCGACCGCGTCTATCTGCAAACCGCCGTGCCGGTCGCGCAGGACGGGCGTATCGTGATTCCTCGCGGCAGCTATGTGCAGGGCACCGTCACCAAGACCAAGCCGGCGGGCCGCCTGTCCAGCAAGGGCGAGTTGTATCTTCTCTTCGATTCGCTGACGCTGCCCAACGGAGTGACGCGCGACTTCCGCGCGCGCCTGACATCCGCCGACGCGTCCAAGGGCAAGGTGGATTCCGACGAAGGCAAGATCAGCGGCGACACCGGCAAGGATCCCCGCAAGGTTGGCAGGGATGTTGGCATCGGATCGATGGGCGGCGTCATTGTGGGCGGCGCCGCCGGCCACCCGATCACCGGACTGGGTGTCGGCGCCGCGGCCGGACTGGCCGCCGTGCTGCTCTCCAAGAACCAGGATGTCGTGCTGCCGCGCGGCACCTCGGTCGAATTGGTGCTCGATCGCGACCTTTACTATACTGCCGCGGAACTGCGACACTGAGCGGGATGTTTTCTTCCCGCTTCCCTTGGGACATCGGCGGCAACGCCGATCTTCAGACCAACCGCCTCACCCGGCTCCTGGCCGCCAGGCGCCGCGCCGGCGCCCGCATTCTGGATCTGACGGAATCCAATCCCACGCACGCCTCGCTCGCGTATCCGGCGGAAATTTTGAGCGCCCTCCAGGATCCACGCGGGTTGATCCATGAGCCCGCGCCCGCCGGCGCCGCCCATGCCCGGCAGGCGGTGGCATCTTATTACCGGGACCGCGGGCAGAGTGTGGACATCTCCCGAATCCTCCTCACGGCCAGCACCAGCGAGGCCTATGCCTACCTGTTCAAGCTGCTGGCGAATCCCGGCGACCAGGTGCTGGCGCCGCGCCCGTCGTATCCGCTGTTCGAATTCCTGGCCCACATGGAATCGGTCGAGCCCCGCCAGTACCCGCTGGTCTACCAGGGCGCATGGAGCATCGACCTGGAGGCTCTCGGCGCAGCCATCACCGATCGCACGCGCGCCGTGGTGCTGGTGAATCCCAACAATCCCACCGGCTCCTACGTGAAGCGCCCCGAGCTGGAAGCGCTGGTGCGGTTGTGCGCGGCGCGGCGCATCGCCCTGATCTCCGACGAAGTCTTCTCCGATTATGCGTTCGCCCCCGATGCGACGCGCGTCGAGACGCTTGCCGGCGTCGAGGAGTGCCTGACCTTTTCGATGAGCGGGCTTTCCAAGATCGCCGGCCTGCCGCAAATGAAGCTGGGTTGGATTGTGGCGAGCGGGCCGCAGGATTTGCGGCGCGAAGCCTTCGAAAAGTTGGAGTGGATCGCCGACACCTACCTTTCGGTGAGCACGCCGGTGCAATGCGCCGCCGCGCGCCTGCTGAAGCTGGGAGATGACATCCGGAGGCAGATCCGGGAGCGCTGCGCGGAAAATCTGGCGGCCGCGCGCGAGGCCCTGGGCGGGTCGGCGGGGAATATTCTGGCGGTGGAAGGCGGCTGGTACATCACCGTCCAGGTGCCGAAGACCCGGACCGAAGAGGAATGGGCTTTGGAGTTGCTGGAGCGCGAGGACGTCCTCGTGCAGCCCGGCTTCTTCTACGATTTCGAAACCGAAGCCTTCCTGATTGTGAGTCTGCTGACGGCGCCGGCAATTTTCAACCAAGGGCTGGCGCGTCTGAGGGCTTTCCTGTAGTTGGAAAAGACAATTTGGGCCGCCGATTAACACCGATGAACGCCGATCAGAAGATTGTCTACAATCTGCGTTCATCCGTGTTCATCGGCGGCTTCAAACTATTCTAGTTTCCGCCTCCGCCTCCACGGCCGCCGCGTCCGCCCGCCGGTGGCGGCGCCGGCAGATCCTTGCGCGGCAGCTTATCCGGCCGCGTCGCGGCGTTGTACACGAAAGCGGCTTCCACAATCGCCATCTGCTGCATGTCGCCCTGCTGGATGCGCTCGTACACATCCATATTGGAGTGGTGGGTGCGCGTATCGTAGTCCATCGGATCCTGGATGAACTGGAATCCCGGCAGCCCCACGGCGTCAAACGACTGGTGGTCCGTGCCGCCGGTATTGCGAATGGTGATGTATCCGGGCGTCACGTCCTTCAGCGCGGCAAACCACTGTTCGAAGATCGGCCGCACCATTTCGTTGCCTTGCAGATAGATTCCGCGGACGCGGCCGGTGCCGTTATCGATGTTGAAGTAGCCGGCGAAGCCGTCATGCTCGGCCGTCGTCTTCATGGTGGTCCGGTCGGCGAAGTGGTCCTTCACATAAGCCGCGGACCCCAGCAGACCTTCCTCTTCGCCGCCCCACAGAGCCATGCGGACGGTGCGGTCCATTTTAAGGTTGAGCGATTTCAAAACGCGCATTACTTCCATGGCGACCGCGGCGCCCGCGCCGTTATCGGTAGCGCCGGTGCCCATGTGCCAGGAATCGAAGTGGCCGCCCACCATCACCAGCTCATTGGGCTTGGTCGAGCCGGGGATCTCCGCGATCACGTTGAACGCGTCGGTGATGCTGGTGTCGAACTGCACCTTGATGTCGAAGGAGAGCTTCACCGGAACTTCGTGCTGCAGCAGCCGCACGATGCGGTTGTAATTCTCCGCCGTAATGGCCACCTGGGGCAGGTTCTTGGTGGGGTCGCCGGTGCGCGGGGCGCCATTGCTGGCGAAAACCACGCCGCTTTCGCCGCGCGCGGAAGCCGTAATGGTCAGCAGGACGCCTTCATCCTGGTAGTAGGTGCGCATGCGTTCGGTAAAGGCCTGCTGTTGCTCCGGCGTCAGCGCAGGGCCGTTGCCGCCGCGTCCACCGCGTCCGCCGCGTCCGGCCGCCGCCCCGCCCGTGGGGAACTGCTCGGGGATCAGCGCCAGCAGTTCTTCGTCGGTATAGCGATGACCCAAGGCCGTGGTGGGGAAGGACAGATCGAGCGGTCCAGCCGTCGTCAGCACGATCTTGCCTTTCAGTTTCCCGTGCCAGGTGTCCAAATCGGCCGGTGTTTGAAGCTGAAGCAGGATGGCTTCGCCGGTGGCCGGCCCATCGGTCGGCCCGCTCCATGCCTGCGGGTAGCCGATGATGGGCATGTAGGTGGGCTCGACCATCGCGCCGCTGTAACCGGTGAGCTGCCAACTGGGGATGGAGGAAGGACCCGCATTGCCGCGGCCCGCGCCGCCGCCCCGCCCTTCGGACTTCGTCGACCATTTTTCCAGGTGGACGTTGCTCAGCCCCCATTCTTTGAGCTGCCCGACAGCCCAATCGCCGGCCGCGCGGAATTGCGGCGAATTGGTGAGCCGCGGCCCGTAGCGGTCGGAGAGGTTGTACATGGTTTCCATGATGGGAGCGCCACGCCCGGCGCCGCCGCGGCCCCCGCCGCCTCCGCCGAACCCGCCCCCGCCGCCCAACTCCGCGGTCTTGATTTTGTGCATCACGTTCAGGTCTACCCGCTCGACGACCTGCTGCGAGACGAGCAGCAGCGGAACGAACAGGACAAGCAATCCGATGAGAAATGTTTTTCTGGACATAGGCTTAACTGCTAGAGCATATCAAACAACCGGCTCGTTTTCCCGGGCCGCCGGGAATTGGCCGCACCGGCGGCCGCCCATCGCGCTAGAATGGAATCATGGCCAGAGGTTGGGAAAGCAAGTCGGTCGAGGCGCAGATCGACATGGCCGAGTCCCGCCGCACACGCGTACGACCAAAAGCGCCGAGTCCTGAAACACTCGAAACAATCCGCAAGAAGGAAACCATCCTTCTCTCCCGCACCAGAGTGGTGCGGGAATTGAGTGCCGCACAGAATCCGCGTTACCAGGCTGTTCTCAAGAAAGCCCTGGCGGAACTGGATGCACAACTCTCAACTTTCGCAGCGGTCTAGCGAAGCAACGTGGCGTGTTCCTTTGGGACATCGCCGTTCCTCTTACCGGCATTGGAGCGCCTGCCCGGCGGTGCAAACTTCGGGCAGGCCCGTGCCGCCAGCCACTTTCAGGGCAAGCTAAAGCACGCCCCACCTCAATAGAACAAATATTTCCGCCACTGCGCGTCGCTCTTGCCGAGCATGCGCATCAGGTGGCGGCTGGTGTGCAAGCTGAAAGGCCGGGGCTGGCGCGCGAGCTTCATGCCCGCCTCTTCCGGAGTGCGGCTGCCTTTGCGGTTGTTGCAAGGATGGCAGCAGGCCACCAAGTTCTCCCAGGCGGTTTCGCCGGCGCGCGATCGCGGAATCACGTGATCCAGGGTCAGTTCGCCCGAAGGCATGACGCGGTGGCAATACTGGCACGTGTAGCGATCGCGCATCAGGATGTTCTTGCGCGAAAGGGCTCGCGTCTGGTGCGGGATCCGGCGATATTCCAGCAGCCGGATCACCGACGGCAGCCGCACCAGCGCGCGGGCCGAATGCACCGCGGCGCTGGATTCCTCTTCGGCCGACGCCACGCCCTTCAAGACCAGCACCAGGGCGCGCCGCGCGGCGCAGATGTTGATCGGCTCATAGCTGGCGTTGAGCACCAGCACGGGCCGCTGCAATCGCTCACTCGACATCCCGATTCACCCCCTCCGTGGATGGAGCCGGCGCGCCGCGCCACCCTTCCATGCGCCGGTCGACTCGCGCCACCGCCAGCAGCGCCACCCGGGCCGCCCCGGCGCGCTTCAAAACGCGCGCGCACGCCGCCGCCGTCGAGCCCGTGGTCAGCACATCGTCAATCAGCAGAATTCGTTTCCCCGCCAGCCCACGCGCGCCGCGGCGGCATGCAAAAGCCGTGTCGACGTTCTGGCGCCGCCTGGTATTGCTCAGGCCGGCCTGAGTCGCCGTGGCCCGCACGCGGCCGAGAGCCCGCACCAGCGGAATGCCGTAGCGCGCCGCCGTGGCGCGCGCCAGCAGTTCCGACTGGTTGAAGCCTCTCTGCCACTGGCGGCGCCAGTGCAGCGGCACCGCCGTAACCGCATCGAAGCGCTCCTCGCGCGGCAAAGCCGCCGCCAGCAGATCGCCGAGCGGCTTCGCCAGCGTCCGCACGCGCCCGTACTTGTACAGGTGGATCAACTCGCGCAGCGCGCCTTCGTAGGAACCGTAGCAATAGGCCGCGTCAAAACCGCGCAGGCCGCCGCGGCACAGAGCGCAGCGGCCTTCAAAATCCAGCGGGAAACGGTTGAGGAACGGCGTCCGGCAGCTCACGCAGAAAAATTCCGCGCTGATGGGCCGCGGCGCCTTCAAACATCCCGGGCAAACCGGGATGCGTGAGACTTCCGCCAGAGGCCGCGCGCAAACCCGGCAATCGTCGGGGAAAAAGAGGGAAAAAAGAGCGTGGGAGGCTGTTCGGACTGCCGATGGACCGAAGCTTGCGACTGCGGCTAGTCTGCTACTCGAGAAGACTCACCTCCGCTAAGCCTCGATTATATCCGATTTTTGGCGGGACGGGCCTCCGGCCTGTCATGGGCCGGCGAAAGCGCCCGCCCCACCAAGCAGCAGCGTGTCCCAAAGAGTGGCGACGGCGAAGCGCGCGGAAGACACCGGCGGCAAGACCGCCGGCGCTACCAGTTGGTATTGAAAATGTAGAAACTGCGGCGACCGGCCAGGAGGCCGGTCCCACATGCCGCCGCATCGCAGTACAATACCACCAGACGAACTTCTCATGGGCTCGAAGCGAATCCTGGGGATGGCGTTGCTTTTGGCTCTAGCGGCGCCGCTCGCGTTCCGCGCGCAAGTCACCACCCAGCCTCGCCCCAAGCTCGCTCCGCCGGTGCAGGCCAGCCCCAAGGCCAACCTGCGCGTCGATACCAACCTGGTGCTGGTCCCGGTGAGCGTGTGCGACCCCTTTAACCGCCCGGTCACCGGCCTGGAGAAGGACCATTTCAAAATCTACGACGGCAAGGTGGAACAGACCGTCACGCATTTCGCCATGGATGACGAACCCGTGGCCGTGGGCCTGGTTTTCGACATTAGCGGCAGCATGGGCCCGAAGCTGCGCACCTCGCGCGAAGCCGCTTCGCAATTTTTCAAAACCGCCAATCCCGAAGACGAATTCTTCCTGGTGGAGTTCAACGACTCGCCCAGGCTGGTGGTGCCGTTGGGCCGCGAGGTTCCCGATATCCAGAACCAGCTCACCTTCGCGCAATCCAAGGGCCGCACGGCCTTGCTCGACGCCGTCTTTCTGGCGTTGCACGAGTTGAAGAAATCCGAGAAGAACCGCAAGGCGCTGCTGATTATTTCCGATGGCGGCGATAACTGCAGCCGCTATACCGAAACGGAGGTCCGCAACCTGGTGCGCGAAAGCGACGTGCTGATTTACGCCGTCGGAATTTACGAGCCGCTTGGAGCGCGCAGCCGCAGCCCGGAAGAAATGGAAGGGCCGGGGCTGCTCAGCGAAATCGCGGAACAGACCGGGGGGCGTCATTTTCCGGCGGAACTCGGCGAACTTCCGGACATTGCGGCCAAGATCGGCGTCGAGCTGCGCAACCGCTACGTGCTGGGTTATTCCCCCACCGACAAACAGCGCGACGGCCGCTACCATCCCGTCACCGTGAAGATCATTCCGCCTCACGGCCTGCCGCCGCTGCACGCCTACTGGCGCCACGGCTACTACGCGCCGGCGGACTGAAGGTGGGGCAGGCGCGTGTCCCAAAGAGTGGCGACGGCGAAGCGCGCAGAAGACACCGGCGGCAAGACCGCCGGCGCTACCAGTTGGTATTAGCTTGAAAATGTAGAAACTCCAGGGGCAGGCTTCAGCCTGCCAAGCGACACCTCACAATTAGCGACACTGCCTGCCAAGCGACATTGACAATCGGTGCCCAGGATGCCATCCTGCCCTACCAGACACCGGCGGCCGAGACCGCCGGCGCTACCAGTTCAACTGTGGTCGCGGCACGGCTACTACGCGCCGGCGGACTGAGCGTTGCGCACCCGCCCCAGCGCTCTCACCACGGCAGCGGTCGATTGCGTGAGCGGTTCCTCGCCCGAAACCACCAGGTCGGCGAACTTGCGGGTTGGGTAAACGAACCATTCGGCGCTCGGCCGCACGGTGCGTTCGTACTGCTCGCAGACCGATTGCGGGGTCCGCCCGCGCTCGGCCACGTCGCGCGTCAGACGGCGGTTGAAGCACACGTCGGGATCGGTCTCCACGTAAACCTTGGTGTCCAGCATGGCGCGCAATTCCGGCCAGTAGAGCACGAACAGGCCCTCCACGATCGCATACCGGCCCGGCTCGATGCGGCGCGAGAGGCTGGTGCGGGCGTAATCGGCGAACGAATAGACCGGCTCGTCGATCGCCTCGCCGGCGGCCATGGCCTTCAGGTGCTGGTGCAACAGCGTCCAATCGAGCGCATCGGGATGATCGAAGTTCACCTTCTTGCGCGCTTCGAGCGGAATCTCTTCCATGCCGCGATAGTAGGAGTCCAGAGAAACGATGGCGGTCCCGGGCAGCTTCTCCACCAGGTGGCGCGCCAGCTCGCTTTTCCCCGAGCTGGACGGACCGGCAATGCCGATAATGTGAGGTCTCATTCGCTTGACGGGGGAGTCACTTTAGTGTACAACCCGACTATCGCTTCGACAAGCCCGCCGACCGAAAAAACCGCGGCCTCCACCGTGACTTCAATGCCCAGGTCCCGCGCGGTGCGCGTGGTGATGGGGCCGATGGAAGCGACGGCCACGCCTTCCAGGGCCGCCACGCCCGCCGCCGCCACGAAATTCTGCACCGTGGAGGAGCTGGTGAAGGTGATGCAATCGGGCTTGCGCGCGCCGCCGAATATCCCGGCGGCCTGGCTTGCGGCTTGTTCCGGAGCCACCGTACGGTACGCTTCCACCACGTCCACCAGCGCGCCGCGGCGCGCCAGTTCCGCCGGCACCAGGTCGCGGGCCACGGCGGCGCGCGGCAGCAGCACCCGCTTGCCCGCCAGGCGGTGCGCGGCGAAGGCTTCCAGCAGTCCTTCGGCAACGTACTCCTTGCCCACCAGGTCCACTTTGAGGTGCAACGCTTCGAGAGCCGCGCGCGTGGCCGGACCGATGGCGCAGATGCGCGCGCCGAGAGAGCGAAGATCGGTGGACGAAGCGTCCAGCCGCTCCAGGAAATAGCGCACGCCGTTGGCGCTGGTGAAGATCAGCCAGTCGTAGGAGCCGAGATTGGCGATGGCGCGGTCGAGCGGCGCGTAGTCGTGAGCCGGTTGAATTTCGATGGTGGGAAGCTCGACGACGCCGGCTCCCAGCGCGCGCAGCCGGGCGGACAGCGCGTCGGCCTGCCCTTTGGCGCGCGTCACCACGATCCGCTTGCCGAACAGCGGCAATCGCTCGTACCAGTTCAGCTTCTCCCGCAGCCGCACGACGTTACCCACCACGATGGTGGCGGGCGGCTTCATGCCGCTTTGGACGATCAGCGCGGGCAGAGTGGCCAGCGTGCCTACCAGCGTTTCCTGATCGGGCCGCGTCCCCCAGCGGACCGCCATGGCGGGCGTTTCCGCCGAGCGCCCATGCTTCACCAGCTCGCGCGCAATCTCCGCAAACGCCGTCAGGCCCATGAAGATGACCAGCGTTTCGGCTTGCCCCACTTTGCTCCAATCGGCCGCGTCCGCGTCGTGTCCGGTCACGAACGTGACTGCCGACGACTGCCCGCGGTGCGTGAGCGGCACCCCCGAGTAGGCCGCGATGCCCAGCGCCGACGTGACGCCAGGAATAATTTCAAACGGAATCCCCGCTTCGGCCAGTGCCTCGGCTTCTTCTCCGCCGCGCCCGAACAGGAACGGATCCCCGCCCTTCAGCCGCACCACCGAGAGCCCGCGGCGCACGCGCTCGATGAGCATCCGCGCGACCTCCTCCTGCGAGAAGGCATGCGCCGATTTCTTCTTGCCGACGTACAGGCGCTCGGCGCGCGGCGACGCCAGCTCCAGCAACGCCGCCGGCGCCAAGTGATCGTAGAGAATCGAATCGGCCTGCTCGAGAATGCGCCGCCCCTTGCAGGTGATGAGTTCGGGATCGCCCGGCCCGGCCCCGATCAGGTAGACCTTACCGCGCATGACTCACCAGCAGTGTGGGACAGACGATCGGTTTATGTCGTCTGTTGCAGTGGGCCTGCGGCCCGCGAAATTTCATGAAAAGTTGTGAGGAAACTGGATGTTCGTGGAGCGGGCCTACGGCCCGCAACGCCGGCTTGCAGCCGGCGTCGGCGCCGACAGAATGTCGGCGTTGCGGGCTGGAAGCCCGCTCCACGTTGCCGACCGGCCCACGC
>Ga0181539_1005185_pt1 | contig 10673 bp, 12 predicted proteins | sample PEATcosm2014_Bin_46_FD_119767 | JGI IMG/M metagenome (GOLD analysis project Ga0181539, IMG submission 119767) | Peatland microbial communities from MTU Mesocosm Facility, Houghton, MI, USA - PEATcosm2014_Bin23_60_metaG | ecosystem: Environmental > Terrestrial > Soil > Wetlands > Peat | place... | reverse complement strand
ACGAGGAAGGCACCAAAGCTGTGGGGGTGCGGGCACGAAGTCAACCCTTCACATTATCCCATCGAGGAAGCGGTATGGTCGGCGTCATCACGCACTGGGACATTTTGGCCCATCCGTTCGTAACCATCCGCTGTTTCGGATGGGGAGTCTTCTTTCAGGCCATCGGTCCCTGGCAGAGCCGACCATTTCTCTCAATGCTTCGAGATGCCGGTTGCTTTGGGACCACCGCCTCGAACGTGCCCACAATTCTGGAACGCTGCGTCGGCTTGGAACTGCGGGCAAAACGAATCTACAAAGCCCTGGCGAAAACCTTTGCAGACGAAGATTCGGTGGGGCAGTTCTTTGCGGGCATGGTCGAGCAGGAACAGTACCACGCCGATCTGCTGGAAATCTGCCGGGCTGCTGCGATTCGTGGTGGCTGGAAAGCCAACCTTTTCAACCCGTGGGACGCCTATTTGCCACGACTTGAGCAACAAATGGACGCGACCGAAGCCACCGTATCGGGAATCCATTCGGTCGAGGCCGCTCTACAGTTGGTCGTCCAGCTCGAATCCGCAGAGATCAATCAGGTTTTCTATGCCGCTCTTGGGGCCAGTGACTCGGCGTTCGTCAAGAAACTGAGGCCATTCCAGAAGACGATGGAAGCCCACATGGCCTACCTCGTGGAGCGGCTGCCGGAATTGTCTCCCAACATGTTACTGGCTTGCCGGGAACTGCGGGCGAAGTTTCCTGGCGTGCGGCGGCAGCCTTGAACTCCCGGTCAATCCTGGTATCCTTGGGGATCGGGCGGGAGGACGCTGACCTTACCTGATCGAAGCCGCGTAGCCGAAAGTGATCCACGCTTTGTAAATCGGCTCCGTATGCCTTCTCACAAAGAAACGGAACAAATGCTGAAAATCCCACGCAAGAAGTACGAAGGCGTCGTCACCGGGGACAACATCATCGTGACCGTTATCGAGATCCGTGGCGACAAGGTTCGCCTTGGGATTGAGATCCCACCGGGAATGCCTCTTCACAGAAAAGAACTGCTCGACGCGATTTGCCAACCAACTAGCGGGACTATCTCGTCCCCGTTAAGGAAAGACCCTATGCCCAAGTTCACCCACGCCATTGTGTTCGTCAGCGACATGGCTCGCTCAGTTGCTTTTTACCGCGATGTTCTGGGATTGTCTCTCAGGTTCGAGTCCCCGGAATGGACGGAGTTCGATACGCCGGGAAGCACAGTGGCTCTGCATCTTTCGGCCGGCGACGGAGACGGCCAGCAGTGAAGAGCAGCACTACCAGCACCAGCACGACGCACGGCAACGGCAAGGCCGCCGACCCCATCATTCCCCGTGGGTTGTTTCCCAACCACGCGGCGGACTTAGCGCGGAGCGGCATAACGCCCGAGATTGCCAAGGCAAACGGGATCTATTCCGAAGCGAACCGCTCGACGCTGGCAAGCCTGTTGCGATTCGTGAAGGGAACCACTAACGCCGCATGGGGACCGGCCCTCGTCTTCCCCTATTCGACCGTTGACGGCCGCGAAGCATACCACCGGCTGAAGTTCGACAACCCGCCAAAGGACAGCAAAGGCAAGCCGCAAAAGTACAAAGCCCCGCGGGCGTGCCTTACGAAATCTACTTCCCCGCCGGCACCCGGGAGAAGATCACGGCCGGCGCCAAGATGATCCCGATTACCGAGGGTAAAAAGAAAGCCATCGCGCTGGCACAGGCCCTGGGGCTGGCGTTCACCGAACCGGAGGCGGCCGTTCCGCTGGGCGTGCGGCCCCACGTGCTGCGCGACTGCCGGCGCCGCGGCGAGTTGCAGGGGGCCAAGGTCGGCAGCAAGATCGTCTATACCCGGGCCGACCTGCTGGACTTCTTGGAGCGACAAAAGGAAAATTGTTGAAGGCCACTTGCAATAAGCACCGAACGGTGTATAATGCCCTTCGGAGTCGAAACCATGACACTTCAAGACCAGTTGAGACAGGCCATTCAAGACAGCGGGTTGACTCTCTACCGCGTTGCCAAAGACTCCGGCGTTGCGGATCAGGTCCTACGCCGGTTTGCCAGCGGCGAGCGCGACTTGACGCTGGAGACCGCCTCGAAGCTGGCGGAATACTTCGGTATGAGACTGACCCGCGCAAAGCGGCCCAAGAAGGGCGGGTGACGACGTGAAGGCGTGGCTTTTCCAGGATCATCGCCAGAAGGAGAAGCTGGGCGACAAGTGCCCTTGGTCGGTGGGCTGGTTCGAGGACGGGCGCAAGCGAAGCAAGAAGATCGGCTGCCAGTCGATGGCGGAGAAGTACGCCCAGAAGCTCGAAAACCAGGCCGAGGCGGGCACCTTGCAGACCAACGGCCGGACGCGATGGGCCAAGTTCCGTCAGCAGTGGGAAGCGAAGATCGGCGCCGGCATGGAACCGCAGAGCCAGCGCTGCACGCTGGACGCCATCGGGCACTTCGAGCGGATCATCAAGCCGGGCCAGGTCCAGAAGATTCGGGCGCAGACGATCGACGAGTATATCTCAAAGCGCCGGCTCGAAAAGGGCAAGAAGGCCGATAGCAGAGTCTCCCCCGCGACAGTCAACAAGGAACTACGCCACTTGCGGGCCGTGTTGCGGGTCGCCTTCGAGTGGGGTTACCTGCCGAAGATGCCGAGAATCCGCATGGTGAAGGAACCGGAGAAGCTGATTCGCTACGTCACCCCGGAACACTTTGCGGCCATCTACGCCGCTTGCGATTCGGCAGAGCGGCCGAAGTCGGACGTCTACTCGGCGGCCGACTGGTGGCGGGCGCTGCTGGTCTACCTCTACATGACGGGCTGGCCGGTCAACAAGCCCCTGGCCGCATCACGAGCGGACCCTGTACGTCGAGTTCGCGCGGATCCAGCGGGCCGCCTTGACCGAGAGCGGCGAGAGGATCATCGACCTGCCCTGCCGAGAGCAGCACGAGCACACCGACGCTTGCCACTTCTACGGCTTCCACGACCTACGGCGGGCGTTTGCCACGCAGAACGCCTTACGGCTTACGGAGAATGCCTTGCAAGCCCTGATGAGGCACAAGAGCTACTTGACCACTAAGCGGTACATCAACATGGCTCGCCAGCTAGACGGGGCTGTCGAGCAACTCCGCGTGCCCGAGTTCCTCATGACCAAGGGAGACTGAACCCCTTGGTCTTGGCCCGCACACGGCAGCTATCGGCTGCCGTTTTTTGTTGGGCGCCGGGCCGGCGGAAAGCGGGTTCCCGAAGGCCAATGTGGAGTGTTTGTAGAGTGTTGACCCGCCTGAGCCCGTCCGAACCGTTGCAGCAAGCGTCCAGAAGTCCAATTGTGGTAAGGTGTTAAGCAAATAGGCCCGGGAGGATTCGAACCTCCGACCAAGGGATTATGAGTCCCCTGCTCTAACCGCTGAGCTACGGGCCCTTCTTTCCCTAATCTAGCAAGGGGGGAAGCTCATAGCCAGACCGCCGAAATCGCGATATGCGGGCAGGTTCTCGCGTGTCATACGTGCTTCCGGCGTGTGGCCAGAAACATAGCTACCGACAGGAGAGGGCAGTTGTTCGGAGAATACTAATTTGATAGGCTGGCGCGCCGTCGGATCTCCTGCGCTAACTCTTGGATGTCCCTTATGAGTACCGAATTCGCTTCCAGCCGCGCCGACCGGGCTTGGTTCATCGTCACTCGGTGGCACGAGTACGAGGGCGAAGCGCGGGCCAACGTGCTGCGGATCCTTTCGATCGGGGCGTTCTACCTGGTAGAGCTGTTCAACTACTATGGGTTGCACGCCGGCTCGATCCGGTTGCCTCCCATTGCCAGCCTGCAATTCCACCAGCGGATCACGGCAGTGGCCGTGGTGTGGACGATCCTTGCCCTGCTCATCCTGATGGTCCAACAGCGGCGAATCTTCCCCAGTGGATTGAAATTCCTCTCGACCGGGGCGGACCTGATCCTTCTGACTACGGCCCTCATGCTGGGGCCAGGCGGGGGAAGCACGCTCACGGTGGGCTACTTCGTGCTCGTGGCCCTCGCGGCGCTCCGCTTCAGCCTGTGGCTGGTGCGGTTTGCCGCACTGGGAGGCATGCTCGCTTACCTGCTCTTGCCCGGATGCATGATGGGATGGATTGTCCGCGATACGCCGTTGCCGAAGCACCATCAGCTCTTGTTCCTCGTGGGCCTGGGGGCCACGGGCGTAATCCTCGGCCAGGTGATCCGCAGTGTGCGGCAGGTTGCCCGGGAGTACGCGACCCAACACGAGACGCCGGCGGAGGAACCGCGATGAACGACTCCGAGAGGACGGATTCCGCCCATTGCCAGCAGTGCGGCGCCCCGCTGATCTCGGGGAAACTCGTCTGCTGGCTCTGCCTGAGTCCCACTGCGCGGCAAATTGGCGGGCCCACGAACAGCGTTCGATCGGCCGCACCGGCCCGACGCCGGTCTGCGACGCAGTTCACCTTGGCATCGCTGATGTTGATCGTCACGCTGACCGCGGTGCTGATGGGGATTTGGAGGATGTACCCGGGCGTGGGAATCGCCTTATCAGTCTTTGCCCTGCCGGCTCTGGTCCGCACCTGGGTGGTTTCGCTGAGGACCGAGGAGCCGGGCGAGTCGAGTTCGACCTGGGACCGGATCCGCGTGTTCCTGCTCTCGATGGCCGGATTTGCCGTCGTCATTCCGGTGGCGGGCATGGTCTTGGTCATGGCATGTCTGGTTGCCCTGTTCGTCGTCTGCACGACACAGACAGGCGGCTCGTCACAACCCGCGCCAGGGGTTAACGTAGCCGTCGGCATCATCTTTGCCCTTGGCCTGGCGGTTGCCGGATTTGTCGGGTTTGCGCTCTACCGGGTGCTCTTTCACCACCACGGGCGATGATGGAGCCATCCGTGGGCCTGGCGCGCCCGTGCCTTCGAGGGACCGACATTTCATGCCCTTGACCTATCCTCTCATCATGCTCGCCGCCGGCGTAACTGCGGGCGTCTTGCTGGCCCGCGGTCCGGACAGGCTCGATATCTCCGGATGGCAACTGGCGGTCCTCGCGCTGGGTGGACTGATGGGCGGGATGTTCGGCGCGAAGCTCCCCTTCGTCTTATCCGACTTTCAGGGGTTTCTCAGCGGTCGGGCTTGGCTCGACCACGGCAAGACGATCCTCAGCGGCCTGGTGGGTGGGTACCTGGGCGTGCTGGCCATGGAGTGGATCCTGGACCTCCGCACCACCGCCTGCGACCTTTTCGCGGTGCCACTGGCGGCGGCAGTGGGCATCGGCCGCTGGGCTTGCTTTGCCGCCGGGTGCTGCCGCGGCGTGCCGACGGCGCTGCCTTGGGGCGTCGACTTCGGCGACGGACTCCGCTGCCACCCGACCCAGCTCTACGAGTCGGCCTTTCATCTCTCAGCCGCCGTGGTGCTGGCCCGATTGCAACGCGATTCCCGCTATCAGGGAAAGCTGATGCGTTTGTACTTGCTGGCCTACATGGTCTTTCGCTTCGCCACCGAATTCATCCGCCCCGAGCCGGCGATCTTCCTGGGTCTGACCGGCTACCAGTGGTCGACGCTCGTTCTGGCCCCGTTCTTTGCCTTTTGGTGTTGTCCTGGCTGCCGGCCCAAGAGGATGCGGCCTGGCTCAGGACGAGTGGATCTGTCGGGCAAGGGCGAACCCGGCCGCCGCGCGCTCAAACAGACCCAAACGGTCTGCCCCACGTGCCTGGAGCCGGTATCCGGTACGGTGTACGAGGAAGCGGGAAAGGTGTTCCTCGAGCGGACCTGTCCGACCCACGGCACCATCTCCGCCTTGATTAGCTCGGACCGGCGCCATTATTATCTCCGCGGTGAGGCGCCTCACCCGCCGCCGGACAAGAATTCGTGCTGTGGCGACGGCCCGATCCATCACACCTGTGTGGCGCTGCTGGAGGTGACGGAGGCGTGTAATCTCCGCTGTCCGGTTTGTCTTGCGGCCAGCCCACGGGGCAGCCACCACCGCTACGAAGACCTCTGTGCCGACCTGGACGCGTTCCTCGCGGCGAGGGGACCCTTGGACGTGCTACAGCTCAGCGGAGGCGAACCGCTCTTGTACCCCGAGCTGCTGCGGTTGATCGACTTTTGCCGCACGCGGCCTATCGAGTTCGTGATGATCAACACCAACGGCCTGGAACTGGCCCGGCAGCCGTCGCTGGCGGCGGAGCTGGCCCGGCGGACGCCCCGGCTGGAGCTATACTGGCAGCTCGACGGACTGTGTGACGAAGTCCATCGCACGCTTCGCGGCGAGGATCTTGCCGAGCGAAAGCAAGCGGTCCTGGAGACGCTGGCAGCGAACCGTCTGCCGGTCACGACAGTCGCCACGCTGGTGCGGGGCGTCAACGAGGGCCAGGTGGGACAACTGTTGAGGATGGGGCTCGACTGGCCGACCATCCGCGGCGTCACCTTTCAGCCGGCCACCGTCGTCGGACGGTTCGTCGGTCCGCACGACCCGCGCGATCGCCTCACCCAGGCCGACGTGATCCGACTGGTGGTCCGGCAGAGCGACGGGCTTTTCACGGAGGAAGACTTCCAGCCGCTGCCCTGCTCCAACCCTAATTGCTGCAGCTTCACCTACGTCGCGCGGAAGGATCGTCCGACGTGGATACCCCTGGCCCGGCTCCTCCGCTTCGATGAGCACGTCGACGAGTTGGCCGACCGGCTGACCTTCCGGATCGACGACGCCCGGCAGTGTTGCGGGCTCGGCCGACGACCGGAGGACTTCTTTCGGGTGTTCATTAAGCCCTTCATGGACGCCTGGTCCTATGACCAGGATCGCATTGACGAATGCTGCGTCCATGCCCTGCGGCCCGGCGGTCGGGCGGTATCCTTCTGCCGTTTCAATGTCCTGGAGCGGGAAAGGGGTGAACCGTGATGCGGTCTGAGACACGCAGGGAGCTCGGACGCCTTTGCGATCATAGAGGGTCTCGACAACTGCGTCCTCAACGTCAGCGGTCCCAAGCGGCCCTTCACCGCTCTAGGGCTATACGGCAAATGCGCGAGACACGACGAAGTCGTTTGCGGCACCAGGTGGGGTAGGGTGTGGCGTACACCTATCCGGCCCGGGCGCGGGCGGCCGGATTGTCCGCGCCGCAGATCAGGTCGTGGATGCGTTGGAACTCCTCGTGGGTCGAGAACGGGATCACTAACTTGCCCTTGCCGCGTCCGCTCTCGGTGAGCTTCACCTTCAGGCCTAAGGCGGCACGAAACTCCTGCTCCAGCTCGGCCAGGTGCTGGGAGCGGCGGGGGCGGGCGACGTTGCCGGCCACGGCCAAAGGCTCGGCGTCGGCCCGAGCGATCGCTTCTTGCACCAGGCTCTCCGTCTGCCGCACGCTCAATCCTTCTTCTTGAATCCGCGTACAAAAGGCGACCTGCTCCCTTTCGTCCCCCAAGGAGAGCAACGCCCGGGCGTGGCCCTGCGTGATCTTCGCCCGCCGCAAGGCATCTTGGATGGCGGCGGGCAGCTCCAGAAGACGGATCAGATTGGCAATCGTCGAGCGGTCCAGCTTCAGTCGAGATGCCAGTTCCTCCTGCGTCGCCCGGTACTCTTCCAGGTAGCGTTGGAAGGCTGAGGCCTTTTCCAGCGGGCTGAGGTCTTTGCGCTGCATGTTCTCGACGATCGCCAACTCGGCCATCTGGCGATCGTCGGCCGCGACCACCTGCGCCGGCACGTCGCTCCAACCGGCCTTCACTGCCGCCCGGAGACGCCGCTCGCCGGCGATCAACTGGTAGCGCTCGCCCCGGCACCGCACGACCACCGGCTGGAGCAGCCCGTGGGTCTGGAGGCTCTCGGCCAGCGACTGGATCTCCGACTCGTCGAAGTCGCCGCGGGGCTGGTAGGGGTTGCTGTCGATGAGCCGCGTTTCGATCCGCGGCGGATCGGCCGGTTCGGCGGACGGCGGACCGGCTTGCACGTCCTGGTCCGCGGCCGTGTCGCTCGCACCAGCTATCGGGGCCTGCGCGGGGGAGGGGACCGTCGGCGGCGCCGGTTGGGCCGGGACTTCCGGGGCGGGAATGCGGCTGAGTAGGGCCTCCAGGCCGCGTCCCAAACGTCGTTCCTTAGTCACGCTCGAGTACCTCCATGCAAAGTTCACCATAAGCCCGGGAGCCCCGCGCACGGGGGGAATAGTCGATCACTGACTTGCCGTGGCTGGGCGCTTCCGACACGGCCACATCGCGGGGAATCACCGTTTGATAGACGATCTCGCCAAAGAAATCGCGGACCTCGTCGTCCACCTCCCGCGTCAGTTCCAGCGTGTGGTCGTACATCGTCAGCAGGATGCCGCCGAACTGGAGCTGCCGATCGCGGCGGTTCATCTCGTCGCGGATCACCTCGATCATCTGCGTCAGCCCTTCCATGGCAAAATACTCGCACTGGATGGGCATCAGCACTTCGGTCGACGCGGCCAAGGCGGTGCGGGTCAGCGGGCCCAAGGAGGGCGGGCAGTCGATGAGCACGAAGTCGTAAGAGCCCAACCCGGTGGCCAGATGATGGCGTACCCGGCTGGACTCGGTCTGGTCGTCGCGGGTAAGCACCGCGATATCGCGGAAGCTGCGGCTGCCGGGCAAGAGGTCCAGCCGGGAGACACCGGTCGGCACCAGCGACGGTTTCAAGGGCAGGCCGGCGACCAGCGGATGTTGCCGGGTCGGCTCCCGGCCCAGGCCGCTGGTGGCATTGCACTGCGGATCGAGGTCCACCAGCAGGGTATACGCCCCGGCCTTGGCCAACGCGGCGGCGAGATTGATCGCCGTGGTGGTCTTACCCACACCCCCCTTTTGGTTGGCAATACAAAGAATCCGAGCCACGTCGGGCCTCCATGCCTGCTGGCGCGCGGCGGGATTGTAACAGTTCGCCGCCGGGAGAGGAAATGCCAATTGGCAATCCGAGCCGGGGCGTGTCGCCCCGGATGTGGTGTCGTAGCGAGCAATCTCTCCGTGGGGGATCATTCGACGCATCAGGCAGTCAGCGGCCGCGTAACGCACATCCGGGGCGACACGCCCCGGCTCGGGTCCCGGCGATGCATCGCGCGTCTCGGAGCAAACAGATCGCACGTTCCACGTGGAACGAACGCTCGACGCCGCTTTCCCGTTCCACGTGGAACGCCTACTCCAGCGGATTGATGACCAGGCCGCTGAGAAGCTTGGGGTAGAAGTAGGTGCTCTTGGCCGGCATCCGCTCGCCGCGGACGCTGATGGCGCGGATGTGCTCCACGGTGGCCGGCATCACCAGGGCCGCCAAGGGATATTCGCCCGCGGCCAGACCGGCGACCACTTCATCGACCAGGTGGACGTAGGTCGGCTTGGGCAGCTCCTTGCAGCCCAGCAGGTCCTCGATCAGCAGGCGATGAAGGATGGCCACGCCCAGTTGCTGCCACTCGGGCGTGTGGTCCGCGGCCGCTTCGGCCATCCGGGCCTGGCCGGCCGCAGTGATATGAGCGATGGTCCAGCGGCGATCGGCTTGGGTGTAGAGGCCGAGGGTGCCCTGGTCGTTGCCCGTTTCGAGGTCCTCCCAGACCGCCGTCGCCTGATCGGGGCCTTCGCCGGCAGGCCGGGCGGTGAAGTACGGGCCGAGCCTGGCGGCCAGCTCCTCGGCCGTCATCTGCGGAACGCCGCGGAACAACCGGTGCGTGGGCATCACCAGCAGGCCCGGATCGTCCATGGCGATGCACATCATCAGCACGAAGCGGGCCGGATGATCGGGCCGCAAGAAGCCGCTGTCGTAGATCTCGTCGCGGTACTTCAAAGCCGTCGTGTAACGGTGGTGCCCGTCGGCGATGAAGATCGGCTTCGGCCCCATCAGCCCGGCCGCCGCGCCAATCACCTGAGGGTCGGTCACCGGCCAGAGGCGATGCACCACGCCCAAGTGGTCCGTCGCCGCGATCGGCGTCTGGCCGGCGATCGCCTCCTCCAACAGGTTCTGCGTTTCGCCCTGCGGGTCCGGATAGAGGCCGAATATCTGGCTCAGGTTCGCCTTGCAGACCACGGTCAACATCAACCGGTCGAGGATCGGGCCGGGCATGGTCTCCTCGTGCGGAAAAACCTGTCCCTGGCCGAACGGCTCCAGCCGCATCCGGGCCATGAAGCCGCGGCGGACGAACGTCTGCCCGGCGGCGGAGAACTCCTGGTGATAGACGTAGATCGCCGGCTGGGCCTCGGGGAACAGAACGCCCTGCTCCTGCCAGTTCTTCAAGAACCGCTTCGCCCGGCTGTAGCGGTTGTCGACCTCGTCGTCGCTCGGCTCCTGGCGGTTGAGGATCAGCCGCACCACGTTGCAAGGGTGCCTGCGGTAGAGCGCCTCCTGCAACTCAGGACCAATCACGTCGTAGGGCGGAGCCACGACGTCGCTGAGCGAGCCGACGTGGCCCAGGTCGTAACGAACGCCGTGGAAAGCTTGGATCTCAGGCATGCTTTGGTAGGTTATGCTTTAGCATAACAATGTGCAGTGTAGGTTATGCTTTAGCATAACAGTGTGCAGGTCATGCCCCCGCATGGCGCGAGACGGACGTTATGCTGGAGCATAACCTACCTCGGTGGCGACGTTAGTAGCGGTAGTAGTCCGGCTTGAAGGGACCGGCGACCGGGATGCCCAGGTACGCGGCCTGCTTGGCCGTGAGCCTTTCGAGCTTCACGCCGAGCTGCTCCAGGTGCAGCCGGGCCACCTCCTCGTCAAGGTGCTTGGGCAGCGTGT
>Ga0181539_1005182_pt1 | contig 10676 bp, 6 predicted proteins | sample PEATcosm2014_Bin_46_FD_119767 | JGI IMG/M metagenome (GOLD analysis project Ga0181539, IMG submission 119767) | Peatland microbial communities from MTU Mesocosm Facility, Houghton, MI, USA - PEATcosm2014_Bin23_60_metaG | ecosystem: Environmental > Terrestrial > Soil > Wetlands > Peat | place... | reverse complement strand
CCACAAAGTAGAAGGGCAGCAGGGCAACAAACAATGCAGTCTCGTAGCGATTCACGCCCCCATCATAGCGCCCAATGACTTACAAAAACAGCAACACCGATTTGGCTGTTGAAATCAGGCGTTAGCACAAGCTTGCGCCGTCTGTTCGCCTCCTCGGCCGCGACACTTGTGATAGGGCGATAGCGTCAGCCATGCGAGGGGCTACAATGGTGCCGTTTTCGAGTTCAAGAGAGGTTCCGGACAAAGAAAACCTCGCGAGTGAACGCAATGGTAGATGACGAACTCTATCGCGCATTACAGCGGCATATGGATCGCATGCCTGTGCCGTATCCAGCTACCGAATCCGGGGTGGAGATCCGTATTCTCAAGCGGCTTTTCACGCCTGAGGAGGCGCGGTTGGCCCTGTGCCTGAGCGTGATTCCGGAGCCGCTGAGGACAATTCATCGCCGAGTGCGCGGCGTTATGACCCGCGAGCAATTGTGCGAGGCGCTCGATCGGATGGCAGAAAAAGGATCCATCCGAAAGCTGCAGGGCAAGAAGGGTCCTCGATACGCGAAGTCCCCGCTCGTGCTGGGCATGTACGAAGCGCAGGTGAACCGCCTGACACCGGAATTAGAGCGCGAGGTGCGGTCCTACTTCGACGAGGGTTTTGGAGCCGCGATACACGGGCCGCTAACTCCACAGATGCGGATCGTTCCAGTCAATAAGTCCATCCCGGTGGAACACGCGGTTGCCAGCTATGACGACATCCGTAGATTTGTCGAAGCCAGCCCGGGTCCCTTCGCAGCAATCCCCTGCGTCTGTCGACAGGGCCGTGAGCTCACCGGCCAACCTTGCCGATTGACCAATGAACCGCGAAACTGCCTGATGTTCGGGAAGGTAGCAGCCATGATGACCGAGAGAGGAATTGCCCGTCCGGTTAGAAAGGAAGAGATGCTGGCGCTACTGGAACAGGCCGACCGTCAGGGGCTGGTGCTGGAGCCGCAGAATACCCAGGATCCGCTGTTTGTCTGCTGTTGTTGCGGCTGCTGTTGCGGCGTTTTAACGACGGCGAAGAAACTGCCCAGGCCGGCCGAGTTCTTTCAAACAGATTTTGTTGCCCAAGTGGACAGGGAGCGCTGTGAACTCTGCGGCACATGCGCCACCCGTTGCCAGATGGACGCGATCGTCGCCGACAATGAACCGGCGAAGGTCGCGGAGGAACGTTGCATCGGATGCGGGCTCTGTGTGACCACCTGTCCATCAGAGGCGATGAGCCTCCGCAAGAAAGAGCGCCGACCGCCGCCGCCCAAGGACATGGCTGCACTCTACTCGACAATGTTCCAGCAGAGGTTCGGACGCCTGGGTGCTGCCTCCACGGTTGCAGGGCACTTTCTCGGGCGCAAGTTCTGACCGCCGCCCTGATTCCGGACGCAAGACCTGATTTCATTTGAAACGGATACAGAAGCTGTCCGGACGATGAGTGCTATCGGGATGTTACGCCAACAATCTATTTAGAGTCTATTTGCGGCCGCCCCGTGCTGGCGCAGCAATTCTGCCACACTTTGCTTCGCCATCCACAAGGGCGTGCGGCCCTTGTAGTTCTCGGCATTGACGTTGGCTCCCCTGGCCAGCAGCAGTCCCGCAATTTCCTTGAAGTCACGATCCGCCGCGAAATGCAAGGGCGTGTTCCCGAATTTCTCCTTGGCGCTGGCATCGGCCTTGTTGAGCAGCAGCAATTCCGCCACATCTCTGTGGCCCTTCCATGTCGCAAAATGCAAAGGAGTGTAGCCTTCATTGTCCCTGGCGTTAGCAGCGGCCCCGCAGGCCAGGAGCAACTCCGCCACATCCCTGTAGCCTTTCAGCGCGGCCCAGTGCAAAGGCGTCACTCCGTCTGTTGCTGGGGCACTAACAATGGCCTTCCTGGCCAGCAGCAATTCCGCCACATCCCTGTGGCCGTTAAGCACTGCCATATGCAAAAGCGTCGACCCCGTCTCGTTTCTGCTGAAGACCAGTTGAGGATTGTCGTTGAGCAACGCCTTGACCTTCTCCAGGTCGCCATCCCGGGCTGCCGTATAAGCAGAAGTTTGCACACTATCCATGGTGCCTCCGATGTGCTGGTTTCAGACCTCCCATAACCTTAACTCACCGTACGAGCGAAGAACAGACTGATACACACCTTCGCGTTTCGCCTGCGCCCGTGCCTGGGCTCGTCTTCGAAACGCGCAACCTGTGTCGGTCGCACCAAAGTCCAATGAGGACTATCAGCAGTATCAGATGGTGCCGTTTTCTCAATCGCGTAAGCCTATCTTAACTGCAAGCAGTTATGGAAAACACGGAAGCCGACGCGAACGGTTGACGCAAACAGGCGATTACACTCATTGAGAATTGGCCGACCCCCATTGGGGTGGGGGCAGTTTTCCGGGACCGGAATTTCGCTGAGACGCGGGGAAAGGGAACGGCCACTCTGGTACTCGGTTATCAAGCGGTTACGCTGAGACGCGGGTTAAGCTAACGGACACAAATTGTTGCTATTTTTCGGGGAATTTTTTTTTGGGAAAAGAGAAATGCACAAGGGATGACACTGCCTGCGTGAGGGGGTAGGGCCGGACAATTCAAGGCCCTGGCGTCCGCTGCGCCTGAAAGCCCAAGAGATTGGGTCGTCGTCGTCGATTCGACTGTCAGATCACTGTGCCCAGTTTTGTGCCCACCACCAAACCCGACTGAGTGTGACGGAGTCTCGGCGAGTAGCCGGAAAGCCTTGTGGGACAAGGCATCTGTAACACTCCGTCACAATTCGTAGCACTCCGTCTAAGTTGTTGGTTTCTCGTGCGACCAGTACTTGGGCGCAGGGGGTCCGCGGTTCAAATCCGCGCGCCCCGACCAAACCTTTCCTTTCCCCTACCGAGGGCTCCTTCGCTCTGCTCAGGATTTCGCCAGCGGGCTCCCGCTTTCGCTCACGCCCGCTAACCGGCTCAACTTGGGCGCAGGGGGTCCGCGGTTCAAATCCGCGCGCCCCGACCAATTTCCCACTTGATTTCCGCTACTTGCCAGCCCCGACCGGTTTCAGAACCGCCGTATTCCGCTCGTCGGAAGCGATCATGCGGTAGAACTTCTTCAGCTCGTCCATTTTGCTGACCGGAACGCTCAGCTCCTTGATTTCCAGGCTGCGAGTATAGTGCAAGACGTTCCCGCTCGCCTCGGTCTTGCTGTGATAGCTGCCAAAGCTGTAGTCCACATCCATCGGAGGCGGCAGCTCGTCCACTTCGTAGCCCGGCGGCAGCGCGATCTCGAAGCTGTCGGTATCTCGCAACGGTCCCCCGAACTCGAACGGAAATCTTCGCGGCTCCTTCGTCTCCAGCACGCTCCATGACTTGCTCCCCAACACGCGCGGCCGCACCAGCAGCAGATTCCCGGCATTCTTTGCGTAGTTGGCGGACTCGAAGGAGTAGTTGAAGCCGAAAGGCTGGTCCGTGTGTTCGTTGTTGACCACGCTCGCCTTCACAATTTGAAAGCTGGAAAGCGATCCCGCGAGAAGGTCTTCGATGGGTTTGATGCGGTCAGCGTTCTTGGTTACGGTGCGCAACCGCCAGCGTTCCGACGACGCTCGATCGCCCAGCCGCACTTCCTTGACATCGCCCTTCAACATTCCGTTGGCGTCGAGCGTCAGCTTGCCCACGCGCTCGATACTGTTCATCGCAGGAGGCTGTTGCGGCAACTCGACCAGTTCGCCACCGTCCGGCGTCACCAGCAAACCGTAATTCGCCTGCAAGTGTCCGCCAAGCTGGCCAAAGGGCGTCAGATCATTGGTAGGATCAAAGAACAGAATGCGGCCGAGTTTTGGATGCTGCATCACGGCAATCAGCGACGGATCGTTCAGGTCATCCGGCAATTTGATGGCAAGAATCACGTGGTTAAACGCGCTGTGAGCTGGTGTCTCACACGTGACCGAACCCCGTTGCGTGTTGATCACCACATGATAGGAGTCCACGCCGATCTGGCGCAGCATGGTGCGCAGGAGCGTTGCTTTGTCTTTGCAATCGCCATACCGGTGCGAGAAAACATCGGGAGCGGCGTGCGGCTGATAACCGCCGACACCCAATTCGATGGCGACGTAGCGAATGTCGTGCTGCACGAACGCGGCGACAGCTTGCATTTTCTGTAGCGGCGTGCTCTTCCCCGCCGTTAACCCGCTTACCTCTTGCTTGATCGGTTCGGACGCATTCATCTGTCCGTTAATCAGATTTCCGTACCAACTCCCCATGTCTTGCCAGTTGGCGAACTCGTTTTTCCGCGACGTCCCACCCGCTGGGAAAAATGACACGACCATCTGGCCTGCCACACCACGCAGTGGCGGCATGTCCGGCTCATGCCTGATGGCTTTCATGTCGCTGACCACCCATTGCGAGACATTGCCGCCGCCTTCGTTGGGCTTCACCTCCGGATAGGAAAGCCACGAGGCCTTGTATTCCCAGCCGGGAGGAAGTTGCAGCGAGTAATGGCTCTCCCGGACGGGATCGGTTCCCTGGAAGTACCAAATATCCTGCAGCCAGAACGGTTGTTCCTCTACTTCATATTCGTAGCCAACAATGTTTCCCGGATCGGGCGCCGGAATGTGCAGCATTCTGAGCTTCACGTCCAACACCAATTCACCGCCTTCGATCGGCGGAGAAATGTCGGTCGCGTCCTTATCCTTAACCTCATAGTCCTTGCCTTGCGCCGGAATGCACCAGCCGTGCAGACTTGTGATCTTTCTGCCTCGATTGAAATGAACATATACCGTGCCATGCCCTCGCCCTTCGGGACGTAGAATCTTGTAAGCCTCGCGCACGTGCGTCCTGATTTTATCGACCGATAGAACGGTCACGTCCGTCTCGGAATACAGCAACACCGCGTCGGTCTTCTCATCATAAGAAGGCAACGTGACCCCGACCAGTGCGTGCATCCACTGTGGAGCATCACTGGCTGCGGCCCGAGGCACACTGGCCATAGCCCACACCGCAACCCAAAAGAAAACTAGCAGCGCTGGCCGGCCAGTTACTCGCTCAGTTGCTCGCATGGATTTCCCCTGGCTGCAAGACAATCTGCTCCGCATCGCCGGTCCTTACCACCTGAAAGAAATTCCGCAACGCGGTGTAGTACTTCTGGTCCAGGAGCAAAACGTCGACGGTTAATTTCCTGGTCAGCCGCAGTGTTCCTGCGCTCTGTTCCACCTTTAAGGTATAGAGAACGACATGCTCATCCTGATTCTGCGGCGTTGGCACACTACTTACTTGCCAGCCCGGTGGAAGCTCGACGGTTATGTCATCCGCCTTCTCGTGCGGGTACTCAAAATAGATAGGATGTACCCGGTTGGCATGTTCGAAGACCCCTTTCTCTCCGGCGGTAAAGATCGCAGCAGGAATCATCACTTTCTTGCCGGCATTCGCGGCCCAACCCGGAATCTTCAGGTTGAATTCCGCAACCAGAGGTGTTTCCGAACTGGCCCAGTCCGGTTTATTGGTTAGTTCTGCCTCCGCAGCCGACCCAATCTGTGACGTCACTCGTTCCTCCAGAAACCTCTTGCGGGCCACCTCGTCTGCGTGTCGCTCTTCCAGCCGGTGGTACATGGCTTCCAGGCCGATGTAGGTGATGGTCAGCTTGCCTTCCAAGTCGCCTGTGTCGGAAAGCTTCAGATTCCCGACTCTTTCGATCCGCGACTCCGAGGCTTGCGGGAGCGTGGTCCGAATCCAGGTTCCGCCGTCCTTATCCAGCCGCAAACCCGGCACCCCTGTTTCCGACCATTCCAGCAACCCAAACGGTGTGAAGGCTCCTCCTGGATCAAAATAGAGGTCTTTCCCATTCAGCTTGAGGAGCACAACGTTGGAGTTCAATTTCAAGCTTTGCATCGTAACCGGAGTGAAAAAATATTCTCGGCGACCCGAAACCCAGCACCCGTAGGCTTCAAAACCCGCGGCTCGCGCCAGTCCAAGGAACAACCAGGTCAGCTGTTGGCCGTTACCATAGCCTCGCTTCCAAACTTCCTCTACGTTTTCTGCCGGCTTTTCTTTTGCGCGCTTTTCCTCCTGCTCGGTTTTCCGCACTTCATACGATGTGTTCCGAATCTGCTGCACCCGGTCATAGATCTTTCGCAGTTTCACGTCCTGCGGGTCACTTGGCGAGACAATTTGCGCCACCGCCTGTTCCATGGCCTTCTGCTTTCCGATGAAGCTTTCCAATAGCCCGTTCCGCTGCTTCCCGATCCGCCTCCAGAAACTGTCCTGGTCCTTCTCGGCGACGCCCTCCTCATAGATAAAATCCACCCGCGACTCCAGTTCGCTCGCAGGAGGCATGTAGTCTTCCGTCTGAAACGCCGGCATATTGTTTGCTTCCATCCGTATGATGTGGTCGGGCCCCTCTTTCGGAGGCTCCGCGCCAGCAGGCAAGTCGTGCCAACTCCAGCGCAGGGAATACTTCACGTAGGTGCCCTGGTAGGGCTTCAGCAAAAATCGTGCTTTCTTGGTGAACAGCTCATTGCTCAGTATCCAATTGGAGTCAAAGAGCCTATGCTCTGCGAAATCAATCGTAAAGAAGTACTCGATGATGCCCCCGACCCCCACATCCGGAAGAGTGAAAGTCTTCGCCAAAACCTTCGCTCCCCTCCCCTTAACCAACTCCTTTTCGAAAATTTTGCCGACAAAGTCTACGATCGAGCCATCCGGCTTGATGGTCCGAGCCCTTATATTCGATAAGTCATCGACTCCCTTTACGAACGGAATCTCGATATTGGCATGTTTCCGCCCCTCTTCGGTCAGGATCTTGATGCGAAAGTAATTGTCTTCGTGGGGAGTGCGGATATTGTCATCCCGATCCACCTGCCGGTACAAAATGATTGCGGGCGCTCCCGGCGCCATCGGCTCGCTGGTCATCTTCAGCTCATCTGGCGAAGCCGGCTGGAATCCCACACCCGCCTGCGCCTTCTGCGCTCCCAAGATCCAGATTGCAACCGTTACCATCACCGCCCACTTGCCTAACCGGAACATAGTCATCTCTCCCAAGGTGAATGCAGGTTCAACCAATGCAGGTTGAACAGAGGTGTCGAAAAACAGGATTCGCTGCAGGCGGGGACCGCGAACTCCAGGGGGACGGGTAGCAACATCCAGCGACAGCAATTCCGCCTCCTCCGAATTCCGGGCCCCCTCAAGCCAGAATCCGGCAGGTGAAGTGAACGCTTGAGTATAGCTGGAGGCGACGATTCGTCAAGGGCGAAAATCACATGTGCACGAGGGGAACTTGCGGCAGGGGCCTCTGCAGCCTGGTCTGAATAACTAGGTGCTGGCTGAGAGCTAAAAGCCGAGAGTTGAAAGCCGAGCCCTACAGCTCGTACTTCTTCATCAAATGACGAAACGAGCGGTAGGAGATGCCGAGCACGTCGGCGGCCCGGACTTGCACGCCGTGGGTTTGTCCCAGGGCGGACTGCAGCAGGGAGCGCTCGATCTGCGCGACATAGTTTTCCATGTTTACGCCCTCGGGCAGAACCGCGCCGGCGGGCGCGGTCATGATCGTACTTATTGTGCCTTCCGCACCGGCGGCCACGGCGCGAGCTTTCGGACGCTCCGCCGGCAACTCGACGTGCAGCTCGCTCGAGGTTTCGAGCGCCACCGCTCGTTCGATCGTGTTCTCAAGCTGGCGGACGTTGCCCGGCCAGTCGTAACCGGTGAGAGCTTCGAGCGACGCCGCTTCGACACCGTGAATGCTCTTCCCGGCTCCGGGCGCATATTTTTTCAGGAAATGATTCGCCAGGAGCGGTATATCCTCGCGGCGCTCGCGCAAGTCCGGCACGCGAATCGGAATGACGTTCAGGCGATAGTAGAGGTCCTCGCGGAACGTGCCCTCGGTGACGTGGCGGTCGAGATCGCGGTTGGTGGCGGCGATGACGCGCACGTCCACCGGAATTTCGCTGGTGCCTCCTACCGGACGCACGGTGCGCTCCTGCAGCACGCGCAGCAGTTTGACCTGCATGGGCATGGTCATCTCGCCGATCTCGTCGAGAAAAATCGTGCCCTGGTCGGCGACTTCGAACAGTCCGCGCCGATTCTGGCTCGCTCCCGTGAAGGCGCCCTTGACGTAGCCGAAGAGTTCGCTTTCGAGCAGCGTCTCCGGGAAGGCGCCGCAGTTGACAGAGACAAACGCTTCGGCAGCTCTGGGCGAGCAGGTATGCACGGCCCGGGCAACGAGTTCCTTGCCGGTTCCGCTTTCGCCGAAGACCAGAATCGTGCTGCTGGTGGTGGCGACGGTGCGGATGGTCTGCTTCAGCTTTTCGAGCGCCGGACTGGCGCCGATGATGTTGTCGAGCGAGTTGCGCGTGGCCGCGTCGCGGCGCAGGGCAAAGTTCTGACGGCTGAGCGAAACTTTGGTGAGCGAGCGGGCAATGGCGAGTTTGACCTCGTCCACGAGGCCGGGACTCTTGCGAATGTAATCGGTCGCGCCGCCCGCCTTGACCGCCTGCACGGCCGCTTCATAGTCATCGACGGCAGTCATCAAAATGACCGCGGAATCGGGCGAGATCTGGTGCGCGTGGCGCAGGACTTCGACTCCATCCACGCCCGGCATCTTGATGTCGGTAACAATCACGTCGTAGAGCGCGCTGTCGATTTTGTGTTTGGCCAACTCGCCGCCGGTGACGGTTTCGACTTTATGGCCATCGCGGCGCAGGGCAATGTCGAGCAGTTCGCAGATGGAGCGCTCGTCGTCAACGACGAGAATGTTACCCACGCGCGCCTCCTCCCGCTCCCGAGGCTGCCAGCGCGGCTCCGGCAGATGCGGATGCGGTGGATTTTCCGCCGGCGGCGCCCTGCTCATGCGCATACTCCATGCGCCGCAAGCGCAACACGAAGCTGGTGCCCTTGCCGACTTCCGAGCGCGCCCACACCTTGCCCTCATGCGCCTGCACGATCTGGTACACGATGGCGAGGCCGAGGCCGGTGCCGCCTTCGAAGCTCGACTGGAAGGGTTCGAAGATTTTTTCCGTCTGCTGCGGGTTGATGCCGGGACCGGTGTCGGCAAAGCTCATTTCCCAGTCGGGGCCGCGCTCGGTCAGGGCCACGGTCAGGGTTCCACCTTGGTTTGTCGTTTTGATTGCGCGCACGGCGTTTTCGGAGAAGTTCCAGAATACCTGTTTGAGCTTGTCGCCATCGGCCAGCACCCAGGCCTCGGACTTCGGAAAGCGGCGCTCAAGCTTGATGCCCGTGTTCTCGGCGGTGAGGCGGTGCTCGAGCAGCGTGAGCGTATCCTCGAGCAACGGAACCAGATTCACGCGCTCGAAGCGATATTGCTTGCCCCGGGAGTAGGCCAGAAAATCGGTGATGATGTTGTTAAGGCGATCGGACTCGCGGATCACAATCTGCAAGAGGTGCCGCTCTTCGGAATTCAAGGAGGGCGCATCCGACAGCATGCTGACCGAGCCGGCAATGGAGGTCAGGGGATTGCGGATTTCGTGAGCGATGGCAGCGGCCAGGCGGCCCACGGCAGCGAGGCGATCCTGCATGCGCACCTCGCGTTCCAGGCGGCGGAGCTCGGTGAGGTCGTCAAAGGAATAGACAAAGCCGAGATCGCCGCGCGCGCTCACGTTGAGCGCGGAAACCAGCACGCGAAAAGTCTTGCGGAAGCCGTTAGCGGCCACGTAGCGGACTTCGCCACCGCCCCGAGCCGCGCCGAAGTGGGGCAAGGGATCCTGAAAAAGGCCGGCAACGGAGCGGCCGCGCAACTCGGCTTCGGAGATCTCGAGCAGATGCTGGGCGGCTCGATTGACCAGCGTGATGCGTCCGTCAAGCCCGGTGGTGATGACGCCGCCGCTCATGGACTGCACGATATTTTCGTGGAGCGCCTGCAGATTTTCGAGCGCACCGCTGGCGTCTTTCAATTGCACATCCACCTGGCGAAGCTTGCTCATCAGCAAGCCGGCCAGATAGGCGATGGCGAAGTAGGCAAACAGGTTGACGAAGATCACTACCTGCAGCGCCTCGAGCTTGGGATGCGAGCTCGAATACGAAGGAATGACGAGGTAATAATCGAGTTCGAGGATAGTTCCGAACAGGATGAAAGCCAGGGCGGCGCTCAGATATCCCCAGGCGCGCGGCAGGAGCATGCAAGCGACCACGATAACCAAGGGGTAGAGGAAATTCAGCGAGCTGTCGATGCCGCCGGTGACATGGACGACCAGAGTGACCATGGCCAGATCGGCGAGCACCTGCAGAATGGCTTGCAGGCGGTGTTCGTTCCAGACCGAAACCAGGAAAAGGAAAAACAGCGAGAGCACGAACCACAGCACCATCCCGGTGAGAAAGGGAAGGATGGGGAGGGGGCTGGGAGTGAGGCGGATGACGGCGAGTTCGATGGCGAGCAGAACCATCAGGATCAGGATGCGAACCTTCACCAGCCAGGTTAGCCAGTTCCGCTCATCGGAGATGGAGTGCATGAAAGCCAGTCGTTAGTCGTTAGTCGTCAGTCGTTCGCTATTCGTCGTTGGCCGTTCGCCGCTAACAACCGAAGCCCGGAGTTAGTCGCTGGCCCGAGATCTTGTGCCCAGCGACTAACGACTCACGACCAGCGCCTGTTTTTCTATCCGGACAGTTTTGCGATCATCGAGAACAACGGCATGTACAGAGAAATCACGATGCCGCCGATGCTGACGCCGAGCAGGCCGATGATGACCGGCT
>Ga0181539_1005181_pt1 | contig 10676 bp, 7 predicted proteins | sample PEATcosm2014_Bin_46_FD_119767 | JGI IMG/M metagenome (GOLD analysis project Ga0181539, IMG submission 119767) | Peatland microbial communities from MTU Mesocosm Facility, Houghton, MI, USA - PEATcosm2014_Bin23_60_metaG | ecosystem: Environmental > Terrestrial > Soil > Wetlands > Peat | place... | reverse complement strand
GGCGGCTGCGAGGATGTCGGCGATGCGTTGCCGGGCGTCGATCGCCTTGCCGGTCTCAACGTCCGGCGTCAGTTCCCCGAACGTATAAAGCCCGAACTCGAACGTCTCCCCCATCGCGGTGCTCGTCCCGTTGAGGGTCGCACGATAGTCGATCGGGCGCGGCTGTAAACGCCAGGCGTTCGCTCACGCCCGCGCGACCTTGCCGGCCCGGGCGCGGTTGCCCTCGACGCTCAAGCCGAATAGCGGGCGCAGATAGGTGCCGGCGATGCTGCCGGCGAAGGCCGCGACCAGCCACAGCCAGCCGTGCAGGCTCGACGAGGCGATGCCGCTGAAATAGGCGCCGATATTGCAGCCGTAAGCGAGCCGGGCGCCGTAGCCGAGCAGCAAGCCGCCGATCACGGCCGCGACGAGCGACCGCGGCGGCACCTTCCAGCCCGGCTGGAATTTGCCGGCAAGCCCGGACGCCAACAGCGCGCCGAGGACGATGCCGAAATCCATCACCGAGGTGATGTCGGCGAAGACGCTGTCCTGCAGCGCCTTGGCGCGTTCCGCCGAATGCCAATAGGCCCAGGAGGCGACGTCGACGCCGGAGGCCGCGAACAGCTTCGAGCCCCACAGAGCGAAGGCCGAAGTGATGCCCCAGGGCCGGCCGGCGAGATAAAGCGTGGCGAAATTGCCGAGCGCCAGCGCCACCGCGCCGGCCAAAAGCGGCCACGGCCCGTGCAGGAAGCGACGCCAGCCGCGACGTTCGGTAACGACGCCGCTGCGCAGATCGCCATGCGCGCGCCGCTCGACCACGACGGTGAGCGCGGCGATGGTGGCGAAGACCGCGAGGCTCGCCGCGAGCGCGGGCGCCCAGCCCAAAACCTTGATCAGCGACACCGAGCCGAAATTCGGCAGCGCCGACCACCACGGCAGGTGCCAGGCGCCGAACGCCGAACCGACGATGAAAAAGAACAGCGTCACCAGCATGCGGGTATTGCCGCCGCCTGCGGTATAGAGCGTGCCGGAGGCGCAGCCGCCGCCGAGCTGCATGCCGAGCCCGAAGATGAAGGCGCCGACCAGCACCGAAATGCCGACCGCGCCGTATTCGCCGTGCACCGGCTGGCCGAACAGCGTGCCCTCTGCCAGGGCCGGAAAGAACAGCACGACGGCGACCGCCAGCATCGCCATCTGCGCGCGCAATCCGGCGCCGCGGCCGTCGGCGATGAAGACCCGCCAGGCCGACGTGAAGCCGAACAGCGCGTGGTAGAGCACGAGGCCGAGCGCGCCGCCGAGCAGGAACAGCGCGCCCTGCCGCCACGAATAGGCGTCCGCAAGCGCAATCGCGCCGGCGCCGAGCACCGCGGAGGCGGCGATGACGACGGAGGTGTTGATCGAGGGGGCGGCGCCGCGCTCGCTGGCGAGCAGGCGTGCGTCAACGGAAAGATCGGTCATGGAGGGCTCACAGTTCCCGGAACAGGAACATCCGGATCGGCGACGGCGGGAGGCCGTCGGGGTCAAAATTTAGGCGCCAAACGACGGCGTTCCAAGCCGGCGCCGTTTCAATAATGGCATAGTGGCGATACGAATATTCTATATTGAATGTAGAAATGGATATTTTCTACTCTGTTATTTCGCGCGGTACCGGATATGGGGAAAGACATTCTCTGCCGTGGAGCGCGATCGGTCGATAAGACCTCCCTTGCCGCCGCTCCAGGGATGCTGTGCCGGTCATGCCTGCGATCGCCCGTCGGCGACGTTGCCGTGTCATGCGACAAACCCGGCCGCCACCGCTACATTCGTGCGGGGCTCCGCAGAGGTACCGAGATGACCGTAACGATCCTGATTGCTCTGGCCGGCCTGATGGGGGCGGGTGGCGTCATCCTGGCCGCAGCCGGCGCCCATGCGGCGCCAGGCGCCGGTCTCGACAGTGCCGCCTATATGCTCTTGTTCCACGCCGCGGCCGTGCTCGGCGGCGCGGCACTCTTGCCGCAAGGCGTGCTGTGGCGCCCCTTGGCGCTCCTCGTGCTGGCCGGCTGGGTGCTCGGCGCCGCGCTGTTCTCCGGCGACATCGCGCTGCGCGCTTTCGCCGGCCATCGCCTGTTCCCGTTTGCCGCGCCTTCCGGCGGCACGATCCTGATCATCGCGTGGCTCGGAATGGTGGGCGCCGCGCTGGCAGGGCTGAGTCGTTCCGGGTGATCGGCGGGACGTTGAAGCCGTATTCCTGCCATCGCGTTGGGTCTTGGTCAGTTTCGCGATTGGGCGCATATGGTGGCCCGCCAGATTCAAGGGCGGGGTAGAGGGGAGATTCATGAAATTCGCCAATGCGACGCGATCGGCCGTGGTGTTGTCGGCGGCGGCCGCGCTCGTCGCTCTTGCCGGCTGCGGCCGGGGCCAGCAGCAGGGGGCGGGCGCGGCGCTGCCGGTCGTGACCGTGGCCGCTCCGGTGCAGCGCGCGGTGGTCGACCAGGACGAATATGTCGGCCGCTTCGTCGCCGTGAATTCGGTCGAGGTCCGTGCCCGGCTGTCCGGTTATCTCGCGGCAATCCATTTCCAGGACGGCCAGCTGGTCAAAGAGGGCGATCCCCTGTTCACCATCGACCGCCGGCCGTTCGAGATCGCGCTCGAACAGATGCGCGCCAATCTCGCGCAGTCCCGCGCCAATCTCGCTTTCGCCGAAGCCGATCTACAGCGCGGCCAGAGCCTTTTGCAGAACAAGACCATCACCGAACAGGTCTACGACCAACGCACCCAGGCCAAGAACGTGGCGCAGGCCGCCGTCGCCGCGCAGGAGGCGATGGTGCATTCGGCCGAACTCGATCTCGACGAATACAGCCAATTGCGCTCGCCGATCGACGGCCGGATCGGCGACCGCCGCGTCGCCGTCGGCAATCTGGTGACCGGCGGTCCCGGCGGCAATACGACGCTTCTTGCCACCATCGTGTCGGTCGATCCGATCCGCTTCGAATTCAGCTTCGACGAGGCCTCGTACCTGCGCTACGTGCGCTTCGCCACCGCCAGCAACGACGTGGCGAGCGCCCACGGCAATGTTCCGGTGACGCTGAAACTGATCGACGAGAAAGACTTCGTCCACGCCGGCAAGATCGATTTCGTCGACAACGTCATCAATCAATCCTCGGGCACGATCCGCGGCCGCGCCGTGTTCGACAATCGCGACGGCATTTTCACGCCCGGCATGTTCGGCCGCGTCCGCGTCCCGGGCTCGCCGCCTTACACGGCGCTCCTCATCCCCGACGCCGCGATCGGCTCCGAACAGGCGCGCAAATACGTGCTGGTGGTCGACGACAACGGCACGGTGGCGCAGAAATATGTCACGCCGGGCCAGCTCGACGGCGGCTTGCGCGTCATCAAGGACGGGCTTCTCGCCAGCGACCGCGTCATCGTCAACGGCCTGATGCATGCGCGGCCCGGCATCAAGGTGAAGCCGCAAGTCGAAGGCGCTCCTGACTCGCCGGCGCCGGCCAAGACCGGCAATGAAGCCAAGGCCGGGTGAGGGAGCGGATTCCTCGATGCGCCTCTCGCACTTTTTCATCGACCGGCCGATCTTTGCCGCGGTGGTCTCGATCGTCTTCGTGATCCTGGGCGGCGTGTCGTTTTCGCGGCTGCCGGTCGCGCAATATCCGGAGATCGCGCCGCCGATCATCAACGTGTCGGGCCAATATCCCGGCGCCAGCGCCGACGTCGTCGCCTCCACGGTGGTCACGCCGATGGAGCAGCAGATCAACGGCGTCGAGAACATGCTCTACATGACGTCGAATTCGACCGCCGACGGCCGGTTCTCGATCGCGGTCACGTTCGATCTCGGCACCAATCTCGACATCGCGCAAGTGCAGGTGCAGAACCGCGTCGCCATCGCCCAGCCGCGGCTGCCGGCCGACGTCCGCAATATCGGCGTGACGGTGACCAAAAGCTCGCCCGACCTGATGATGGTCGTGCACCTTTATTCGCCCGACAACTCGCGCGACGCGCTGTTCATCTCGAACTATGCCACGCTCGAAGTGACCGATCCGCTGACCCGCGTCGACGGCGTCGGCTCGATCTCGGTGTTCGGCAGCCGCGATTATTCGATGCGGATCTGGCTCGATCCGGACCGCTTGCAATCGCTCGGCCTGACCGCGGGCGACGTGACCAGTGCGCTGCAAGGCCAGAACATTCAGGTCGCCTCCGGCGTGCTCGACCAGCCGCCGGTCGCCCACCAAGGCGCGTTCCAGATCGCGGTGCAGACGCTCGGCCGGCTCGATCAGGCCGACGAGTTCGGCGCCATCGTGGTGAAGCAGACGCCGAATGCGGTGGTGCGGCTCAAGGACGTGGCCGATATCCAACTCGCGGCGCTGGATTACACGTCGAATTCCTATCTCGACCACGATCCGGCGGTGGCGCTCGCGGTGTTCCAGCGGCCGGGCTCGAACGCGCTCGCCACCGCCAAGGGCGTCAACGATCTGATGGCGCAATTGGCGAAGCGGTTTCCGACCGGCGTCAAATACGCCATCGTCTACAATCCGACCCAGTTCATCCAGCAGTCGGTCGACGCCGTGATCGACACGATCGGCGAAGCGATCGTGCTGGTCGTGCTCGTCGTGATCCTGTTCTTGCAGACCTGGCGCGCGGCGATCATTCCGCTGGTGGCGATCCCGGTGTCGCTGATCGGCAGCTTCTTCATCATGGCGGCGTTCGGCTATACGCTGAACAATCTTTCTTTGTTCGGGCTCGTGCTGGCGATCGGCATCGTGGTCGACGACGCCATCGTCGTGGTCGAGAACGTCGAGCGCAACATCGCCTCGGGGCTCGCACCGCGCGAGGCCGCGCGCAAGAGCATGGACGAGGTCGGCTCGGCCCTGATCGCGATCGCGCTGGTGCTGTGCGCGGTGTTCGTGCCGTCGATGTTCATCACCGGCATATCCGGGCAGTTCTACCGGCAGTTCGCGCTGACCATCGCCGGCGCGACGGCGATTTCGCTGATCGTGTCGCTGACGCTGTCGCCGGCGATGTGCGCCTTGCTGCTCAAGCCGCACGAGCCCAATCACCGCGACAGCTGGTGGGAGTGGCCGATCCACCGATTCTTCGCCTATTTCAACTCCGGCTTCGACCGCATCGGGGTCGGCATTTCGTGGCTTGCCACGCGAACCGTGCGACGCGTCGTGCTGATGGTCGCGATCTACCTCGTCGTCATCGGAATAGGCCTCGATGCGTTCCGCACCGCGCCGGCCGGATTCATCCCCCAGGTCGACGCCGGCTACATCATCGTCGTGGTGCAGCTGCCGCCGGGCGCGTCGCTGTCGCGCACCGACGCGGTGCAGCAGCGCGCGCTCGACATCGCCACCACCGTGCCCGGGGTCGCCCATGCCGTGAACATCGTCGGCTTCTCCGGCGCGACCTTCACCAATGCGCCGAATTCCGGCGCGCTGTTTCTGGTGCTCGACCCGTTCGACAAACGCGCCCGCGCATCGGGCCAATCGGCCGGCGCCATCCAGCGCGAGCTTAATCGCCGACTGTCCGCCGTCGAGGAGGCGTTCATCATCGCGGTATTGCCGCCGCCGGTGCGCGGCATCGGCACCGCGGGCGGCTTCCGCATGATGGTGGAAGACCGCGGCGGCCAAGGTTCCGAAGCCTTGCGCAAGGCGGTGGAAGCGCTGGTGCTGCGCGCCGTGCACACGCCCGGCATCGCGCAAGCCTTCTCGCTGTTCGAGACGTCGACGCCGCAGGTTTATCTCGACATCGACCGCATCAAGGCGCAGCTGCTCGGCGTCAACGTGCAGGACGTTTTCAACGCCTTGCAGATCTATATCGGCTCGTCCTACGTCAACGATTTCAACATGCTCGGCCGCACCTTCCGGGTCACCGCGCAGGCGCGCGACCAGGATCGGATGGATGTCGCCGACGTGTTGAAGATCCGGGTGCGCAATTCGAACGGCGACACGGTGCCGCTCGGCTCGTTCACGACCGTCGACGATATTTCCGGGCCGTACCGGGTGCCGCGCTACAATCTTTATCCCACCGCCGAGATCGACGGCGCCGCCGCGGCCGGCTATTCGCAGGGCCAGGCGATCGCGCTCATGGACAAGCTCGCGGCCGAGACCTTGCCGGAGGGCTTCGCGGCCGAATGGACGACGCTCGCCTATCAGCAGATCAGGGCCGGCGACACGGCGATGTTCGCTTTCGTGCTGGCGGTGGTGTTCGTGTTCCTGGTGCTGGCCGCGCAATACGAGAGCCTCACTCTGCCGCTGGCGGTGATCATGATCGTGCCGATGTGCCTGGTCGCCGCGATCTCGGGCGTCGTCGTCCGCGGCCAGGACAACAACATCCTCACCCAGGTCGGCTTTGTGGTGTTGATCGGGCTCGCTGCGAAGAACGCGATCCTGATCGTCGAATTCGCCCGTCAGCTCGAGGACGAGGGCCGCAGCCGCTGGCAAGCCGCGGTGGAAGCGACGCGGATGCGGCTGCGCCCGATCCTGATGACGTCGTTCGCCTTCATCCTCGGCGTCACGCCGCTGGTTTGGGCGATCGGCGCCGGCGCCGAATTGCGCCAGGCGCTCGGCACCGCCGTGTTCTTCGGCATGATCGGGGTGACGGCATTCGGGCTCGTCTTCACGCCGGTGTTCTACGTCATCGCACAATGGATCGCCGAGTTCGGCTCGCGGCGCCGCAAGCGGCAGACGCCACAGCCCGTGGAGTAGAGCGTGCCGGTTTCAGCAAAGCGAGACGTGGCGTAGGCTACGTCGTCCGCCGCGCCGGAATAACGTCGCGACACCGGTGTTTACACGACGCCGTCAATTGTCGCGGAGCGAAGCGCTTGTCGCGTCGGGCCGATGTCACACTTCCGGGAGGGACCACGAATGATCCGCAAACTTGTCGTCATGAGTGCCGTGCTTCTGTTCGGCGTCACGGCCGCCGCGGCGCAGAGTTGCCAAGACACGATCGACAAGCGCCAGGCGTTCATGAAGCGCAGCGCCGCGATGGCGAAGATCGGCTCTGCCATGACCAAGGGCGAGATTCCCTTCGACCTCGACAAGGTCAAGGAGATTCTCGCAACCTTCGCCGAGGACGCCGGCGCAATGCCGACCTTGTTTCCGGATTGTTCGAAAACCGGCGAGCACACCACCGCGGCGCCGGCGATCTGGGACAAGGCGGACGACTTCAAGGCGGCCGTCGCCAAATTCCAGGCCGACGTCAAAGCGGCGCAGGACAGCACCATGGACCTCGACAGCCTGAAGGCCAGTTTCCAGACCATCGGCAAGGATTGCGGTTCCTGTCACCAGGCATTCCGGGTGAAGCAGGGCTGAATTGTGCCCGCGGACTCGTGAGCGTGGCCGTCGGCAACGATGCGCCGGGTTTTCGTTTTTCGTGACCTTGCCCATTGCGGCAACCGGCCGTTCGCCCATACTATGCGACCGAATTTGCGGCTTTTGAACATAGCAGTGCCGCGTACTCGCCTCGCCCTAGAAGGCGATTTCGTCTGCCAGGATTGCGAAAGCTGATCGCGCATGGCGCTGCAGGCACCGGCAATCATCGATATTCGTTCGGCCGGCAACAAGGAGCCGGCCGGGATCGCCGACCGGCTGCGCGGCATCGGCGTGCGGCAGGTGCGCCTTGCCTGCGGCCTCGTCATGTTCTCCTATATTTTCTCGCATTTCTTCAATCACGCGTTCGGCAACATCTCGTACGCCACGATGGAATGGTGGCTGTGGTTCCACATCTGGTGGTGGCGAATTCCGGTCGTCAACGTCACGCTCTATGCCGCCGCGACGACGCATGCCTGCCTCGGCCTGTGGGCGCTCTATCAGCGCCGGCATTTTCGCTACACCGTCGCCGAACTGACCCAGTTGATTTTGGGATTGAGTGTTCCCCTGTTGCTCTCGTCTCACTTCGGCATCGTGCGAGTTGGAGGACTGCTGTTCGGGCGTGATCCGCCGAACTATGCGGCGCCACTGCTGGGCTATTGGGTCGCGCGCCCGTACATGATCGCGGTGCAGTTCGTTCTGCTCACCGTGGCCTGGACGCACGGGTGCATCGGACTTTATTTCTGGCTGCGCCTGAAGCCGTTCTTCAAATGGGCGGCGCCATATTTGCTGGCAGTCGCCGTTCTGATGCCGCCGCTGGCGATGCTCGGCGCCAATCAGGGCGCGCACGAGGCCATCCAGCTCGCCAAGGACCCGCAATGGCGCGCTCAGTATGTGCACCCGATACCTCCCGCGCAGCGCGAGGCCATCGACGACATCACCCTGTTCTACTTCCCGATCGCCTACCTCAGCCTGATCGGTCTGGTCTTTGTCGCGCGTGGGGTGCGGAGCTTGCGCGAGCGCCGGCGCGGCTTGATCACGGTTTCTTATCCCGGCCGGCAGGTGCGCGTGCCGAAGGGCTTGAGCGTTCTCGAGGCGAGCCTGCGCTTCAACGTCCCGCACGCCTGCGTGTGCGGCGGCCGGGCGCGATGCTCCACCTGCCGGATTCGCGTCGTCAGTGACCGCAGCGCATTGCCGCGTCCGTCCGGGCGCGAGGCGTTCGTGCTGGCGCGCGTCGGCGCCACAGCCGATCCGGCAATCCGGCTGGCGTGTCAGCTGCGTCCGCGCGCCGATGTGGCGGTCATTCCCGTTCTGCCGCCGCATGTCGGCGCCGATTTCGTCCGCAATCGCCGCCGCATCAATATCGGCGAGGAACGCTACGTCGTCAGCATGTTCGTCGACATGCGCGGCTCGACCGGGCTCGCCGAAGCAAGGCTGCCGTTCGACATCGTTTTCCTGATCAATCGCTTCCTCGGCGCGGCCTCGCAGGCGGTGATCGACGCCGGCGGCAGGCCCAACCAGTTCGTCGGCGACGGCATGCTCGCTTTGTTCGGGCTCGATGTCGATCCGGCGACCGCCTGCCGGCAGGCGATGCGCGCGGCGGCGAATGTCGCGGCCAATGTCGAATACATGAATCACCAGTTCGCGACCGAGCTGCGCGAGCCGATCCAGTTCGGCATCGGCATTCACGGCGGCGAGGTCATTGTCGGCGACATCGGCTTTCGCGATCACACCGTGTTCACGGCGATCGGCGACGCGGTGAACGTCGCCGCGCGGCTTCAGGACATGACGAAGACGCTCAATTGCGCGATCATCGTCTCGGAGGAGGTCTGCACGACCGCGGGCATCGCGCCCGAAGCATTGGCGCGAACGCAAGTGTCGATCCGCGGTCGCGACGAGCCGATGACGGTTCGCATGGCGACCGACCCGACCGTGCTGGCCGGTCTGCTCGATCCGCAAGACGCGCTCGCCGCCGCCGAGCCGCAGGTCGCATGATCCGCTGCGCGACGGCCTTCGCCTGGGCGGCGGCGGGTATCGTCCTCGGCCTCGGCGCGTTCTGGATTTCGACGCTGCCCTCGACCGTTCCCGCGACCGCGCTGCCGCATCACACGCCCAATCTCGACAACGGCCGGACGATGTTCGAAATCGGCGGCTGCAGCGCCTGCCATGCCGCACCGAACAACAATCCGGACAAAGTCGATCGCAGCAGGCTCGGCGGCGGCCTGGCGCTGAAGACGCCGTTCGGTACGTTCTATGTGCCGAACATCTCGCCCGATGCCAAGGACGGCATCGGCAATTGGAGCGAGGCGAATTTCGTCACCGCGTTGTGGAAAGGAACCTCGGAGCGCGGCACCAACCTCTACCCGGCGTTTCCCTACACGTCGTACCAGCACATGCGGCTCGACGACGTGCGCGACCTGTTCGCCTATCTGAAAACGCTGCCGCCGGTCGCCGGCAAAGTGCGCCGCCACGATCTGGCTTTTCCGTACAACGAGCGCCGCTTCCTCGGCGGTTGGAAATTGCTGTTCCTGCGCGGCGGACCCTACGTGCCGGATCCGGCGCAATCGGAAGCGTGGAATCGCGGCGCTTATCTGGTGAACGGGCCGGGCCACTGCGGCGAATGCCACAGCCCGCGCAATCGGCTCGGCGGCATCATCGACAGCGAGCGCTTTGCCGGCGGCCCGACGCCCGACGGCGCCGGTTGGGTGCCGAATATCACGCCCGTCGGCTTGCGCCAGGGCGCCGTCGTCTGGTCGGAACGCGACATCGCGAGCTTTCTCGGCGACGGCATGACGCCCTCGGGCGATTTCGCCGGCGGCCCGATGGCCGAAGTCATTCGCGGCACGTCCTTGCTCGGCGCCGAAGACCGCGCGGCGATCGCCGCCTACATCGCCTCGCTGCCGCCGCTGCAAGGCCCGCCACGGCCGCCGAAGAAATAATTTCTTCCGCCCCCGCGAAGCGGGGGGAGGGGGCCTAGGAGGCCCTTGGCCGCCGTTCTTTAAGCACGCCGACGCGAAGCGTCGGCTGTGGCGGAGCGCGGTGGAGGGGGCCTCTGAGCCAAAACCCCGTTTCCGTTGCAGATTCGCCAAAGGCGTAGCCGCCGCACGCGCTGGTCGTCGATTTACGCCTTGCGCCAGTGGTCAGGTTTGCCTTTATTCGAACGTCCCCCGGTGGATCGCATGGATATGCGGATCAAGCCGCGTATGACGACCTTCGGTCTGTCACGTTCACGGAGACGTGATCTTGACAATTGTCTCCGATACGGATACATAGAGCGAATCATCTCGCCCCCGTAAAGGACGCCCGTCCGGAGGCATACCGGCGGGCGGGGCGAGGGCGGTTCCCGCGGGCGGATTTGCACTCCGCTCCCGGGCGGTTCGGGCATCATGTCATCCG
>Ga0181539_1005178_pt1 | contig 10681 bp, 10 predicted proteins | sample PEATcosm2014_Bin_46_FD_119767 | JGI IMG/M metagenome (GOLD analysis project Ga0181539, IMG submission 119767) | Peatland microbial communities from MTU Mesocosm Facility, Houghton, MI, USA - PEATcosm2014_Bin23_60_metaG | ecosystem: Environmental > Terrestrial > Soil > Wetlands > Peat | place... | reverse complement strand
GCCATACCGGCGACTGCGTCGTTGATCGACGCAACTTTCTTCACGTCGGCTCGGCGATACGGATTCGCCGCCGCTTCTCGGTGCGGCGACTTCGCCGGCCTGCTACCACATGAATCAGAATGAGCGGCGGCAAGAACAGCCCGGCGGCAATATGCAGGTCGCTGATCCACGGACGCAGCGTGTCCGATCCCGCATAATAGAGCCCGAAAGCGGTCGCGATGAGGATGATGTTGAAAATCACCATGACCGTCCCGGTCACCCGATTTTTTCGGGTTCGCCAGATGCGCTGGATGTGCACCGGAAACAAGGCGCCCAGGAGCAACAGCGTCACCATGGTGGCGCCGCCGTGGATCGTGAGCAGAGATGCGGACACCGCTTGCCAGGTTTCTCCGTTCGCAGAATCCTTCAGCCGATCCGTACTCAACCAGGCGACGCCTGTGACAAACAGCGTCGAGAACGCCGCGTAGAGCGCCCAACGAAATCGCGGATCAAGCTGCACGGCTGGCGGCATGTTGCCAGTCTGGCGTGACCCGGATTTCGCCAGACCTGGAGATGAGAAGCGCGCTGGCTTTGTGCCGCCCTAACAGGTCGGCCGCGCCATCGCCTGCGATCATGACGACCTTGGTGAGCGCATCGGCAATCATGCAGGATGGCGCCACCACGGTTGCTCCGGCGCTCTCGCGCACCGGTTTTTGCGTTATCGGATCGATGATTGCCGAGCCCATGGTATCGAGGGATTGGAGAGGATTGAAACGGCGCCCGCTGGACGCAAGCGCCGCGTCGGAGATCTCGACTTGACACAACACGCTGCACGGGTCGCGCGGATCACGAATGGAAATCGCTTCAGGTTCGGCGCCGAAGGCGGCCAGATCGCCGCCGGCGTTGACAAGCCCGCGCGCCACGCCGCAGTCGCGCAAAACCTCCGTCGCGCGATCGACCGCAAAGCCCTTGGCGATGCCGCCGAGATCGATGGTCAAACCGCGTTGCCGAAAACGAACGCGGTGGCCCGAAAGCAATTCGATTGCGCTCGACGCGTCCGCCTCGGCCGAGATCCTCCGCCTGTCGTTCTCGTTGCCAGGGAGCATACCCAAGTTCTGCAGCACAGGAGCCACCGCTATGTCGAACGCGCCCGCCGACCTGCGATGCAATTCAAGGGCCATTTCGAGCACTTGATAAGTCCATGCATGGACCACGACGGCCTGCGTGCCGGCTTCGCGATTAAGACGGCTCACGTCGCTCGCCGGGTCGTGGAAGCTCATGAGCCGATGGACCCGCGTCACGGCCGCGAACGCCAACTCGACGGCTTTTTCCATCTCCGGTCGAGCCGCGCCAGCCGCGGTGATCTCCACGAACGTGCCGAGCCACGGCTGGGCGCGGCGAATCCTATCGCAGGTGTCCATAAGCGGCCACAATTTTCTTCACGCCCTCGGTGACGTGCAGCGACGACAGAGTAGCGCCGGAGATGTTGCGGATATCGCCGCCCACTTTCAGCTGGTTGGCATCGGCTTTGCCGACAAATTGCGCGAGCCAGCTCGGGCTTCTCACCTCGCCGCCATACGATTCGCGGTACTGCAGAATATCCACGCGATGGATGCGTCCACCGGAATCGATCGACACCGCGTAGTCGATATACAGATGCTTCCCGATGACATGGTCGAAAACAAAAATCCCGCCGGTGCTGGCTTTCCAAACGCGGCCCGGCTCCACCTCGGTAAAGCTCGCCGACGGAAACGCAAGCTTCTGCGCTTCGCCGACGGTAAGATATTGAACCGCGTATGCCGGCGCCGTGACCGAGATCACGACCGCAGCCGGAGCAGTCCATCGTAGCCATTCAGTCATAGCGTCGTTGCCCCAGTTCATCATCCGCCGTTGGCGACGGTCCATTGCAAATGTGACGTTCTTGAACCCTACTGCCGCGCTTATGCCGACATCAAAAGAAGAAGCCGACGCCGCCAAGAGCCGAGTCGGAATTCGCTCCCGCCGGATCGCGATTGATCACTTTCTGGTAGGTCGCTTTGAGCACCAGGTTGGGCGACGGGAACACCGCGAGGCCCGCGCTGTGGTACTGCGTCTGGCCGGCGCCGGTCGGCGCGTTCAAGTCGGTGCCGGCAAAACCGCCGGTCTGCAGGTTCTGATAGCTATAGCGGTAGAACGGGACGGCTTCCCACTCGCTGTGAAGGATGGTACCGAGCGGAATGTGATAGGCGACTTCGCCGGAATAGCCGTACATGTTCTTACCCACGTTGTCGGTGGGGTCGGTATCGTTGTTGGCGCGCAGATTGGCCGGGTTGCCGAACGTGACATGGACGCCTTCGCCGCGAAATTCCCAACCGGTGTTCGGAACGCGATAGCGGAACTCGGCGTCGAACATCGCAAGGCTCGATGAACCTAAAAGATTGCCCGCGTCGCCGTGCGCCCCACGCGGCGTGGTATTGGGCGTGTAATAGGCGCTCACGCTCCAGGCCAAGCCGGGAAGCGAAGCCGGCTCCATGAAGTCGAGCCTGCCGGAGACCGCCAGTGAGTTGGAGAGCTGGCGAAAATCGCCAAGCGGCGGGTTGGAAAATGTCAGTGCGTTGTGGCCATCGATGCCGGGGAAATACGCAGCCCCCCCCGCCGTGCAAGGCGTCGTGCCGCCCCCCAGCGGCACTGTGTTGGCATCGGTGCGACAGTCGAACGAGTCACCGAAATCCTCCTGGGCGGCGCTGAGCATCGCCTGATATCTCACGCCGTCCGAAATCGTGCCGTAGATGCTGGTCGCGGGCACCTTCCAGGTCGAAGGGATCAGGCCGTTATACAGTTCCGGCCGAAACACGCTGTAGAACTCGGTCGGCTCGTGATGCTGATTGATGTAGCCGATCGGCACCAGATCGATCCCGGGCGCCCGCCAGTTGATCGGATCGGCGATTTTGAAATCGACCCAAAGCTGCTCGATCTCGGCGGTGCCGTGCAGCTTGTCGTCATTGTCGAATCCCGTGCCGGCGTGCTCGAATTCGATCTCGGCATTGAAGATGATGTTGTCGGTAACGGCGTAAGTCGGCAGCAGCACGAGGCGCCGAGCGGCGTCGGACCCGAGCTGCCATTGGCCGCCCGCAGCTGGATTCTGCATTGCGCCGAATTGAACTTCGCCATAGGCGCCGATGCTCAAACCGGACACTGGTGAATCGACCATTCCCAAAATGCCTTTATCGCCGGATTTTTTCGCGGCATCCTTAGGCGCCGCCGCCTGTGCATGAGGCGCGGCATCCGCAGCGTCGTAGAGCTTGCCAGACTTGCCGGGCTTGCCCGACGGCTTCGCATCTGAGGCGGCGGCGGTCGATGCCTGCGGAGCCGCGGCCGAAGTGGCTGCACCTTTCTGTTTAATCTGCCCTTCCAGAGATTTGATGCGCTGCTCCATGGTTTGAAGCTTCTTCAGCAATGCCTCATTTGAAGTCTGGTCGGCTGGAGCGTCGGGCTTCGCGGCCGCATCGTCGCCCGCGCGGGCCGCTCCGACAGGTCCGCAGAGCATCGCCACGGCTGCGGCCGTAGCCATCAAAGCGCAGCGAAGCCGCGTCGGTCGGGACGACATTCGAATTATTCTAATAAACATCTACTCTCTCACTGGTGAGACTTTGGATCGCTGAGTTATTGCTGCGTGCCAGGCCGCAATGGCAGTATTTGCGTGGCTCTAAACTTGAATGTCAATGGTAACAACTAAAGATTAGAACGTTTATAATCCAATGATGGCAAGCTTTTAACTGTTATAAACGCACGGATGCATCTTCTACACTAGAGTAATTCGAAGCTATATGAATTCGCGCGACAGCGCAGAGATTTAGAAAGCAACGAGCCGAGAACCGCCGATCTGGACCGCCAAGAGCGCGTGCAGCCATCGCAGCTAGCCGGGAACGCATTCCCGAAAATTGATTGCCATCGTTGAACAACGCGACGGCGGAAATTATGGGAGTTTATTTACGCGACCCGGACCTGGGCCAGAAAGCGCTCGACTTCGGCGCGCAGCCGGCCCGACTTCGCCGCCAATTCGCTGCCCGCATTGAGCACGGCATCCGCCACTTCTCCGGTCTTTGCCGCGGCGGCGGAAACCTGAATGACGCTTGCGGAAACCTCGCGGGTACGTTCGGCGGCGGCGTTGGCGCTTCGCGCGATCTCCTTGCTGACCGCATCCTGCTGCTGCACCGCGACCGATATGTCGTTGGCGTTCTCGTCGAGCTGCCCGATGGTGTTCGCGATCGCCTTCATCGCCGCCACCATGCTCGAGGTCGTCGTTTCGATCGAGAATATCTGTTGCGTGATATCGCCGGTCGCCTTCTCGGTTTGCGCGGCGAGGCTCTTGACCTCCTGGGCGACGACGGCGAAACCGCGGCCCGCCGTGCCGGCACGCGCCGCTTCGATGGTGGCGTTGAGCGCCAGCAAATTGGTCTGCGCCGCCACCTCGCGGATGAGGTTGCTGACGCTGTTGATCTGCCCGACCGTCGCCGCCAGCCGCTCGACCGTGCCGATGATCGTCTTGGTCTCGTCGCTGGCCTGGCGCGCGATACTGGCCGAACAGCGCGCTTGATTGGAAATCTGCTCCACCGATTGCGCGATCTCGTCGGCCGCCATGGCGACGTTATCGACATTCGCCGTCGCTTCTTCCGATGCCGATGCGGTCGCGCTCGCCTGCGTCTGATTGTATTTGGCGGTTTCCGCCATGATCCGCGCGCATTGGTCCATCGTCTGCGAAGCGCTGTCGAGCGCCTGGGCGACCTCGTTGACCGCATGCTCGAAATCCTGCGTCGCGGCTTCCATTTGCCGGCGCCGCAGTTCCGATTGCCCGGCGCGATCGGCCTCGCTCTGCCGCGCTGCCGTCACGTCCTCGATGGCCTGCCGGAATACCACCAGCGCTCGCGCCATGGCGGCAATCTCGTCGTGGCCGCCGACGGCGATCGCCACATTCGCCTCGCCCTGCGCAATCCGGCGCATGGCGTCGCTCAGCAGAGTCAAGCGGCCGACAATGCTGCGCCCGACATAGAGCCAGGCGATCAAGCCCGCCACCGCCAGTGCCGCCGCGCTGAGAACCATAAGCAGGATTCGACCCACTCTGATCTGGGAATTTGCGCGCGACGAGAGCGTCCGTGCGATTACGCTTTGTCGACCGATCAAGTTCTCGACAGCGCTCTTGAGCTGGGACGCCTGCGCAAGAGCCGCGGAATATACTTGCTGTGCATCCTGCTCGCGCTTGAGTTCGTTGGCCCGTTGCGCCATGATGCCGAAGTCGCCGCCCAAGGCCGCGAGCTTTCCATAAAGACCGGATATTCTGCCGCGCTGCTCGGAGTCCGGAAGCGCCTGCAAGTTGGCATCGATAGTGCGCTCGGCCGAGGCAATGAGATCGCGCATCGGCGGCAGTCTGGCGCTGTCGGTCACCATCGATGATTCGATAAACAGTCCGGCGAGCAGATTGGCGTCGGCCTGGATCTCGAGCAGTCGCCGCAGCGCATCGATCGATCGATTGAAATCCGCCCTGCTTTCCGAGGCCTCGCTTTTGGTCATCAGATCGAAATTGGCGTCGTCGATCGCCGGCGTAATCGCTTCGAGCAGGTTCTCGTGCGCCTTGCGGACGGCGAGCGCGAGCGCGCGCCGTTGCGCCGCAATTTGGATGCGATCCGCGACCGTCCGATTAAGAACCTCGAGCTGCTCATTCATCGCGGCTTGCGCAACTTCGATCTCGTTGTTTTGGCTGGCGTCCAACGCCTGCAAGGCATCGATTCTCGCCTTCAAACTGCGGGATTGGTTGCCAATTTCTCTGGTGACTTCAACTCTATGACTTTCATCCTCGACCGCCATCAAGCGCGGGGCGAATGCGACAAGGTCGCTCGTATCCTCCGACAGTCGAATCGACTCGACCGTCGCCGGCGTGCTCCGGAATACGATTTCGGTCAAAGTTGCGCTGATATTGGCCGACGCGAACAGCGCGAACAGCGAGCCGACGACGGTCATGCCCGCGGTAAGGCCGAAGGCAAGATAGAGCCGCGACCGGATCGTGCTCAGCCATGACAGCAGAACGAAGCGCCCGGGAATTTGGCCGGCGCCCGCCGTCAGCTCTCGAACCGGACCATGTTCCGTCACTGTCCTTCCATCCTGACCAGTTGAACGACGGGCTTGAACGATCCGTCGGCCTGCAAGATCGTGAAAAAGACGCGGTCCGAGCCACGGTTGTTCGCCGGCCCGTATTTGAGGACGACGCCGCCGAGATCGAACGGCGAGGCGGCGACGGCATCGAGAAGTTTTTCACGAGTCGGCTCGCCCGTGACCCGATCGAGTGCCCCGACCGCGAGCCGGCCGACCAGATAGCCTTCCAGCGAGACGAAGCCCGGTTGGGCCGTGGCATCGTCCGCGACCATGGCACGCTGATAGGCAGCGACGGCCGGCAGCGCCGCATCCCACGGCGACGGCACCACTTGACTGACGACGACGCCCGCGCCTTCGCTGCCGAGCTCCTGCGCGAGCGAGTTCGAGCCGACGAACGAGATCGCGACGAACAGGGCATCGAGCTTGACCTGGTGCGCGAGCTTGATGAACTCGGCGACCGGCTTGTACGGCGCCACCGTCACCACCGCGTCAGGGCGGCCCTTCATGATGTCGAGCAGCGCCGACTTCACCGCGGTGGTGTTGCGCTTGAACGCGCCGCTGGCGACAAGCGACATGTTGCGCTTGGCAAGCGCCCGCTGCACGCCGTCGAGGCCGGCAAGGCCGAACGAGTCGTCCTGATAAAGGATCGCGATCCTGGCAATGCCGAGGTCCTTGGTCAGGTGGTCGATCCAGGCCTCGGTTTCCTGATAATACGAAGCCCGCACATTGACGACGTAGCGGTTGTACGGATCGCGCAGGAATTCGGCGCCGGTGAACGGGCCGATGAACGGAACTCTCGCCGCGGTCGCGATCGGCTGACCGGCCTTCGAGGTCGGCGTGCCGACCGCGCCGATCAGCGCGAAGAGCTTGTCGTCGTTGATGATCTTCTGGGTCGCCTCGATCGTCTTTTCCGGCTCGTAGCCGTCGTCGAGCGATTTGAGCTCGAGCCTGCGGCCGGCAACACCGCCGTGGCGGTTGGCCTCGTCGAACGCGGCCAGAATGCCTTGGCGCATGCCCTGGCCCAAAGCCTGAGCCGGTCCGGTAAACGCCGCGACTTGGCCGAAGACGATCGCGTCGGCGGTAACGCCATCTTCCGCGACGGCGACTCCGCCGGGCGCGCCGACGACCAAAGCCAAGGCCAATAGAAACCGGTTGACGGTCATCGGCGTTTCCTTGATTGCCAGCCGCGGGCCGCCGTTTGCGCTTCGCTCTTGCTTTTCTCAGGCCGTGCCGACGCTGTCAGTTTGCGCAACCTATGGTTAATGAAGCTTTAAGGGCGATCGCCGCGGCGGCTGATTGCCGAAGAGCCGGCACGCCGCGGCGGCGAATTTCCGAGCAACAATTCCGGCTTGCCATCGTTATATTCCTGGCTAATATCGAGTCGGGATGGAGTCCCCCCGTAACCGCCGAAAGGCTGATGACTCCTGCCGGGCGCTTGGCGTCGGTAGGAGTTTGCCTTGGCACTCCCCACTGCCACCAGGTTTGTCCTCTCGTGAGCGCGCGTCCAGACGCGGGTGCGCGTAGGCTTTGCTATCGAACGACATGGAAGATCGGACGACCTGGAAGACCGGACGACCTGGAAGATCGGACGACCCGGCAGATTGAGCAGGAGACTTGCGGATGACCGGCGTTTGGGCACTGGCCGCACTGTGGATAGGTCTTGCCTTGGTGGCGAGCCTGTTATCGATCTGGTTCCGCATCTCGACCGCATTATCCGAAATCGTGGTCGGAACGATCGCTCAGCTCATCATCGGCGCTGCGATCGGGTCCGCCGTGCTTGGCACCGATGAATCCTGGATCAAGTTTCTTTCCGGTATCGGCGCGATCGTCCTGACGTTCCTTGCCGGCGCGGAACTCGATCCGGTGGTCTTCCGACTCAAGTGGAAAGAGGCCGCCGCCGTCGGCTTCGTGAGTTTCTTGTTCCCATTTCTGGGTTGCGCGGCAGCGGCCCACTATTTGCTGGGATGGGAGGTCATGCCCAGTTGGCTCGCCGGTGTCGCCATGTCGACCACATCGGTGGCTGTCGTGTATGCGGTCATGATCGAGTTCGGCTTCAACACCACCGAATACGGCAAGACGATCCTCGCCGCCTGCTTCGTCACCGACCTCGGAACCGTGGTCGCGCTCGGCCTGATCTTCGCGCCCTTTACGGTGAAGACCCTGATCTTCCTCGGTGTCGGCGCGGTGGTCTTCATCATTCTGCCGTGGCTTACACCGCGGTTCTTTCGGATGTATGGCGGCCGACCTTCCGAACTGGAGACGAAGTTTCTGCTGCTCTGCCTGCTCGGCATGGGGGCGCTTGCAGCCTGGGCCGACAGCGAAGCCGTGCTTCCGGCCTATCTCATCGGCATGGTCCTTGCCGGAACGGTCGGCAAGGACCATGCGCTGGTGCGGCGTCTGCGCACGCTGACGTTCGGATTGCTGACGCCGTTCTATTTCATCCGCGCCGGTTCCTTTGTCTCCATACCTGCGCTCATAGCCGCCCCGGCCGCATTCATCGTATTTCTCGTGGTCAAGATTGCCAGCAAGATCGTGGGTGTCTATCCGACAACAAAATACTTCGGATCGCCGAACAAAGAGGCGATGTACACGACCCTTCTGATGTCCACGGGACTCACGTTCGGCACAATTTCGTCTTTGTTCGGTCTGTCGCACGGCATCATCAATCAGAGCCAGTACTCGGCGCTGGTCGCCGCCGTCATAGCGAGCGCGGTGATTCCGACCGTCATTGCCAATGCCTATTATCTGCCGCACCACCTGCTGCCGAAAACCGAACCCAAGACATCAGCGGAACAAGGCGAAGTCTCGCCGCTTCGGCAGGCCGCGACAACGGTCGAGTAACTGGGAGGCGTCCAATGTTCAGCAAAATCCTGCACGCCAACGACGGGTCCGAGCATGCATTCCAAGCCCTGTCACTGGCACTGCAGATCGCGCGACAGAATAGTTCCGAACTTCACATGGTTTCCGTCGAAGAGATCGACTACATGCCGGAATTCATCGAAGAAGTGCGGCAAGAGACCGGAACTGCTGCTCGCCGCTTCCACACCGTGCTCCAGCGCGCCCGCGCGATGGCCGAAGAGCACCAGGTGAAGCTTCAGACTCACGTTTTAGTAGGGCATCCGGTGCGGGATGTCGTGCAGCTGGCCGCCGACCTCAAGGCCGAATTGCTCATTATCGGGGCGACCGGTCATTCGGCTCTGTATGAGCGTATGATCGGCAGCCGGGCGGATCGCATCGTGCAGCTCGCACCATGCCCGGTGCTGGTGGTGAAGTGACGGCCGCAAAACGGCTCTGCGGCTGAGATAATGACAAGGCGGGACACGCCGCCCGCCACGGCGGGAGTAACGGACCATGGAGTTATGCTCAATCGGCCATGGCGGAGATCATATAGTCAATGGGAATGTATCTTTTGGTTGCGCTCGGAGGCGCCATCGGGACGACTGGACGCTACTTTATCTCCGGATTGGCGGCACGGCTGATCGGCGAGACGTTCCCGTGGGGCACGCTTATCATCAATGTCACGGGCTCCTTCATCATCGGATTTTTCGCAGCTCTCACCGGTCCGGATGGCAGGCTGTATGTCGGGTCGAGCGGACGCCAATTCTTCATGACCGGCATCTGCGGCGGCTACACGACGTTCTCTTCGTTCAGCCTGCAAACGCTCAATCTGATGAATGACGGGGAGTGGTTTCGCGCCGGCGCAAATATGGGCCTATCCTTAGTGCTCTGCCTGATCGCAGTTTGGGCTGGATTCATGCTTGCCAATATGATCAACACGATGAAATGGACCTGAGCATGCAAATTCCGCGCGACGCCGTCCTGCTCCGGATCTTTTTCGGCGAAGACGACAAGTTCGACCGCTTGCCGCTGCACGAGGCGATCGTATTGAAGGCGCGCGAAATGAAACTCGGCGGCGCGACCGTGCTGCGCGGCCATATCGGCTTCGGCCATTCAAGCCACATTCACACCACCAAGATTCTGCGGCTGTCGCAGGATCTGCCAGTCGTCGTCGAGATCGTCGATTCGCAGGAAAAGATCGACGGCTTCCTTCCGGTGTTGGACGGCATGATGACGAGCGGGCTCGTCACCATCGAAAAAGTGCAAGTCCTGCAATACGGCACGATCAAGCCGTAACAGGCGCGCGCCTCAGCGCGACGTCGCCGTGGCGATTGCTTGCACCGCCTCCTCGTGACTTTCTTTCCCCGCGCGCGGAGAGGTGAACAAACGAAATCGTTCTCGCGACGCGTCCGCGCCCGAGTTTTGCCAAGCCATTGCAGAAAGCCCCCCGAACAAATCGAGGGGAGGCGGAGCGCCGACAGGCGCACCAACCGTTGGCCGCATCATCGGATGCGGCCGCACGCCCAGCGGGGCGTGCTCGCCTCTCGGCGCTCCACCGCGGCACTCGCCATGCCAGTCGCAACCAGCATTGGCTCAGCCCCGGGCCGGGTTTCCTGAGACCCGGCTCGGGCGGGCTTCCGCCCGCATCCGCCTGTCTCAGTCTAACGCGCTCCGCGTAGACCGGTCCTTGTGCCGGCCGACCGGTGTCCAGGGCCGCCCGAGTGCGGGGTTACAAATC
>Ga0181539_1005177_pt1 | contig 10684 bp, 4 predicted proteins | sample PEATcosm2014_Bin_46_FD_119767 | JGI IMG/M metagenome (GOLD analysis project Ga0181539, IMG submission 119767) | Peatland microbial communities from MTU Mesocosm Facility, Houghton, MI, USA - PEATcosm2014_Bin23_60_metaG | ecosystem: Environmental > Terrestrial > Soil > Wetlands > Peat | place... | reverse complement strand
TGGCAGGGCAACCCGGCCGATTAGGGGGCTTCTTTGCTGGGTTTGCTAAGTATAACATTCCGTTATATTATTGTCTCACCCTATCGTGCTCACAGCGTTGCCTAACGTGATGGTTGCTTGCCCGTGGTGGGTTTGTAGCGGTTGTAGCCAGGAGGATGCGGCCGTGCAGAGACGCCACGAACCACTGGGGGTGATCATAGCGACCTGCTGCGGGTTGGAAACGATCATCAGAACAACTCATCGCCGGCATTTCCCATTTCCAGGAGGTCTGCCGGCGGTGGCCTCGGTAAGACATGCCAACCCGGCTTCCGACAAAGGCTTGCAGCTCGGCTTACGGAGCACAAAACTCGGTGGACCAGGACAGCGGAAAACGACGTCCGGCACAACGCAGATTGCATGACATAGTTGCCTCCCCTTTCACCTGTTCCGGCTGCTACCTCGCCGGCACGTCGGCAGCGGATTGCTGGGCGACGCTCGGCGCGGCCGCCTCGGGCGTGCCCTGCGACAGCTTTGCCACCGCGCGGAGCAGGCACCGGCGGGTCGAAACCTCCGGATACTCGGCCGCAAGACGACGAATCGCCGACAAGCTGGCCGGATCGGCGATGCGCTCCAGCGCCTCGGCCGCGGCATACCGGGTGTCGGTCGCCGCCTCCAGGTCGCCGACGGTCCACAACAGCGCGGGCGTCGACCGCGAGTCGCCGATCTGTCCCAAAGCCCAGGCGGCCGCCGCCCGATAACAGGGCGTCAAGTCGTTGTGCAGGAAGAGCACGGCGGGCGTCGAAGGGTCGGGCCGGCCCGTGGCCGCTTCATTCGGCATCGCGAGCACCGCCATGAGCGAATCGACGGAGTGCCGGTCGCCCAGGTTGCCCAGCGTGCGGGCGAGGAAGAAGCAGACCCAATGCCGGCAGGGCAGCGAGCCGGGCAGCCCGCCGCCGCCGAACCCGCGGACGAACCCCGTGACCGGCTTGTTGCGATAACGGTCCAGCGCCGCGCGGATGCGCGGCTCGTACTTCCGATCGCGGCAGACGGCCGAAAGGATCTGCGCGGCGCGGTTCTCCGGATCGGGCTTTCCGCCCCAGGCTGCGTAGGTCGTGCCGATCGCGTCGCGAATCTCTTTGATCGTGGTCCTGTGCTCTCCGGCCGGCGGCGGCGCGGCGCCGCCCTTGGCCTGCGGATCGCCAAGGATGCCAAGACACGCCTCGACGACAATCGCTTCGTCGCCCGAGCGGCGGATAACGCGGCCAACCACGGTTTCGCAATCGTCGCTCCGCGGCAGCAGGGCCCGGTCCATGTCGGTCGGCACCGAGCGGATCAGGTTGGGCACGATCGAGTCGGCCCGGGTCGAGCCGATCGCGTCAAGCGATTCGGCAATGAGATAGTGCACCGGCGAGGCGTGGCATGCATAGAGCGCGCTATGGTCGCCGTACCAGCCGACATAGTAGAAATAGTCTTTCAACCCGGCATGGCTGCGGACCAGGGCGTCTTCGGCCTCCGGCGTGCCGATGCGCCCGAGTGCCTCGGCGCAGGCCTCGGCCAGGAACAGGTTCGACGCCACCGGATCGCTATGCCCGGCGATCGTCTCGGCCAGCAGCGGCACCGACTGCTGGTCTTTGAGCAGTCCCAGCGCCCGGGTGACCGCCTGGAGCGTGCGCGGATTGGCCGGCGAAGCCGAGTTGAACCGCGCGCCGTCGCCGGTATGGCCTTGCTTCATCCACGCCGGATAGGGATTCTTGTCGCGCTCGCGGGCGACATACTGGCGCAGGGCCGCCCGGGCCGCGTCGCCGCCGACGTGTCCCAGGGCCACCGCCGCGCGGCGAACAACGTCGCGGTTGGGGCTGTCGATTCGCGAAACCAGATCTCGCTCGATCGCATCCCAGTTGGTGGCGTGGAACCAGGCGCGCCAACGCTCGATTTCGGCCGTTCGCTGCGGCGGGTCGGCAAAGGCGTCCAGCGGCTCGAAGTGCCCGGTGATGTTCTCCAAGGCGACGGCCGCGGCCTGGGCGGCCAGCGGCTGCGGATCGGCCAGGGCCGCCAGCAGGGGCTCGACAGACTCGCGCGTGCCGCAGCCGGCCAGGGCCAGCGCCACGGCCACGCGAAGCTCGCGCCGCCCATGGCCCAGTTGCCGCGCCACGGCGGGCGCCGCCGCCGCGTCGCGGAACACGGCCAGCCGCTGGGCCGCCGAAATCTTCAACGCCTCGTCGGTCCCTTCCAACTGGGCCACCAGTGCGCCCACCTCCTGCGCGCCGCTGGCCGACGGGTCGGCCGTGTCGGCGTGGCGATTGATCCCGGCCACCTCGCGGAACCGGTCGATCTGCATTTCCATCAGGCCGGTCACGGCCGCGTTGTTGCCGCGGAATTGAAGCGGATTGCCCTGCCCCAAGAGCCGCAGCGGCGGACTGCGCAAAGCTTTGGCCAGCGTGCTCGTCACAAACGGCGCGGCCTGCCGCGGCTGATGGCAGCCGACGCAACTGCGGCGCTCGCCCGGCCGAACGTAGATCCACGACATTTCGTTCAGTTCGCTCCGCCCTTCGGCGTCGACGGCCTGGAATGCGATGGCCCGGTCGGCCGGCACCTCGATCGAGAACGAGCCGTCGGCGGCCAGCGGCACGGTGCCCAGCTCGGAGACCTCGCTTCCGGCATGCACGATGTAGGAATGCGAAGAGCGCATCGTCAGGCCCTTGCCCGCCAACACGCGGATCGCGCGGATGTGCGGCCAGCCGGCCGTGCTGTTGCGCGTGAAACGCACGTTCTGGCAGAAAAGGAACCCGGTGGCCTGGACGTCGTCGTCCCGCTTCGGCTCGATCTCGTGGGCCACCAGGGGCGGACGCTGCCGGGGTCCGACGTAAACGGCCGAATGGATCGCTTTGCCGTGAGAGTCGTACACGATGACCATCGGAATCGGCCGCGTCTGCGGATCGATGACCGCGATCCGCTCATAGCTCAGCCCCGGCGTGTCGAGGCCGAACACGGTGCACAGAAGCCGGCCGTTGGGCAAGGCGTCGACGTCACTGGCCCCAAGCTGCACGTTCTGCTCGTGCTGCTGCTGGCAGCCGGGCCGGCCGATGCCGATTCCGCCCCCGTGGACATACGCCACGCGCCCGTCAGGCATCGGCGCCGGGCTGCCGCAATAGTAGGCCCGCAGCCGGCCACCGTATTCCGGCCCCAGGTCGAGCCCGAATGCGGTATAGCCGTGCGTCCCGTCGGGATGGATCGCGTGCAACTGCGTTTCCACCTTGCCGCGCCCGAAGAAGTTGTCGCTGCGGATGAACAGGATCCGGCCGTCGGCCGCCACTCGCGGCTCGTTGTCGAAGATGAACGTGCTGGTGAGCATCCGCACGTCGCCGCCGTCGGCGTTTATGGTGAACAGCGCCCGGGACGGCGGATTGTGATACTCCTCGAACGTGCCGACCCGCGTCGACGCGAACACGATCCGCCCGTCGGGCAGCTCGGCCGGGTCGATGTCGTGAAACGCACCGAAGGTCAACTGCCGCGGCGCGGAACCGTCGACCGGAACACGATGGATATGGAAGAACGGATCGCCGTCGCGGGCCATCGACACCAAGAGCGACTGGCCGTCGAACGCCGAAGTGGCCGGGCCGATCGCCCCTCGTCCCGCATCCACCAACAGCCGCGGCTCGACGCCCGGACGAGCCGGCTTCAAGAGATACAGCTTCCGCCCAACCTTGATCGGCGCGGGCAGGTCGTGCTCGGGATAGGCCCTCGAGCGGCGGGCCGTGAACACCGTCACGCCCAGGCTGCCCCAGCTCGGCCCGCGATTGTCGCCCGGGTACAGGCTGCAATCGTCGCCGAGAAACGCCACGGCCTCGGGCCATGCGAACGACTCGTCGGGCTTCTCCTCCGCCACGCCGCTGGCGGGCATCGCGCCGCTCAGGTAGCGCCGCCAGTCGACCGGCTTCTGATTGGTCGACCACGGTTTCTGCACGGGCATTCGGGCGAACTCCGGCGCGAAACGTCCCCAGGCGCCGCCGCCGTACTGGGCGACCTCGTAGGCCGACGGCCACGCCGCGTCGTCAAAGGCCGGCTGCTGCCAGCCCTTGAGGTTCTTGGCATTGGCCTTCCACTTAGCGCCGGTCGAGAGCATCGCGGTGTGTCCGTCGGCCGTTCGAGCCACCAGCCGCACAAGCAAGCCCGCGGGCCCGGGTGCCGTATTCACCCCTTCGACCGCCACCAGGTTACGGCCCGGCCGCAGCAGGCTGGCCACGTCGAATCGCCGCGGCACGTTCCAATCGTCCGGGCTGGTCGAGCTTTGGCCCACCAGCGTGCCATTGACGTAAAGCGTGTATAGGTTGTCGGCCGTGGCGATCGCCTCGGCCGACTGCACGGTCGTCCCGGCAGGCAATTCGACTGCCGCGCGGAAGTAGCATATCTGCGCCGGATACTCGCCCGCCGACATTCCCTTGGCCGGTGCGATCCAGATCCATTTTACGCCTTCGAAACTTGTGGTGCTCGGCTGTCCGAAGGCCGGCAAACCGGCGACGAACAATGCGACGAATGCCAGGCGGACCGTATGGCGGGAAATCATCGGCCTGTCCCTCTTCCTTGTGGTGCTTGGGCTGGTCGATCAAAAATGGCGGGCGCGTCGGCGCCGACGCATCAGGCAGCCCCTGCCGTATCCTAGTCGAGCGCCGGGCGGTTCACAAGCGTTTTGGGAGATGATTTTATGTCGCTCGGGGGTGGCCGGCCGATTGATTCCCCCTGTATTCCCTGCGTGGTCCGGGCTAGACTATGGGCGTTCTCGCAACGAAGGGCCTTCTCATGGCGTTGGTAATAACGACGGCGGTCGCGGTGCATGTCCTCTGTGCGCTAGGCGCGGCGGCGATCGGCAACCCAAAGAACGTTGGCGTGCTGTGTCTTCTGCTTGGGTTGATGCTCGGACCGCTTGGCTTGCTTGCGTCGCTCTTTTTCGATGGCGGGCCACGTCGGGCACGAACTTTCCTAGGAACTGACCATCAACACGCCATGAAACACACCTTCACGGTCCTCGTGTCGTTCACCCTGTTTGCGGCATCCGGCTGGGCCGCCGACCTGACGCTTTGGTACCGGCAGCCGGCCGGCAACCGGCACATCGAAGAGTTGCTCCCGTTGGGCAATGGCCGCATGGGCTGCATGCTGCCCGGCGGGGTCGCCAACGAGCGGATCCAGTTCAACGAGCAGAGCCTGTGGTCGGGCGACAACAACTGGGACGGCGGCTACGATTGCGGCGACCACGGGTTCGGCGCCTACCGCAACTTTGGCGAATTGCTGATCGCCTGGAAGGGCGCGGAGGCCGATCCCGTGATTGACTCGCCCAGCGGCCACGCCCAGGGCGACGGCAACCGGATCGAACAGTGCGTCGACGGCCGCGCCGACACCAAATGGTGCATCGCCGACCCGGGCGATCAGGTCGTCTGGCGCGCGACGCTGGCAGCCCCCAAGCTGGTCAAGTCGTAGGCGGCCTATGCCATTCAATGGAACAACCCCCATGCCGACAAGGAGATTACCACGATCGACATCGCCTACGGTCCCGACGCATCGCGGGGCGTTCCCGCGGTGCTGGCGATCACGGCAGCAAGCGGGCAATGATCCAGGACCACGGATTCAGGTCGAAACCAACAGGCAATACGGCAGAGAACACACACCATGATCAGCAAGACGAGCACTATCCTTGGCATTCTGGTTGTGCTTGTCCTGGCTGCCAGCACCGTGTGTGCCGTGGAGAAATCCCAAGTCGCAGAACCGTCCTCCCCATTGCAGACACCCGCGCTATCGGCGTCTCGGAAACTCTTGCAGGAGAGGTCTACCCTGGGCGAGTGGAAGGACGCCGGTGTCGGGGAGCCTGCCCTGGCAGGCAACCATACGCGGGACCAGAAGACCTTGAGGATTACCGGCGCCGGCGCAGGTCTCAACCTCAACGGCAGCGACCAGTTCCAGTTCGTCCATCTCACGCGCGAGGCGGGGGACTTCGAAGTCGCTGCACGCCTGGTGAACTTCGCGGGCGAAGGAGACGCCACTGCAGGCATCATGGCCCGCATCGACAATTCGCCAAATAGCGCCATGACCACCTTATTCTTCAAGATCAAGCGGCATTGCCGGCGACGCCAAATACATCTACGTTGCCTGCGTCGATCAAATTGTCAGGCGGAACCTTGCCACGCCCGACTTCGCCCCAGTTCCCTTGCTTCTCTCGGTCAACCTGTTGGACAAGAAGTCGAACAACTCCGTTGTCAGCGGCATGGCCTCCAACGGGCGTGAGCTCTTCGTGGCCGACTCCCGCGACAACCTCATCCGCGTGGCGGCCATGGAGCCCGTCCCGACTTACCAGGTTCCCACCGCGGCCAACGACGGCATCCGAAACGCCCCCGTGCCCGTCGTCGTGCCGGAAAACGCCCCGGGTTTTGCCCCTGCCGTCGTTTACCAGAGCCAGCGAGTCGGCGATGTCAATATCTACCGCTACGAGGGCGAACTAGCCATTCCGGCCGGAGGCACCCGCAACGGGGGAAACGCCTTGTGGATCGACGCCAACGGAAACGGCAAGGAGGAGCCGGAGGAGATTACCAAGATGGCCTCCCCGATCGGCTGGATCACCGGCTTGTGCGTCGACTCCAAGGGGGATCTCTGGGCCGCAAATTCCACCACCGGCGGCTCCTTCATGCGCCATTTCGCCTTCAAGGGCCTCACCGCCAAGGGCGTCCCGCTCTATAGCGGAGTCGCGGGCGAGGGTTATGAAGACGTCCGCTTCCCCGAGGAGGGCGACAAGACCAACGCCTGGGGCATGGCAAGCCGCATGGACTACGACGCCGACAGGGATATCCTGGTCGCATTTTTCCCAGCCGTGGCGCGTAAAGGGGAGGGTGACAAGTCGCCTGCCCAGTATTTCATGGCCCGCTACGACAACTGGAGCAAAGGCAACCGCGCGCCCCGATGGAAGGTCAAGGCATTCAGGCCGGAGACCGACCCCGACTACTTCATGTATGAAGTGAACCTCTATCCTTATAGTGGCTACATGGGCATGCAGATCGCGGGCGACTACGTCTTCTTCGCCTACCTGTTTGGCGAAGTCCACGTCTTCGACCTCGCCAGCGGCAAGCTCGTCGAAATCCTTGCGCTTGGCCCCGAAGTCAATGGTCAGAGCGCCTGGGAAGACGCCGCCATGGGACTGCGCGCCTTCAAGCGCCGCGACGGCGAGTACCTGATCTTCACCGAGAACAGCGGCCGTGGTAGCGCGCCGCACTCGCACCTGCCGGCGCTTGATGTCATCGGGGCAAGAGCACCCCAAGTCAGCGTGCTAATACCGATCCTTGATTCGGCGCTTGCCCGCGACATGGAAACAAGCGGCTTTCTCGTCGAAACGGGCCAGCAGGCCCCCATGGAGCAATTCAACACGGTTGTTCTCTATGGGCCACCGGCGGGCGGAGCGGATAAAATACTGTCCTATGTCAAAGATGGGGGCGGATTGCTGATCACCGGCACGATCATGTCGCAAGACACGGAACGGGTGGCTTGGAACACTTTTTTGAAACCGCTGGGAGTTGAGTATGCCAGGGAAGTGGTCGTTGACCCGAAGAACAGTTATACCAACAAGCATTTTTCATGGCAGTGGCCCACCTATGCCTGGACAACAAACCTTATTAAGGATTCGCCAGTGACGAAGGGAATCGCGACGGTCTGGTATCCGAGTGCGGGTAAAGGTCACTTTCTTCAAAACCAATGGTACGGCAATCATGCGATGACGCTGGATGCCAACTGGCAGGTGTTGGTAAAGGGCATGGACAGCGCCGTTTCAGTTCCGTTGGACGAGTCGGGGTGCCCATCGTTGAGCACGCCAGGCTTGTGGAAAACCCAACCGCCACTTTTTGCCGTGAGAACCTATGGCAAGGGACGGATAGCCATTTTTCCCAGCACGACGGATTTTCATTTTGCGCAGGGCAACACCCTGATGGTGGAGGGCGTGGTGCTGAAGAACGGCGACGGCCGGCGCAAGAGCGATACGCAGAAGCTGCTCTTCAACAGCCTCAGATGGCTTTCGGCGCTTTCCCTTCAGGCGGGGAGGCCGGGCGGATATAAACCCAAGCCGAGACCATCTGCTGTCGCTGCGCCTGAGGCTATCACGCAACCGGTGAACTGGTCGGATTGGAAGAAAGAGCCGATTGTCGGGCTGGACGCTCCGTACAGGAACTACATGGGTCTGATCGGCGCCCACAGCAGCCTCAGCGGGGGTCGGGGAACGGCCGAGGAGAACATCAAGGCCGCCCGGGAGGCGGGCTATGATTTCATCGCCTTCACCGAGGATTTGTCCCGCGTCGACGAGAAACAATACCGAGCACTCCAAGCGGAGTGCAAACGTCTCTCCGACGACACGTTTCTGGCCATGCCCGGCCTGGAGCTGACGATGGCAAACGGCACGCACCGCCTTCTCGTCGACTGCCCGTATCCCGAGGCGCGATTCCTGTCCGGCCCGGAACGAAAGATCGGGGGTGAGGGATATGTTTTCTTCGCCGCGAGCAAGTTTTGCGGGACCGTGATCTATGATTTGTCCCATCAACCCCTGACGAATGGATGGTTCTATCCGTTTTACAACTGCCTTGCCGTCCAGACTTATCGTGGCGGCCAGCTCGTTGACGATTCGATCACGGAGTATCTGCACCTGCAGGAGAACAGCGCCAGCCTGATTCCCGTCACCATCCACCTGACGTACGGTCCGGACGAAATTCGGAAAGCCCGCGCCACCGGCATGCAGACCTATGTGAAGATATGTCCGCAATGGCACGGGGGTGATTGGCGAATCCATGTGCCGCAACTGCTGGGATTCGGCGAGGACGGTGCAGGGTTTTTCCGGGTGTTGCAGTGGACCTATGTCTCCTCGGGTCCGCAGTTGGCAGGCACCGGATTCGGCTACAAGGGGGATCTGCCCAGGAATGTTTCGACCTGCGACCGCTTCAGCTTCGCCTTCCGTCTCCAGTCGGATACGCCCTTGAAGGAGGTTCTCGTGCGCGACGGCAAGCGAATCCATCAGCGTTTCCTGCCGCTGCCGTCGGAAAAGAACCGGATGACGCGCCAATTGGAGGAGTTTCACAGCAAGCAATGGGATTGGATCGTTGACGCGCAGGATGAAAAGGGTGGCCGGCTCATCTCATCCTGCCTGTGGACCAGGGTCCAGCGCAATTTCAACGAGATGTGCGGCGACGAGCAGAACATCCTGGGACACAGCGGCCTTTATTTCAAGGGATGGTCGGGAATTACCGGCTTCCCGCCTCATGTCAACCACCATCTGAACGTCGGCGCATGGGGTGACGCGACTTGTCTGTTCAACGAATTCTGCAATGTTTACCCCTTTCCGGATGTCGTTGAAGCCAGCGCGGCTCTGCCGCCGGACATCTCCCAGGTCCATCCCTATGCCGAGGCGCACTTGGCGCTATCGGCAGGCGAAATCACCCGGGTGGAAATGAATTACCAATGGCTTGCGTCATGGGGAAGGAGCTATTCGGGGCCGTTTCCACTTCCACCGCATCCCCGCTGCGAGGCAAAGGCGGTGGCCTCCGTGTGGTTCCAGTCGCGGCCGTCGCGCGACATGAACAACTGCTATGATTCGGACAAGGCCGGAGTTGCCATGGTATCCGTGCATCTGAAAACGAAGAAGGCGTTGAAACCGTCCGCCTCCGTCAGCCCGAACCTTCTTCTGCTTTGGCTTGATGCCGACAGCGGCGAGCGCAATCACCTGACCTATCTGAACCGCGAAGGGAAAGAGGTGACCAAGGTTCGCGACAGTGAGGACGTCTGGGTGGAAGGCAGTCCATTGGCTAATCCGGGCTATGCGGCGTTTTATCCAGGGTTCGCCGGCTCCCTGGGGATCGTATCCCTCAATCCCAATGGCTGTGTAAAGCTGCACAAGGACAAGGCCCACTCTCGCACGGCCATCATCCTGGGATGCCGACTGCCGGCGGGCGAGGTCGCAAAAGATGCGGAATTCGAGGGGGATTTCCTCATCCTGCGTGGAAAGCCGGGCCTGAGCGCGGATGAATTCATGAATTATTTCAGGCGATTCATCGGGGATTTCGGTCTGGCGGGAGCGCCCCGCTATGTCGTCGCGCCCCAATCAGGCAAGGTCGTTTCCTCCCGTTACGTGCTCACCCTGGAGGCCGCTGATTATGGATTTCGCGGCAAGATTCCGCGGGCGGATCTGTGCCACGAGGTGCTGCCGGTGGTGGTCAACGGCCTGAACGACAACTGGGATGCAGGCTGCTACGAAAAGAACACCAAGTGGCTGAAGCGCATCCCGGTCCAGCAGGGCAAGGGTTATCTGTCGCTGGATCCATGGAAGGGGGATCGGGATTTCTATGCCGGCAACCTCCTGGCATGCGACCGACCCGACATGGTCTTACGGCTGCTTGATTCAAGAAAAGATCGCTTGACATTTACAGCTCACAATCCCACCGGCCAGGCGCTGACCTGCACGGTACGCACGCCGGATGCCCTGGCGGAATGCTATTCGATCCCCAAGTTCAAGAAAACCATCACGGTGCCGGCCGGAACAACCATCCAGCGGCAGGAGTTCGTCAAGTAAACAGTGATCGCGAATGGTCAAGAAACTCGGCCAAGCATCAAAGTCTTTGGCGGCGGGTGTGCCAGTCCACCGAGTTCTTGCTGCCATCGTCGCTCAGCTTTCGAGCGACCAGCCGGAACGAGA
>Ga0181539_1005176_pt1 | contig 10689 bp, 8 predicted proteins | sample PEATcosm2014_Bin_46_FD_119767 | JGI IMG/M metagenome (GOLD analysis project Ga0181539, IMG submission 119767) | Peatland microbial communities from MTU Mesocosm Facility, Houghton, MI, USA - PEATcosm2014_Bin23_60_metaG | ecosystem: Environmental > Terrestrial > Soil > Wetlands > Peat | place... | reverse complement strand
CCGAGGCCGACCTGAATACCGCCCAGGCCAACGCCAACAACGCCCGCATCCAGGCCGATCGCTACTCGGGCCTCGTCAAGTCCAATGCCGTCTCCCGCCAGGACACCGATACATTCGTCAACCAGGCCACAGCCACCGCGGCAGCCGTGCGTTCCGCCCAGGCCAACGTCGAGCGGCTGCGCGAACTGCAATCCTTCGAGAAGGTCTACGCGCCCTTCGACGGGGTGGTCACCGCCCGGAGTGTCGATACCGGCCAGTTGATCGATCCCGGCGCGGGCAGGGAGCTCTTCCACCTGCAGGCCATTCAGACCCTGCGCGTCTACGCCAATCTGCCGCAGGCTTACTCGAACAACGTCAAGCGCGGCTCCAAGATCGGCCTGACCTTTGCCGAACACGCCGGCAAAACCTACGAGGGAACCCTCGTTCGTACCGCCGACGCCATCGATCCCGCCAGCCGCACGCTGCTGGTGGAGATCGATGTGGACAATCGCGCCGGCGAGTTGCTGCCCGGCTCGTTGGCTCAGGTCCACTTCAAGACGCCGGCCGCCGGACCGGTCTTCATCGTTCCCGCCGCCGCGCTCATCTTTCGCAAGGAAGGCCTGCGCGTGGGGGTCGTGGTCAGCGGCAACGTCGCGCATCTGGTTCCGGTGGTGATCGGCGAAGACGACGGGGCCAGCGTGCAGATAGTCAACGGACTCGGCGCCGGCGACCGGGTGATTCAGGACCCGCCCGATTCGCTCATCGAGGGCGAGAAGCTGTTTGTGGAGAGCTCCGGCGCGCCCACCCCGGCGGGAGGCAAGTAGTGATGCCAGCGCCCCAGGCTGCGGAAAAACCCAATCCGGAAGGAGGCGGGGGTTTCAACCCCCGCACAAAGCCGACAGAATCAACGCGGGCTTTAGCCCCGGAAGGGCACGATACGCCAATTTCTCCCCGAATCCCGAGTTTTTCTGCAGCCTGTTTAACCCCTGAGGCAACTCTACCTCGCGCCCCGCGCACCAAACTGCGCTCTCTGGCTCTCTCTCTGGCCGTTCTCTGCACGCTCTCCGGCTGCAAGCCCGTCGGGCCAAACTACAATCGTCCCGGCTATGAAGCGCCGCCGGCCTACAAGGAAACTGGCGCATCCACAATTCTCGTCCCGCCGCCCAACCCCGCCAACGGCGGAGGCTGGCAGCCGGCCTCGCCCTCCGACGGTATGCTGCGCGGCAAATGGTGGGAAATCTACCAGGATCCGCAACTCAACCAACTGGAAGAGCGCATCGCCACGGATAACCAGAGCCTGCGCCAGGCTCTTGAAACCTACCTGGCGGCGCGCGACCAGGTCGCCGCGGCTCGCTCCGCTCTCTATCCCACGCTCTCCGCCGGGCCTTCCGTCACGCGCGAGCACATCTCGTCGAATGGACCATCTTACGCAGCAGGCAAACCCACCGGTTACAACGACCTTATCGTTGGCGGCCAGGCGAGTTGGGAGCCGGACTTCTGGGGCCGTATCCGCCGCACCGTGGAGGCCGCTCACGCCAACTCCCAGGCCAGCGCAGCCGACCAGGCCAATATCGACCTCAGTCTTCACGCCGAGATGGCCGCCGATTACTTTGAGCTGCGCGGCCTGGACTCGGAGACCAGGCTGCTCGACGCCACGGTCGCCGACCTGGAGCGTCAGCTCGACCTGACCCAGCGCCGCCTCGAAGGCGGAGTGGCCACCGAGGTTGACGTTGCCCAGGCCAGAACCCAGCTTGAAACGGTGCGCGCTCAGTTGATCGACGTGGGAGTGGCCCGCGCCCAGCTTGAGCACGCCATCGGAACCATCGCCAACGTGAAGCTCTCCGAGTTCAGCATTCCGCCGTCGCCTCTCGATCTGGCCTTGCCCAAGATTCCCGTTGGCGTGCCCTCGCAACTGCTTGAGCGCCGCCCGGACATTGCCGCCGCCGAGCGCCGCGCCGCCGCCGCCAACGCCCAGATCGGCATTGCCGTCAGCGCCTTCTATCCCACCATCAACCTCACCGGCGAGGGCGGATTTGAAAGCCTGCATTTCGGCACCTGGATTCAGGGCCCCAGCGCACTGTGGGCCTTGGGCGCGCAGGCCACGCAGCTTCTCTTCGACGCCGGCCAGCGCCACGCGCTCACCAACGAAGCCCGCCACATCTACGAGGCCCAGGTCGCCGCCTACCGGAGCGTCGTCTTGCAGGCCTTCAACGATGTGGAGGACCAGCTCTCCGGCCTGAGGATTCTGGAGCAGGAAACGGGCGTCGAGCAGAAGGCGGTCGAGTCGGCTCAGCATTCTTTCGATCTATCCAGCCAGCGTTACAGGGGCGGCGTCACCAGCTATCTTGAGGTACTTACGGCCGAGGCCGCGCTGCTCCAGAACCAGCGCACGGCGATCGACCTCCAAACCCGTCAATTCGTGGCCAGCGTGGGCCTGGTTCGCGCGCTCGGCGGAGTATGGGACGCCAGCCAGTTGCCCAAGTGACCGAGACAGGGAATGGGGAAGGGAATTGATCCTAGAAACGGCAGTTGAACGCCTTCAACCGTGACACGCATCGAGTTTGGGAGCCTCTGAAACCTGCTGCTTTTTAATAAGGGCACGACTTCAGTCGTGCCGCAAATGGCTGAAAGGAAAGCTGGGCTTTAGCCCCTGCGGAACCGTGTCATGCATCGAGCTTGGGAGCCTCTGAAACCTGCTGCTTTGTAATAAGGGCACGACTTCAGTCGGGCCGCAAGGGGCTGAAAAGAAAGGTGGGCTTTAGCCCCTGCGGAACTGTAGGCGTGGCAAAAAGCCATGGATCCTCTTCTTTCGATCATCGATTTATGAACTGCTCCGCACCTCACCAAGATGGTGAAATCATCGGTCACTGCGAGCTTTCGCGGTTTGAATATGATGGCCCAGTATGATGCGGATCAACTGCTGTTTTTGGGTTGATCCCTCGCCACAAACAACGGAGTCTATTCCCGTATGAGAATCGGAGTTTCCGTTCTGGCTCACATCGGTCTCGCGGCATCTCTGGCGACGGCTCTGGCCGCCGGGGCGCAGCAGTTGCCGCCCATCGAGCCTCCTCAACCGCTGCCCGGCGCCCACCTAGCCGCTCCCACCCTGCGCGTCACGGCCAATGAGGTGCTGGTGCCCACGCTGGTTGAAAAGCGCGGCGGCGGCATCGTCTACGGCCTCAAGCCCGACGACTTTGTGCTCGAAGACAACGGCGTGCCGCAGAAGATTCGCGTGCAGGAGGAGATGGATACGGCGCCGGTTTCCCTGGTTGTCGCCGTCGAGGAGGGCGGAGTCAGCGTCCTTGAATTCGGCAAGCTGGCCAAGCTCGGCCCGCTGCTCGATCTCTTCCTCTCCGACGGCCGGAGCCAGGCAGCGCTGGTGGGCTTCGACTCCCAGCCGCATCTGGTTGTCGACTACACGCACTCCAGCGACGAGGTGAACCATGCCCTCAAGCGCCTCGAACCCGGCGACGGCGGCGATGCCATTCTGGATACCGTCAGCTATGCCGTCGATCTGCTCGAGTCCCAGCCCAAGGAGTATCGCCGCGTGCTGCTTCTGATCAGCGAGGAGCGCGACCACGGCAGCAAGCACACCAAGCCGGAGCAGTTGGTCGAGAAGATAGGCCGCTCCGACGTGCTCGTGCTCAGCGTCTCCTTCTCTCCCGCCCGCGCCGAGCTGGCCCACGACGTGAAGGATTCGGGCGACGACCGCGCCATGAACATCGTCTCCGCTCTGGCCATGATCCTCCAGGCCTTTAAGAAGAACGTGGCCAAAGAGGTCGCAGCCATGAGCGGCGGCGAGCACACCACTTTCACCGGCGACAAGGGCTTCGAGCAGCGCGTGGTCGATGCCGCCAAGCATGCCCGCAACCGCTATCTCATCACCTTCAGCCCCTCCGATCCCACCCCCGGCCTGCACACCATCCGCGTGCGCACCGCAGTCGACTACGGCGCACGGATTGTGGCCCGCGCCAATTATTGGCGGGCGGCGGAGCCACCTGCGGTGGGGCCTGACGCTCGCTGATCGCCGATCAATCGAGCAGAGTACAATTCTAACGATATCTATGCCACGTTGGAGACCTATCAAATGACCCCGCAGAAACTAGCATCTGCTATCTCCAAACTGCCTGACACCACGCCGGTCACGACGCGGTTTAGCCAAGAACTGAAGGAACGGGGCACTTGGGGCACAAATCGCCTTTGGTACAAGACGCAAAAAGAGCACTGGGTCGGGTGGCTGAAAGGGTATGGCGGCCCCGGCTTTTACGGACGGAAAAATTGGAACCGTGATGCGGAGTTTGTCTACAACCACATCGTTTGCCCTCCAATGGTTTTGTGGCTCACAGAAGCATCCGGCATTTCACCTGCATTGGTGCGCAGGGCGAGGCGAGCTGCACTTCATGCAAAGCCAAACCTCTCTGCGCAGGCTGCAGCTATCAGGATGGTCATCCCTTGGGGAATAATCGAAGATCACCTTAAGAAGCAAGGTGAGGTGTTGGTGTTAGGGAGCACTGTAAAGAGTGAAAAGAGACGCATCGGGACAGGGGAGGCTGCCAAGAAACCTGGAATGAAACGCGTCCGTAAGGGAGAATTGGCAAGAAAAAGAACCGCACGAATCAAAACACTCGAAACGATTTTGGTTGAGGTTTTTCGCGCGCATTGGAGGGCGGTGGACGCAGCAATCGTTCGAGGTGTTGATGTGGCGCAAAAGCGCGCTCATATGTTCTTTGCCTCGAATGATAAAGCTTGTCTCCGCATAGCCCGCCGATACTATTCACCGGCACGCGCCGCAAAGCTGGCCGGTGCCGCGGCCCCAGAGATACTACGCCTGTCGGAACCCTGGCTCAGCGCAGCCCGCGAGTCAGTATTCTTCCCTGATGAGGAAGAACCTCTGGAGCTACGCAAGGAGCTGCGCAAGCTGGTTTCCGCTGAGTATGTCGCCCTGGTCTGGCGCCCCCCTACTTTCGAGCTTCCGCAGGACGGCTGGGGCGGTTGCACGGTTTTCTGTCTTCCTGATGAGTCTGTCGGGTACGGAGATGTTTACGAGATTACCGGAGCGGGGTTCTCGGTCGGTGCGGGGCTGAGAGTGTGCAAATCCGTTGCCGAACCATTCTTAGAATCAGAAAGGCGGGAGGCGGGGGTTGGAATAGAGCAAGAGTTCTTTGAAAATGCCAAACAGGACGATTACCTTGATGCGGAAGATCAGTGGCAAGTAGCGTTCCTGGGTGTGACAGATCGGCGCGCCATCGATGTGGACATTACCGAGGTCGGTGAGATCTAGACAGCTTCGGCAAGTGGTCAATAGTAGCGGGCACCAATACAGCAAACGCACCATTAATAAGATCTATGCGCTGACAGCCTTCAGCTTCTTCTTGGACTTGACAGCAGACACCTTCGGGCGCAGATTCTTGCCTTTCTCCACCGCAAAGTCTGCGAATTTTTCCCAGGAAACACGGTAGACCAGTTCGTTGTTCTTGGGACGCCAAATGATGTGATTCTGACAGATAGTAAGGTCTCCGTGCAGTTCGGTGTCAACAACCCGCCTAAATGTGATTCCAGTGTTTTCGATCTCCCGTTCGGGAATCGCAAATTTTACGCGCGTAGCCAAGATGAATCCCTCCATGTGTGAACCAGAACCAACGAAAGTATATACCTCTTCCGAGTCGCTCTACGAGTTGAGGGTTATGCGCATTCTCTAAGTCTCCCAATAGACCGGACATAATGCCACGAAAACTGTGGCATAATGTCCCTATGAGCCAAGCTGCCGCAACTCCCGCCGTTTCTCCGCCGCCTTTCACCTTCGATTGGCGGGAGATTGAGCGCGGTCTCCCGCTCTCCACGCTGGAGGAGTTCTCCGCGTATTCCGGCATTGCCGTCAAGGATCTGCTGGAGGTGGTGATTCCCGCCCGCACACTCAAGCATCGCCGCCAGAAGAAGGAGCCGCTCAACCCGGACGAATCCGACCGGCTGGCCCGCGTCGCGCGGATGTACGAACTGGCAGTAAAAGTCTACGGGGATCGCGAGGACGGCAGGAAGTGGCTGTGCGGAAAGAAGAGCCGGTTCAACGATAAGAGTGCGTTGGCCATGCTGAAGACGGAGGCAGGCGAACAGGCGGTTGAGGAGTTCCTTTATCAGATCGATGAGGGTGTTTTCGCATAATGACGCTCCGGAACTGGGTTTGCAAGAGGAACAATGACGACTCTGTGGCGCATTAGCAATCACTTGGATCTGGGCGGCTGGGGTGGAAGGAAATACTCCTCCCGATGGAGCAGCTTGGGAAAGCGTTTGGTCTATCTGGCGGAATCTCCGGCCGGGGCGATGCTTGAGGTACTCGTTCACCTCAAGGACCGCGGCCAGGGACTCCCTTACACCTTTGCCCTCTTGGAGATTGAAGCTCCCGAGCATCTTGCCACTCGGGAGATTCTGCCTCTGGCTGACGTCGATTGGAAACAGCAGCCTGAATCGACCCAGAGGATTGGCGACGCATGGCTTGCCTCTCGGGAAACGCCGCTTGCGCGAGTTCCTTCCGCAATCATGCCGCGCACCTGGAATATCCTGCTGAATCCTGAACATCCAGACGCGCCGCAGATCACCATCGGCTCCGTGATTCACGAGCGCTTCGACAACCGGCTGTTCCGATTCGGCGCCCGTTGACCGGCTTGGGTTTGCACCCTGGTTCCTGCCCTCGGCCGGGATTCCCCCCCACCGGCCATTCATGGTAATCTCACACTAGACACTTGAGAGTGGACTGAGAAGACAAGAGGAGTAACACACGCCGTGCTGGCGACTGCCAAGAAAACAACCCTGATCGAGAGCTTCCGCACCCACGAAAAGGACACCGGTTCGCCGGAGGTCCAGATTGCGATTCTGAGTGCGCGTGTCGCTGAACTGACCGAGCACTTCAAGATGCACAAGAAGGATCACGCTTCCAGGCGTGGATTGTTGCAATTGGTCAGCAAGCGCCGCCGCCTGCTGGATTACCTGAAGACGCACGATGCCGATCGCTATCGCGATGTCATCGGCAAACTCGGTATCCGCAAATAGCCGGAAGGCGAACTTTGATCAGGAAGCGCCCAGACCGAGTATGGGTCACGGCCCCCGTTCTACCCAGGACTTGGGGCCATGGTGTACCTGGCGAATCCGACCCGTTGCCGGGGACCGCGCAGAGCTATCGGTTGAGCGCGCCGCTCGCCGCCTTCCCCGCACAAGTTTCCCAAGCGAACAAAAACGAAACGAGGACTCTATGTCAAAGCATGAAGTAGCCGTCGAGCTTGCCGGCGGCAAGCGAATGGTCTTTGAGACCGGCCGCATGGCCAAGCAAGCCTCTGGCGCCGCACTGGTCACCACGGGCGAAACCGTTGTTCTTGCCACCGCCGTAGCCTCCAACGAACCCCGGGAGGGCATCGACTTCTTCCCCCTCACCGTCGATTACCGCGAATACACCTACGCCGGCGGGCGCATCCCCGGCGGCTTCATCAAGCGCGAAGGCCGGCCCAGCGAGAAAGAAGTTCTCACCTGCCGCCAGATCGACCGCCCCATCCGCCCGCTCTTCCCCGACGGCTTCCGCAACGAGACCCAGGTAATTGCGCTGGTCTTCTCCGCCGACAAGGAGAACGACCCCGACGTGATCGGCATCAACGCCGCCGCTTGCGCTCTGGCTCTCTCCGACATTCCCTTCAGCGCCACGGTGGGCGCGGTCCGGGTGGGCCGCGTTGAGGGTGAGTTCGTCGTCAATCCAACCTATTCCGAGCGCGCCGCCACTACCGTCAACATCATGGTTGTCGGCCACAAGGACGGCATCGTGATGATCGAGTCGGGAGCCAAGGAAGAGTCCGAGGAGACCATCCTGGCCGCCATCGAGTTTGGCCATGCCGAGATCAAGAAGATCGTAGCCGCCATCGACGAGTTGGTCGCTCTGGCCGGCAAGCCCAAGCGGGCCTTTACCGCGCCGGAGTTCGACCAGGCTTACTACGACCAACTGAAAGCCAATATCGGCGACCGCCTCAAGGATGCCCTGGACACCAAGACCCACAGCAAGCTGGAAAGCCACACCCTGATCAAGGAGATCAAGGACGAACTGGCCGCCGCGCTGCCCGCCGACCAGCCCGACGCCAAGAAGAAGCTGGCTCACTACTACGAGCATCTGCGCGAGCGCATCTTCCGCGAGCAGGTGACCCACGAGCGCATTCGTCCCGATCGCCGCCTCTTCGACGAGATTCGGCAGATCACCATTGAGACCAGCGTTCTGCCCCGCACCCACGGCTCGGCTCTCTTCACCCGCGGCGAGACCCAAGCCTTGGTTACGGCCACGTTGGGCACCACCGACGACGGCCAGCGCCTGGAGAGCTATGAGGGCGAGAAGAAGAAGCCCTTCATGCTGCACTACAACTTCCCGCCCTTCTGCGTGGGTGAGACCGGTCGCATGGGCGGCACTGGCCGCCGCGAGATCGGCCATGGAGCGCTGGCCGAGCGCGCCATCACCGCCGTTCTGCCCAGCCCCGAGGAGTCGCCCTACACCATCCGCATCGTCTCCGACATCCTCGAGTCCAACGGCTCTTCGTCGATGGCCACGGTCTGCGGCGCCAGCCTGGCGCTCTTTGACTCCGGCATCGCGCTCAAGGGCGCCGTGGCCGGCGTGGCCATGGGCCTGGTCAAGGAGGGCGACGACTACGCCATCCTCACCGACATCGCCGGCGCAGAAGACCACTACGGCGACATGGACTTCAAGGTGGCCGGCACCCGCAAGGGCATTACCGCCTTGCAAATGGACATCAAGATCGGCGGCCTGACCCGCCAGATTCTCCAGGAAGCCATGGAACAGGCGCGCCGGGGCCGGCTCTTCCTGCTCGACAAGATGGACGCCGCCCTCGACGGGCCGCGCACCGAGCGCTCCGCTTACGCCCCGCGCATCGAAACCCTGATGATTCCCACCGACAAGATTCGCGATCTCATCGGAAAGGGCGGCGCAACCATCCGCGGCATCATCGAGCAGACCGGCGCCAAGATCGATGTGGACGATACCGGCCGCGTCAGCGTCGCCTCCTGCGACAGCGAGGGCCTGAAGAAGGCGCTCGAAATGATCGGCAACATCACCGCCGTCCCCGAAATCGGCAAGGTCTATCTCGGCAAGGTTGTTCGCCTGGCCGAATTCGGCGCGTTTGTCGAGCTTTTCCCCGGCACCGACGGTTTGCTCCACATCTCCGAGATCGCCGAGCATCGTGTCAAGGAAGTGAAGGACGAGCTGCGCGAAGGCGATCAGGTCATGGTCAAGGTATTGGCCATCGAGGGCAATCGCATCAAGCTCAGCCGCAAGGCGCTCATCCGCGAACAGAAGGCCAAGCTGGCTCCATCGGCCCCCATCGAGAGGGAGGAAGTGACGATTGCCGCATCCGCGCCTTCAGCCGCGCCCGCCCGGCCCCGCCACGAGTTCGACGAGCGCCAGCCGAAATCCAACCAGAGCACCATCCTCATCGAGGGCGGAGACGACTTCGACGAGGAGGCTGGCGAGGAGTTCGGCGAAGAGACCGAGCCGAACTTCAACCGCGTCGAAGGCGCGCCCGTCCCGGCGGGCCATCAGGCCGGTTCCGGCCGCCCTCCGGTTAACAGCAATCGCCGCCGCCGGCGTCGCAGGCCGGGTGGTCCCGGCGGTGGCCGCGGACCCGGAGGCGGCCAGGGTTGATCGGCGTCATGAAATCCTCCTGGTGTCCTGAGTCCAATGTTCGATGAGTAGGTAGTGCTGTCATCCTGAGCGTAGTTAGGCGCGTTTTGTGCGCCAAACGGAGTCGAAGGACCTGCGTTTCGTCTCCCGAAAAATGCAAAGAACTTCAGACTCTGGACACTAGAAGCAGAAGGCCCGGACTCCAGCTCCGGGCCTTGGGCTTTTGCGCACGTGCGCTCACCGGCCGCTTCGCGCCGCAGGGAGCACCGGCCTTCAGACCCCGGAATGCCCGTGCCCCATCGTTCGTCCGCCGCGGCGGACGAAAGGGTGGGAAACCTCCAACCTCAATCCACCTCATTCATCCTGAGCAGCCCCACCCGCCGCGGCGGGTCTTGGCCGGCTCGCCCTTTCGCCGCAATCGGAAGATCCGGCGTTCCCCGCCATCCTGCTCGCCGCGTAACCAAACGGCTTTGGATTGCCCACCGCGGCTTCGGCAGATTCCGCAGGTCGAATCTCGGATATAATTCCCAGTCAAGAGCATTTTCCCAGTGCAACCAATCGGACTCGTCACGTCGGAGGTCCGCATGAAAGCTCAGGTTTCATGGGCGGTTTTGCTGCTGTGCCTCAGTTGTGCTCACGGCGCGGCTGTGGCGCAACAGACTCCGGCCCAGCAGACCGTAGCGGTGGTGGTCGTCAATGCGGACGCGCAGCCTGCCCGGCCCGTCCCCACCGTGCGCGTCTCGCTCGGCTATCTCGACAACGCTGTGCTGGTCACAGAGGCTCGCGATGTAACGAACCCCAAAGGCCAGGCGTGGCTAGTTGTTTCGGAGGATGCGGCCCAGCGCGGGGGCCTGCGCGTTGAGATCGCCGGCGCCACCGATCTGGTGATCTTTCAGCCGGCCGACGGCCAGTTGGTCGCGTTGCCCGCGGCCATCAATATCAGCATGCTGCCCAAAGGCTCTCCGGCGCTGCTGGGGCCGGCGCAGATCGAGGCCATGCTTCACCGCACGCTTTTGCAAGTGAACGGCCTGCAAAGGCAGGTCGCCGCGCTG
>Ga0181539_1005175_pt1 | contig 10696 bp, 8 predicted proteins | sample PEATcosm2014_Bin_46_FD_119767 | JGI IMG/M metagenome (GOLD analysis project Ga0181539, IMG submission 119767) | Peatland microbial communities from MTU Mesocosm Facility, Houghton, MI, USA - PEATcosm2014_Bin23_60_metaG | ecosystem: Environmental > Terrestrial > Soil > Wetlands > Peat | place... | reverse complement strand
GCGGGTTTTGTTTCCTGTTTTTGCGCATCCAGGCCATGTGAATGGAGCCGCCCCGGCTCACGCAAGGCATGATGCGCTCGTAAGTTTCAAGTTTTTTTACAGAATCCAGGGTCACCCCGCAGTGCACCGTGATGTAGTCAAGGCCCTGGGCGCACTGCCGCTCGATACTTCTCAGAAGCTCATCGGCATCCATGGTATCCAGCGGCTGATGCCGGTGAACCATCTCTGTGGCCACCCCATAAATCGGCACCGCTCCAACAATGACCGGTGAATTCTCGAGGAAAAAACTCCTGAAGGCCGACAGGTCCTTGCCGGTGGAAAGGTCCATTATGGAATCGGTCCGGGCCCGCAGGGCAGCTTCCAGCTTTTCCTTCTCAAAATCCATGGAACAGCGCTCCCCGCTTGTCCCAAGGTTGGCGTTGACTTTGGTCTTGAGGCTTTTACCGATTGCCCTGAGATCGGGAAATGAATGATTTATATTCCTGGGCAGAACAGCCAGTCCTTCGGCGATCAGTTCCCGCAGTTGCTCTGCGGAGACCGGCTCGTTTTCGGCGGCTTTTCTCATCTCTTCGGTGATTATGCCTGCTCTGGCAGCTTCGAGCTGCGTCGCCATCACGTCCTCCTCGTATGAGAGACTATATACAACACTAAGCGAAAGAATATCATTTCTATTGCGCACCCCTTAGCGAGGTATCCCGCGCGTTGGGAACCGGGCGGGAGGGCTGCGGAAGGCGCCCCGCTCATCCTCGACAGGCCCGCCCACCCGCGAGACGGGGCTGTCAGCTGGATGCCTTCAAGATGAACTCAGACAGAATGAAACCCGCCCGGAAAATGACAAAAGGCCGTCCTGGAGAAAAACGGCCTTTCGAAAACTATTCTAGCCGATTCCTCCGCCAGCATTAACTGGATCAGGTTCCAAGGGTATTATCTCAGCTCTCGTTCGGAGAGCACCCCCCGGCTGTATTCAATTGTCATTCAAACTCGTTTTTACATTATACCCAAACAATGGAATAATCAACTCCTATCTAGAAGGACAAGCCATGGACTGTGAGCAGCTGGAAGATATCAAGGCGAACCGGTCCACCACAGAGACGGGGCATAGTCCGGCCAAGGAGAGAACACAGAGAGAAGCTTTGCGACACAGGATTTGCAGGAATAGCTTTAAAAAACTGTGAACTCACCGCAGAGGGTTGCTCATAGACAGGTAATTGAGAGAACTCGGACAAAACAGTTGAACGAACTTACAAAGCTGAAAGCCAGATCCCTGTTTGCTTCAGCCTTTTCCTGCATGCCCATTCCCTTTTTCTGTACTATTAAGGTGCAGTTTCTTGAAATTTTGGCAAGCATATGAGGGTAAACGGTTGTTTTCTCCGCGTCTCCGCGTCTCCGCGTGATATGGTTTTCGCCCTTTGGTTGCAGCCTTGACCGGACTATGCCCCGCCTCTGTGGTGAATGGGTACGGAAAAAGAGGGCTTCCTATAGGCGAGTCCAATCCTCGGGAACCTCAGTCTTCTGAGAGCAACGATTTTAATGCCTGAAACGGACTTTTAAGCCCTAAAAAGGCATGTCTTTTGAGCATCTGTCTTCACATATGGAGATATTGGTTTGGCCCGGCCCCGTTTGCCGAACTCCAATGCGGAACCCTACGAAAGTAGTGGAATCCTGAAGGATCTCTCCACTCGCCTTTCCGAAAACATCTCACCGGTTATACCCTCACCCACAAGTCTCCGCCAAGGTTCCCGCAAAATATCGTCCTGGCCGGTCGGTGGGATAAGTCCAGCGCTGGGTTGAATTCAGTTTTTCTTTTCACTGATATTATTGCACAGGGGACTTACATTGCGCCTCCTCTTGTGAGCGTTGGGGTTGACAGGGCCATGAATTGCCTTAGGTTTTATTAACGAGATTTTAAATGTGATTCTAATATGTTGCAGGATTCGGGAGAATTCTTCAAATCTCGTCGGGAGGTGAAAATGAGCAAGAAATTGATTCTCGGAATTGCTCTGTTGTTTGTGATTGTAACCGGGGGATTCGTGACCAGCGTACAAGCGGATGTGGCTCGGCCCCCGTGCCAAAATTATCATTGTAATGGCTGCGTTCCGGAAGTCCGGTACAAGGAAGAATGGATAATCGATCACCCGGTGCTTGTCCCTGTGCCCGAATATACGAACCCGGCCTGCCGGGATCAGGACTTCAAAAATGAGCAATGAGTTCACTTGGTCGGAATATTACCGTCAGGCATAGACCCGCCACGGCTGGGGGGAAGCTGAGCCATTACGTGAATAGCGCCGATCTTTCATGCTAGCGCTTGGACGGTTCTGCCAAGGATCTGAGAGCCTTGATCGTATCACTCGGTTCAGAGCGCACGGTATAATCGGCGCTGACATCTGAGGAACGAATTATCCCCGACCGAGCGATTACGAAGCGGGCTGGCATAGGCAGTGTCCATGTCTCATCTCCGTTGAACTTCGCAAGATCGACGCCGAAGCCCAAGTAAATCTCACGCAAGTCCTCAGGAAGCTGAAAGACCAGGTTGAACTCCGCTGCCACGCGATTCCCTGGGTCGCTCAGCAGTTGGAGTGTCCACCCCTTCTCTTTGGCAAACTTGCGGTTAAAGGCTTCAATCTGAGGTGAAATGGCGACGAGGGAGCCTCCGAGTGAAGTGATGTCGGGAAGGGCCTTTTCCAGAGCTGCCAGCTCCAGATTACAGTAGGGTCACCATCCTCCCCTGTAGAAGCTCAAGACCATCGGACCACGGTTCAACAGCGCACGGGAGCTTACGAGGATACCTTCCGTGTTGTTTAGGGCAAAGTCCGGCGCTCTGTCTCCGGCTTTGAGAACTCTATCTTTAAGACCTGACTTTTCGAGGTCTTCGGTCGCCCTATGAATTACTGCCAGCTTTTCCGCAGGAATTCTGGCCTCTGATTTTGTCTTCAGTGCATTTAGTTCGTCTTGCAGGGCCATCTCCATTCTCCTCTTGTCTGTGTGTAGTCCATCGCCAACGAGGCGCCTTGAATGCATTGTATCCTCAAAAATGGGATCGGTTCAAGCCAGGTATCTGTTTCCGAAGAAAATATTCTTCAAAAGCGCGGGGGCTGGGGGGACATATGCCCCCTACACCCCCTTGCCGCTACGCGGCTCACGATCTCGACGCTTTCCCTGACCTGTCTATGACCAGAGGCGGGCCTTCGGCTAGCCGCACTCGGTCTCCAGGCTTTCCATGACCTGTCTATGACCACAGGCGTACACGCGCTTGCGCGTGTTGCCGAAATCCTGGCGGGTGCGGGGCATCTTTAAAGTGAGAAAACTTTCCCCCACCTGGCAGAGCCTGGAGTTATTAGGCGCTCTATGAACGCAACTTGGTATCAGTCAATTCACTCCGCCGTGAAAAATTTTCTCCATCTCTGCTTTTTGCCGCTTCCGGTTGCCGTTTCTGGTTGCCGCTTCTATTGCCGCTTCTGATTGCCGTTTGGCAGGGCTAAATCCCTGCATGGCATAATCTTGCCCGATTAAGGCGAAGTGACAACGGACAAAAGCTGAACGAACAGACCGAAGCGTTTTTTGCTGCTCACTGCACTGAATTCAATGATCGAAAAGAAATCTGTTTACGAAGCCCAAACTAACAGCAAGGAGGACCATGAATGCCGGTAGTTCCAGGTCCGGAGACGTTTGTTCAATCGATCTTTCCTCAGGGCCGGCTGGCCTATGAGGACATCCGCGCCACACCGGAATCTTTCGGCGGGCAGGTGGGGCAAACTCTTCAGAAGACCGGCCGGATTTTGGAGAAAAGCGCCATTTCACGCCAGGAACTATTAAACAGGGTCAACGTAAACGATGTTTACGCAACTCAGTTTGACCCTGCCGCGCGCGCCATCTATGAAGAGTACCTGACACTCAGAGGGAAAGATGCCGCAGTAGGATTTCCAGCCTATCAGCAGAAAATGCAAGACCTCGCCGCTGATATTCGTGAAGGTTTGCCGAATGATATGCAACGAATGCGGTTCGATGAGATGGCGCGTCATCGGACGCAAAGCAATCTCGACGCTATGGCGAGACACCAGGCAAGCCAAACTGACCACTGGGTTGGCCAGACGGCCGATGCAATGGCTCAGACTCTTTCAAAAAGAATCACGGACGAGCGTTATGACTTCGATTATGTAGCAGGCGCCGAAGGGTTGATCCGGAGTATCAACAATTTGTACGCAAGTTACGACAGGGTTACCGGGCAGGACCCTGCCGCTTCAAGGCTTAAGGCAGGGGCCGCGATAGACAGGGGCTTGTCCGATGCCGTCCTGACTGAAGCAGCGGCCAACCCGGAGGGCGCAAAGATGCTCTATGACCGCTATGCGCCCTACATGACTTCAGATGATGTCAGGCAGCACGTTTTAGACAATCTTCTGCCGGCCGTTCGTCAGAAACAGAGCGCCGCCGTCTATAACGACGCTGTAACCAGGTTCAACCTCACCGATCCGGGTTCGGATATCAAAGCGGCCACCAGTTGGGTAATGGACCCAGACAACTATAAAGGCCAGGTCGCAGACCTCAGTCAAAGAAATGATATAGCAAAGGCGATTCAGGGTGAGTGGAATCGGGTCAGACAGGTCCAAGAACAAAAACAGTCATCGGCCGACGGTAACTTCACGGACGCCGTGGCCGGGTGCCGGATTGCAGGTCTCCAGCTCCAGGCATGGAGAGATCCCAAAACGGGGCTTCCGCCTTCCGGCGATATTCTCCAGGCAGCCATGGATCATGACGCGAACCCGGTTCAACCCGGTGTAAGCGATAGGGACACTCTTGCGCGTCTTGCGGGCGATATATCGAACAGGCAAATGAACGGCCCTGGGCCGATAAACCAGGCCTATCTCCAAAACCTCATTGACAACCGGGATTTCAGGGACCTGACCGGCCTCTACGACACATACCGGGACCCCGCCAGGTCCAGGTGGTTCGACTACGCCAGGGACGCTTTCTTTGCGCGCTTCGGAGATCCCGCCCCGCCCTCCGGCGAAGCCGCCGAGCTTGAGTCCGGCCGGGTCGCTTCGCCGCCGGCGGCGGCTAATGGCGCTGGCGCAAGCGCAATGACGCTTTTTCCCCGCTATCTCACAGACCTCGATCAGGCCGTTCGGGAGCAGAATCTTAAGGGCATGCAAATACGGGATGCTGCCGACAGGATACTTAAAGACCTGGACAGGACGTATGTGGGGCAATCCTTCGGCAAGATGGCATCTGCACCGGCATCCCAGGCAAACCAACCAGGCACGCCGCAAAAATCTGAAGCAACCCTGCAGCTTGGTGAATCCACGGCCTCTCCTGAAGACCACGGCAGGGGCGTTCCAAGCAGTGTGCCCGAGCAAATGCAAAGGACAGATCGCATATCTGCGCCCGATCCGGCTATGGAGTGGACGGTAAACTATCTCAGTAAGAATCACCCTGCGTGGCCGCTCACGGCCCCCAACATCGAGGCTGCACACGATCAATTCAAGGCCCAGGACCCCGAATTCTGGAAACACTGGATCATAAAAGGTGACTAATGCAAGATAGCCTGACTTTTGACTTAAGCGTCCTGCCCGATCAGCCGAAAGCTCCCGCGCTCGATCCATCACTCCTTCCGGATAAGCCCGACCCACCATTTCAGGCGGCGCCCGGCCGCGATCAGTTGCCCGACCAGGGCGGCCCCAAAGCAGGGGCTGATCCGGCGGCATACCTTCAACAGCAGCAGTGGGGAGAGCGGTTAGCAGACAAGATTTCACATCCTGAAAAGGACCAGCTTCTCCCCGTGGGTAATACTCCTTCCGATGCGGTCATTCGGGCGCCTCACGACGATGGCGATCTCTATGACAAGCTGCTTGAAAATGCGACTTCCGACGAGGAAGTGATGGCGGCTGTCTTCACCAAACCCCTGGTCGATGCCTTGAAGAGGCTCTATTCACCCGATACGACTTCACCGAAAGCCCTGGCAGCGGCTCAAAACGCGATAGCGATCTATCAGACGACCGGGATATCTCCCGTTCTGACACTCGAGAACCCGGATGCGGTAAACCAGGCATTGTTCGGTACAGGGCACGCCCGCGAAGAGTTCCTTATGAACACGATAGAAATGTTCGGCCTGGGCGCGTTTGCCGAAGCGGCCAACCCATTAGCGGCCGCTGCAGGGCTGACCCGCTATGTGCGGGCGGCGGACGCCGCAGGCGAAGCATTGAAACTGCGGGATGTGGGCGGGTCTCTTCTGCCTGCAACCGAGTCGATATATAAAGGGTGGAGCCTCCCCCTGGGCATCGCAGGATATACCGCAGAAGAAAACGCCAACGCCCTTGTTCGCTCATACATTGAAGGAAAGCCTTTCGCGGAGACCAGGCCTTACGGTCTTCACGATATATTACCGCCGCAAGAGAGCGAAGGGGCAAAGGCAGCCGTCGATCTATTGGATATGTTTGGCAAGTTCAAGGCCATGCACGCGGGATTTGAGGGCTTGCAGTCGCTTTGGGACGCACTGGCCTACGACAAGGTATCGCAGGTCGTTCCATCAGCGAAACTCTACATTCCAGCTGAGGCCATACGCAACCATTTCGGTGCGAGTGAGGAGGGAAGTGCAGGCGAATATTACGATATAATCCAGAACCTCCAGAAAGAGGGCATATTATCAAACAGTCAGATCAAGGATGCCGTCAATTACGGTCTCGATGTCGAGGTCCCGCTGAGCCGTATCGTCGGCTCCATGGACGCACCCTGGCTGGCCAAAATCAAAGATTATTTCCGAATCTCCCCCTACAAAGAAGTGTATGAGGTCCCGGCCGGAAAGCCGGATGCACGGCTTCATGGTTCGGGAGAGCTGGAGGCGCCGGCAGTTCTCCCGGAGGCCGGGGCCGGATCACCCGAGGAAATCGGAGCCCCATCTCCCGTCGAGACTTCTGTTCCGGAGAGGGAACTAACAGCTCCTGAATCGGAAGGGCCGCCTGTAGGGGCCTTCGAGAATGAGTCACCCTCCCCGCCCGTTCAAGCACAAGAGTTCAAAAACAGCGACGACTATCTTCAAAGTTTAGGATTTGCCAAAGGACGGACGCCAGACGGTGAAAATTATGATGCCCTCGTTCCTTTTATCAACGAAGCTTCATGGAAATACGGCGTTCCAGCCAACATCATCAAGGCGGTGGTGTGGAAAGAGTCAAATTACCATCCGGATATTGTCTATGGCAAAAGGGCTGGAGCTTCGGAGGATTCCGGGGCAATGCAACTGATTCCGGAAACAGCCAGGGCAATGGGCGTCAAAGATGTATTTGACCCCGCGCAAAACATTGTTGGAGGCACAAAATATTTACGAACCCTTTATGACAGGTTCGGAGATTGGGGAAAAGCCGTTGCAGCTTACAATTCAGACGCGGCGGGTAAATTTCTTGCCGACAATCCGGAGGCAAAAATCGAGGCCGCTCCAAACTACTCGGCCTATGTCAAACCTGTCCTCGATGCAGCCGAAAAATTCGGGACCGGCGGCAAACCCGCACCTGACATCACCAACGCCAGTGTTTGGGCCCGAAGAGAAGGGGCCCCCCCCCGCAGGATCAACGTGGAGGATTTATCGCCGGCAAACAAAAATCGAGGGTTGGAGAGCAGCAGCCTGAATATGTTAGGCTGTCAGAGGCGCCTGAATTTAAGAACTGGTTTGGCGACAGCAAAGTGGTTTTTAAGGAGGACAAGTCTGATCTTTATCACAACCCGGAGGGCATCAGCGGTATACCAAGGCTGGTATATCATGGCACGCACGAAAGGCTTGGGTCCGGCCTTTTCCATCCAGATGAGCGGGGGCTGATATTATTTACGACGAGTTCGTATGCTGGGCTGCAATCTGCCGGCGAAGGAGGCGAAGTAATCCCGGCTTATCTCAAAATAGAGAATCCATTGGAAATAAAGTTCTCCGGTACTGACTCTATTGACGCTGCAATAGACGAAGCAAAAGCCCAAGGAAACGATGGAGTTATAGTTGATCTCTTTTATGGAAATTATATTTATGCAGTTTTTTCACAAGCCCAGGTAAAATCCCCCTTAAGCCGTGGTATATTTAACCCCGGTGATGCCGCTACACTCAACGAAGCGTTGCGTTCTTATGCCGAAGGATCGAACAAAATCAGCGAATATCTTGGCAGTGTCGCGCAAGCGTTCAAGCAAATCGGAGAAAGACCCGTCGAAGTAAGAAGCCTCTCCATTAAGAGCCATGCAGATGCTGTATTACTCGGACAAAGATGGAGAAATCCCAATTATGAAGAACTGCGTTACGTCTATAGCAGGCAGGGCATAATTATCGACCACGAGGGAGTTACGTGTCGCCTGCCGATGACGACACGAGCTTTTCTCGGGGACCCAATAGAAGGGATAAAGCACATAAAGGCGCGCATCGCTGCACTCGGCGCCGATTCTCTCCTTCTTTTCCATAATCACCCTGGCGGCAACCTGGAACCGTCAGGCGAAGACCTGAATCTGACCGTTTTCATCGCAAAGGAAGTACCTCAAATGGAGGGACATATTATCATAAATTCAGGGAAGTATGTTTTTATCGATAGGAAAGGGGAATATAAACCTTATCCTTTACCAGTACCAGGCCTCCCCAAGGACTGGATCGATCCAATCCTTACTGCCTCCATACCACATAAGATGCTCAACAAAAGATTCAAGTATCTGGAGGACTTCGCGGCATGGACAAAGGTTTTGACGCGTAACAGAAACAAGCCCCTTATAGTTTATTTAAGCCGTCAATTTAAGGTGCGCGGTTTGCAGGAAATCAATCCGGGCGGGACCTGGGATTGGAATCAACTGGCAGATATCATGCCAAGAAAACTCGTTGACTTCGGCTCTGCCCACGCCACGCTTATTCTCCCGGAAAGGTCGCGCGGGTACATGCTTGAAATAGGAGAAACGTTGGTAGGACGGGGGGTATTCTATGATGTGGTAAGCTATGACAAAGACGGCCCGCATTCAGTCCTGGAAATTGGCACATATGTACAACCCAAAGTATTTGGCGGCCGCCCCCTTAGCGATTTTCCCGCCCAATCTATCAGGTGAAAAGAAACAATGGTCCATATTTGAATAGAAAAAACCAAATTACGCATATTTTTTTACCTGATTGTGTAAAGTCCAGGTTTGGTTGAGGTAAATTCAGCCCGAAGAAATTAATCCATGCCGGGCTGGAGGCGATCCTATGTTGGACATTCATACAAAGCCGGAAGAGATGTTGAAGGGCAGGCAAACCCTTTCGCCAAAAGAATACGGGGAGTGGATTGCAGCAGTGCGTGACCTTCCTCCGGATGAAGTGGAGTACGACGAGGAGGCCGACGTTATATGGTGGAAACGAAAATTTGATTGGGCGACGGGATACCCGGAACAACTGCACGATCCGAAGCCTACGTGGAAGCCGAAAAGAAAACCGGTCAAGACAATGGGACATCCGCTCAGGAGCTTTGCCGATCTTGCCTTACTCACTCGGGCATGGAGAAAACCTATGTACAAAAACATATGGTGTCTCTATGTCAAGGATGGCGTCATAGTTGAATATGAAGGGGCGAGGCGCCGTGTACCGGCGAATGCTCTTTCCCCGGCCGGAGACCCCCGGAAAGCGCTAACGCACATAAAGGAGCGCATTGCTGGGCTTGGTGCTGATTCTTTCTTTATGGTCCACAATCGATATTACGTTTATTCTACTCCGTCAGCGGCCGACAGAAAACTTGGAGCCATCCTTAGCAAGGCCCCTGGACTAAAAGGCCATATTATTTTGAATCCATACTGGTTTGGCCTTGTAACTGTTAAGGGAGTAGCTATTTTACGGGTGCTGCCGGATATCGGTATCCCCTGTGCTGATCCTGTTACCGACGCCTATCTAAACGAAACGGCCGCCATGTCTTACCTAAGATCGACATTCGCTGACTGGGCAAATGCCTTGACCAAAAGAAGAATTCCCGCTGTAATTTCCATACTCGAAGAAACAGTTCTTCGCGAATTGGAGGAAATCAGCCTTGCAGAGATAGACACTTCTAATAAACTCGTGAACGAGACGGCAGACATCCACTCTCCCGACCCTCCAATCGACGATTATGCTGGACCGCTGTTAAAACATGCAGGGATCTGTGAGGTTTCACCGCGCTGACAAGGGCCGTTTCCCGGACGTGAAATAGTGATGCTGAGCATTCCGGGGGAACGAGCCGAATCTGAATAATTTGGCGGCCAGTTGTGGGATGCCCTGCCCGAACAACATATCAGGTGAGGGTAAAGCAGCGGCATCGTTAACTGGAACTAGGTTGTGGATATCATGGCACAGGAACCCGATGAGGATGATGATCTTTCAGTTATGAAGGTAAGAGATAAAGCTCTGGAAGTAGCCAACCCGCTTTTAATACATGGATTTCATTGACCTTTAGCCTAATACATTGTCAATAAAGTTATTACATGTTGCAAGGAATCGTCACCCCGGCGAAGCCTGCCCCGGAGATGTCTAGTCCGGGGGCCGGGGTCCAGTGCTGTTAACCAATTGAAAAGACGCTGGATTCAGGCTCCCTGGCTCAAGACTTCCGGGGCAAGCTTCGCCCGAATGACGGGCTGTAGGTCCTCGTAAAACGGACTTATGAACAACACTGAGCAAGAAATTGTCATATCGATTGCGGGCACCCCTCAGCGATGTGCCTCGCGAAGCGCGGAAGGCGCCCGTTACGCATGGTCT
>Ga0181539_1005173_pt1 | contig 10698 bp, 6 predicted proteins | sample PEATcosm2014_Bin_46_FD_119767 | JGI IMG/M metagenome (GOLD analysis project Ga0181539, IMG submission 119767) | Peatland microbial communities from MTU Mesocosm Facility, Houghton, MI, USA - PEATcosm2014_Bin23_60_metaG | ecosystem: Environmental > Terrestrial > Soil > Wetlands > Peat | place... | reverse complement strand
GCGCTGGATCGTCCAGCGCTTGGGCTACCTCACGCCAGTCCAGGCGCGCCAGCAGCTCCTTGCGCTTGGAGCTGCTGCATGAATACACTCAATTCACTGTCCAACAATTCCAGGGCGAAACATAAAGTAGGGGCGACTCCGTTCCCAGATTGCACAATGAATGAGTTTTGGCAGGCAGGGACGCTAAGCTTTGGAAAGATTCATGAAAGGGAGCAGTTGAAATTGCAGGCAGCAATCATTCTCTGGCATCGAGTATGTCTTGCGATATTCTTGCTGGGGTTCTTTGCCGGGTTCGCGGCTGCCGCGTCTCAATCCATTCTCCTCTGGCCGAATGGTGCGCCCGGTTCAGAAGGCAAGATTTCAGAAGAAGCAGTGCGGATTAATGAACATGGTGAACACATCGTATCGAATGTCCACCATCCTTCGATCACGCCCTTTCTTCCTTCAATGGACAACGCTACGGGAGCCGCGGTCATTATCGCGCCGGGCGGCGGACATAGTGAACTGTGGATGGATCACGAGGGCTATAGCGTTGCCAAATGGCTAAGCGACCACGGTACGGCGGCGTTCGTGTTGAAGTATCGTCTGGCGCGAGAGAAAGGGTCGACGTACACGATCGAAGGAAATGCATTACCTGACATCCTGCGAGCGATCCGACTTGTGAGGAGCCGTGCATCGGAATGGAGATTGGACCCGCGAAGTGTTGGGGTGATGGGCTTTTCTGCCGGCGGAGAACTCGCAGCGCTCGCCAGCACGCCCTATGACGCCGGATCTCCAGGCGCGACGGATCCAGTTGAGCGTGAGAGCTCAAAACCTGCGTTTCAGGCACTGCTATATCCGGCCCTTCCGCAAGGCATGCGCCTCTCCGGGGAGACACCGCCCGCTTTTCTCGCTTGCGGTGAAAATGATCGACCGGAAATTGCGCGCGGTCTTCCGGAACTGTACCTCGCTCTAAAAAGCGCCGGTGTGTCGGCAGAACTCCACGTCTACGCCAAAACAGGGCACGGCTTTGGCGTGCGGGAAAGCAACCGGCCTCCGGTTTCCGACTGGCCGTCGCTCTTTGATGAATGGCTGGATATTCAAGGATTCTTGAGGCATAAATGAAATGGGTCCCGTTCCAGATCACGAGTTCATCGAAAGCTTGCTCCTGCCCAGACTTCAGACAATCGGTTGCTCACGCCTCTCGAAATGGTAGGATAGGCCCACCCGTGATGTATCGCCACCTTTGGTTGTGTGCATTCTCTCTCCTCGTAGCAATGCGGCTTGATGCGGTCACGCAACGCGCCCTGCCGGATGGTTACACGCGACGAGTGTGGCAGACGCAGGATGGACTTCCGGAAAACACGGTCGAGGCGTTTACGCTAACGCCCGACCATTATCTTTGGATTGGGACAAGTGGTGGCCTGGTGCGCTTCGATGGTGCGCGATTCGTCGTGTTCAATCGCGAAAACACGCCGGCGATTCGCGAGAACAGCATTTTTTGTTTGACAGTATCGCGCGATGGAAGTCTATGGGCAGGTACGGATGGCGGAGGGCTGCTGCGTTATCACATGGGTGTCTTCCGTCATTATTCCGTGGCGGATGGGTTGAGCAATGATTTCGTGCGTGTTGTCTATGAAGACCATAAGGGCATCCTGTGGGTGGGCACCGATGATGGGCTCTTCCAGTATTCCGAGGATCGCTTTCTTCGTGTGGATGGGCAGGACAATATCCCTCCACTTGCCGTCCACGCGATACGCGAAGACGATACTGGCGGCCTGTGGGTCGGTGGATCGAAACTGGTAGTAATCCACGGAAAGGTGTGCAGGGAATACCCGCTCGAGGGTTTTCCAAGTGCCCGCCGCGTAAAGTCCATTCTCCAGACTCGAGACCATATGCTCTGGGTGGGGACCGTTTCGGGTCTCCAGCGTTTACGCGGTTCTCTGGAGAGCGGACGGTTCGAGAAGATTCCCGAAGTTTCCGACACGGTACGCGTTCTGAGCGAAGATGGCAGCGGTACTCTGTGGATCGGCACCATTGGAGGCGGCCTCCTTCGTTTCCGTGACGGCCGCTTCACGCGAGTCTCCACACCAGACAACCCTCCCGGGAGCACAGTGCTGGCCTTGTTTGAAGACCGCGAACAGAACATTTGGGTGGGCATGCAGACGGGTCTGTTGCGGTTGAGCCGGGCGGCCATGAGTACGTTCCCGCTACCGGATGCGCCTAATGCGGATTTCGGTACGATCTATGCGGATCGAGATGGATCCCTGTGGGTGGCGGGCACACACCTGTACCGGATCAACGCCCGACGCGATGATTCCGAGTTGATACCGGCGCCCGAACCGGAAATCCGCATCCGCAATGTGCTTCGGGACCGCTCGGGCGCACTGTGGATCGGCACCGACGGCCACGGAGCATTTCGTTTAAAAGGCTCCGACAAAGTGCATTACACCAAGCACAACGGCTTGACCAACGACTTCATCCGGGCTTTCTTGGAGAGTCGCGATGGGAGCATCTGGATTGGAACCGATGAGGGCGTCAATCGCTGGCACGACGGCGCATTGACCAACTATCGAATGGCCGACGGCCTCTGTTACTTCAGTGTCCGTGCATTGCTGGAGGACAGCCACGGCGACCTCTGGATCGGGACTGACCGAGGAGTGAGCCACTGGCAGAGAGGTGCCTTCGTTCATGATGCCGTTGGGAACCGCCTGGCCGACGAGAAAATTTGGGCAATTCACGAGGATGGGGATGGCGGTTTGTGGTTCGGCACTGCTGGTGGTGGATTATTTCGCTGGCGTGACGGCCGGCTGACTACATTTGGAAGCGAGCAGGGACTAGCAAGCAATAGCATTTTTCAGATCCTCGAAGATTCCCACGGAACGTTTTGGATGAGCGGACCAAACGGGATTTCGTCGGTGTCGCGTCATGATCTGGACAGTTTTGCGGAGCACCCGGAGTTTCGTCCAGCTATTACACTTTACGGCGTGTCCGACGGTGTCGAAGCCACCCTAATGCATGGGGGCACTCAGCCCGCTGGAGCTCTCACACCGAATGGTGAGCTCTGGTTTCCCAGCAACCGCGGGCCGGTTCGAGTGCTTCCAGACCAGACCCGGCCTGGTGACTTGCCGCAGGTGGTAATTGAGCAGGTGCTCGTGGACGGACGTGAGGAGCCGGCTTCCGGCCTACTGGTCGTTCCGCCTGGCGAGGGCAAGCTCCAGATCGACTACAGCGCCATACGCCTGCGATCGCAGGAACGTATCCGTTTCCGCTATAAACTGGAGGGTTTCGATCGCGACTGGACGGAGCCCCTGAACAGCCGCGTGGCCAACTATACAAATTTACCCCCGGGAGAGTACCGCTTCAGGGTTCAGGCGTTCGAAATGAACATGCCCGATAAGGCGACTCAAGCGTCGCTAGGAATCGATTGGCGAGCGCATGTTTATCAGACGGGTTGGTTTCTGGCATTGTGCGCGGCCCTAGTTCTTGCCGCGGTTTTCAGTGCTTATCGGCTTCGATTGAGTCGGGTGCATGAGCGATTTGAAGCCGTGCTCGAAGAAAGAAATCGCATAGCGCGCGAGATGCACGACACCGTCATCCAGGGCTGCGTTAGCACTTCGGCTCTGCTCGAGGCGGTTGTTTCGCTCGATCTGGACGAGTCCGGGCCAGGTCGCGCGCTGCTCGATTCGGCTCGGGACCAGGTCCGCGCAACTATTGAAGAGGCAAGGCAGGCAGTTTGGGATCTCCGTCAAAAGGGCGCCACTCCTCCCGAGCTTAGCCCCCTGCTCGATCAAATGACCAAACAGATGAGCCACGTTTCCCATGTATCTGTGACGTTTGAAGCGTCTGGCAGGCCCGAACCGCTCGATAATACGGTCGCACACGTTGTCCTCATGGTTGCGCGCGAGGCCGTTTATAACGCGGTGCGCCACGCGCAACCTCACGTCGTGCGCGTCAGTGTGCATTTCGCGGCCGGGAGCGTGCGCATGCAGGTGATAGACGATGGCCGGGGTTTCGATCCCGAGGAGGCCTTCGCCACAGGCGACGGACATTTCGGCTTGGTTGGGATGCGCGAGCGAGTTAAAGGCGTGGGCGGCCAGTTCGAGGTTAGATCCTCGCCGGGAGATGGAACTGCTCTTTCGGTCGAAGTCCCGGTGCGTCCGTTGAGCAGCGGGAAGCAGACAATGAGTCTCAAGGCATGAGCCAAGGTCAAAAAATCGGCGTTCTCGTGGTTGACGATCACCCCATCATGCGTTTAGGTATCGCTGCCATCATCGGCACGCGATCGGACATGTGGGTTTGCGCGCAAGCCGGTTCGGGAGAGGAAGCAGTGCTCATGTTCAAGAAGCATCATCCCGACATCACCTTGATGGACCTGCGACTGCCGGGAATGAGCGGGCTTGATGCCTTGCGCGCTATCCGGCAGGAGGATCCTCACGCAAAGTGCCTGGTTCTCACTACCTACGAAGGGGATGAAGATATTCATCAGGCGATGGCTGCCGGCGCGCTTGGGTACATCATCAAGGGCATGTCCCACGAAACCCTTGTAGACGCTTTGCGGCGCGTGCATTCGGGATCGAGATTCCTGCCCCCGCCGATCGTGCGCAGCCTGGCCGATCGCACTCCCAACTCGGAGCTGAGTCCGCGAGAGCGCGAGGTCCTTTCTTTGATGGCGCACGGAAAGAGCAACAAGGAGATCGCCAGTGCACTCGGTATAACAGAGGCCACCGTGAAATGCCATGTAAGCGTGATCTTGTTGCGGTTGGACGTCAATGATCGCACGCAAGCGGTCATCGTTGCTTTGCAGCGAGGATTGGAGCACCTGTAGGCCTCGCCCAAAACCTTCACCCTGCTGGCCGACTACTACCTTAGTCGGATTTCAGCGCAACTCGCCTCAGCTAGATTGATCAGTTGCCTGCAATGCACTGGGATCGGATACCGCTCCTGTCTGGTGAAGAGGTGCCTGCCACAAGAATTCCATCGAAGTCTACTATTCGCTGGATGGGCAGGCATTCGCACTGGTCCGCTCCGGCTATTTCGTTCCTTCCACCAAGGCGGTAGTAGGCCCCATGTGCGTCGCACCCTAAGGTCAAGGTTTCGATGCGACCTTCAACCGTCTGAAATTGTCGGTTGAGAAAGGCTAGAAAATCGTCCCGTGGGTTCGTCAGGAGCTGCCGCACGATGTGGTCCGTCACGGAAACGGTGGTCTAAGCAACTGCGCCTCTTAAGAAAGGCCTACGTCATGAATCAAGTGGGTGATTTGCAAGCGAAGTTCAAAGCCTTGTTCGGCACGACTTCAAACGTCTACCGCGCACCTGGCAGAGTAAACCTCATTGGCGAGCACACCGACTACAGCGACGGCTTTGTCATGCCGGCCGCGATTGGGTTTTCCTGCTGGGTTGCTATTGCGCCGCGCGACGACCACCATCTTGTGATTCACTCAGAGAGTTTTGCTGATACCGTCGAGGTCAATCTCGACGATCATATGCCCGCTCCGTCCGGAAAATGGTGTGACTATCCGCTGGGCGTTGCCTGGGTACTCCAGCAGGCTGGACATAACCTACGAGGCGCGAACCTATTGATCCACGGCGAAGTCCCGTTGGGAGCCGGGCTCAGTTCTTCCGCTGCCCTGGAAATATCCACGGGCCTTGCCCTGCTCGACAACTCGGGCTACCAGGTTGACCGCACGCGCCTCGCGTTATTCTGCCAGCGCGCGGAGAATGAATTCGTTGGCGCCCGCTGCGGCATCATGGACCAGTTCATTTCGTGTCACGGTCAACCAGGGCATGGACTCATGTTGGATTGCCGGTCGCTGGATTACCAACTCATTCCGATTCCGAACGGAGTGAATCTGGTCATCTGCAATACGATGGTCAGGCATGAACACGGCTCGGGCGAGTACAACGTCCGCCGCGCCGAATGTGAGGAGGGAGTGCGCGAACTGGCGAAGGTATTGCCGGGCGTCCGCGCTCTGCGGGATGTGAGCCTCGCTCAGTTGGAACAGAACCGCGGCCGTTTGCGGGAGGTCGTACACAAGCGCTGCCGCCATGTCATTACAGAGAACGACCGCGTGCGTGCGGCAGCGTTGGCCCTCCAAAACGGCGAGATTCAATCTCTACGCAAATTGATGGCAGATTCCCATCAAAGTCTCCGCGATGACTACGAGGTGAGCTGTGCGGAACTCGACCTCATGGTGAATCTCGCTTCCCAGCAGAAGGGAGTCTCTGGCGCTCGCATGACCGGCGGAGGCTTCGGAGGGTGCACGATCAATCTGGTGAGAGCAGAAAACACGACCGAGTTCCAGCGTGGCGTCGCCCAAGGTTACCATTCCGCAACCGGGCGGCATCCCGACATCCATGTCTGCGAAGCATCGCAGGGGGCCGAGATGATTGCCACCCGTGGTGAGAAGTCCGCAGCCGAATCAGTCACAAACATCAGCGCCGACGTGTGACAGCACACGCGCTTATGACCGGGGGCGCGGCTTGTATGGGGAGCCTCGTCGCCTATCATCTGATCGAGGAGGGATGCGGACGCAACGTCCACAAGTTCGGCATCACGGCGGCTGCGGTAACGTGCCATCTGACCGCCATCCTGCTGTTACTGGGCGCCACTTACCATACCCAGGCAGCGATAGCAGTTCTCCAGTGCGGTCAGGAGCATCTCCAAGTAAAGCCTTTCCCGCTCCTTTGATATACGACCTTAGTCGGATGGCAAAAGTCCCTGTCACCCTTAAATTCATAGGTTGGATGCGAAGTATTAGGATTTCTTGTGATGACCCACAACCTTGCAGTCCGATTGACCCTTGTGCTTCTGGCTGGCTTCGGCGTGCTATTCGCGGCTCCCTCCAGAGGATTTTGCCAGGACGGAGATTCATCCTTGTTTATCGACGCAAGCCATCCTGCTTCTCCACCTGAAGCTCTTTCATTTGCAATTGGTGGACGAGCGCCGGACGGACACGCGCTTTCGGCGAACAGCCGCTATTTGATCAAGGACGGATCTCCCTGGTTTCCCGTGATGGGGGAGTTCCATTATTCGCGTTACTCCGAGAGTGGTTGGGAAGAAGAAATTCAAAAAATGAAAGCGGGTGGCGTGCAGATTGTTTCCACTTACATCTTCTGGATACACCACGAGGAAATGGAAGCTCAGTTTGACTGGACGGCGCAACGCAACCTCCGCCGTTTTGTCGAGCTTTGTGCGAAACATGGATTGTACGTCTGGATCCGGGTCGGACCCTGGGCTCACGGCGAAGTACGCAATGGCGGCCTTCCCGATTGGCTGATCCAAAAATGTCCCACGCGGCAAAGTGATCCCGTCTATCTTCGCTATGTTCGTCGTTTTTATGAACAAATCAGCCAGCAAACGAAGGGATTGTTCTGGAAAGATGGTGGCCCCATCATCGGTGTTCAGATCGAGAACGAATATCACGAGCGCGGACCAGGCAAAGGCCCAGAGCACATGCTGACTCTTCTCCAGATGGCGCGCGAAGCCGGCCTCGACGCGCCCTTCTATACCGCCACTGGCTGGGATGCCGCGGAAATTCCGCCGCAGCAATTCCTGCCTGTGTTCGGCGGATATCCGGACGCTTTTTGGAGTCGCAGCGTGCAGGAACTGCCGCCCAACGCGAACTACTTCTTCACGCCCATCCGGTGCGACGAAAATGTGGGCGACGATCTGCGTTCAAAACGCCCGGACATTGACGCTCGCTTCGCTTCGTATCCTTTCTTGACCGCGGAAATGGGTGGAGGCATGGAACTGTCGTATCACCGGCGGCCCTTGCTCAGCGCAGATGACGTGGCCGCCATGACCCTGGTGAAATTGGGATCAGGGGTGACGTTGTACGGCTACTACATGTTTCACGGGGGAACCAACCCGGACGGCCTGCGCACAACTTTGCAGGAATCCCAGGCAACTGGCTACCCCAACGATCTCCCGGCGAAATCGTATGACTACCAGGCTCCGCTGGGAGAGTACGGTCAGATGAATCCTTCGTTCCGAGACCTGAAGACGTTTCACTTGTTCCTTGATGATTTTGGTTCCAGCTTGGCCACCATGACTTCCTATTTCCCGGACCGCATGCCGGCAAGCAAAAACGATACCGCGACGCCTCGTGTGGCGGCGCGATTCGAGAAGAACCGCGGTTTTGTTTTCATTAATAATTACCAGCGGAACTACCCGCTTCCCGCACGAAAACATTTTCAGGTTCGCTTAAGAACAACAGCAGGCGAAATGAGGGTGCCGCGGCATCCGACGGAAATTCCCAGCGGTGCCTATGTCATGTGGCCGGTGAATCTCGATCTAGGTGGAACCGTGCTCGAGTATTCCACGGCGCAACTCCTGTGCCGGTTGGAGGAGTTGAATACCTATGTGTTCTTTGCCTGGCCAGGGTTGCCTGCGGAATTTTCCTTCAAAACCGCTGCGGATGAGATTATCGAAGCTCCGCAGGCCAGAATCGAACGTGGGAATCTTCACGTCTTTATTGACCGGGTCGAGCCAGGGAAACAGGCCGCCATACGCATCCGAAAGCCTGGAGGCCGGGAAATCCAGATCATCCTGCTCTCCAGAGAAATGGCGGGCGATGCGTGGAAGGTCAATCTGGCTGGTCGTGAACGATTGGTGCTTTCTGCCGCTGAACTCTATTTCACCTCCAATGGGGTACATCTCAGCACCACCGACCCCAGTCAGTTGGAATTGGAGATTCTCCCGAAACCCGATGTTCCGCCGCGGGGATTTACCGCCTCTGGTTCTCAGGGTCTTTTCGAGCAATACCAGACCCATGTAAGGCCAGAAAAGATCAAAGCCACGATCAAAAAACTCCGCGATGCAGACGCTCGCCCACCGGTTCGTATGGGCCAGGAAGTGGCCGAGGCGCCGGAGGCCGCGGCATTCGAGGGTGCGGCCGAGTGGAGCATTCAGTTTCCGACGATTACTTCACCCGCCGTGCGGAATGTTTTTCTGAGGATCACCTATGTCGGTGACATCGCCCGCGTCTACGCCGGTGGTAAGTTCATCACCGATGACTTTTATAAGGGAACACCTTTGCAGATTGCGTTGCGCCAGTTTTCGGCCCCAGGGGCGGACCCTACCCTGAAACTCCAAATCCTCCCGATGAGGAAGGACACGCCGATCTACCTGCCGGCCAGCGGCCATATTTCTTTCCCTCCTTCCGGCCAAGTTGCTGAATTGAAAAAGGTTGAAGTGGTGCCGGAGTACCAAGCTGTTGCCGAGATGGGCAAGTGAAGGACCTTCCGAAGGTTAGTCCCCATCACAAGCCCGGCTGAGGACAATTCCCTGCCTACGCCGACGGCCTGCCCTCGTGCATGCACAAAAATCGATGTACGTTATCGCTAATCCTACTTTAGGCGGATTTCAACCAAGTGCCGGATTCATACACTCATGGCAATTCATACTGCCTGATTCATGGTGCGTGGGCTGGCGGGACACGCCGGCTTCCCCAGGCAAGTCCAAGGGGGGGTCCGTGACGGATACAGGCGTCTCGAAATGAAGAAACAGCGACCCTGATTTGTTCGCGAGCGGGTGTTTGCGAGGCCCCGATCGGAAAGACCGGTGTGGCAGGCAATGAGGAGGCGCAATCGTTCTCGCGGCGCAATCCTTCATCCCAGCGTTGAACCCTGGCCTTTGTGGACTGGAAACTAAAATGGAGGAGCTACATGCAGAGTTCAGCAAATAAGTTCTTACAAGGCACAATCTTCGCATTGATCTTGTCGCTCGCGCCCGTGGCGTTCGCTCAGGTCAATAGCGCAAGTCTGACCGGACAAGTGGTTGACCCAACCGGTGGGGCCGTCGCAAAGGCAGCCGTCACCGCCCAGAACGTCGCTACAAATCTCGTGCAATCCACAACAACCAATGAGGAGGGCATCTACCTAATCTCTCCCTTGCCCCCGGGTCCTTACACGCTGACAGTCGAAGTGCCGGGATTTAAGAAATACGTGCAGGCGGGCATCGTGCTGACGGTGAGCCTCACGACCACGCAAAACGTTTCTCTGCAGATTGGTAAACAGGCAGAGACCATCACCGTCGAAGCGAACGCGGAGATGATCAATACCACCTCCGCCGAGTTGGGTGCGATCGTCAACCAAACTACCGTTACTCAGCTTCCACTCAATGGCCGCGATCCTTCGAGCCTCGTTTTCCTTGCCCCCGGCGTGACCAACGTGTTGAATTCGAATGGCGCCCTCCAGGCAGGCTTTTCCTTCCCCACGGAGACAGGCGGCTCTGCCAATGGCGGGCGTCAGGGCAGCACCTACTACTTGCTCGATGGCGTGCCGAACATGGACAACTATCTGGGCCTTACGGCGCCATTTCCCAACTCCGATGCCACACAAGAGTTTCGCGTGATCACCAACAACTTCGATGCGAACTACGGTTTTGCTCCTGGCGCCGTGGTCAGCATTCAAACCATGTCTGGCTCTAACAGCTTCCATGGGGATGCGTTTGAGTTCCATCGCGAGCAGAACTTCAATGCCACCAACGCCTTTTCTCATCTCTTGGACCCGCTCCATCGGAATCAGTTCGGCGGCGGCGTGGGCGGACCCATCCTGAAGAATAAACTCTTTTTCTTCTTCAACTATCAGGGCACCCGTTCCTCCAGTGCCTCCACGGCGAATTTCGTATATACGCCTACGGCTGCAATGATGGCTGGAGATTTCAGCGGGATCTGCAATCCGGCACCTTGCACTTCGGAAACTCTCAGTGCGCCCT
>Ga0181539_1005169_pt1 | contig 10703 bp, 12 predicted proteins | sample PEATcosm2014_Bin_46_FD_119767 | JGI IMG/M metagenome (GOLD analysis project Ga0181539, IMG submission 119767) | Peatland microbial communities from MTU Mesocosm Facility, Houghton, MI, USA - PEATcosm2014_Bin23_60_metaG | ecosystem: Environmental > Terrestrial > Soil > Wetlands > Peat | place... | reverse complement strand
TGTGAGTCACGGCTTCCTGCGCATGCCGTGAGACGAATCGCGACAAAAACCTTGCCGCCCGATGTCTAGGCGGCTTTTCTTTTGCATCACGCGGAAGTGATTGCGCGGTAACTTCTGTTAACATCTCTGACAATGTCGGCGGTGTCAAGTTCTTTTTGAGCGTACTGCGCCGTGCACTCCGAAGAGCGCGCCATTTCGCTCTATTAGAAGAAATGCCGTATCCAACCAAGGCTCGCTTTCAATCCGTTTCAGGTCTGGAACTCAGTCCGACCCATGCATCTCTTCGGTCCACAACCTCGATCATGATTGCTAATTCGAACTCCCCCGATGAAAGGGGAGCGGGCTGCTCAATCGATTACCCGGTGTTCTACTCCACACCAACGCCTGTTCCGAGCTTGCCCGCGTGCGGACCGAACTTTTTCAACTGCTCGTAATCCCATTGCTTGCGCCACATCCAGTACAGACGAACGGCTAATCGGCGCGCCATGGCAACCTTGGCGATCTTGCGTCCTCGTCGCATGGCCAGATGAAAGAATTTGTTACGCCACTCTGTGTCGCTCCGTACCGTCACCTGCGCCGCTTCCACTAGGAAGAAACGCATCAACCCACTCCCCTGTTTGCTGATATGTCCCAGCCGTCGGCTTTCGCCACTGGAGTCTTCCTCCGGAACCAGACCCAGATAGGCCGCGATCTGCTTGCCACACTCAAACCGCTCCGGCTCTCCAATGATCAGCACGAAGGCTAGGGCCGTCAGGGCACCCACCCCGGGATGAGTCATCAGCAACTGGGCCGCGGGATATTTCTCCACTTCCTGTTCGATCGCTTGCGTCAGCTCGGTGATGGTTGGGTTCAGTCGATCCAGCAACTCCAACAGATCGCGGCGCCGTCGGCTCGCCCACGGCGCTAAGCGAATGCCCTCCAGCTGCTGTCGTCCGTGTTCTCGCCACAACCTCTTCTTCCTGCGCAGACCTTCATTCAAAGCTACCGCTTGCAATTGATTCATGATCCTGGTGCGCATCTGCACCATCCGATGGCGATGCCACAACAGCTGCCGCAGATCGCGATTGTCCCAGCTCGGAACCCAGATCTGGGGAAAGTCATCCTTGAGCATGAGCTTCAAAATATGCCGTGCGTCCTCGCGATCGGTCTTCTTCTTGCGTACCCGCTTCGCCCGGATCTTGGCGGCATCGCCGATCCACAACTCGAAGTTCAGCTCCGCCAAAAGTCGCTCAAACCAGCGTGCCTGTCCGCTGGCTTCCATGCCCACGCGCACCTTCATTCCTTGCCCTGCCAGATTGCGATAGAACTTTTCCGCCTCCTCTCGATGCGGCAGTCGTTGCTCCTGGAACTCACCGGTATCGCTGTCCACAAACGCTATCTGCTGAAAGCCCGGGTGATAATCGCATCCTATGATCAACATCGTTGGCTCCTTTCTCCGGGCCTTGGTTGGCTTAGCACCACCAAAGCTTACTCGGGCGTCGGAGGCGACATTGTCATGGAATCATTTAGACTCATTGACCCGGACGGGGACTGCCAGAACCCTCAATGAGTGTAATCGAGATTTTTCAACAATTACCCCTTGATTCAATTTTCAAGGGGTAAAGCCAAAGCCCTCTTCTGCCAGGATGGTGCTGCATCACGTGGGTTAGACTGTCTGGCGTCGCCGCCCATTTTTGATCCGCGCGGGACGGGGGGAGTTGTGCTTTCCCCGTTTTGCGAGGATGATGCTCGTCGCGAGACTAGCGAGGTAAAACCACGATGAACAACAAAACCAAATTGGCCCTCGGGATACTCACGGCTTTAGCTATGTTGGGGCTTACGTTTGCGCTTCCAAGAGGAAGTGCGATGCGAGACGCAGTTTCGGTTCAGTTTCCAGTAACAGTTGGGGTGTGGGCGATCTTCGTCCTGCTATTCGTGAAACTGAAATAGGGTGGCTCTACACAAACAGCATACAAAGTCCAGGGAGCGGGTGCACGCAGGATTGCTCCCGCGTCTCCCCGATCAGTCGGGCACGGTTTTCGTCAGCCGGTGACTACGGCGTTATCTCGGTTGTTGGGCAAGTTTGATACCTGCCAAGGTGAGACCTTGGCATACCGCCGCTGTAAGTGATGCCATGCATTCAGGCCAGTGGCCAGAAAACGGGTAGCGGCGAAGCAAAGGGGCTGAAGTGGGACCTGGCCGTTCGCCGCTGTGAGCGCGGCCATGCTTAATTTTTGCGCTTGCGCGCTGACAATCACTCTCTTCTTAAGTTTGTTGCCATCGGCGCGTAATTGCCTTGCACGACATCAAAAATAATACGGTCACCGGGGCAAAAAATAATCGCTTGCCTGATGTATTCAAACACCAGCGGATTATTTTGCATCGGGGGCCCTGCCCACTGCGAACCAGCGTTACCCGGAACCGCATCGGCAATGCAGATACCACCACCACGTTTGAACGCAGAATTTATCGAACCATGAACGTTTGTGTCGCCGGGCTGGGGGATGTAACTCATCTCACTTGCCTTTCCATTTGCGCGCAGGTTTAACAGGTAGGCAAATCGGCTAGAGCATACCACTACCGACAAAATAGAAGCGAGTTCAGCAACCTGCGCCTCAATGAGTGTAATCGGAATTTATCGCCAACTGCGCCCTGGTCACTGAAAAATCAGATAGTGGTGCAGTTTGAATTTGCATAGGAGTGGCATTCGAATCCCACCTGTGGGAAACTATGGTTAGGGCAGAACGTCGGAGGTTGGCTGCAATGAGATCATGGCAAACAGAGACAGGACAACTCGCATGCCGCTGGTCTGAGGTGGGACAGCACGTTCAATACAATCCGCGTTGGATGCAAGAGACTTCAGATATTCAGAGCGGTTATTTGCCTCCCGTTCCGGATTTTGCCAGCCACAGTCCGTTCGGGGGATCAACCTCTTGGTTCCAGCTCCACACCGCTGAACGCGATTCCCAGTAGGTCAGGGATTTAAACCGGCGGCACTACCAAATGTTTCGCAGAGTTGACGAAATCAGGCGTCTCACGTCCGGGTCAATGAGTACTATCGGGATGTTACGCCAACTGACAGGTTGCGCTTTACGAAGCTGATGTTGTGAATCGGACAAGCAGAGAGGGGGTCATTGGCAGTTTCCGTTAAACGCTATCGCGCCTTGTTCATGGACGCCTGAGGAATCTCAAGTAGAAAGCTGCGAACACCAAGACAATGCCAATATTCGCTGTCAGCCGTTCCCAGAATTGGTTTCTGAAGAACATGAAATCTACACCGACTATGACGGCTGCCATCACCACCCCGTAAAGCACGACAGCTACCTGTCTGCCCATTTCAAATTCCTCGCTTAAAGTTAACAGTTTGCGCTCAAAACCACCTCAATGAGCGTTATCGGGATTTTTCACCAACTGGGTCCAACAATTCTGGCAAAATGGTTGCATGGTAATGCGCGAAATAATCCCCAGGTTAACTTCTGAAAGAAGCTCCTAAAAAACCGCGGACACCCGCAAATTAAACAAAATCAGATAGGACTCGAAAGGAACTCAGTCATGAGAAAACTCAATGTGCTTGAATTTGTCTCCCTTGATGGTGTCATACAAGCCGGAGGCGGGCCAGAGGAAGATACCAGTGGCGGCTTCGCGTATGGCGGGTGGACACGTCCACATTCCGACCCTGTTTCTTCAGCGGCCATGAAAAGGCAGATGAACATGCCGTTTGACTTGTTGCTAGGGCGCAGAACCTTTGACATCTGGGCACAATTCTGGCCGCAACATAATGACATGTGGCCAGCCGTCAACACAGCGACCAAGTACGTCGCCTCGAACACCATGACTTCTCACGAATGGCAGCCGTCCGTGTTTCTAAACGGAGATATTGCGGAAAAAATCACCAAAATCAAGCAACAGGAAGGGCCGGATTTGCACGTTTATGGCAGCGCAAATCTCGTTCAGACGCTCATGAAGCATGATTTGGTCGATGCGTTCTGGCTGAAGATATTTCCGATCACGTTGGGCAGTGGAAAACGATTGTTTGCCGAGGGCACGATCCCGGCGGCATTCAAGGTGACGGAAAGCACAGTCACCTCGAAAGGCGTCATTATCGTCAATTATGAGCGTGCAGGCGCAGTCCCAACTGGAAGTCTATAAACATTCGCGCTGTGTTGGGCATCTGACGGCAGGGCCTGGGTGCGAGGTGGACCGGCTCGGGCTGGTAGTCAGGATCAACGACGCCCCTGCCCCCGGCCTGTGTTTCATTCTCGTTTCTTGCGGAGCATTACCTGCGTTGGCACGCGAAATCAAGGCCCCAACTTGTCAGTGGCATCGATCTGAAATATCGACCATGGTGGCCGATGACCACCTATTCGGAAGTTAACTGTCGCTATCAGGCGTTTACACTCAGAACCCCCGCAGCGGTTGGGTTGTGAGTGTAATGGCGATGTTACGCCAGCAGTCGAGGGCGGACCGAAGTTTCTCCACTAAGTTGCAAGACGGGCCGCGGCTTGTGCTGCGGCTGGCACCTCCGAGATCTTGGTATTTTGGAAGGTGACGATTTGCCACTTGTCCTGTTCCTTGACCACGATCAACGTTGGGCGGGTTTCTATTTCGCGCGCCTCGTTGCCTTCCCTGAACTTCACGTGCGCTCGGGCGAATACCACCGCGACATCGGGGCTCAGAAAGCGGATACTCCGTAGTACGAAACTGGCATGGCTGCCTCTGTAGATCGTCTCGAAGATGTGCCGGTGCGCCGCCTCTATGGCGGCCCGCCCGTCCAACTGTCCCCCAAAAATTTGGATGAAGTTGGCATCCTCGGCAAACACCGCTGCCAGGCTGACGCTGTCGTAACGATTCCAGGCGGTTTCGATTTGTTGCAGGATTCCCTGGAGGAGTTGCTCATCTGCTGCCATGACTGGCCTCCCGAATGAGTGGGTATTCTATCAATCCAGGCAACGAAGTACCAAGCAGATGCCAGGTCCCTATGGGGTCAATGAGTGTAATCGGGATTTTTCGCCAACAATCGGCAGCGCATGCCGCAGGAGGCTCCGCACGGTTTCTTGTCGATTCCGTTGTGTCAACGGCCTAGAATGGTTCGTTGAGGTGAGGGGGCGGGAGCTTCTTCCCTATGGCCAGCCGAGCGTCAGGCCAAGATTTGCGCGTTGGCCTTGAACTGGGCCACTACCGCATCATCGAGAAGTTAGGCGGTGGCGGCATGGGCGTCGTTTACAAGGCCGAGGATGTGAAGCTCGGCCGGTTTGTTGCCCTCAAGTTCCTGCCGGAGGAAGTGGCCAAAGACCCGCACGCTCTCAGCCGCTTTCAGCGCGAAGCCAAAGCTGCTTCTGCCCTGAACCATCCCAACATCTGCACGATCTACGAAATTGACGACCAGCACGGCGAAGTGTTCATCGTCATGGAGTTTCTAGACGGGCTGACGCTGAAGCACCGTATTGCGGGGCGTCCGCTGGAAACCGAGCTGATTCTATCGCTCGCCATCGAAATTGCCGATGCTCTCGATGCGGCTCATGCCGCTGGTATCGTCCACCGAGACATCAAGCCTGCCAATATCTTCGTGACCAAGCGCGGACACGCGAAAATTCTAGATTTTGGGCTGGCGAAAGTCGTGACTCCAACGAGTTCTGCCAGCCAAATAGCAGCGGCCAGCACACAGACCGGCTCGATGGACGAAGAACACTTGACCAGTCCGGGGACGGCGTTGGGGACGGTCGCCTACATGTCGCCCGAGCAGGTGCGAGCGAAGGAACTCGATGCGCGGAGCGACCTGTTCTCGTTTGGAGCTGTCCTCTATGAGATGGCCACCGGGCAGTTGCCATTTCGTGGGGACAGTACAGCAACGATTTTCGAGGCGATCCTGAACCGCGCGCCGGTTCCTGCCGTGCGGATAAATCCCGACGTGCCAGCCGAACTGGAACGGATTATCAACAAGGCTCTGGAGAAAGACCGCAATTTGCGCTATCAGCACGCAGCCGACATGCGAACGGATTTGCAACGACTGAAGCGGGACAGCGAGAGCGGACGGAGTGCGGTGGCAGAAGCTCCTGCGGCTCGGGTTGCGAAGCTCTGGAAAATTGCGATTCCCGTCCTGCTCGTCGCCCTGCTCGTAGCGGGTGGGCTTTACTATCGTTCGCATCAGCAAAGCAATCGCCTGACCGAGAAGGACACCATTGTCCTGTCTGATTTCGACAACAAGACGGGCGATGCGGTATTCGATGACACGCTGAAGCAGGGGCTCTCGGTACAGCTTGAGCAATCGCCCTTTCTCGCTCTGGTTTCCGAGCGCAAGGTGAATGAGACCTTGAAGCTGATGGGCCGTTCACCCGATGACCGCCTAACGGCGAACATCACTCGCGAGGTCTGCCAGCGCACGGGCAGCAAGGCCATGCTGACCGGCTCGATTGCGGGGCTGGGAAGCCAGTACGTGATTGGCCTGAAGGCGGTGAACTGCAACACGGGGGACGTGCTGGCGGAGGCGCAGGAGCAGGCGGCAGGCAAGGAAGCGGTGCTCAAGGCTCTGGACAATGCGGCAGTCAGTATGCGGAGCAAACTGGGCGAGTCGCTCAGCACGGTGGAGAAATACGCCACGCCGGTGGAGGAAGCGACCACGCCATCGCTGGAGGCGCTGAAAGCCTACAGTCTGGGAGGAAAGACGGAGTTTGCGAAAGGGGGCGCAGCCGCGCTGTCCTTCTTCCAACGGGCAGTGGACCTTGACCCGAATTTTGCCATGGCCTACGTCCAGATGTCGGAAGCTTACTTCTATTACCTCAACGAAACCGGACGTGGGGCAGAATATGCGCGCAAGGCTTACGCGCTGCGGGAGAAGGTAAGCGAACGGGAGCAATTCTATATCGAGACAAACTACTACTTCACTGCAACGGGAGAGCTGGACAAGACGGCGCAGAGCTGCGAGCTGTGGCAGCAGACCTACCCAAGAGATGCCTGGCCTTACATATATATGGGAACTGTTTCCGGCACCCTGGGAAACTGGGAAAAGGCACTGGAGGAATGGCGAGCGGCGTTGCGCCTAGAGCCAAGTCTTTTGGGGGGGCAATATGTCAACCTCGGCCAGACCAACATGATCCTGAACCGGCTGGATGAAGCGGAGGCGGTATACAAGCAGGCGGAGGAGCGCAAGCTGGAGAGTGAGCTGCTGCTCCAGAACCACTACCAGTTGGAGTTTCTGAAGGGCGATACAGCGCAGATGGCGCAGTTGGTCTCAACCGCCATGGGCAAGCCGGGCATGGAAGACCTGTTGCTGGCCGCGCAAGCGGACACGGAAGGTTGGTACGGCAGGCTGAAGAGCGCGCACGAGCTGACCGGGCGGGCGATGGATTCCGCCCAGCACAACGACACGAAAGAGACAGCCGCAGCATATCAGGCAGAGGCAGCGCTGCGCGAGGTGGAAACGGGGAACTGGGAGCAGGCGCGTGCCGCGGCCAATGCGGCGATGAAGCTGGCCCCGAATCGCGATGTGCGGGCGATGGCGGCGCTGGCCCTGGCGCGGGCAGGCGATACGGCAGGGGCGGAGAAGCTGGCGGCTGAACTCCACAAGACCTCCCCGCTGGACACGCTGGTTCAGAGGTATTGGCTTCCCACGATCCGGGCATCAGTCGCCCTGCAACGCAAAGACCAGAACCAGGCAGTCGAACTATTGAAGGTGGCGAGCCCGATCGAGCTTGGCGAACCCACGAACCTCACGATATTCCTGTGCCCCGCTTATCTGCGCGGGGAAGCCTATCTCATGCTCCACGACGGCAACCGAGCGGCAGCAGAATTTCAGAAATTCATTGACCACCGAGGGCTGGTGGTGAACTTTCCGTGGGGAGCCCTGGCCCGCCTCGGCCTCGCTCGCGCATTCGCCATGCAGGGCGATACGGCCAAAGCGAAGAGCGCTTATCAGGATTTCCTCACGCTTTGGAAGGACGCCGACCCCGACATCCCCATCCTGAAGCAAGCCAAGGCGGAGTACGCGAAGTTGCAGTAGCTGGAAAAAGTCCTCCCTCGTCGCTTACCGTTTACCGATGGTTGCTGTTAACAGGCATCGGCCGTCGGTGGCCGACTGATCGGCCGTCAGTCGGTCTGACAGTCTCGCGTCCGACGCCTCTGAACCCTGAGCTCGGTTCCCAATCGGAGAGCACACATGAGAGTTGTCCCGACTGCCCCCGCCCACTTCTTCGCCCGTGACGATCCAGATGTTCCTGCCCGAGTACGCCTTAAATCTCTTGAACGTCACCTGACTAACGCGCTTTTCTCCGTTTGAACTGCTTCGTCTTCGGCGAGGGACCCGGAGGCTTGGGCTTGAATTTCTGGACTTCAGAGCGCTTTATTAGGGTCTTTCCGCCGATCAAGAGTGTCGTAAAACGCTTTTTTCTTAGCAAGTCCGCTATCGCCTGCCTAGTCACGCCGCGCATTTCGGCGGCTTCCGCCTGCGACACCCACTGCGCAGGGTCAAAGTTTTTGTTCGGAGAGTTTTTATGATAACTTGACATTGTCAAGCAATCTCCTGTATATTACGAAGCGTGGGTTTTGGAGACAAGAGGTCTGTGCGATCTAGGCGATTTCTCCTGGACAGGCAGCGACCGCTTACCTCTCGGACTTTATCGCACAAAGGTGTCTGCTCAGGCAATTGGCAAGAAGGGGACATGTGATTCTGGATCTCGGCATTGAAATTCAGGGCCCAAAATTCTTGCCCAGTCTTCGGGAGCATCATTCCGGGTCGTGATGGGCGGCACAAGGACAGGCCCATCCACGGAGCTCTGGCGCGCCTTTTTGTTAAGGAGATGTTGTCCGTGAACTCGTTAGGAGAGCGCGATGGGCGAACTACGCATGATGCCGAAAGGAAAAGTAGAACGGCGCGAGCGGCTAAAGAGGATGGCGATCAGGTTTGGGCTCCAGGCCTCGACGGCGAAGAGGATGAGGACGTCCGAAATAACATCTTGGCTGCGCTGCAACGCGCCGCGCGGCGAACCGCTGGAGCAGATCGCACGCCGCCTTATCGGGGGCATCTAGCGAAGGCTGAAAAAAACCGAGAACAGGACGTCCGGGGCGGCCCAAATGGGCGGCGCGGCCGCAAGCCTAGGTCTTCGCAATGCAAAGCCTCCGCACAGCTTGTTGCGACCGCAGGTGATCCTCGACGCGCCTTCGTGCTTAGGAGACCAGACGAAGAAACATTGGCTTTCTGGAGAATGACGGCCGACAATCCGGGCGAGTACGCTGCCCGCGTCGCCCGATTCTCCCGCGCCGTCGGCGGAGCCCCGATGACGAATGCGGTTCAATCGTCGGGACACCGATGGCGAGACGTGGCGGCTGCCGCGCTTCCTCGGCGGCCGCTCGGCAGGCTCCTCGTGATGCCGCCGCATTCCGATTCGAATTCGCGGTCGTCTTCTCGATGAGCCTGTCACCCGCGAAGTGCGGGGCAGGTCATTGGGGTTGAGTCGTGTCGACCTGAGGACTGCGGCATTCTTGCACGGTTCAAGGTGGTGAGTTGAGGAGAAGAAATAGGCAGCAGCACCGGGGGTGGCCGAACTCTGGAGCAGTTAATGAGTGCGTTCGAGGATCATTACACAATTCAACAAATCGCGGAGCGATGGCACTTGAGCGAAACGGTTGTTCGTCATCTCTTTCGTGACGAACCGGGTGTCATCAGGATCGACGCCCCAGAGCGCCGTTTCAAGCGCGGTTACTGTACTCTCCGGGTGCCAGAAAGTGTAGCCGAGCGCGTGCATGCACGTCTGGGACGTCGCAACTAGCAAGTGGATCATTACAAGGAGGGAACATGAAGGCTCCAGGCATTCCAGCAAAAAAAGCAGGCACAAAACTAAAGCGCGGAGCAGCGACACAGGTGATGATTTATCCGCGCCCACGCGCGAAAGCAGCGCTCGTGGAGGCTTCGCGCGAGATCAACCGGCCACTCAGTTCGTTCCTGGTAATGGCCGGGCTGACGGCGGCAGCGGCGCTTAAGGGATGCGAGATCGCAGACCTGGTACCACCCGACGAGTTGCAGCAATACAGCAGAATAGCGCAGTTTAGGGCGCCTCGTAGAGCACGGAGGTTGCAAACAAGAACGCACAGATCGATGAATGTTGACCCGAAGCGCAGCGCGGCGGCCAAGCGCGCGTGGCTCACGATTCGAGGTAGGGGCCGCAAGCGCGCGACTCGAGGCGGGCGCGTCCGCGTACAAGTGGCCGCCATGAAAATAGACAAGAAGCAAAGCTCTTGAGAGGCAAAGGATATCAAGGACAGGGTCGGACACGTTAGTGAACATCCAAATGCCCGAAAAACTTTAGGTCCGGAGCAGCATTTCTATGACTAAACTTCGGGTTTTATTGCAACCAATCGACATGTAGGGTAGTGGCTGAATTTGGACAGACTCAGCCACTACCGCATGTGGCCACGCCAAGCGACTCAAGTGGACCTGGATCGAGGGATCGCAGCCGTTGAGCCCTGCCTCACCTTGCGCTCTTGCGGTTCATTCATTAGTGGTTCCTCACCATTCATGCCGCCTTGCTCTTCGACTCGCTCATCTTTTCTAGTCGCCCCGTCTTGCGTTTGGCCCGAATCGTGAGCCACGCACGCTTGGCCGCTGCACTTCGCTTCGGATCAACCGCAGTTGATCCAGAACGAGCGGCTGCCGCCTTGGTCTTCTCTGGTCGCCCCGTCTTGCGTTTGGCTCGGATAGTGAACCGTGCACGCTTGGCCGCTGTGCCTCGCTT
>Ga0181539_1005167_pt1 | contig 10703 bp, 7 predicted proteins | sample PEATcosm2014_Bin_46_FD_119767 | JGI IMG/M metagenome (GOLD analysis project Ga0181539, IMG submission 119767) | Peatland microbial communities from MTU Mesocosm Facility, Houghton, MI, USA - PEATcosm2014_Bin23_60_metaG | ecosystem: Environmental > Terrestrial > Soil > Wetlands > Peat | place... | reverse complement strand
TTCGCCGCCTTCCACCTTGACCTGGGTCAGAACGGCGGGGTGGAGCAGACCGGGCTGGGCGCGGCGACGAAGATCGCGCGCGGCGAGGTATGCCTTCCAGCTCTGATCATCGAGAGCGTAAGGAAGCAGGGCGGCGCGGCTCCGCTCTGCGGCCTGGTAGCCGGCGTCGATCAGATCGCTGCCCTTGGCGTAATCGGTGGTGGAGAACTTGCCTACCGGGACGCTGACGACCACATCGGCCAGCCGCCGGGCCTCTTCGACATTGCGGTCGATGCCCGCCGAGAAGGCGCGATCGAGGATGCTTACGATGGAGGAGACGTCGGCGCCGGAGAGCGCTTCGTCCTCAAGCTGGACGGCGATGACGGTGTCGGCGTGAAGATCGTGCTTGAGAACGTCAGTGGGCAGGTTGTCGAGGATGCCGCCGTCAACAAGATAATGGCCGTTGGCGGCCTGCACCGGCGGGAAGACGCCGGGGATGGAGATGGAGGCGCGGACGGCCTGGGGCAGCGGTCCGCCGGAGAAGGTGACGGCTCGCAGGGTGTTCAGGTCGGTGGCGACACAGCGGAAGGGGATGGGAATTTGGTCGTAGTCCAGCTCCTGGCGGTTGTAGGCGAGCAGGTTTGTAGTGAGGAACTCATCGATGCCGCGGCCGGAGAACAAGGCGTTGCGCAGGGCGGGACCGTGCTTGAGGCCGACCGTAATTGCGGCGGGGTTCTGGCGGCGGTCCTGGCGGCGGCGGAAGCTGGAGTCGCGGTAGGGGGCTTGCAGGGTGAAGACGCCCTTGAAGGCATCGCTGGTGGCCTGGGTGCGCAACTCCGCTGTGGTCTCTCCGCTGGCATAGAATGCGCCGACGAGTGCGCCCATGCTGGTTCCGGCGATGCGGTCGACGGGGATTTGGTGCTCTTCAAGCCATTGGATGACGCCAATGTGGGCCAGGCCGAGAGCGCCGCCGCCTTCGAGAGCCAGGCCGATGACGGGGCGGTTGGGGGGGACAATTGCCGGCAGGGGCGCAGGCTGCGGGTCAACAGTTGGGGCGGAAGCGGGGCTGGCTGGTCGCCGGGCTGGCTGCTGGGCAGAGGCGGCGATTGCCAGAACGGCGGCAAGCAGGATTGCGACGTATTTCCACGGCATGGGCAGATCTCCAGAAAAAGCGCCTGCACACACGTTAACGCTTTGGCGTCGGCAGACGCTGTGACGTGCGGGGCAATTGACGCGGCTGAGACTGAATCCGGCAGCGCGCCGATCTGGAGTGGGGCGGCGGAGGCAGAAAGACCCTCCATGTCCGCTGAGCGAACCGGGAGGGCCATTTCCGCGTGCGGGAGCTTAGGCGCAATCTAGTTGCGCGGCCTGATTCGCGACCTGCATCGCGTCGAAGCGGGCGAACTGCAAAGGCCCTACTTCGGCGGCGCCGGGATGAACCCTTCGCGCTTGCGGCCAGGCTCCGGTTTGGGCTTCGGCTTCGGGGCTTTCTTGGCTTCCTTCCTGCCTTTGTCTTTGCTTCCCATGGGTGCAAGTGTGACACAAGAGGGGGAAGAAGGAAAAGACAAAAACAAGTGCATCCGGTTCAATAGGATGGTATATTCCCCATACTTCGTATTTCGTCTGTCGGCAAGGGAGGAAATACAATGATGGGTTCCTCCGGCATTAACTCGCCGCGCTCGAGCTTCCGGCTGGTCCTGGCCATGCTGGGGATGATCGCTCTGCCCGCGGCGCTGACGCTTCATACCGTGCGGGCGCCGGGACCGGCCGGCGCATCGGCGTCGAATCCGTCGCCTTACGGTTACACGGTCAGCCTGCTGATGTTCATTGTTCCCATCCTGGTAATCGGCCTTTGGCTCGTGCCGCGGGAGGGCGTGAAGATATCGAAGCGGGCATTCGTCCGCACCATTGCCATCCTGTTCCCGATGGGAGCGGCCCTGGATTTCTTCTTTGCCCGATCGTTCTTCACGTTTCCCAACCCCGGCGCCACACTCGGCATCGCCGCGCCGGCGCTCGGCGGCGGCGTGCCTGTCGAGGAGTATGTCTTCTACCTCACGGGATTCACGGCGGTTCTGCTGATCTATGTCTGGCTGGATGAATACTGGCTGGCAGCCTACGGCATTCCCGCGAATGCCGCGGAGAGAGCGCAGTTCGACCGCTTGCTCCGCTTTCATCCGCAGTCGCTGATCTGGGCTGTGGCGCTGGCCGGGGCAGCCATTCTGTACCGGTGGATGTTTGTGCGGGAGCCGGGATTTCCGGGGTATTTCACCTTTCTTGTGATCGTGGCTCTGGGGCCTTCGGCGGCGCTGCTTCCGGCGGCGATGCCGGTCATCAATTGGCGCGCCTTGAGCTTGACCATGTTCATCATCCTGCTGACCAGCCTGCTGTGGGAGGTAACGCTGGCCGTGCCGTACGGCTGGTGGGACTTCCAGGATGCGGGAATGGTGGGCGTCCGCATTACGGCATGGAGCCGGCTGCCTGTTGAAGAGGTCTGCGTGTGGATAGCCGTAACCTACGCAACCGTGATCGTCTACGAGATTGTGCGCCGATGGCAGGCGTCGGGAAAGCGCGTCCTCCATGCGCTGATGGGGTAAACTCCTTGCGCTTGCGGCCATGCTCCGGTCTGGGCCTCTGACAGAGTTTATGACACTTGCCGGCCTGCGAGGACTGATCTGGACAGCCTGCATGGCGACCAACTAACCTATCGCCCTGCCATCCGGGAGAATGTCATGAAGATTGTTCCAGTGATCAAGTCCGGTGATTTGGAAAGATCAGTATGGTTTTACACGAGGATTCTCGACTTCGAGCGCAAGTGGCCGGGATATGAAGATCGCGAGATGGCCAACGGAGTCATTGACCTGGTTCGAGACGGAGCCGAGCTGCAGCTCTCGCGTCATTCAGGGGACGGTGTCTTCGGTTCGGTCAACCGCGTGTTTGTGGAAGACATTGACGAGCGTTATATGGCCTTTCGCACGCGCGGGCTAGACACGACATTGCGTCCAGAGTCTCCAATTCACACTGCGCCGGTTGATCAGACTTGGGGACTGCGTGAATTTGCCGTGACTGATCCAGACGGGAACTGTCTGTGCTTCTGCATGCCAAAAATAGGGGTGTGGCGCGATGGACCAACTCACTCCTAGACCTCGGTTGAGCCTCGCTGAGAGCGGTCGATTACGATAGACGCCCGTGTGGCCTCCCAAAAGCCAATTTCCGTGTGATCGGCTGCTCAGGAATTGGCCCCTGCCTCGACTTCCGTCCTCTGCCGGCTCCGCTGGAATGCAACCGCGAATCCCACAATTGGCGCTCGTCTATACGAACCGCAGTGGCGGCGCCGGAGGTGTGGAGTGTCGCGATTAGGTGTGATTTGGCTCACATACAGGCACCGGAGACGCTCCTGTACCTTGATTCCTGCGGGAAGTGTCCCAGATCACGTCGAGAATGGTCCGCGGAACCTCCCAACACCGCCGTTGTGAAGAGGTCACGATGAGCGTCTTCAAAGATGCGGGCCATCTTTTCCGGTTTGCGGGGCTCTTCGTCCTCGCCTTTCTGGTGTTTCTTGTGGTGCGCCACTACGTTGTTCCCAAAAGCTTTGGGGAATATGGGCACTACCGCGGAGCGGCAATCGGCGAGATCGCCGCTCATCCGATCCGATTCGCGGGCCACGACACCTGCGAAGCCTGCCACGCGGACGTGGCGGAGATAAAGAACAGCGGCAAACACGCGCATGTAAACTGCGAAGCCTGCCACGGCGCGCAGGCCAGACACGCCGGCGCCGACGACCCATCGACCGCCAAACCCGTTTTGCCGGACACGACCGTGCTCTGCGCCCGGTGCCACACGGCCAGCGCCGCCAAGCCCAAGGGCTTTCCGCAGGTTGTGCCTGCCGATCATTATGCGGGCCTGCCCTGCGATACCTGCCACAAGCCGCATAGCCCGGCGATGGATGCGGGAGGCGCGAAATGAATATCTCCCGGCGTCAGATCATGATTCTTTTGCCGGCGGCGGCGGTGGCATGGAAGTACGTGCTCGCGGGAACTCCGGAAGAGTCGCCGAACTATAAGATGAGCGATCACTGGTGGAGCATGTTGATCGACATTCCCAAGTGCATCGGCTGCGGTAACTGTGTGCGCGCCTGCCAGACGGAGAACGATGTGCCGGACAAGAACTTTCGCACCTGGGTGGAGCGCTACCACATCTCCGACTGGCAGATGGCCAATCCCTTGGGCGGCATGACCAACCCCATGACCGATCCCCAGGTTATCTCGCCCGACGGAGGCAAGGAAGGCTTCCCGGTTGCGACCGATGAGAGCGGAAAGTACTTTTTCGTTCCCAAGCTCTGCAATCACTGCGCGGATTCGCCGTGCACGCAGGTGTGCCCCGTTGGCGCAACCTTCATAAGTCCGGACGGCGTGGTGCTGGTGGATCAGACTTACTGCCTGGGATGCGCCTATTGCGTGCAGGCCTGCCCCTATGGCTGCCGCTACATTCATCCGGTGAAGAAGGTCGCGGACAAGTGCACGCTCTGCTACCACCGGATTACCAAGGGACTTACAACCGCCTGCTGCGAAGCCTGCCCGACTGGGGCGCGCCAACTGGCCGATCTGAAGAACCCCAAGGATCCGATCCACGAGTTCCTGAAGACGCACAGCGTGCAGGTGCTGAAGCCGCAGATGGCCACCGGCGCAAAGGTCTTCTACAACGATCTGGACGGGGCGGTGCGGTAGGAGCAGCTAATAGCTAATAACTAACAGCTAATAGCTGAATAAGTGAGGAGTTATGAGCGGAGTTGAAGGCTTCATGTATCCGAACGAGGTCGGGCTGCAATGGAGCGTGCTGATCGTCCTCTATCCGTTCATCACCGGTCTGGTGGCGGGCGCGTTCATTCTGGCGTCGCTGGAGCGGGTTTTCCGCGTTGAAGCGGTGAAGCCCACTTACCGGCTGGCGCTGCTGACGGCGCTGGCGTTTCTGCTGGTCGCGCCGCTGCCCTTGCAGTTGCATCTCGGCCATCCTGAGCGTTCGCCGGAGATGTACTTCACTCCCCACAGCACCTCGGCCATGGCCATGTTCGGCTATGTGTATCTGTGGTATCTGATGGCCGTGCTGGTATTGGAGATATGGCTCGATTACCGGCGCGACATCGTGCTTCTGGCGCAATCGAGCAAGGGGCTGCTGCGCATTGTTTACCGGGTGATGACACTGGGGTCGAAGAACATCAGCGAGCGTTCGCTGGCCATCGACGAGAGGGCGGGCTGGATTGTGACGCTGGTCGGCATTCCATCGGCCTTTCTGCTGCACGGATATGTCGGCTTTATCTTCGGCTCGGTCAAGGCAAATCCCTGGTGGTCGTCGCCCATGATGCCGGTGGTGTTCATTTTTTCGGCCATGGTATCGGGGATTGCCGGGGTGATGCTGCTCTACATGGCGATCACCAAGCTGCGCAAGCTGATGATCGACATTCGCTGCGTGGATACCATCGCCATGTACCTGTTCTACATCTTCATCATCGACTTCAGCCTGGAGATGCTGGACCTGGTTCACCGCATCTACGAGGCCGACGAGTCATTCCGCAGCCTGAACTTCATGGTCCACACCCAGCTTTACATCCCGCACATCGTCATCCAGATCTGCCTGGGCACGCTGACCCCCATCATCCTGCTGGGCATCACCCAGGTGGTGAAGCTGCCCCAGATTGCGCGCCTGCGCATCTACTCCGTGGCCGGGTGCCTGACGCTGATCGGGATCTTCGCCATGCGCTGGAACGTGGTGATCGGCGGACAGTTGTTCAGCAAAAGTTTTCTTGGCTACACGACTTACAAGATGGGCCTGGTGACGCGCGAGGGGCTGCTGGTGGCGATTGCGCTGACCCTGCTGCCGCTGCTCTTCCTGTGGGCGCTGGTCAAGCTGCTGCCTCCGTGGCCTGATGAGAGCGCGCACGCAACCGCGGCTCCGAACTGAGGCGATTCTCCAGAAAACAACCCGGTCCGCGCCCGACTCTTCCTGATAGCATGTCGGTATGAATTCGACGCCGCTTCGCAAGTTTGTTCGCGCCGTGTCGATCGCCGGCGCTGTTTTGTTCCTGGGCGCGGTTCTCAACTTCTCCCGCGGTGTGGCTCAGGATGCGCATCCAGCCCCGCAGCCGGGGTCCGCGGCCAAAGCGCCCGATCGCGACCGCATCCTAGAGGTTCTGAGGGGGCTGAGCCGGGGCCGCTTCGTGGGGCAGGTGGCGGTTTCACCGGACGGCAAACGGCTGGCGTGGACTGAGCCCGCCGGCGGGGGCGAGGAGATTCGCGTGGCCCCCATCGACGACCTGACCAAGTACGGACGCGCAACCGCGGCGGCCAAACCGGAGCAGCACTGTTTCGAGAGCGAGTTGGCCTGGGCTCCGGACTCGAAGGCGCTGGCTTTCTTCTCCGATTGCGCCAAGCCGGGTGAGCAGATGGATCTGTTTCTGTCCCGGCTGGACGGCAAGCCCGCGCAACGGCTGACCGAGCTGAAGGGATACGTGGACGCTCCCGCCTTTTCGCCGGACGGGAGCAAGGTGGCCTTCCTGTATGTGGAGGGCGCCACGCGGCCGGCTGGGGCGCTGGCGGCCATGAAGCCGCCCGCCGGGGTGATCGGCGAGGATGACGTCGAGATTCAGCGGGTTGCAGTGGTTCCCGTCAATGCGGACAAACTGCCCTCTGCAGGGCTGCTGCCGCCGACGATGGTGACGCCGGCGAACCTGCATGTGTACGAGTTCGACTGGCGGCCGGATTCGAAGGGGTTGGCATACGTGGCGGCGGATCCGCCGGGCGAAAACAACTGGTGGGTGGCGAAGCTGTATACGCAGGCGATGGGCGCCGCGCCCGCCGCGGTTCTGGCGCCCGCGGAGGTTGCGGGGCCGCTGCACGGGCTGCAGATTGCCGTGCCGCAATGGTCGCCGGACGGAAAGGCGATTGCCTTTATCGGCGGGCTCATGAGCGACCAGGGAGCGACGGGAGGCGATGTGTGGATCGTCTCCGCGGATGGCGTCGCGCTGCGCAACTTGAGTTCCGGCGAGCCCACGACGGCGGCCTGGCTGGAGTGGGAGAACACAGAGAATCTCTTGGTGAGTGAACAAGCGGGGGGCGACGCGCAGTTGGTTCGCTATCATCTGCAAGGCGACTGGAGCGGCGCGGGCGGGAAGGTCGAGATTGGCTCGCCGATCTACGGGATTCCAGGCGTTGTGGGCGACGGGCGGCTGGAGATGAGTCTCTCCTCGACAGCGAACCGTTCGCTGGTCGTGTTCCGGGCGAGCACATTCGACCATCCGGATGAGATCTACGCGGCCCGGCCGGGAAGCGTGAGCGGCGACGAATTGGCGTTTCGGACCCAGTTGTCGCACTTCAACGTGGGAGTGGAACCGGCGTGGGGCAAGAGCGTCTCATTGAGCTGGAAGAGCGACAAGTTCCAGGTGCAGGGCTGGCTGATGCTGCCACTGGAGTACGATCCGGGCAAGAAGTATCCGCTGATTGTGGTGGTGCACGGCGGCCCGGCCGCGGCGGAGGAGTCGCATTGGGGCGTGGGCGGCATGCTCAGCGCAGCGGCCTTCTCGGCGCTGGGCTACTTTGTCCTGCAGCCCAATCCGCGCGGCAGCTTTGGCCAGGGCGAGGAGTTTACCGAGGCCAACCGCAAGGACTTCGGCTATGGGGACCTGCGCGACATTCTGGCCGGGGTGGACGCCGTGGAAGCCCAGTACCCGGTTGACCCCAACCGCGTGGGCCTGACCGGCTGGAGCTACGGCGGATTCATGACCATGTTTGCGGTGACCCAGACGCAGCGGTTCAAAGCGGCGGTGGCGGGCGCGGGAATATCGGACTGGCAAAGCTACTACGGCGAGAACTCCATCGACCAGTGGATGATTCCTTACTTCGGGGCCTCGGTCTACGACGATCCGGCGGTGTACGCGAAGAGCTCGGCGATCAGCTTCATCAAGCAGGCGCAGACGCCAACCCTGGTCCTGGTAGGCGACCGGGACGGTGAGTGCCCGGCGCCGCAGTCCTACGAGTTCTGGCATGCGCTGCGCGACCGGCGCGTGCCCACGCAACTGGTGGTTTATCCCAACGAAGGGCATGGATTTGTGGACCCCGCGCACCGCCTGGACGTGATGGAGCGGGCCGCGGAGTGGTTCCAGCGCTACATGCCGCCGGAATAGAGGCTGCTCGCCATCGGCGCGCGGCGGCGTCTATTTAGGGTTGGGCAAGGGACTCGGCAAGAATGGCCGCGCGCGGCCGTCTGTCGCGAGCCAGCCGGTCCTGATACACTCTTCATTGGAGTTCCGGAGAGCTTGTTTCGCCGACCGGCTCGAGGAAGAGCGTATTGCCGGGAGCCGGGCATCTGGTTATTCGACCCCATGACCCGATCAGCGGAATCCACCGGGAGTAGGCCAGCCTTGGGCATGTTGACGGACCTCTATAGAGTGGTTTTGCGGTTTCCGCAGTGTTGCGGGCAGCCTGCCGGGGTGGGTTTTCCTGGCAGAAGGCCCCTCGGGGCCGGCAGTTTGCGAGTGCGGCGATTGAAAAATCGCCATGACCCAATTCCTTGACGGATTCGGACAGACCGCTCCGCAGTTTGAAGAGGCGGGGCGGGGAGGATTCATGCGGCGGTTTTTGACGCTTATCTGCTTGTTGTGCCTGGCCATTCCGGCCGGGGTATCGATCTCCGGCTGCACCCGCAATCCGGGGGCGAACTATTGCAACGGCCTGGGCTACGGGTTGAAGGACTCGGACGTGGCCTCACTCGTTGTGCAGCCCCAGACCACCGGCGTTTCGCTGGCCTTTGGGCAGACGCAGCAGGCGGGCGCGCCCTCGGCTTACACGTGCAAGGGCACGCAGGCCTCCTTCTCGGGCAAGTACACCTACGGTACGACGAACAACCAGTTGGTGGACATCTCGCCCACCGGCAACATGTGCGCCGGGACGTGGAACCGCAACACAGGCGGCGGAATCGCCGACTACACCATCTGCAACTTCCCGAATCCGCTGCCCTCGACCAACGGCTTGCCATACGGGATCGCTTACATCACCGCCTCCGCGCAGTCTGTCACTTCCAATCCGGTGGAGGTTTACGTGCATCCGCAGGTGACCTCTGTCACTCTGGTCGGGCCGCAGACCTGCCTTTCGCAGGGGCAGGAGGCGCAACTGGACGCGCAGGCTTGCTATTCGGGAAGCAACAACCATCAGCAACTTCTCTGCGCGCCGTCGTCGGTAACCAACCTGAACTATGCCTGCCCGCTGCCTTCCGGCGTAACCTCGGTTCCCAACTGCTCGGCGGCTGTTGGCACTTTCAGCTTTACCGTCTCCACTGCGAGCGTCGCCTCGATCAACAGCGAGACCAACAAGATCACCGCCCAGCAGCCGGGAACCACCGAAATCTCCGCTTCGGTTGCCGGCGGAGGCTCGTCGGCCGGCTACTTCTCCACCTGCCCGCCGCAGTCGATCAGCCTTACCCTGGCCAACGGCGCCCAGAAGGGGACCATCACCCAGGGCGCACAGCAGAATCTGGTGACTACGGTTCTGGACACCAACAATCTGCCCATCACCGGCCTATCACTGGACTACCAGTCGACCGATCCGATCGACATCAGCGTCTCGGCCACTGGAGGGGTCACCACCAGCTTCCCAGGCGTGGCCTCGATCTTTGCTATCTGCCAGCCCACTTCCTGCAATTCGGCTCCCATCAATGAGATCGGCTTATATGGAACCGGGCTCTCGGTTACCTCCAATCCGGTCAACGTGACCACCCCCGGCGCCTCCAGCGACTACGTGTGGTTCGCGGCGCCAGGCCAGTCCCAGTACTTTGTTCCCGTCGAGCTGCTCACCGGCACCGTGGGTTCGCCGGAGCGGCTGCCTTATGTGCCGAATTCGATGGTGATGGACCGCAGCGGCCAGAACCTTTACTTCGGTTCCGCGCGGGAGCTGATGGTCTACGCCACTTTCACCAATGCGCTGAACAAGCAGGACACTACCGTTCCCGGCGTGGTGCTGGCCGTTTCTCCGGATAACTCATTGGTGGTGATCAACGATCAGCAGCGCCAGGTCTTCTATGTCTACAGCGTCAGCTCCGGCGTTACCTCGACCCATGGCGGCGTAGGCAATGCCGCTGCCTGGACGCCGGACGCGAAGACTCTCTACATCACCGATAACGCCAGCCTGGGCCCCGGCCACAGCGACATGTTGTATATCTACAACGGGAACACGGGCTGGACGACCTACGCGCTGCCGCCGAGCCCGCTCACCCAGGGGCCACTGACGCCCAATGTGGGCGTTCCCGTCACCGTGCAAACCCCGGCGCTGACCATCCCCAGCCTGGGCGCCTACCTCCGTGGCGCTCCCACCGAAGCTCACACCTGGTGCCCCTCGGGCAAGGTTGGCAGCGTCGTCTTTTATCCTCTGGGGGATACGGTTCTTGACGCCAGCAGCAACCCGGTGCAGACCGATACGCTTGCCGCCACCACCGACGGCCAGCACATTCTGGGTGCCGCTCTCATCAACGGTGGGGTCACGCTCTCCGATATTGGAGTCGCCATACCTAGCGGCGAATGCCCTGGCGCCGGATCGAACACGCTTTCGCCGATCACCATTCCCCACACGCTCAGTCAGACGCAGCTCACAAAGATCAACGCTACCGCCGTCGATCAGGTGGTGGCCTCGCCGGCGTCCAACCTGGCCTTTGTCACCTATAGCGGGTCAACGCCCGGCGCCCCG
>Ga0181539_1005154_pt1 | contig 10734 bp, 11 predicted proteins | sample PEATcosm2014_Bin_46_FD_119767 | JGI IMG/M metagenome (GOLD analysis project Ga0181539, IMG submission 119767) | Peatland microbial communities from MTU Mesocosm Facility, Houghton, MI, USA - PEATcosm2014_Bin23_60_metaG | ecosystem: Environmental > Terrestrial > Soil > Wetlands > Peat | place... | reverse complement strand
CCGTCAGCGGCACGGTCCGCAGCCTCATGCCTTACGGCGCATTCATCGATCTGGGCGGCATCGACGGCCTTCTCCACGTCAGCGACATCGCCTACACCCGCATCAGTAAGCCCGAAGACGCGCTCTCCGTCGGCCAGCAGCTCCAGCTCCGCATCCTCAAAATCGATCCCCAAACCAGAAAGATCTCGCTCGGCCTCAAGCAGCTCCAGCCCGAGCCTTGGGACAAGGCGCCCGAACACCTCGCCGCCGGACAGCGCATCTCAGGCACGGTAACCCGCGTCGCCGACTTCGGGGCATTCGTCGAGATCGAGCCCGGCGTCGAAGGCCTCATCCACATCTCGGAGATGACCTACGGCAAGAAGGTCCGCCATCCCAGCGACATTCTCAAGCCGGGCGACCGCGTCGACGCCGTCATCCTTTCCGTCAAGCCCGAAGAGCGGCGCATCTCTCTCGGCCTGAAGCAGACCCTGGCCGATCCCTGGATCGAGGCCCCGCGCAACTTCCCCGCCGGCGCGCAGATTGAGGGCCCGGTCACCAAGCTGATGAACTTCGGCGCCTTCGTGCAGTTGGCCGACGGCATCGAGGGCCTGGTCCACGTCAGCGAGATCAGCCCCGACAAGCGCATCAACCATCCCCAGGACGTGCTGCGCGTGGGCCAGGTGGTCAAAGCTCAAGTCCTCGCCATCGACCCCGACAAGCGCCAGGTCAAGCTCAGCATCAAGCAGCTCATCCCCAGCCACATCGACGAGTACATCGCCGAGCACAAGGCGGGCGATGTGGTCAGCGGCCGCGTCGTCGAGCAATCCGCAACCCTGGCCCACGTCGAACTGGGCGACGGCATCCGCGCCATCTGCCGTACCGCCTTCGCCACCCCCAGCCAGGCCCCATCCGCGGCCAATGCCGCCCCGCCTCCCAAATTCAAGCCCGAAACCAAGCCGCCCGCCAAGCCCGACCTGTCGTCTCTCGGTTCCATGCTCAAAGCCCGCTGGAAGGGAGACGCCCCCGCGTCGCAGTCAAAGCCCCAGCCCCTCGGCGCTGGTCAGGTCCGCAGCTTCAAGATCGTCCGGCTGGACCCCGAAGCCAAAAAGATCGAAGTGGAGCTGGCCTAATAGGCGGAGCTTGCGTGGCATCACTCCACGCCTTGCCAACTAAGCTGTTATCCTGAGCGCAGGTCGCCGCTGCGACCGAAGTCGAAGGACCCGCGTTTCGCGCTCTTTCCCTCGCACAAATGCTCCGTGCCCCATCTTTGCGTCCGCCGCGGCGGATTCTGTCGCAAAAGTGGGATACCTCGCAGCCTTCACAGAAAAGAGTGAGAATACGTCAGAGGTAACGACATGAATCTTTCGCGGTTTCTTCCTCTTCTTCTGCTGCTTACGACGCCGTTGGCTCTTGGCCAAGCTGCCCGCCAGACTAGGCCTGCTAGTCCACCCGACCGGCCCGAGGCGCTTGTTTGGAGCCTGTATCAGCAGGTGGTGGCTCGTCACCCGCTCGGTATTCCCGAGGGTGAGGACATGAAGATTCTCGCGCCGTATCTGAGTAAGGCACTTCTACATCGGATCGATCTAGCTGAGGCTTGCTTCGGAGATTGGAATCGGCAGTATCCAGACCTGAATTTGAAGCCGGATTTTGCCTGGTTTGAGAGCGGACTGTTCTCGGGTGACGACGAACAGGCCGAACCGCGAGGCTTCCAGATCGAAAGAACGGAATCACAGAAGAACGGCTCATTTCGCGTGTATGTTCGACTCACCTACGGATCGCCGCCTGTAAAGCCCTGGATTTGGCAGGTTGCGGCAATTGTGGTGCAGGAAAACGGTCATTTCGCCATTGACGACGTTATCTACCTGAAGGAGGGACCGGAAGGCAGGCGGCTTGTAGATTCCCGGCTCTCGGAGTATTTGTCCCAGGGATGCGACGGCGCTCGCTGGGTCGGTTACGGAAACCAGCAAGACGGCCTGAAGCAGCAAAGGTAAACGGCCCCAGAACCGGGGCCGCGCCTGCAACCGTCAACAGATTCTTCCCCAGCATGAAGAATTTCGCCAAAGGTAGCGGCGCTTCCGCTTTACAACGCCATTACATTCCCGGCGGCCGGCCTGAGGGCATGAGCGACGCCAGCCGAGGCGGAGTCCGGCTCTGGCCGGCTCCCAGACCGTTACCAACGCGCCGCCAGCCGTAATCATGCGCATCCAGCGGTTTCTGCTTAGAATCTCTTCATGAACGACCCCTTTGTCTCTCTTTCCCGGCTGCTCTCCGACGTCATCCTGCCCAACCTCAAGGCCGTGCAAATGAGCCAGGCCGAACAGATTGCCGCCAACGACCGGCTGGAAATGGCCATCGAGGAGTTGCGCCTGCATCTGGAATCGCAGTTCGCCCAGCTCTCCGCCCAGCTCACCGCCTGCCGGGCCGAGCTGGCCGCCACCCAGGCTGTGCTGAAGGCAGCGCAGGCGCACGGCGGCTTGCGGGCGCTAGATCGGCCCGCGCTGATCCACTGAGTCGCGGTTCCGCCTCAGTCATGGGAGATTGGGCATTTTGATCTCTGGAAGGTGCGGATTCCGGGCCGATTGCCGATGGCCGGAAAAAGGCGCCTCCGCCGGCGCGCGAACTCAATCCCCCTAAATCTGCATCGAAATCCGCGCCCGCTCTGTTCCCATCCGCCCGGATGCGATAGACTCATGCGGGAACCTTCAACGCAAATCGCGATCTTCAAACTCACGGAGGATACATAGGAATTGGGAAAAAGCATGGTCCCGAGGAAGCTTTTCTTCACCAAGGGCGTAGGCAAACACAAGGAGCGGCTGACCTCCTTTGAGCTGGCGCTTCGGGATGCGGGGATCGCCTCGCAGAACCTGGTGCGCGTCTCCTCGATCTTTCCGCCGCGGTGCAAGGTGATTCCGCGCAAGGAAGGCCTCACCTACCTGAATCACGGCGAGGTGGTCTTCGCGGTGATCGCGGAGAACTCGACGCGCGAGCCGCATAGGCTGCTGGTTTCCAGCATCGGCGTGGCCATTCCCGCCGACCGCAACACTTACGGCTACCTGAGCGAGCACCACAGCTTCGGCGAGAGCGAGGAGCAGGCCGGCGAGTACGCCGAGGAGCTGGCCGCCGAGATGCTGGCCACCACCTTGGATGTGGACTTCGATCCGGACAAGAGCTGGGACGAGAAGAAGGAGATCTACCGCATCTCCAACAAGATCGTCCGCACCAGCAACATCACGCAGTCGGCCGTGGGCGACAAGCGCGGGCTGTGGACCACGACCATCGCAGCCGCGGTGCTGATTCTGGACGAGTAGGCATTGCATCGAGCAGACCATTCAGGCCAACCCGGATAGAAGGGGTTGGCATTGCTGCGAGTGCGGGGGTCTGCCGGCGCGGGATGGATCGAGGAAGGCGAGAGTCATGGCGGATGCGCGTAAATACACGGTAGGCCTGGTGCAGATGCGCATGGGCGCGGACCCGGAGGCCAACTTCGCCTCGGCCGTCGAGCGCATCGACGAGGCGGCGCGGCGGGGCGCGAACATCGTCTGCTTGCCGGAGCTCTTCCGCACCCAGTACTTCTGCCAGTGCGAGGAGCTTGCGCTCTTTGACCTTTCGGAGCAGATTCCCGGTCCGTCAACCGCGCGGCTGGCCGAGGTGGCCCGCAAGGCCCGCGTCGCCATTGTCGCCTCGCTCTTCGAGCGCCGCGCGCCGGGGCTCTATCACAACACGGCGGTCACGCTGAATGCCGAAGGGGCCATCGCCGGCGTCTACCGCAAGATGCACATTCCCGACGATCCGCTGTACCACGAAAAGTACTACTTCGCCCCCGGCGATCTGGGTTTTCAGGCCGTGGATACCGCCTTTGGCCGCGTGGGCGCGCTCGTCTGCTGGGATCAGTGGTATCCCGAGGCCGCGCGGCTGACCGCGTTGCAGGGCGCCGAGGCGCTCTTCTATCCCACCGCCATCGGCTGGCACCCGGCGGAAAAGGAGGCGTTCGGCGCGGCGCAGTACGATGCTTGGCAGACCGTCCAGCGCTCCCACGCCATCGCCAACGGCGTCTACGTAGCCGCAATCAATCGCGTGGGCGTCGAGCATGGCGACGTTCTAGGCAATCGCGCCGCGGGGCAGGGAATCGAGTTCTGGGGCGGCAGCTTTTTGGCCGACCCCTTTGGCCGCGTGATCGCCCAGGCCTCGCACGATACCGAGGAGATTCTTCTTGGCGAGGTCGACCTCAAGCTGATTGAGGAGACGCGCCGCAACTGGCCCTTTCTGCGCGACCGACGCATCGATGCCTATGGCGGAATTACGAGCCGCTATCTCGACCAGGTGAATGCCTGGCCGGCTGACGGAGATCCCAAATGGGCGTTGTCATCCTGAGCGCAGGTCGCTGCGGCGGACGTAGTCGAAGGACCTGCGGTTGCCTTTGCATTTTCATTGCTTCTCAATGTGCTACTCGAACAGAGACTTTGGAAGATGATTGAAACGCCACATCAACTCGGCTACATCATGCCCGCCGAATGGGAGCGCCACGAGGCCACCTGGCTGGCCTGGCCCCACAACCCGGATGACTGGCCGGGGAAGTTTCGGGCCATCCCCTGGGTCTACGCGGAGATTGTGCGGCTGCTCGCGACGCATGAGCGGGTGCATATTCTCGTCAACGACGCCAAGGCCGAGCGCCGCGCGCAGCGCATTCTGGAGCGCGCGGGTGCGAGTCTCGACCACGTCGCCTTCCACCAGTGGCCCACCAACCGCAGTTGGACTCGCGACTCCGGTCCCATCTTCGTCCGCAACCCGGAAGGTCGGGTAGGCCTCACCAACTGGCGCTTCAATGCCTGGGCTAAATACTCCGACTGGCAGCTCGACGACTTGGTGCCGGGGCGGATAACCGAGTTACTGCAACTGCCCGCGTGGCAGCCAACGATTCATTTCCCCGACGGCCGCAAGCATCGCGTCGTCCTCGAAGGCGGCTCCATCGATGCCAACGGCGCGGGCGCGGTGCTCACCACCGAGGAGTGCTTGCTCGGCGATGTGCAGCAGCGCAATCCCGGCGTCAACCGCGAGCAACTGGAGCAGGCCTTTCACGATTTCCTCGGCATCGATCAGGTGATCTGGCTGGGCCGCGGCATCGCCGGCGACGACACCCACGGCCACATCGACGACATCAGCCGCTTCGTCGCGCCTGCCACCATCGTCACCGCTGTCGAGCCGGATGCGCGCGACCCCAATCACGCTCCGCTGGCCGAGAATTTCGCCCGCCTCAAGGCCGCCCGCACCCTCTCGGGCTCGCAGTTCACGCTGGTCGAGCTGCCCATGCCGCGGCCAGTCGTCTTCCGCGGCCAGCGCCTGCCCGCCAGTTACGCCAACTTCTATATCGCCAACGATCTGGTTCTGGTTCCCACCTTCCACGATGCCAACGACCGCGTGGCGCTGAACATCCTCGCCGAGGTATTTCCGGGGCGCGAAGTCATCGGTATCGACAGCGTTGACCTGGTCTGGGGCCTGGGCGCGCTGCACTGCATGACCCAGCAGCAGCCGGCCTCACCCTAGCATTTTCTGAGAAGGCACGATGCTGAGTGCCCCACCCTCGCCGCTGTCATCCTGAGCGACCGCAGCGAAGAGAAGGGAGTCGAAGGATCTGCATATCACACTCTTTGCGGCTAGGTTTGGGATAGCAGGATAATGGAAACCATGATTGCCGACCTCGAAGCCATGCAAGCCGCTCTCGCCGAAGCACGCCTGGCCGCCGCGGCGGGCGAGGTGCCGATCGGCGCGGTTGTGGTTTGTGACGGGGAGATAGTCGCGCGCGGGCAGAATCGCGTGCTGCGCGACCTGGACCCCACGGCCCACGCTGAGATCGTGGCCCTGCGCGCTGCGGCCGCGGCGCTGGCCAACTACCGGCTGCCCGGCTGCGCGCTTTGTGTGACGCTGGAGCCCTGCGCCATGTGCGCCGGAGCCATGATTCACGCCCGGCTTGCGCGCCTGGTCTTTGCCGCCGCCGATCCCAAGGCGGGCGCGGCCGGCTCGGTGCTCTCCGTGCTCAACCATCCCCAGCTCAACCACCAGATGCAGGTCGAGCAAGGCATTCTCGCCGAAGAATCGGCGGAGTTGCTGCGGAGTTTCTTTCGCGAGCGCCGATAGCGCCGGCCTTGAGTCATCGCCCCTGCCGGAGGAGCGCCTGCAGACGCCATCCTCATCACGGAGCGCATCTCTTGGTGCTATAATTGATGCAGTCCTGGGGGGGGGCACACATGCGCACAACGGTAACCATTGATGACGCTTTGCTGAAAGAAGCGCGAACCTTGAGCGGATTGGATGAGAACGGGCCGCTCTTCAAGGCGGCTCTCCTGGCGCTGATCTATCGGGAAAGCGCGCTGCGTCTGGCCCGTCTCGGCGGCTCGCAGCCGGACCTGCAGGATATTCCCCGCCGCCGCGAGCTTGGCAATTGAGCCGGGAGTGCGAACCTTGATTCTCGTCGATACCTCAATCTGGATCGACCATTTCCGGTCGTCCAACAGCCGCCTCGTCGCGCTTCTCAATGCGGAACTCGTCAGGATGCATCCCTGGGTGGTGGGCGAGTTCGCTTGCGGGAACCTTGCCGATCGAGCCAACAGGCTTTACCTGCTCAAGTCATTGCCGCCGGTCGCCGTGGCCAGCGACACCGAGGTTCTCTTCTTCATCGAGAAGCACGGCATCGCCGGCAAGGGCGTAGGCTATCTCGACATGCATCTACTGGCCGCCGCCGCGCTTGGCAGCCTGAAGATTTGGACGCGCGACCGGCGGCTGAATGAAGTCGCAGCCCTGCTCGGACTGAATGCGTGAACCAGGAGTTAAATGGGCTGGGTGCCCCATCCTTCCGCGGCATTTCGCGGTAGGGTGGGATGCCAAAAGCGCCCGCCCATTGCTGAAGATTATTTCCACCCGGCGCACACTGGAAATGGAGAGAAGACGTGGTCCAAGCCCAGCGCCGCCGGATTCCTGACCTACGAACTGCACAACCATCCCCGCGCCGGCGTTCCCGCCAACCCGAAAGCCCCAGCCCGGCCCAAAAGATGGCACCCCCCCACCCCCCTGGGGTATAGCTGGGGAACCAGATGCCCTGAACCATCTGAATAGTAACCCAAGCGGAATCAATGGATTGCCGCGACAAACCACGCGAAATCGCTCTCTCCGCCGCGTCGAAAAACAGGAAAATCAGCCCCTTTTGTCGTCGATTTTCGCCGCAAAAACCCCGCTTTTCGCCACGAAGGTGCGGGTTTCTGCACGCCTCAGCCGCAGGCCAAGGCAGGACTCACAACCGGTCGATGATTTCGCGGAAGTCGTATGCGCCGGACTTCGCTGGCTAAAGAGTGTTTCAAAGACGGCTTCTTGGAGACAGCCGGTCATCCCTCAGGGGCTAAAGCCCACGGCTTTTTCTGACCGTTTTCGGCACGACTGAAGTCCTGCCCTGATACATAGCGTTTCGCGTCGTTAGGCGGCTGCCGATGTCGGGCTCTCGGGTTGTTTCGAGATCGTCAAGACCGAGGCCATTGAGAAACTTGACCAGCGGGAGGTCACTTGCGGCGTGAGTCTCTTCGGCTCCGGGCCGATGGCGATTCGCCACGGAGATCGGGCCTCTCTGCTGCCCTTGCACCATCGCGACCCCTTCGACAGGATGCTCGTGGCACAAGCGCTAGTGGAAGGTCTGATTCTGGTAACCGCCTACGAAGAACTGGCGCAGTATGGGGTTCCGGTTCTGCTGGTCTGATTTGCTACTCCAGCGGCAGCCCGTCGAGCGAGAGCAGGCGGCCGACCGGGTACTCGCCGATGTGATTCGCCAGAAACCACGGGGAGCGCTCGTAGAAGAATTCAAGCCGGGCGCTGGGGCTTGAGGCAAAGCTCGGATCGGATTGGATGCGGTGCTCGAACTCCGCCTTGAGCGCGGGGTCCTTGGCCAGGTTTTCGCGGGCCAGCTTTTCGAGCACGTAGGCCTCGCCGTACTCCTTTTGCTCGAAGATGGGATCGAAGAAGCCCCAGCGCAGTGCCGAGTCAGGCGCGTCCGGCTCAAGCCATTGAATGGCGACCTTGGAGAGCCGCTGGTTGAGCGGAACCACGACCGATCCGGCGGGAAAGGTGAGGGTTTCCGCGGTGAGCGTGCATTGGCCGTAGCGGCCGGGCTTGGCGCCCGCGTCCTCGCCCGGAAAGATGGGATGGCGGCCTTCGAAGGGCTTGCCTTGCCACTGCATTCCCGAGCAGCGGTAGCGCTCGACCTTGCCGGTCCAGGCGGCGGTGGTGCGGCGGAGGGTTATGTCGTGCGCGCTGAGCACGTCGATCACCTGGGTCCACTGCGGGGGAACGATGTAGGCGGCAGGGGGCGTGGTTGAGGCGGTAACCTTGGCGCCGGTGGCCAGGGGCAGGGTCGCGTTCCAGGGTTCGTGCCGGTAGCTGATCCACATTCCGCCGGAGATTTCGCTCAGGGCGCGCGTGTACTTGTAGCCGTGAAAGACGACCGGCGTGGTTTCGCCGTTCCAGTCGATGGCCAGCGGGAACTTGTCGTTGCCCAGCGGGTGCGCGCCCAGCTTGGATGCGTCGGCGTCGGCCTGGCGGTTCAGGGCGATCAGCTTGGCCGCGTCGCGGTTCATCACCTCAAGCAGGGCGCGCAGAATCTCGTAGTTTCCCGTGACGCGGGTCTTGTAGTCCTTGAGCATGTGCAGCTCGACCAGCAGGCCGGGACGGTCTTCGAGGATCATCAGGCCGGTGGAGAAGCGGGGCGGATCGTTGTTGAAGGCCAGGCCCTGCGCGGGATCGGTGTCGTCGTTGAGGGTGACGTAGTTAGGGAAGGCGAGATGGCCGCTGGCATCGAGCTGGCGCTCCAATTCGGGGGTTACCGTCGAGCGAATCCACTGCGCAGTGGCGGGAGCAACGTCGGGCGTATCGTCGAGGGTGAAGGTCACGTCGTACTGATAGTCCATGCCGTCGGTCACGTGGTCGTCAACGAAGAAGTCAGGCAGCCAGCGGTCGAACATCTTGAGGAAGGCGCGAGTCTCGGGCGCGTCGGCCTTCATGTAATCGCGGTTGAGGTTTAGATTGGTCGCATTGCCGCGCCAGCCGGCCTGCTCTGGGCCGTTCTGGTTGATGCGGTTGTAAGGCGAGCGCTGCTCGTGGCCGTCGATGTTGTAGACGGGGATGAAGACAAAAACCACATAATCTAGAAGTGCCGCCTGGGTCTTGGTGATGGCGATGTCGCGGAGCAAGGCCAAGCAGGCGTCCTTGCCGTCCATCTCACCGGCGTGAATGGAGTTCTGAACAAGCAGGATGGCGCGGCCGGAGGCGTGGATGGCGGCGGGATCGAAGACGCCGTCCTTGGAGGCGATGACGATCTTCAGGTCGCGGCCCTCGCCGGTTTTGCCGAAGTTCTCGATGCGCACCTGGGCGGGATTGGCGGCGGCGATGCGGTCCAGATAGGCGACGGTCTCAGCGTAGTCCGGAGTCGTCTGGTATTCGCTGACCTCGGCGGGAGTGCGCCAGTCAAGGGACTGGGCGAAGAGGCTGATGGGCAAAGCGGCTAGAAGGACGACGGCCAGGAGTGCGGGGAAGCGCAGATTCATGCGGTAGATACCTCCGGCTGCGACAGGCTGATGAAAGGGCACGGCGGAGATTCTGGGTTTCCCACCCTAGCCACAAAAACAAAGACGCGGCGAGGGTGGGGCGCCCAATTATCAACAGTTAAATGAGGCAAGGTACCAGTGCCGAGTGACCGGAAAGTTACCGGGAATCGGTCGAGCAAAATAACCGCAGCTAAGTTCTGTTTCTTGTGCTCTGGCTCTCCAAGCAGGTGATTGCGCTGACGCGTCTCGCGAAACCTCATCACCCTCGTCGTACACATATCCCCGCGAGCTCCAAATCATCCCACCCAGGTTAATGACCACAAGCCGAGGTTCTCCGTTGGATGGCGTGGCCTGGATTTCTCTGAGATAGGACTGGCGACAGAACCCGAAATGAAGGATGTCTCCGGCATCATTGCAGAAATGGATGAATGTGAAAAAGTTGAAGCTCACGGTAAGGAGAATTAGGGGCAGAACTGCGCCGATCAAGGCCTGCCTCCATTCACGTTGCCCCATTTGCCTAATGGAAATTACACCGGCCCATAAACCCAGGGCCGCCCAGATAAGCAGCAGGGCAGGTATTCCCATCATCACAAAAAGGAAATTTGGAGCCAGTGGAGAAGCTTCGAAAAGAATCAGCAATAGCGGACATCCGATTGCAACCCACAAAGGCCACAAATGGCCTAACCTCTTACGCGAATCTGATTGCCCATCCATCACAATCGCCCCTGGCCCCTAACCCCTGTTCCCTGCCCTACGTAATGTCCTCGGTGTCGTAGACGGGTTCGGCGGCGCGCTTCTTGGGCACGCCGTGGACGCTGCTGAGCAGGTCTTCGACTACGTCTTCAAGCTGGCGCTGGCTTTCGATGACTTCGCTCATGCTCTTCAGGTCGTCAGGCTCGACCACGCGCTCGACCAGGGCGACGGCGTGGCACTGTGCGACCTGGTCGAGGTTGAGGCCCTCGGGAGTCTTGGCCTTGATGCTCACCTGGTCGATGTCGATCTCCAGAAGGTCGGCGACGCGGGCGCGCATCTCCGGCGCGATGGGAGCGATCTTGGGGGCAGTCAGGATGAGCGTGGTATCGATGTTGACGATGCGGAAACCGGCGTTTTCCAGCTCTTCGAGGGCCAGGTTGAGGAAGATGGCCGAGTCGGCGTCTTTCCAGCGCGGGTCGCCGGG
>Ga0181539_1005148_pt1 | contig 10743 bp, 11 predicted proteins | sample PEATcosm2014_Bin_46_FD_119767 | JGI IMG/M metagenome (GOLD analysis project Ga0181539, IMG submission 119767) | Peatland microbial communities from MTU Mesocosm Facility, Houghton, MI, USA - PEATcosm2014_Bin23_60_metaG | ecosystem: Environmental > Terrestrial > Soil > Wetlands > Peat | place... | reverse complement strand
TCGGTTCGATCGATAATGGCATCAATTGTTCCGAGGTACTTCTGCCAAACGATTCGCGGCTTGCCGTCGACGCGTTTGGATTCGACCGCATAGTAATAAGGTTTGCCCTTTTTGATCTTTTTGATGATGGCAGTCATGATCGCCCTCCGGTTAAAAAGGAGGGTAATACATTGAGTCATAAAGTCAAGAGATATATTCTGCTGGTATATAAAAGTATGGAAGGTAGACCTCAAAGGAGTAGAGTAATACGATACTGAATGATCGATCTTATTGAAATGACAAGGCTTTCCAGAGATACGGGTAAGATTCTATGGCTAAGTAGTAAACTCAGGCTAGATTGGCTCCTGCCTGAGCGGGACCAACGTGGATTGCACTTGCCTGCGACTTGGCTTTTCTCTGGTGCGCCAACCATAGACACTGATGGGGAGCAGATCCATATTACTTTCGGAGATAAGGCCGTTGCGCGCTTCCATTACTGGAATGATGAACTGCGGGAAAGGCATTACATCGGGGCCGGCTCTAGGGTTGGCGGAGAACTTCTCATCTGTCGCAACTTATTAGAACCCCACATAAGCGCAGGGGCAACGCTTTGTTGGGTGGTCACTCTTTCCATTACCCAACGCGGGGAGCACAAGGAGCGGTTTGGTAATCCGGAGGTGGTTGGTACCTGGCTAGTGGGGGGAAGCCGTCTCGTATGGCCCGATCCTTGGCGCCCACCAAGTCCACGCAATTAGCAACGACAATTCCCGGATTTTCAACGCCCTATATGGTTCTTTTGGAGGCGACGCGATCCCTAATCCTTATGCGGTTGCTCCGGATATCTCATACCGTCCGGCATCTTCAGATGAGGCTCGTCGTTGTCAAACTCGTTCCCGCAGATCGAGCGGCACTGAGACGGGAAGTCCATACGGGTTACAGCGCAAGAATATTAAACGTCCCCTGACGAACTGAACTTGCCTTCAAGGCGGCCGTTACTGCCCGCCCCGTGAAACTCCGTACAGCTTGCCAATAGGTTAAATCTGCGATTTTTTTAACATATGTTCTGCTATTTTTGAAATATTACCGTCCAGCTCTCTATCAGAGGACGGAGGACGGTTGCCGCTTCTGGTTACCGTTTCTATTGCCCTCGCGAAGCGATAGAACCAAGAGGAGTTATTTTTTTTCCGCTTCTGGTTGCCGTTTGGCGACACAATATTGGTCCGGGTAAGAGGTAATGGGTAAGAGGCAGTGGGTAAGAGGCAGGACCAATGACCTCTCACCCCGCACCCTCACTTTTCTTTTTTCCGCTTCTGGTTGCCGTTTCTATTGCCGGTTCTCGATGCCGTTTTTGGTTGCCGTTTGGCGAAGCAAAATCACCTTGCGATACAATACTGCCAACCAAATTGCAGATGTCGAAGGAATCGGGGAGCTGAAATTGGTTTCATCACTCATCACTCATCATTCATCATTCTTCCTCTCCGCTCCCCGCTTCACTGCTTTTTTACTCTTGTCTTTTCGTTCAATTGCCTTCCTCTGCTCCTCTGCGGTGAAAGTTGGTTTTCCCGCTTCCTGCTTCCCGCTCCTGTTATCACATGTTATTGCGGAGAAGCTAATCCGAAACTGTCAATTAAATCAGCTTGTTGTGCGATCAGCCCCTGCATTTGCCCTGTATTTACAGGAAATACAGTAAGCCAATGAAACTCTTTGACAACTGAATATGAGTATCTGATTTTCACTTTTAGGCGCTTAAATCCTGAATCCGTGCTGTTTCTCTCGGAAGATTCCTTCGTGTTCTGGCCTTTTTGGCTCCGCCCTCCGTCCTCCGTCCTCAGTCCTTTCCCTTCAGTTCTCATCATTGCTGCAGGAGTTGATTGATATGGGTCGGAGGCAGAAGTCCCCCAGAAACGGCTGCCTCACGGGTAGACACGACGATTCAGACGCTGCCCGTGCTGTAACACCAAGTCGCGTTCAAAGTGCGCATGATAACTCCAGGCTCTGCCGGGTGGGGGAAATTTCCCCTCGATCTCCAGGCTCCGCCAGGCGTACACGCGCAAGCGCGCTCTGCTCAGCCCTCAGCCTTCCGTCCTCCGTCTTCCGTCTTCCGTCCTCCGTCTTCCGTCCTCCGTCGAATGGGGTCGGGCCAAGCTAACATATCGCCATTTAAAGACTAGTTTTCCGAAAACAGGCGTTTTTCGTGCTTAGAAGGCCATTTTTGGCCTCGGAATCATTGCTGTAAGATGCCCCCCAGTGAAGAGTGAGGGGTGAAGAGTGAATTAAGAACGGGTGAATAGGTGAAGGGTGAAAACTTCACCCTGCGCTTATTTATGCAGCCCCTTCAGGGCCCGGAAAAGCCAGGCCACGGGTGCTCGTTTGTCGGACGACCTGACGTTTCATTCTCCGTAACGATCCATGTGTGCCGGATTCGTTGAAAGATCCGGCGGGCCTTGCACACACCCCGCAAGATCACGCGCATAGTCGAGGCAGGAACCCATATTCTGATTCTTCTCGTTGGAAAGGAATTCCTTGAGGGCTTCGCGCAGGACGGCTGACTTGGTTTCGCCTCTTTTCCTGGCGGCGCACTGCATCTTGGCCAACAAATCATCCGTCAGCCTTATGTAGATCGTTTTCATTGAAATCCTTGTATGACTTGCATAATACGATTATGCATATATGGTATTACAATAACTTGTGAAACTCAAGACGGAAGAGGCAGGGAGCAGGAAGCGGGAAGGGTGAAGAGTAAGCAGGGCATAGCGCCAACACCTGTCAACCAGACGATTACCAAAACCTTTTCTCGCCCCACTCATGCTACGGCTATGCTCCCCTCTCCCCGGCGGAATAAAAAGGGCGGACCTTGAAAATGGAATTTGTTACCAGGCAAGCCCTCGCAGGTGTTTTCCCAATTGATGTCCATCTGGAAACACTGGATAAGGAACTAGGAGTTTCCATCCGGAAAGGAGGCATAATCTGGTCATTCCTCTTACCGGCTTTAGCCGGAACGTTTTTGTCCTGGCAAGGAAATCGAGGGGTTGCGCGGAGGCGTACGTCGGTACCGCCTCGCGGAGCGTCGAGATCGGGGATTGAGCCCGCCGGAGCCTCTGCGGCCACCGCCAAAGGCAGTGGCCAACTCGGCAGGCGGTCCCACCGCCTAGCGCAGTAATGATGTATAGAAAGTACGCCAGTTTTCCCCCATGATTTTTCTAATGTCTTGCTCGGGATATCCATGTTCGCGCATTATGCGGGTCAGGTCCGTCAGCTTGGTGATGTCCTCAAATCCTACGTTTACGGTGAAAAAGCCGCAAAAATCAGTTCCGATACCTATCCCGCCGGCGCCAAACGACTGGGCTATCCAGTCAATGTGGCGGAATATGTCCTGGATGGAAGCCTCCCCGGAGGGAGTGAGCATTGCCGGGTCGGCGGCTATTCCTATGACGCCTTTGCGCTCGAGGATGGCAGCTACCTGGTTCCTGGTGAGGTTCCTGGGAATGTCTGCAAGCGCGCGCACCCCGGTGTGGGAAGATAGGAGCGGTCCTTCACAGAGCCGGAGGAGGTCTCGAAAACCGGGCTCCGCAAGATGAGCCACGTCGAACGCAAAACCTTCCCGGGCAAGCTCCTTGACCAGCGCCTTCCCTTCGGAGGTCAACCCTTCCGGAAACGGGACATTATTGCCGTCGCCAATCCTGTTTCTTCCCATGTGTGTGAGGCCGGCCACTTTAATGCTTGCCTCCGAGAGCTTTGCACGATCAAACTCCAACAAACCATCGGCGTTTTCGATGAGCCATATCATCCCGGGCTTCTTTTGCCTGATACAATCATCGAGATCTTCGGCCGATTTTATATGAAAAAGCCCCGTAAGATATCGTTCCGCGTAAACCACAAGTTTTGACAAAAAATCGCCTGCCGCCGCGCCGTTATGAATGTCCGGGCAATACAGGGCGGCAACTGCTGCGATCACATCAGCGGTTTTCATCTTTTCCAGTGTTACCGGAAGGTCGGTCAGTTCTTCGAAAGGCACATTCGAATGCGATTTGAACATTTCATGGAGGATATCGACATGCCCGTCGATTATGAAATCCGTCTTGCCCGGTTCGAGCGGCTGGGCCGCATGCGGCGTTTGTAAATTTGGCGTCATGGGATCAAATAAACCTCGCGGAGCGGTAAGGGTTCACCACGAAGAACGGGGCATAGTGCGGTCAAGGAGAGAAAAGCTTTTTCTACAGGATTAACAGGATTAACAGGATTTACAGAAATTGCTATGGATTAGAGAATCCAGGAATTGAGCAACGTGGAGCAGGAAGCAAGGAGCAGGAAGCAGAAGCTTCCCGCTTCACAATCCCATAATCCCTAAATCATCCCTAAACCCCTAAATTTTCGATTCTGTTAATCCTGTAAATCCTGTTAATCCTGTCTAAATCTGTTTTGGATCTTAGGGCAAAAATCCAAACCACAGGTACTCATTACCGTGAAGAACCAAAAATAGCCGGGGAACACATGATTTTGCGCGCCCCGGCTTTCGATGTTTTCCGTCCTGAAAGAGTTCTTTGCCGCCCTGGCGGTGGGACCGCCGCCCGACTTGGCCGCTGCCTTCGGCGGCGGCACAGACAGGATCTCGACGCTCCGCGAGGCGGCACCAACCGTGTACGCCTCCGCGCTAAAATCCCCCCGGCCCCCCTTTAGGAAAGGGGGGATCTTGATTTTCTTGCCAGTACGAAAAATCCCTTCTTTCAGAATCGGAAACCGAGCGGGTTTGAGGCCCTTATCTCCGAACCGGAGATTCCGTGGGTGCATGTCACGTCGGCACGACATATGTCGTCGATGCTTCATTGACGTGAGCAGTAAGGATCTTCTTCTCGATTTCCTTTACCTGGAGCATCCCTTTCACCTCCTTTCCCCTCAGGATCATGCGGATTCGAACGGGGCGAGAACCTCAAGGCCGGCCAGCGTCCCGGCCGCTTCCGCACATATCATCGCGAACTCCTCGCGATCTTTATCTGCTCCGTATTTTGGGTAAAGTTGGTTGGCTATCTCTTCTAAAGTCGACTGTCCGTCACACAACCGGAGAAAATCAAACCCGAATTCGTTGATTTCTCGAACCTGCGTGCCGTCCGGCGCCCGGCTGAAGGCGACAAAAACCTCCCTTTGCGGACAAGTGTCCGGAAAATGGCCGCACTTCAGCTCCAAAATAAGGCTTGGAATATCGAATGTGAACCGCTCGATCAACATCTTTTCGTTGCGCAGCGGTTTGAGGTCACCGATCCGGGAAGAGTCGATATGAAACGGCGAAGAGGGCGCCCCGGCTTTTCCTGCACTGAGCAGGCATGTTTCATATTTTACGACTTCGGGAATAAAGTCCCGTACAAGAATGTCATGCCGGGCGAGACTTTCTGCGGCGAAATCACTGAAATACGCCAGGCATGCCTGAGGCGTAAGACGTAAACGTTCACCGCAGAGGCGGTGAATAGATTCGATTTCGGCAACCCGGTCGAGAAAACCGAAAAAAAGATCAAGAATGGACCGGTTCAGTTCAAGGCTCAGCAGAAGGAAACTTCTCGGGTAGAGAGTCGCGATTATGGGGAAGTAACTTGCCGTTTGGTTAAGTTCTTCAAGGGTCGCAGCAGGGCAGGGCACGTTATAGAAGCTGCAAAAAATGGCTGGGTCCGAATCGATGAGCGCATCGTCGGATGCAATTCGCTTCCCTTGGTCGAACTCAATCCCAAGAGAAAAATATGTATCGACATCTCGAACCAGCCGGCGCCAGTATTTTTCGTACAAGTCAGTCCCGGGCAGAATGGTCGTCATCTGCACCAGGATGTTCGCATTTCCTGTGGCTGCGGATTTGAGCACCAACTCGAGCGTTGCTTCAAGGTCTTGTCTGCTCTCCTCGGGAAATCCGATCACGAAGCTCAAAGTAGGGACGATGCCCGCTTCGGTCGTTTCACTGACTCTATCGAAAAGGACCTCGCGGTCTATATCTTTGCGAATGAAAGCCAACGTGCTTTTCGACCCCGAGTCGATCCCATAGCACATTGTCTCGCATCCGGCTTTGCGCATCAAATTCAAAAGGTCTTTATCGACCGTATCCAGCCTGGAGATGCAATACCAGGGAAGATGGTTCAGGCCAGCGTCTATCAGGCCGAGGCAGAACTGCTCCGCAAAGCCTCTTTTGGCGGTAAACTGATCAAAAGCGAGAAGGAAGCACTCGGCGCCAAAATTTTCGGCCAGATTTTTCATTTCCCCGATGATCCGGCCGGTTGAAAATGTGCGCGCCCTTCGTCTCCACATAATCGACTGAGAGCAATAGACACACCGGTGCGGACATCCCCGGCCGACCTCCAGGATAGCGATCGAGCGCCCGATGCCGCAGACGTCCCGGTATTCATGAAGGGGGGCTACGAACGTATAGTCGCTTGCAGGCAGACAATCGAGATTTTCGATCAGCTCCCTGTCCGGATTTCGGACTATCCGGTCCAACATGCGGAAGGTAATTCCATCTATTGAGGCCAAAGGGACCTGTCCATCGAAAGCCCGAACCAACTGGGGGAAAGTAATTTCTCCTTCGCCGCGAACGATTGCGTCGATGAATGGAAACCGCGAAAGGGTAAGCTCATCTACACATGAAGCGTTATGTCCGCCAAAAGCTATTTTGAGCGCCGGGTCTAATTTCTTCAGTTCCTCAGCAATCTGGACGGCTGGAGGGTAGGTGGTGCACTGGACTGAAAAAGCTGCCAGATCGGGTGCGAACTGCAGGATATGCCTGGCGCATGCCCTGTAGATTTGTCTGTCCATGGGAAGCGCTTTGCGGCGAATATCGAGCGGAAAGTCGAATATTCTTACCCGGTGAGGGGAAGATCTGAGAACGGTGGCAAGGTTTATGAGCCCTAAAGGAGGCAGGTTGTACATCGGTTCGAAATAGAAGGGTGGGAAAACGAGAGCTATATTCATTGAGTCTCCGTACGGAAAGGTCAAACGCCAGAACAAAAATATTCTATCTCTAATGGTTCCCATGAACAACCGCAATCAGTGTTGAATTAAGGAATTGAGGGATTTAGGAATTGAGGAATTGTGAACCGCGGATAAACGCAGATAGACACGGATAAAGGGATTTAGGGATTGAGGAATTGTGAACCGCAGATGAAGGAGCGTAGCGGGGTGGATAGACACGGATAGAGGGATTTAGGAATTGAGGAATTGTGAACCGCGGATGGAGGAGCGTAGCGGGGTAGATAAACACAGATAAAGGGATTGAGGAATTGGAGAATTAGTGCTTTATGTGTTGTGGAAAGGGCGCGCAACCTTTCGGGATAAAAAAGTGAAAGCCAGGAGGAGGGAGGGGGGCCTGGCTTTCGGGGAATAGGGTTTTATAGAAACCAACTCTTTGGCGATTACAGTCTCCAACTTTTTATGCCGGGAGGCAATAAGGTGAAGACAGTAATCATAGGTAGTATGCTACAGTACTTTTTTGCATAAAGTCAAATAAAATATGCATAATTTTTGCGATTTTTCAGGCTTTTTTCGACAATCTGGATCGTCCTTATGAGCCAGAACATTGTAAATACCGTTAGAAACCGCCGGCTGATTGCCGCGCACCGCGGAGCTCGCTCGCTTGCCCCGGAAAATACCCTGGCTGCGGCACGGGTAGCTCTTGCGGCCGGCGCCCGGATGTGGGAGGTCGACCTGCGAATGAGCCGGGACGCAGAACTCGTGCTGCTCCACGATCCTGACCTGAAGCGAACATCAGACGCGCAGAGCAAATTTCCAGGCCGAAGTCCCTGGCTCGTTGACGATTTCACTCTTGGTGAACTCAAATCCCTGGATTTTGGCTCATGGTTTGCCAAAGCCGATCCGTTCGGGCAAATTGCGGCAGGTGAAATTTCGCTATCGGAGCTGGCCAGGTATTCAGGCCAACCGGCGGCGACCCTTGAGGAGGCCATCCTGTTCACGATTCGCAACGATTGGCTTTTGAACGTGGAGATCAAAGATTTGTCGGGACGGCCCGGCCATGAGTCGATAGTGGAAAAAGTTGTCAGCGTGGTGCGTTCGCTGGGCGCGGCTGAAAAAGTGCTTATTTCCTCTTTCAATCATTATTATCTCGCGCTCATCAGAACATTGGACAGCTCTATCAGGACTGGAGTTCTTGTGGATAGTTTTCAAGCCGATCCCGTCGGATTGATGCTCGATCTGGACGCTTTCACCTTTAACCCGGGGTTGCGCGCCTTTCGGCCGAGGCAAATTCGCAGATTGAAGCAAAAGGGTTTCGGCGTGCTTGTCTGGGTCTTAAACAATCCCTGGCTGGCCCGAGCGTTTTTTGCGATGGGGGCGGACGGAATTTTTACAGACTTTCCTCAGAAATTTTTGCGAAAGTGAAGGATTCTGAACTACGAATAAAAACAGATAGACACAGATAAAGGGATTGAGGAATTGAGGGATTGTGATCCCATGAAAATCTTGATACTGACAGCCCTGCCTCAGGAATACTCTCCTCTAAAAAAGCTGTTTCCCTCCTGGCGCCTGCTGAGAAAGAGGCCCTCGAGGAAGTTCGCGTTCGAACTGCCAGGCAAAGAGATTGTCCTGATCGAATGCGGCATGGGAGCAAAATCGGTCCAAGAAGCGCTTGAAACCGAACTGGCGGGGTTCACCCCCGATCTTCTTATATTTTCCGGTTTTGCAGGAGGGCTTCATCCGGACCTGCAGACCGGGGATGTCTGCTTTACCGTGAGCGCGCGCGGAATATTTTCCGAAGAGGTTTTCCAATTCCGGGTTCCGAATGCGCTCTCCGATTTCCTGGCCCAAAATTATATCAGACCGGTCCTGACACTTAGCGCCCAAACTCCCGGAGACAAGCAGGCCCTGTCTGCTCTTGCCTCCGGACAGATGGCCGTTTTGGACATGGAAACCGCAACGGTGGCCGAAATAGCCTGGCATAATAAAATACCCTTCATTTGCCTAAGGGCCATAAGCGATCCCATCGGCCATGACCTTGGGTTCAATTTGAGCGATATTGCCGACGAGAGCGGGAGGATAAGGCTAACACGCGTGCTTTTTACAGTAATAAGAAAGCCTCCGACCTTGAGGGCCTTCTACCTTTCATGGCGCAGTTCCAGGCGGGCGGCGAGGAATCTGTGCGGGTCAGTGGCCGCTTTTCTGAGGATTCCAGCCCCTTTGTTGGGCAAGATTGCGGGTGAAATCAAGATTGAGCGGCAGTGAGCGGGAATCCCCGGACATTGACGACCTGGAGAAGTAAGTATATACCGCTTCGGCGGAAGTGTTTGAATTCTTATAGAACGTGAACAATATCATCGGTACGAGCAGAACTGATAACAGGAGCAGATCCACGAGGCCCAGCAGCATCTCGCCAATGTAAAAAGTAACCGTGATATTGAACAAAAGGACCGAGAAGTAAAGCGCCGGTCCGAGCAGCCTCATCCAGGATAAGCGGCCTTCGGGCGAGTGGAGTCTTGGATCCACGGAAAAAATCCATTCCAGTGCCTGCAGAGCATCCGTAAGGACAGCCCCAACGAACAGCCACCCTGCAAAATTGCTTATCGGGATTCCAAAGTAGAACCCCTCGTGACGGTATCCGTAAATCCGGCCGAGAAACCACCTTTCTCCCTGAAGGGCGACCGGATCGATAACTATATCCAGCAGGACGAAAAGGAATGCGCCAAGAATCAGCGTCTGCCAGGAGCGCCGTATTCGAGATGTTTCGAGCGTGATTAGATTCCCGGACCAGAGAGTTACCGGGCTCATAAGAAAAACGGCCAGCGAGTAACTGCAATAGGAAAGGAAAACATAAGAGAGGGAATCCATGAATGGGACCCCAAAAACCCATAGCTCCCTGTGAGCCGTGTTCTGTATGTAGAAATAATCCCCGTATGGAAACCCCCAGTGAATCGACGAAAATTCAGAAATCCATGCAAAAGCGTAGCCGAGCGGAATAAATGCCAGAGTCCTTTTCCAGCCGATATGCCGCCAGCCGGCAACAAGGTATACGGCAAAAAAAACAAAGACATAGGGGCGAAGAAGGATGGTTCCCCAGAGGAGTCTTAGCAGCTCATACATTCAGGTTCCATTTGAGCATCCGAAAAAGGTCCTTCAAACCCATCTGGCGCACGGTAGTGGGCTCGAACCCGCAGTGGACCATACACTGGGAGCACCGGGGGTCAGCGCCGGATACGTAATGGTCCCAATCGGTGCGATCCATCAGTTCGGCAAAAGTGCGGTAATGAGTATCCGTTATAAGGTAACAGGGGGATTTCCAGCCCTGTGAGTTGCGTGTTGGATTTCCCCATGGCGTGCACTTAAGAGATCTTTTTCCGGACACAAATTCCAGGTAGAGCGGAGTGCTGATTATCGGGAAGTCCTGCCCCCAGTTGCTGATCTCGCGGAATTTCTTCACGATTTCACTTCTGGTTAGAAAAACATCCGGAACGACCTCTTCGTAGCTGAAACCGGGAGCGACAAGAATACCGTCGACTCCGGCCTTTGTGAGCTGCTGAAAAAGCTTGGCAATATCCATAACCGAAGAGTCGCGGTAAACAGTAGTATTGGTGCTTACACGGAAACCTTTGGCTTTGGCGGCTTTTACCCCGGCAAGGGCCTTGTTGAATCCTCCCGGCTTTCCGATTATGGCATCGTGAACTTGCTCGGTCCCATCGAAATGGACGTTCCAAGTCAAGCGCGGGTTCGGCCTGAATAGCGATAGCGATTCCTCGAGCAACAGGCCGTTTGTGCAAAAATAGATATGCCTGCCGCGTGCCAGCGTTT
>Ga0181539_1005147_pt1 | contig 10743 bp, 5 predicted proteins | sample PEATcosm2014_Bin_46_FD_119767 | JGI IMG/M metagenome (GOLD analysis project Ga0181539, IMG submission 119767) | Peatland microbial communities from MTU Mesocosm Facility, Houghton, MI, USA - PEATcosm2014_Bin23_60_metaG | ecosystem: Environmental > Terrestrial > Soil > Wetlands > Peat | place... | reverse complement strand
ATGCGTCTAACGCTTCTTTACATTTGGCGACCCCGGTGGGCTGGCGCAGAGCGAAGCTCTGCGCTCCAATCCCTGGAGACCGCAGAGCTTCGCTCTGCGCCAGCCGGTTTCTATAAGTAAAGAAATTTATGACGCACTACACTAGTTTGCCTGGAGGGCCGCCCCCCGCCATGGCGGGACGGCCTGGCCGGGGCAAGCCCCGGCCCTACATCCCATATTTGGACAGTACCTCAATGGTCGCGCGTGAACGAGTATTGCGGCATGAGCGCGGCGCAACCAGTGCGGCGCTGCGGGTTGACGATGGCCAGTTTGCCCTTGGATGCGAAAGCGCGAATCTGAGGAAGAACCGCAGACCTCAAAGACGGAGGTCTGCACTACGCTTGCTTTACTAATTCTGACAATCTCCACCACGGCGCCGGCTTCCGGTGGCTGAATAGCTCGCGGCTGGGGCGCATCTTGGGCCAGCAACAAGGGCCTTAACGAGGGTTGGTCATACTGGAAATACGACTTGAGAGCAAGCGGCTGCGCTCCTGGACTATCTCTTCCACGATGCCTTTCGCCATGCACCCGAAAGTCCTGAATCGGGCTCCTTGCTCGTACATCCAGGTGAGGAGCTTCCTGCCCTCCGCATCGACGAAGGTCACGTCGCAGAGGTCCACCATCACCAGCTTGTGCTCGGCGTTATCCCTCAGCGCGAGCCAGCTCCGTTCCAATTCGTCCACCCAGGGGCCGGCGAGCTTTCCCTCCAGTATCAAGGTTGCAGTGTTCGGAGCCGTCTCAATCGTAATCTTTAGCATGATACATCACACTATTATCGCCATTGGATATTTGGTTATGTCGCACTGATAGAACGTTGCATTCCGCCATGGATCTCCCGCACTTCTTCTTTGTTCTCCCCTCACGGCGTCCCGACCTGCTCCAAGTGCGTCAGTGGAATCTGGCGCGGTTCCTTCGACGCCAGGGAGGGGAGGCTGGAAGCGTTCCACCCGCCACCCAACGCCTTCATGAGTTGCACGGTCGCGACCATTCGGCGAGTGAGGACGTTGGCGGCGACTCGTTCATCTGTCAGGGCGATGCTCTGAGCGGTGACGACTTCGAGATAGGTCACCAGGCCGCCCTTGTAACGATTGGTGGAAAGCTCCAGAGAACGCTCGGCGGATTTTACAGCTTCATCCTGGGTGGTCGCCTCGCGTTCCAGAATGCTCAACGCCGCCAGGTTGTCTTCAACTTCCTGGAACGCGGCCAGGACGCTCTGGCGATAGACAGCGACATTGGCGTCGTAGGCGGCTTGGGCCTGCTCGGTCAGGGCGCGGCGGCGCCCCATGTCGAAGACCGTTGCGACCAGCGAGGGACCGACCGCCCACAGGCCGCTGGGCCAGGAAATCCAGTTGGTGATGTCTGAACCCTCGAAGCCGGCGGCAGCGCTCAGAAGAATCGTCGGATAGTACGCGGCCTTGGCGATTCCAATCTGGGCATTGGCCGCGGCCACGCGCCTTTCCGCAGCGGCGACGTCAGGGCGACGCTCCAGCAGGTCCGACGGAACTCCCACTGGAATCTGCGGCGGCGCCAGTTTGATGGGGGAACGCGGGAGGGCAAAAGTGGACGCCGGCTGGCCAATGAGCACGGCGATGGCGTGCTCAAATTGCGCACGTTGCACTTCGACGTCGATCGCCTGGGCCTGTGTGGTTTCGAGCTGAGTCTCCGCCTGCGCCACTTCCGCCTTGGCGGCGAGCCCGCCTTCGAACCGGTTGGTGGTCAACGCCAGAGCTTTTTGATAGGCGACCACAGCCGAATCGAGCAACTGCTTATCCGCATCCAGGCCATGCAGCTCGAAATAATCTGCCGCCAGCTCCGCGTGCATGCTCAGATTGACCACCTGGAGATCCGCGGCGGTGGCTTGGGCGTTCTGGCGAGCGGATTCCACCGAGCGGTGGACACGTCCCCAAACGTCGGCTTCATAAGAAACGTCGGCAGAAAGAACATAATCGCCATAAGTCGCGCCCGGCGGGGGAGCGCTGATGGGCCGGTTCGCGGAGAATCGCTCACCGGTGACAGAAGCTCCGGCGGTGATGGTGGGGAACAAGTCGGCGCGATTGAAGCGGACCAGAGCGCGCGCCTGGCGGAACTGTGCTTCCGCCACCTTCAAATTCTGGTTCGAGACCTCGAGGCGTTCTTGCAGCGCATTCAGCGCGGGGTCATTGAGGACTTCCCACCATTTGCCCCGAAGGACCTGGTCTTGCGGCTGAGCGGTTTTCCAGCCACTGGGTTGTTCGGAGCCGCGCGGCGCAAGTTCCTTGTACGCGTCCGGAACCTGCGCGCTGGGCCGGGAGTATTTTGGGCCGACCGCGCACGCGCCGGCAAAGAGCAGTAGGCAGAAGGCAGAAAGCAGTGGGTAGAGGGCGGAAGGCAGAAGGCAGAAATCCCAGCCCTCTCCCCGGGGAGAGCGTGGCCGACGGAGGAGGCCGGGTGAGGGGTCACTTGTTCGTAGGGGCGTCACCCGACCCCTCACCCGGCCCGCGCCGGCTGGTGAAAGCGCCGGTCGCGGTCCACCCTCTCCCCTCGGGAGAGGGTAAGAGTCCGTTGGTGGGCATCGAACCTCGGGCTTCGGACACCGGACTTTCATCGCGCACCTCCGCCGGTATCTTTCCGGGCCATGCGCACCGCTTCGCCGGATACCAGAGAGTCCGGCGGATTCATGATGACCTGTTCGTGTCCATCCAGGCCCGAAATCACCTCGGCTTCGGTGCCGAAATCCTTGCCCAGGACGATAGGGAGGAGTTCCGCCTTACCCTCGCGCACCACGCCCACTTGCAGGCCTTCTGAACGGAACAGGAAGGTGTTCACGGGAAGTACAAAAGTCGAAACCGTGGATGGCAGCTTCAAGTGAACTTCCGTGTAAGCTCCCGGCAGGAGCTCGCCGGCGGGATTGTTCACGTCGACTTCGGTGAGGAGTGTGCGCGACGCCGGGTCGATGGCGTCGGCGTTGCGGACGAGCGTTCCCTTGAAGTGGCGCTGGGGAAACTCTGCCAGGGTCAGGTCTGCCTCGACGCCGGGCAGGGCGGAGCGCGAGTCGGTCTGAGGGACGCTCACATAAACGCGGAGTTTATTGATCGCGGCGATATGGAACAGTTCCTTGGCAGGCGTGCCGCTGCCCGAATCGATAAGCTGACCGACGTCGGTGTTGCGCGCAGTGATCACGCCGTCGAAAGGAGCGTAGATTTTCTCGAAGGATTGCAACTGTTCCAGGCGCTTCACGTTGTATTGCGCAGAGTCAACCATGGCTTTCTTCGCTTTCGCATCACTGACCGCGTTATCGACATCCTGCTTGGCCACGGAATCCGTTTGCAGCAGATACTGGTAACGCGCAGCCGTGGTCTGGGCGAGCTGGTAGTTCGCTTGCGCCGTTGCCAGGTCAGCCCGAGCCTGCTGGAGCTGCTGGTCGACTTCCGGGGTGTCGATTTCGGCGAGAAGCTCGCCGGTCTTGACCCGTGCGCCGATGTCCACGTACCAGCGCTTCAGGTAGCCGTTGGTGCGGGCATAAATGGGAGCGTCGGTGAAGGCCTGGATGTTTCCGGGCAGCACGATTTCTTCCTGGGGATCGCCGCCGCTCGGCTGGACCACGGAAACGGTGGGTACCGCCAATTCCCGCGTTTCGGCGGCCACCACAGACGTGATGCGCGCCCGGGAATTGATCCCGCGGGAAACGATGATGGATGCTATGGCGAAACCGAGCGCCACGAACATGATGTGCTTCAGCCTGCTGGAACGTGGTGCGGGCGGTTCTTGGGCGCTTGGCGCGTTCTCTCCTGTAGGGCCGAACGGCGTTCGGTCCGGGGGCGAGCGCCGCTCGCCCCTACCGTTCACCAGAGTCTGGCGACCCTGCCTTTCGTCAACGCTCATTGCTGCCTCCTGATTCGAAGTTTGCCTTCCGGCTCTGAGCCTGGGGCTGAATCGCAGCGGCATCCCGGCTCAGGAAATCGTGAATCAAGCTGAACACCGTGGGGACGAAGAACAGTGTCGCCACGGTGGCGAAAAGCAGGCCGCCGATTACGGCGCGGCCCAGGGGAGCGTTCTGCTCGCCGCCTTCGCCCAGACCCATCGCCATCGGCACCATGCCGATGATCATCGCCAAGGCGGTCATGATGACGGGACGGAACCGCGTAAAGCCTGCTTCCAGAGCTGCTCGCGCTACATCGCCATGCTCGCTCAGGCGTTCCTTGGAGAAACTCACCACCAGGATGCTGTTGGCGGTGGCCACGCCCATGCACATGATTGAACCAGTGAGCGCCGGTACGCTGAGGGTGGTATGGGTCGCGAACAGAAACCAGACAATGCCTGCAAGTGCCCCAGGCAATGCGGTGATAATAATGAAGGGATCAAGCCAGGACTGAAAGTTTACGACGATCAGCAGATAGACCAGCACAATCGCAAAGGCCAGGCCCGCCAGGAGGCCGGAGAAGGACGACCGCATGGTTTCAATCTGACCTCTCAAGATGAGCTGCGACCCACGCGGCAGCTCTCTGCGGCTGGCGTTCAGGATGGGTGCGATGTCGCGCGCGACCCCGCCCAGGTCCCGCCCCTCAACCGAGCCGAAGATATCAATGACGGGCTGAACGTTGTAGTGGGACACCACCGCCATCTCCGAGGCGCGGCTGACGGAGGCGAGATTGGCGAAGATTTCCGGCGGCACATTGCGGGTCACGCCTGTGACCGGAATATTCCTCAGGCTTTCCAGAGAATCGACGCGGTACTGGGGTGTCTGGGTGGCGATGGCATAACTCACGCCATTGTTCGGGTCCAGCCAGAAAGTGGGCGACGTCTGAAAGCTGCCGCTGAGCGAGACGAGCAACTCGCTCGCCACATCACGCTGCGTGAAGCCGATCTCCTGCGCTTTGGTGCGGTCGACATCGATGTACAGCCGGGGTTGATTGAATTCCTGCTGGATGTGCAGGTCGACGCTGCCCGGGATGAATTTCACCCGCTCCAGCAACTTGTCGGCAAAGGCGCGGTTAGCCGGAAGATTATTCCCGACGACCTGGACATCAATCGGGGCCGGCAAGCCGAAATTCAGAATCTGGCTGACCATGTCGGCAGGCAGGAAATAGAAAGTGGTCCCGGGAAAATCATCTGCCAGCTTGGCGCGAAGATCGTGGACGTATTCATCGGTGGGACGGTGTTTCTCCGAGAGTGTGACCAGGATATCGGCGTCCGCGGATCCGATGGGAGCTGAGTTGCTATAGGAAAGATTGATGCCGCTGAGGGGCAGGCCAATGTTGTCGATAACGCTGGAAACTTCGCCGGGGGCGATCTGCCCACGAATCTCAGTTTCAACGCGATCGCACAGCGCCGCGGTTTCTTCGATGCGTGTGCCCGCCGGGGCGCGCAGGTGCAACCGGAACTGGCCACTGTCCACAGAGGGAAAGAAGTCCTCGCCGACCCGGGGAAGGAGGGCAAAGGAGCCGACGCAGAATCCCAGGAAGCCGACGGCAAAGAGGCGTTGGTTTTGGATGCAGATTCCGAGCAAGTCGTGGTAAGCGCTCCGAATGCGCTCGAAACCCGCCTCGAAGGCGCGCTGGATGCGCACGAAGGGATTTCGGCTGGAAGCGTGCTCGAGTTCATCGTGCTCGCGATGGCCTTTCAACAGGTACTTCGCCATGGTGGGGACAAGCGTGCGCGAGAGCAGGTATGACGCGAGCATCGCAAACACTACGGCCTCGGCCAGGGGAACGAAGAGAAAGCGCGCCACGCCCGTGAGAAAAAACATGGGCAAAAAGACGATGCAGATACACAGCGTCGAGACGAAAGCCGGCACAGCGATCTGCTGCGCGCCGTCCAGGATGGCCGGCTCGATCTCTTTGCCTTGATCGAAATTCCGGTTGATATTTTCGATTTCGACGGTGGCGTCATCCACCAGGATGCCGACCGCGAGCGCCAGCCCGCCGAGCGTCATGATGTTGATGGTCTCACCCAGTGCGCTCAGGGTGATGATGGAGGTCAGAATAGAAAGAGGAATCGAGACCGCGATGATCAAGGTGCTACGCCAGCTTCCCAAGAAGACCAGAATCATGAAGCCGGTGAGGCAAGCGGCGATGAGGGCTTCGCGCAACACGCCCTGGATGGAGGCACGGACGAACAAGGATTGGTCTGCCAGCGGGGTGATCTCGAGGCCAGGCGGGGCCGCCGCCCGGATTTGGGGCAGCGCCCGTTTGATGCCGGAGACGATGTCCAGGGTCGACGCGTCGCCGGTTTTTTCCACCGTCAGCAGGGAAGCGCGCTGGCCATTGACGCGAACGATATTGGTTTGAGGAGGATATCCATCGCGCACGTGTGCCACGTCGCGAATGTAAATCGTGGTGTTCCCCGCGGACTTGATGGGAAGATCATTGAGCTCGCGAACGGTCTGCGGGCTGCCATTCATCGCTACGTCGTATTCATAGTTCCCGATTTTGGCGGTGCCGGTGGGAAGGATGAGATTCTGCGCGCTGACTGCATTCACCACATCCTGCGGCGACAGTCCCTTGGCTTGCAACGCAGGCGGATCGAGATCCACCTGGATCTGACGCGTTTTGCCGCCATAGGGTAAGGGCACACCGGCCCCGGGCACGGTAATGAGCTGCGTGCGCACGAAGTTCAATCCGTAATCATTCAACTGTTGCTCGGAGAGCGTGGGGCTGGAAAGCGCGAGCTGAAGGATGGGCACCGTCGAGGCGCTGTAGCTGATGATGAGTGGCGGCGTCGTTCCGGGAGGCAATTGCCGGAGTTGAGTTTGCGCGATGGCGGTGACCTGCGCAATCGCCGTGCTGATATTGGCGCCGGGTTGGAAAAAAATCTTGACCACGGCGACGCCATTCAGCGATTGCGATTCAATGTGCTGGATGTCATTGACCGTGGTGGTGAGCGAACGCTCGTGGATGGAGATGATGCGGTTCGCCATGTCCTCCGGCGAAAGGCCGGTGTAGTTCCACACGTCACTGACCACGGGAATGTTGATGTTGGGGAAGATGTCCGTTGGGGTGCGGAAGATGACGATGGGGCCGATGATTAAGAGCAGCATCGCAACCACCACGAATGTGTAAGGCCGGCGTAGCGCTAACTTAACAATCCACATTGTTCCGCCTCCCGTATGACTTCAGTTGCAGCCCCGATGAGCTGTCAGCAGGCTGCCTTCTCCCCTTTATCACTAACCTCAGCAGTAGGCCGTCGAGTGATCGGGCAACACTTGCTGCGCCGCTGGTGAGTAGAGCAACCGTGATTCCAATCCGGATGGGTTTGTCGTGAGCGCTCAAATCAATTAGATTGAGGCGGTTAATCGATGTGCAGGAAAAGATGATCCGTGGTCGAAGCGAGTGACAAAGGCGAATTGACGTCAGTTTTGACAGGCCGAAAACCTGTCGCGGTCATTCCGCCGGCCGGGTGATGTCGAGGCGGCGCATCCGGTAAAGGAGTGTGGTGCGCTTCAAACCGAGCCGTTCCGCGGCGCCCCCGGGCCCCCCGAGCACCCAATTCGCTGCGGTCAAAGCCTCGAGGATCTGGTCGCGGTCGGTGGTCACCACTCTGCGCACATTTTGGATAGGACTTTTCTCCGCAAGCCGTTCCAGTTCGCCAAGCGGCGCCTGAAGCGTGGTTGCCTTCGAAAGGATGACAGCGCGTTCGATGAAGTTCTGCAGCTCGCGGATATTTCCGGGCCAGTGATACCGGGTGAGGGCCTGCATAGTATCGGCGGGAATGGTCCCAATCCGTTTCTTCATCCTCCGCGAGTACTTCTCCGCAAAATAGCGCGCCAGCAGAGGAATATCCTCGCGTCGTTCGCGCAAGGGAGGGACGGTGAGGGGAAAGACATTCAAGCGGTAATAGAGGTCGCTGCGAAATTCACGCTTGTCCACCATCTCGAGCAAATTCCGGCTGGTGGCAGCGACCAGCCGGACGTTGACGCGCAGGGTTCGAGAGCTTCCCAGGCGTTCGAATTCCTGTTCCTGTAGAACGCGTAGCAACTTGGGCTGCAACTCGAGCGGGATGTCGCCAACCTCGTCAAGAAACAGCGTGCCCTTGTCGGCGAACTCGAAGCGCCCGACCTTCTGCGCGATCGCCCCGGTGAAAGCGCCCTTCTCGTGACCGAAAAGTTCGCTCTCCAGGAGGCCCAGGGGAATCGCCGCGCAATTCACTTTGACGAAGGTGCGGTCGCGCCGGGGGCTGATATTGTGGATGGCGCGCGCGATCAACTCCTTCCCCGTGCCGGTCTCTCCCAAGATCAGAGCTGTTGAGTCCGTCGGCGCGACGGTCATCACCTGATTCAGCGCCTCTTTCAGGGCCTGGCTATCACCGATGATCTCTTCAAAATTGTGATCGGTGCGAATTTCTTCGTTGAGGTAAACACGCTCTTCCGCAAGCCTCTCCCTGACTTCATTTACCTGGCTGTAGTTCAAGGCATTCTCGACGCCGATGGCAACTTGGCTCGCCACTTGGCGAAGAAATTCCAGGTCTTCCTCGGCGAAAGCGCCCTCCTGCAATTTGCCCACGTTCAGCGAGCCCAAGACATTGTTGTGGCTGATGAGCGGCAGGAAGCAGCCCGATTTCAGACCGGCGGCGACGACGGGGTTGATGCGGGGGGAGAATCGCGAGAAATCCCGGGCTTCGAGCAGCAGGGCTTTGCCGGTTTCGATGACTGTGCCGGAGATTGTCTCGTCGAGGGGAATCACGATCTCCTCGTCCTGCCCCGCATCGGGTTGGGAAAAGTGCCGCGCGTAGGCTCGCAGCGTGCGCTTGTCTCCCGGCTCCCTCAACGCCACGCTGGTGAAATCGCACTGCAGCACGCGCTGAACGTTGGTGGAGACCGCGCGCAGCATCTCGCGCAAGTCGAGATTGGAAACGATGTTGTTGTTGAGATCGAGCAGCAGCCGCAGCCGGTCGCGTTCGCGCTCGAGCTGATGCTGAAGTGCCTGGGCATCCTGGTGGCTCAAGGCGTTGTCGACGGCCACCGCGACTTGTCCCGCCACATACCGGAGGAATTCCATGTCTGCTTCGCGGTAAGCGTCCACACGCTGGCTTCCGAAGCCCATCCCTCCCAAACGGCGGTGAGCGGTGGTGAGGGGAAGAATGCAGAACGAGCGCACACCCTCGCGGCTCAACAGCTCCACCGCTCCAGGGAAGCGGCTCTCCTTCATCGTGTCGGCTACAATCAAAGGTTGCTGGGTTTGCCACACCAAGCCGCTCGGGGAGTCTTCAACGTTGCGCTCGATGACATCGACATCCATCCGCTGCGGAGTCCCGATGATGTGCAAGCGCATCTTGTTGCGAGCCGGTTCATGCAAGACCAGCCAGAGAGAAGTGAAGTTCACCAGGCGAGGCAGGCGTTCCTTCAGATCGTGAATAAGCGCGCGCAGGTCGCGGTGCAGAGCGATGGATTCCCACACCTCGAGCAGAGCCTCTGCCGAGGATGCAGCCGGTTCGAGCAACACTCCGGCCCCGGATGAGTCATACTCCACCATAGTTATGAGATTCCAGAGAACCTCATAAGGTTCGCTACTCCGGGTAGTGTGTCAATATGCTGGAGAGGCGGCTTCCCGACTTGGTCGGGACGGGTCACGCTGGCACTTGGCGATAGATAATCGCCGCAACAACATCTGACGGATCGACTAGCCCGGATTTCTCACCAACGGAAACTGGCGCTCCGGGCCGATCTTGCCCGTCAAGAGGCCGTTGGCGAGTGGCGAATAGGCCAGCATGGAGATGTTGTTGCGGCGCGTGTAAGGCAGGTAATCCTTTCACCACTTATCTAAGATTCGCGAATGTCTCGCTTCGCTGCTCCTCAGTCGAATTGTGCCAACGCCTCCTTGCCTGTGGTGTCGTCACGGAATTGCGGCCGCGAGTTGCTACAACCTTGGCCCGCGAAATCGCTCGCGAATTCTTGTGTACCCTCCCCAACGGGTGCAGTTGGAGTTCCAGAGACGTGGTCAGTGGCAAAATTCGGAGCATCACCTTGGAAACGAAGGGCTTGCGCGCGTACTCGAATACGCAGGGGGAAGATTCACCTGCGTCGGGAACTCCGGATTGACGTCAATATCTGACGGGCTTCTACAGGCCGGGAGGACCTCTGCGCATGGTTTGGCGAAGGCCCGGATTGTTGACATAAACCCAAGGCTCAGAGCGGAGCGATACTGAGGACATGCTCCCGCCGGGCCGCCCCTGGTTCTCAGCATATCGGTCCCGTCGAAAGGTCCGCACAGCTTCGAGCACCGAGCAGCAACGGACGGCTTGAAAGAACACACTGATCGGAGTAAATCTGGAGACGGCCTCTGAATCCTGAATTGCAGGGAGATCGCCATGACGAGTCTCTGGCAGAACCTACGATATACCATCCGTGTCCTGGGCAAGAATCCCGGCTTCACGGCGGTCGCGGTGCTTTCGCTCGCTCTGGGAATCGGCGCGAATACCGCCATATTCTCCCTGCTCAATACTCTGCTCCTTCGTGACCTCCCCGTCTGGCAGCCGGAACGCCTGGTGGAGCTTTCCGTGCTCCGCCGGGGCAACAAAATCCCCTTCTCGTTTCCAATGTTCCGGGAGCTCGAACGAGGGCAACGAGTCTTTTCCGGCCTGATCGGCTGGAGCTTCGGCCAGATGACCAATGTGGAACTCAACGGCGAGCTCTCGCAGGCCGACGTGCGCTCGGTCACCGGCAATTACTATTCCGAGTTGGGGGCCACGCCTCTTCTGGGAAGATTGATCACGCCGGAAGATGTGAGTCTT
>Ga0181539_1005142_pt1 | contig 10751 bp, 11 predicted proteins | sample PEATcosm2014_Bin_46_FD_119767 | JGI IMG/M metagenome (GOLD analysis project Ga0181539, IMG submission 119767) | Peatland microbial communities from MTU Mesocosm Facility, Houghton, MI, USA - PEATcosm2014_Bin23_60_metaG | ecosystem: Environmental > Terrestrial > Soil > Wetlands > Peat | place... | reverse complement strand
CGAATTCGCCAAACGCTCGGCGGATGTGAATTTCGAGGGCGTCCAGAAGGACATCTATGGGGCGTTTGAAAACACCTTCATGATGTATCTGCCGCGCCTGTGCGAGCATTGTCTCAACCCCGCCTGCGTCGCCTCCTGCCCGTCGGGCGCGATCTACAAGCGCGAGGAGGACGGCATCGTCCTGATCGACCAGGACAAATGCCGGGGCTGGCGCATGTGCGTTTCCGGCTGCCCCTACAAGAAGATTTATTACAACTGGTCGAGCGGAAAATCGGAGAAGTGCATCTTCTGCTATCCGCGCATCGAGGCGGGACAGCCGACGGTCTGCTCGGAGACCTGCGTCGGCCGCATCCGCTATCTCGGCGTGGTCCTCTACGACGCCGACCGCATCGAAGAAGCGGCCAGCGTCAAGGACGAGACCGATCTCTACGAAGCCCAGCTCTCGATTTTTCTCGACCCCAACGACCCCGAAGTCATCGCACAGGCGCGGGCGGACGGCGTTTCCGACGCCTGGATCGAGGGGGCGAAAAAATCGCCGATCTGGAAGATGGCGATGGAGTGGAAGGTCGCCTTCCCGCTGCACCCCGAATACCGGACGTTGCCGATGGTCTGGTACGTGCCGCCGCTGTCGCCGATCCAATCGGCGGCGGAAGCGGGAAAGATGGGACTGGACGGCGAAATGCCGGACGTGCGCTCGCTGCGCATTCCCCTCAAATATCTCGCCAACCTCCTGACGGCGGGAGACGAGGCTCCTGTCGCCACCGCGCTGGAACGGATGCTGGCGATGCGCGCCTACATGCGCGCCAAGACCATCGACGGCGTGATCGATGAGAATATCGCGCGCAGGGTTGGCCTCACCGGCGCGCAGATCGACGAGATGTACCAAATCATGGCCATCGCCAATTACGAAGACCGTTTCGTCATCCCCACCGCGCATCGCGAGCAGGGCGTCGACCTCCAGCAATTGCGCGGCGAATGCGGCGTCTCCTTCGGCAACGGCTGCTCGGACGGCAGCACGCCGGAGAATCTGTTCGGCCAGCCCAAACGGGCGAAGAACCCGATGGAGATCGTGTGATGGACAAGGACAAATCCACTCTCACGTTCAAGGTTCTCTCGGCGCTGCTGTCCTACCCCGAACAGGAGATGATCGCCGCCATCCCGGAGATGCTCGCCGCGCTTGCCGCCGAGGCGCTGCTCGCCGCGCCGCAGCGCAAAGCGCTTCAAGCATTCTTGGCCGAGCTGGAGGCAGGCGATCTCTATGACCTGCAAGAGCGCTACGTGCTGTTGTTCGACCGCACGCGCTCGCTCTCGCTCCACATCTTCGAGCATGTCCATGGCGAGAGCCGGGATCGCGGGCAGGCGATGGTCGATCTGATGGCGCTCTACGAGAAGGGCGGGCTGACGATGGCGCCGGGCGAACTGCCGGACTTCCTGCCGCTCTTTCTCGAATACTGCGCCACGCGTCCACTGACCGAGGCGCGCGAGCTTCTCGGCCAGCCCGCGCACGTGTTGGCCGCCCTGGCGGAGCGGCTGCGCAAGCGCGGGTCGTCTTACGAAGTCGTTTTTCGCTGCCTCGCTTCTCTTGCCGCGGCCGCGCCACGCGCCGAAGACCTCGCCGCCGTTCTCGCCGAGCCGGAAACCGACCCGGACGACATGATCGCGCTCGATAAGATCTGGGAAGAGGAAGCGGTGACCTTCGGGCCGGGCGCGGACGGACAGGGCGCTCAATCCGCCATGGGCGGGTGCGGCGCCGACGCGCTGGCCGCTCGGATGCGCCACGCCCGCCGCGCCGTGCCGACCCACGACAATCCGATGAGCCCAGGGGGCCGACCATGAGCGCGTTTCTCAACCACGCGGCCTTCGGCTGGTATCCCTATCTCGCGCTGACCGTGTTCCTGCTCGGCAGCCTGATGCGGTTCGAGCGCGAGCAATACACCTGGAAATCGAGTTCGAGCCAGTTGCTGCGCAGGCGGGAGCTGATGTGGGGGTCGAACCTGTTTCACATCGGCGTTCTCGTCATCTTCGCCGGCCATTTCGTCGGGCTTCTGACGCCGATCTGGATTTTCGAAATGCTGGGCGTCAGCCTCGCCTTCAAGCAGGGGCTGGCGATCGGCATCGGCAGTGTCGCGGGGCTCATGTGCCTTATCGGCGTCGGCCTCCTCACGCATCGGCGTTTGACCGACCCGCGCATCCGCCGCAATTCGTCATACGGCGACATCGCGGTCCTGCTGCTGCTGTCCGCGCAGCTTGTGCTCGGCCTCTCCACCATCCCCGTCTCGCTCGGCCACATGGACGGCAGCGAGATCGTGAAGTTCATGAGCTGGGCGCAGAGCATCGTGACGTTGCAGCCCGACGCTTCGGACATCATCGCCGACGTCAACCCGATCTACAAAGCGCATTTGATCCTGGGCATGACGATTTTCCTCGTCTTTCCCTTCACCCGCCTCGTCCATGTCTGGAGCGCGCCGGTCTGGTATCTCGGGCGCCGCGGTTACCAGATCGTGCGCTCCGCCCGCAAAGAGGGGCGCGCCATGCCGACGCAGCCGGCGGAATGAGCGCCATGTCCTGCACGAGCGTAGCCGCTGGCGTGAAGCCGAAAACGAACGTCGTCCGCGTCAATGGCGCCGTCATTCCACGCGAGGCGATCGCGCGGGAGGCGCAGCACCATCCCGCCGCGACCCCCGCCGCCGCCTTCGCTCAGGCCGCCCGGGCGCTGGTGATCCGCCAGCTTCTCATCGACGAGGCGCGGCGCCTGGAACTGGCGCCGCATCCGCTCGACGACGGCGACGGGCGCCGCGAGACCGATGAGGAAGCCTTGATGCGCCAGGTCGTCGATCGCGAAATCAGACTGCCGCAGACGGACGAGGCGACATGCCGCCGCTATTTCGAGCAGAATCGCAAGAAATTCCGCTCGCCGGACATCTTTGAGGCCGCGCACATCCTCTTTGCCGCCGCCCCCGGAGACCGCGCCGCCCGCGCCACAGCGAGGGGCGACGCCACTGCCGCCATCGAAGCGTTGCGCGGCGAACCGGATCGCTTTTCCGAATTGGCCCGCGCGCATTCCGCCTGCGCCTCCGCGCAACAGGGCGGCAATCTGGGCCAGATCACCCGTGGCGCGACGCCGCGAGAATTTGATGCGGCGATGGCCGTGCTGGCGCCCGGGGAGACAAGCCAGGCGCCGGTCGAGACGCGCTACGGCTTCCATGTCATTCGGCTGCAAAGGCGCGTCGAGGGCGCCGACTTGCCGTACGAGGCCGTTCGCGACAAAATTTCCGCATTTCTCGCCGACGCCGTCGAGCGCCGCGCCCTCGCCCAATATGTCGCGATCCTCGCGGGTCGCGCTGATATTTCCGGGGTCGACTTCGGCGCCGCCCAATCGCCTCTCGTGCAATAGGCGCGAGCCCATGCTTCTCGGCGACGTGCTGCGCGATTTGCAAGACGAGACGCTGGCCATGCAGACCTTGGCCGCGATGAACGATTTGCTGCTCCTGACTCGCGTGCGGAACGCCGCCGGGCTGCTTGGCGAGACGCCCGGCGAATATGCGGCCAATTCGGTGCGCGGCTTCGCCAATCGGGCTGGCGATGAGGATTGGCTGGCCCTGATGACAGTTATCGAAACCTCCGGGGATACCGGACAAGCCTGCCTCGCGCGCATGATCAATTGGGCGTTGCAACGCGACGCCGCTGGGCGGACGCACGCGGGATGCGCGTGCGAGAGCCATGCAGACCGACGAGACGCGCCATGACCATCCTGGATTTCCGACCCGTGCCGGGCGCCGAAGGCGGAAGCGACGATCACGCCTTGCCGCTCGCCTTCATGCGCTATGATACGGCTCCAGACGGCGATCGAATGCTCGCGCGCTGCGCGCGCAACCTGCAAGAGGAAGGCTACCGAGTCGCGGGCGTCGTTCAGAGCAACCGACAGCGGCCGGAACGTCGCGCCTGCGACATGTTTCTGGAAAATCTTACAACCGGCGAGAACGTCTGCATATCGGCGGATCGCGGCAATGGCGCACGGGGCTGCCGCCTTGACCACGCCGCGCTGGCGCAAGCTACGCTTTGGGCCGAACAGGCGCTGACGCTGAAGCCGCAGCTCTTGATCCTGAACAAATTTGGCAAGGAAGAAGCTTTGGGGCGTGGCTTCTTTCCCGTCATGGCCGAAGCGCTTGTCCTAGACGTTCCCGTTCTCTCCGGCGTTTCCGCTCTGAATTTCGCTGCGGCGCAGGCCATCACCGGCGGCGCCGCCGTGCAGATCGAACCGACTGAGGATGCAATAGAGTTCTGGCTGCAATCGATCATGCGAATGCGCCGCGATTCGCCTCGTCGCGCCATCTCGTAGATCGTGGCGTCCGACAGCGGCGCGATTTATCTGAGTTCCCTGCGACGCATTGTCCGCCGAACGCATTATTCAACATCGGCTGTAGCGGGCCGTGGGACCTGGTCCGGCTTATCGACCGCGAGACGGGCTCGAACCGATCAGGGCATGACGCAAGCCCTGAACCCAGTTTCAGCCACGTGGTCGGGATGTCGATCGCCCCGGAAAGAAGGGCGGCCATAGGGCCATGCCGACGAGCGCGCAAACGCCGCCGCCTGGAAAGAACGGGCGGAAGCCTCGACTCCAGATCGCCGCGCCCTTCCAGGATCGTCGTGCGACGGACGAACGTTGGGTAGGGGTAGGTTCGCTCGAAGTCATTTCAGCTGAACAACCCGCCATGCGCGCCGGCGACGGCGCCGAAGATCGTCACGATCGCGGCCGCCGACAAAACGAGATGCGCGCGCAGCAGGCGCCGCAAGGCGCCGCGGGCGTCGCGCGCCGCCATCGCCGCCAGCCTCGCATGGGCGAGCGGCTCGCCAACGAAGACGATCAGCATGAACAGCGCCCACAGCCCGAACATGGCGCCCATCCACCAGAACGCGGCGTCGGCGAAGCGGCTCCATAGATCGAGGCGCCAAGTCATCCATAGCCCCGTCGCGCCGGCGAGCGGAATCGAGACGCGGACCTGGGCCGCGAAGCGTCGCTCGATCGCCTCGAACAGCATCCAGCCCCGGGCGCCGTCCGCGCTCGCGAGCGCGAGCGGCAGCGCGACGAACGTGATGAAGGCGACGCCGCCAATCCAGTGTGTGACGAAGAGCACATGCAGTGCGCGAGCGAGCGCGATGTCGTCGATCACTTGATCCTCCAAGTCGAGCGCGGCCGTACTGCCTCGCGGCCAGCACGGCCAAACCGCCTAATCTGCCCACTCCAGATCTGGACGACGCGGCGCCTCGTCACCGACCCGGATAATCCCCGCATGGGCGCTAGTGCGCCTCGGACACGCGACTTGGTCCTGACTTAAATCGCGGCCGTCGCTGGCGGCTGGCCGGCGCGCCGCGAGCGTTCGACGTCGTAGAGTAGCCCGCCCTTGCGCGCGTAGACCGCCCAGGTGATGACGAGGCAACTCACGTAGAAGAGCAGGAATCCCCACAGCGCCCCCTGCGCCCCGCCCGTCAGCGCGATCGACGTGCCGTAGCTCTTCGGGATGAAGAAGGCGCCGAAGGCGGCGATCGCCGAGGTGAAGCCGGTGATGGCGGCCGATTCCTTCTCCGCCTGGATGCGGCGAGCGTCGCTGTCGGCGTTCGGCATCAGCCGCTCCATCTCCTTGCGCATGATCGAGGGGATCATTTGGAAGGTCGAGGCGTTGCCGACGCCGCTGGCGAAGAACAGCAAGAGGAAGCTGGCGAAGAAACCCCAAAACGCGCCCGGCTGGTCCTTGGCGCCGATGAACCACAGCACGCCCGCCGCGCCGACCATCATCAGCGCGAACACCCACAGCGTGACGCGCGCGCCGCCGTAGCGATCCGACAGCTTGCCGGTCATCGAGCGCGACAGCGCGCCGACCAGTGGGCCGAGAAAGGCGAGCTGCAGCGCATTGACGTCGGGAAACAGAATCTTGGCGAGCAACGGGAAACCCGCGGAAAAGCCGATGAAGGAACCGAAAGTGCCGGTGTAGAGCCAGCACATGATCCAGTTGTGCGCGCGCCGGAAGATGATCGCCTGTTCGGCGAACGAAGCCTTGGCCGAGGCGATGTCGTTCATGCCGAACCACGTCGTGAAGGCCGAGACGACGATGAAGGGCACGAAGATGAAGCCCGCGTTCTGCAGCCAGAGCGGGGTTTGCCCGCTCGCGCCCTTCACCATGATCGGGTCGCCGCCGAGCCATCCGAACACGCCCGCCGTGATGATCAGCGGCACGACGAATTGCACGACGCTGACGCCGAGATTGCCGAGGCCGGCGTTGAGCGCGAGCGCGTTGCCCTTTTCGGCCTTGGGGAAGAAGAACGAGATGTTCGCCATCGAGGAGGCGAAATTGCCGCCGCCGAGCCCGCACAGCAGCGCGAGGATCAGCAGGACGACATACGGCGTATTGGGGTTCTGCACCGCGAAGCCGATGCCGATCGCCGGGATCAGCAACGACCAGGTGGCGAGCGTCGTCCACAGCCGGCCGCCGAAGATCGGCACCATGAACGAATAGAAGATGCGCAACGTGGCGCCCGAGAGGCCGGGCAGCGCCGCGAGCCAAAACAGTTCGTCCGTCGACAGATTGAAGCCGGCCTGCGGCAGCTTGGCGACGACCACCGACCACACCTGCCAGATCGCGAAGGATAGCAGCAGCGCCGGGATCGAAATCCACAAGTTGCGCCGCGCGATGGCCCGGCCCTTGTTCGCCCAGAACGTCTGATCCTCGGGACGCCAGTCGGTGAGCACGCTGTCGCCGACGGGCGCCGCGGCCGCCGGCTGCGGCATGCCTTGCAACTCGGGCAGGGACGGCAACGCTTCCAGCGTCTTGCCGGCCGCTTCGCGCTCCATCTGGCGGATCGACAGATGCATCCAGGTCAGCGCGCCCGTCACAAGCAGGAACAGCGCCATGAAGGCGCTGGTCCACAGGCCGGTGAGGTCGAGCGTGAGGCCGAAGAGGATCGGCAGCGCGAAGCCGCCGAGGCCGCCGATCGTGCCGACGAGGCCCCCGACCGAGGCGACATGTTCGGGATAGTAGGCGGGAGTGTGCGTGTCGACGGCCGCCCGGCCGAGAGCCATGAAGAAGCCGAGCACGAAGATGGCGATCGTGAACGGGATGAGGCCCATTTCGAAGTGGAAGGCGAACGCGCCGTTCGCGCCGTGGACGACGTAATCGGTCGGCGGGTAGGCAAGCACGAAGGTCGCCGCCATAGCGACGAGCAACGACCAGTACATCACCCGTCGGGCGCCATAGACGCCGGTGAGCCGACCCCCGTAAGGGCGCAATACGCTCGCCGCGATGGAGAAGAAGGCGGCGAGCGCGCCCGCCAAGCGAACGTCGAGACCGTAGACGCTGACGAAATAGTGCGGCAGCCACAGCGACAGGGCGACGAAGCCGCCGAACATGAAAAAATTATAGAGCGCAAAGCGCCAGACCTGGACGTTCTTCAGCGGTTCGAGCTCGAGCCGCACGCTACGTGGCTTGGCGCCCGCGCGACGTCGCTCGACGACGTCAGGATCGTCCTTGGCCGTGAGCCAGAATACGAGCGCCATCGCGACGAGCGCCGCGGCCCAGACCTGCGCCACCATCTGCCAGCCGTAAGCGACGAGAACGAAAGGCGCGAGAAAACTGGTGGCCGCGGCGCCGATGTTGCCGACGCCGAAAATGCCGAGCGCGGCGCCTTGCTTCGCCGGAGAATACCAGCGCGAAACATAGGCGATGCCGCCGGCGAACGAGCCGCCGGCGACGCCGACCCCCAACGCCGCTGCAAGCGCCTGCGGGTAGGTGTGCGCATAGGACAACAAGAACGTCGCGAACGCCGCCGCGAGCATATTGACGGTGAGGACGAGACGGCCGCCGTATTGGTCGGCCCAGACTGCGAGCGGGATGCGGATCAGCGATCCCGTCAGGATCGGCGCGCCGACGAGCAGCCCGAACCGCGTCTCGTCGAGGCCCAACTCCTGGCGAAGGCGCAGCCCGACGATCGCGAAGATCGTCCACGCCGCAAAGCACACGGCGAAGGCGATCGTGCTCATCGAGAGCGCTACGCGCTGGTCGGCGCGATCGACTTCCTTCGGCCCGGGCAAACGAAGCTCCCATATGCGGCGACGCCCCGCCGGCGCCGCCGCGAAGAATAGCGGGCCTGCGCCGCTAGTCCTTGACCATTGTTAAGAGGGAAGCGGACAATCGCGGCTAGAAAGACCGGGCTCGAACCGCGGACGAGCAACGGAGCCGGCGCAATCATGGTCATCGGTGGGCGACATGGCTGACGGGGCCAGCGTGCCTGGCGACGCCGCGCAGAGGACGAAGTTCGAGCGGCGCGCGCGCGAGTTCAGGACCATCGTCGCCATGCTGCGGATGTATTGCCGCGCCCATCACGGCCCGAAGGGCGCGCCGCTCTGCGCCGACTGCACGGCGCTGCACGATTACGCCCGCCGGCGCCTGGAGCGTTGCGTGTTCGGCGCGGCCAAGCCGACCTGCGCCAATTGCGCCGTCCATTGCTACAAGGCCGTCATGCGCGAGCGCGTCAGGCGGGTGATGCGCTGGGCCGGCCCGCGCATGATCTGGCGCCACCCCGTGCTTGCGGTCTGGCACGTCCTCGACGGGCGGCGGCCGACCCCGACGCTTCAACGGCGGCGATAGCGCTCCTGCAAGGCCGCGCTGCGCAGAAGGAAGCCGGCCAGCACGCTGACGGCGGCGACGGCGGCCAGGATCAAGGCGGCGCGCAGCCAAGGTTCGCCGAAGGCCCGGCGCATCTCCGCAATTTGCCAGGCCGTCTCGACCCAGACGGCGGCCGCGCCATAGGCCAGCCCTTGCAGAACAAGCAGGCTCCAGCGCCGGCGCAAGAGAAACAGCGCCGGCGCCGCCAGACACAGCGCAGTCGCGACGAGGTCGCCTGCGCGCAGGAAATGGGCGGCGATCAGGCAGGCGGCGACGAAGTAAAACACGATGCGGGCGATCATGGCGCCATCTCAATCCTATTATCGTGGATCCGCCTTGATTGCGGTTAAGTCCGCCCGAAGTTTCTGGATGGGCCGGTCGCCAAGACCGCAACTGGAGGCGCCATCGCAAATCGAGAGTGCGCTTCGGCAACACGTCGACGCGGTCTCATATTCGGCGCCATGTCCCTGCTGGAAATGGAGAACCGGTCCCGACGCTCTCTTGCGAGGTCGACCCGACGCCAAGCGCTCAACCGGTGCTCCAAGCGCGCGGCCTACGCATTCCCGCGATCTTGCAGGCCTGGCCGGGGTAGCCGAATGGGAACAGTTCGAAGAGACGGTTGCGCGGCGCGCCTCGCGTTTCGCTCAAATGGCGCATGACGAAGCGCGCGTCAGGTGCGACCTGATGCTCGTCATAGAATTTCCGCATGAAGCCAATCGCCTCCCAATGCTCGGCGGTCAAGGTGACGTTCATCGCGTTGGCTGTCGCGTGAGCCCAATCCTCGCTCCATTCGCCTGGATCGACGAGATAGCCATCCGCATCGAGCGACGGAGCGTTCACGACTCTTCCTCCTTCAATTGGCCCGGCTGCGATGTCAGGACGCGCGAAGAGAAGCGAACCCGGACAACCGCGCCGCGACGCCAGACCGCGAATTCCACCGCAAATGTTAGCCGCGATCGCCGCCCGCTCTCTTGACAATGGTTAAGTACTGGCGCGACGCGTGGAGGCGGCTCACCGGGGCGTCGTCTCGGCGCCGGTTGGGCTTGGCAATCTGTTCGAGTCGATCGCGGCGGAACTCGAAAGGCATATGCAGAGGCAAGCACAGGTCATTATGTGCTCGTCCGATGCGGCAGACGGCCGCATCAGAACCCGCAGGGCCAGATCATTCGTGGCGAGCAATCGCATTTTGCGCTTCAAATTGATATTGACGATACCACATTTCCGGCATAAGGTAACTGGTATTGGAGATACCACATTAGTTTCCCAAAGGGAGGACCTCGATGAGCCGGGCCGAACAATCCTCAGCAGTGCGCAGTCTGGGCGACATCGCCGCCGGCCTTCCCGGCTCCACCGCCATTTTCCGTCGCCACAAGCTCGATTTCTGCTGTGGCGGATCAGAAAGCCTGGAGAAGGCTGCGCGGCAGAAGGGACTTGATCCGGCATCCATTGAGGCGGAGTTGGCGCGCCTATCGCCGGAGCAGGATTTCATTCCAGATAGCGTCGAAGACCTCGTCGGCTATATCCTTGAGCGCTATCATCAGGTCCACCGCCAGGAAATGCCTGAATTGCGCAAGCTCGCGATTCGCGTCGAGCGGGTGCATGCCGATCATCTCGCGGCGCCTGCGGGCCTTGCCGATCTCCTCGCGCGTATGCAGGGGGAACTCGAATCCCACATGGAGAAGGAAGAGCAGGTGCTCTTTCCGCTCATGCTCGCCGGCGGCAATCCGATGATCGTGCATCCCATCGGCATGATGCGCCACGAGCACGAGGAGCACGGCGAGCAGCTCAAGGCCCTTGCCGCTCTTACCGGCGACATGACGCCACCCGATGGCGCCTGCAATTCGTGGCGCGCTCTCTATGCTGGTCTTGCCAAGCTGGCCGAGGACCTGACCGAACACATACACATCGAGAACAACATCCTTTTCCCACGGTTCGAAGCCTGATCGAGAGGCGCGAGTGACCGCGGCGACGATTGTCGTCGGCGGCCATGAAGCCGTGCGCGGGGCCGGACTGGAACGAGACGACATCAAGTCCTAAGCGCCGTCGGCGCGCGGTCGCACGAGCATCGGCCCATAGTGCGCGACAAAACCGAGG
>Ga0181539_1005141_pt1 | contig 10753 bp, 6 predicted proteins | sample PEATcosm2014_Bin_46_FD_119767 | JGI IMG/M metagenome (GOLD analysis project Ga0181539, IMG submission 119767) | Peatland microbial communities from MTU Mesocosm Facility, Houghton, MI, USA - PEATcosm2014_Bin23_60_metaG | ecosystem: Environmental > Terrestrial > Soil > Wetlands > Peat | place... | reverse complement strand
CCCCAGGCCCACCATGATGTGATAGCTGAAATAGAGCAGCGGGACGCTATCGGGCTGGTCTTCCGCGGGAAAGGCATCCAGGCCTTTGACTTCCGCGGCCCACTCCTGGTAGGTGAGGAAGCTCAGCGCGCGCGGAACGATCAGGGGGTTGTCCAGCTTGCGCTTGTTCATGTCGGGCTGGCCGAGGATGGCGATGGGGGCGCCGTGGGCGGTCTCGAAAAGGCCCTCCATGGCGGCCAGCGTGACCGGCTGATGGCGGGCGATCATGACGCCCTGACGGTCGCCGGTGGGGAACAGCATGAGCACCGAGGCCAGGGTGGCGGCGATGATGCCGACGCGGACGAAGATGTGGCCGTACTCCTCCTGCTTCTTGGCGAGCAGGTAGAAGGCGCCGGCGGAAGCCATGACGAACGAGCCGGTGACGACGGTGCCGAGCATGTTGTGGAGGTACATCCAGAAGGTCCAGGGGTTGAGGATCAGGCCCCAGAAGCTCTGGAGGACGACGCCATCGCGGCCGGCGGCGTAAGCGACGGGGTGCTGCATCCAGGCGTCGGTGGCGACGATGAAGAAACCGGAGAGCCAGGTGCCCGCGAACAGGAGCAGAGAAGTCAGCCAATGGAGTTTGCGGCCGAGGCGCTGTTCGCCGAAGATCAGCAGGCCGAGGAAGCTGGACTCCAGGAAGAAGGCGAAGACGCCTTCCATGGCGAGGGTCTGGCCGATGACGCCGCCGGCGAACTTGGAGAAGCGCGACCAGTTGGTGCCGAACTGGAATTCCATGGGAACGCCGGTGACCACGCCGACGGCGAACGCGATGGCAAAGATATGGATCCAGAAGCGGGCGGCGTGGTTATAGCGGTCGTCGCCGGTCTTCAGGGCGATTGATTTCAGGACGAAGATCAGCAGGGCAAGGCCCATGCTGAGCTGCGCGAAGAGATAGTGAAAGGTGATGGTAAAGGCGAAGTGAAATCGATGCAGCGCCAAAACGGAGTCCATGATCCAAAACCCTCCGATTGAAGTATGCAAAATTCATGGGATGCTGGCAAGTGGGCGAAGGACTCAGGGTTTCGCTGGCGGCTTGGAGGCCGTGGGCGGCGATGACTCGATGGAGCTATCGGGCGGGGCGGGGAATTGAGTGGGGCCGCCCGCACGCCGCGCCGCCACGCGAAGAACCCCGCGCCCAGGACGGGGCAGAAGGTCGCCAGGGTCAGGATGCCGTCGGCCGGGACCGACGCCGGCGACTTGAGGGTGAAGCGGGTGATGGGTTTCATTGATTGCCGCACGCGCGTGGTATCGTGGGTTTTCGATGGATGAGCAACAATTTGCGGCGGAGTTTCTGAAGGCGGTCGAGGAGTTCAACCGGCGCGCGCGAGCGCTGGGATTCAACGACGTCGAGAAGTATTACTGGTACCACACCATCGACCTGCCGGAGGGGCTCGTGACGCCGGGATTGTATGACTTTCGCGGGAGCGTGTCCGCTTTCCAGTTCCCCGAGGACATGCACGGCACGACCGTTCTCGACGTCGGTTCGGCCACGGGCTTCTTTGCCTTCGAGTTCGAGCGGCGGGGCGCCAGCGTGGTCTCCGTGGAGCTTCCCTCGCTCGACAGGCTCGATCGCTTCCCCGGCCAGAGCCCGGAGCAAGCGATCGGCAAGATCGGCCAGATGATCGCTCCCCGGAACGTGACCGGCCTGAGCGGGTACGTCAAACCGCACACCACGGAGGAATTGTACTTCTACTTGCTCAAGGGCCCGTTCCAGTTCTGCCACGACTTACTCGGCTCGAAGGTCGGGCGCTGTTATGCCAGCGTGTACGACCTCTCGCCGGAGTTACTCGGCGTGCCGGGTTTCGATATGGTGTTCATGGGCGATATCCTGTTGCACACGTTGAATCCGCTCGAAGCGCTGGCCGCGGTCGCGCCGTTGTGCCGGAAGGCGCTGATCCTCTCCCAGGTGATGCCCGAGGCCGGCGACGGAAAGCCGGCGATGTTATATGTGGGCGGGGACGACCCGGCCTCGGACGAAGTCTCGTGGTGGTGGCCCAACAAGGCGTGCCTGGTGCAGTTACTGAAGAAGCTGGGTTTCCGGGACGTGGTCGAGGTAGGCTCGCATTCGGGGCGGTTGCGGCCTTCGGGTTTCGCGTATGAACGCCCGATTTTGCGGGCGGTGAAGTAGGCGGAGGCACGCCTTCAGTGCACCGAGCCGACCATCCCGGCGCGGTAAAGGCGGTCGTCGACGGGGCTGAGGCGGCGCTCGGTGGCGCGGGAGAGCAGCGGCCGGTGCGGGATCCCGAAGAGGTAGTCGGAGATCGCCCACAGGTCCTCGTCGGCCGTCATCCAGTTGATCCGGTCGAAGCGCTTGAGGTTCACGGGCCGCGAGTAGGCGCGCAGCGTCTTTTCCGCGTCGAGGTTGTAATAGTGCTCGAAGTAGGAGATGACCAGCTCGCGCAGGGTACGGTAGACCGGTTCGCGGTAGCGCAGGCCGGCGTAGTTCGACTTGGCGATGGCGCCCCAATGGCCGCGCTCACGGAAGATGGCGAGGACGTGGTCGTCGTCGCGGACGGCTTCGAGGTCGAGCAGGAGTGGCGGATAGCCGTGCGTCCGGAGCGCCGCGGCGCCGAACAGCGCGCCTTCGAGACAGTGCGCGGTGCGGTCGCGCAGGACGCGGCGCGGGGAGCGGCACGTCGGGCCGCCCAATTCCTTGTTATAGGCTACCTCGAGGTCGAGGAAGCGCTGGATCTTCTCCGGCGTGTTCAGGCGCCGCAGGACCTTCGACTCGAGCGCGCCGAATCCATCCGCGTTGAGCATCAAATCGCTTAGGGTACTGCATTTTGGAGGGGTGCGGTGGGCCAGTGTACTCCAAACGAAAGCTATACTTGCAGAGCAATGGGCAACACATCGTTTGGACGCCGCTCGTTTCTGGCGGGCCTGGGCGCGGCCGGCATCGTTCCGGCCCGTGCAGCCAGCTCTCGCTCACTTCCCGATCCGATTCGCGTTCCCGACCTGGCGGAGGCATTCGGAGAGAATCAGACGCGGATCGCGCTGACGCGTGTGGGCGACAGATGGCAGGCAGGCGGCATCGAGGTCGCGACCGAAATCGGAACGGCGGGCGCCGAAGCCATGGTCCTTGTCGCCGCGCCTAAGGCCGCACTGACGCGCATACGGCTGCGATGGCACGGGGCCTTTCCGTCCGGCTGGCGCTATCTCGGCGATCACTGGGAGCGATCCTACGGCGAGCTGGAGTTTCGCGGCCTGGCGGGAGAACGCCTCATGCCGTGGTATTTCCTGGCGAGCGATGGGCGCGAGGTTCACGGCTATGGCGTCAGAACGGGCGCCGCGTCGATCTGCTGCTGGCAGGTGGATGCGGGCGGCGTCACGCTATGGCTGGACGTATCGAACGGCGGCGCGGGTGTTCGGTTAGCGGACCGGCGCCTCGATGCGGCTACCATTGTGACCCGCCGCGCGCACGATGGCGAGTCCGGCCTCGAATCTGCCACCGCGTTCTGCCGCGCCCTGTGCGCGCGGCCTCTCCTGCCGCGCCAGCCGGTCTACGGCAGCAACAACTGGTATTACGCGTATGGGAGGGACACGTCGGCCGCGCGCACGATGCGCGACGCCGAGCTCATGGCGGAGCTGGCGCCGGCCGGCAGCGCCAATCGCCCATTTGTCGTGATTGACATGGGCTGGCACGCGGCGCCCGACGGCGCCGGTCCGGTCACGGAGTCGAGCAAAGACTATCCCGACATGCCGGGCCTGGCGAAAAAGATGCGCGCGCTTGGGGTGCGGCCCGGGATCTGGACGCGCCCTACCCTGACCAGCGAGGCGAAGACAGAGAGCTGGCGGCTGCCTCCGATCAAGGGCCGTCCGGCCAGCCGGCTCATCGTGCTCGACCCCTCGATTCCGGAGGCGCTTGCTTACATGGCCGCTGGTGTCCGGACGCTGCACGAATGGGGTTACGAGCTCATCAAGTATGACTACTCGAGCTTCGACATCTGGGGCCGCTGGGGGTTCGAGATGGGGCCGGACCTCACCGATCCCGGCTGGAGCTTTCAGGATCGCTCCCGGACCACCGCCGAGATCCTCACCGGTCTTTACCGCGCGATTCGCGAGGCGGCTGGGAGTTCGCTCCTCATCGGCTGCAACACGGTTGGGCACCTGGCGGCCGGCCTGGTGGAATTGCAGCGCATCGGAGACGACACCAGCGGCCGCGAATGGAGCCGGACCAGGAAGATGGGCGTCAACGCGCTCGCCTTCCGCATGCCGCAGCACGGCACGTTCTTTGATGCCGATGCCGATTGCGTTGCGGTCACGCGGGACGTGCCCTGGGATCTGACGCGGCAGTGGCTCGACCTGGTGGCGCGCAGCGGCACGGCACTGTTTGTCTCGGCCGACCCGGACGCCCTCGAGGCGGACTGGAAGCAGATCCTGAAGCGCGCCTTCGCAGCCGCTTCCGAGCGACACGCGCCGGGCGTCGCGCTGGATTGGATGGACAACACAACGCCCGACCGCTGGCGCCTGGACGGCAAGCTTAAGCGGTTCGACTGGTATATGCACGATTAGGGCGACTGCGGCTCCGTGGGGAGAATCCTGGGGACACGCCTGCGTTTGTTCGTGGACCGAAGATTCGCCGGTGTAGCCCGGAGTGTCCCCAGGATTCTCGGATGCGGCTCCGTGGGGAGAATCCTGGGGACACGCCTGCGTTTGTTCGCAGGCCGAAGACTCGTCGTTGCAGCCCGGAGTGTCCCCAGGATTCTCGGATACCGCTCCCTGGGGAGAATCCTGGGGACACGCCTGGGTTTGTTCGCAGGCTGAAGATTCGCCGGTGCAGCCCGGAGTGTCCCCAGGATTCTCGGATGCGGCTCCGTGGGGAGAATCCTGGGGACACGCCTGCGTTTGTTCGTGGGTTGAAGATTCGCCGGTGTAGCCCGGAGTGTCCCCAGGATTCTTTCGGGGCGCGAACGAACCGGCCCTGCAATCTGCTACCCTGAAATATCCGCGTGTGCCGGCTCGTGTCAGCGAAGCCCTGATTTTGCGAACGTTTCCGCTCAAGGAATCGGATCTGATCGTTAGTTTTCTGGCCAGGGATCAGGGTAAGTTGCGCGGGGTGGCCAAGCGCGCGCGGCGGCCGAAGAGTCCGTTTGGCAGCGGCCTGGAGCGCCTCTCGCACGTCAAGATGTACTACTTCCAGCGGGAGACCAGGGAACTCGTCAATCTGGATTCCTGCGAGTTGATTCATTCGCAGTTCAGTCTGGCGCCGGATTATACGGCGGGTGTTGCGCTCGATGTGATGGCCGAAGTCTCCGAGCAGCTTCTGCCTCCGGCGGAGCCGAGCGAACGGTTTTTCCGGCTTCTCGTCGCCGTGCTGGAATTCCTCAGGATGCGCGAGGCCGAGGGCGTTTGGCAGGGGGTGAACTACTTCCTGCTGTGGGCCGTCAGGCTGTCGGGAATTTTGCCGGAGCTGAGGGTCGCCGCCGAATCGATGGAGATCGCGGAAGAGATGTTGTACACCCCGGTGGCACGGATTACACAGCGGACCTGGACCCGGGAGACCGCCGCCGATCTGCGGCGCCTGCTGGTGCGGGCGATCGAGGAGCACATCGAGCGCCGCCTCGTGACGGTGCCGATGCTGGAGACCGCTCCCTGATGGCCGAGGCCCGGTACGGGGGCGGGCAAAGAAGAGCGATGGACACTTTTCAAGACGTTCTGTTCAAGCTGAAGAAGTACTGGTCCGATCGCGGCTGCATCATTCAGGAGCCATACGACCTCGAGGTCGGCGCGGGCACCATGGCGCCCGAAACGTTCCTGCGGGTGCTGGGACCGAAGCCCTACCGGGTCGCCTACGTCCAGCCCAGCCGCCGTCCTGCTGATGGGCGCTACGGCGAAAACCCCAACCGGCTGTACAAACACTCGCAGCTCCAGGTGATCCTCAAGCCCTCGCCCGCAGATGTGATCGACCAATACCTGGGGAGTTTGGGGGCCATCGGCATCGACCTCGGCAAGCACGACATCAAGTTCGAAGAAGACAACTGGGAAGCGCCCACGCTGGGCGCCTGGGGCATCGGCTGGCAGGTGATGCTCGACGGCCTGGAAATTACCCAGTTCACCTACTTCCAGCAGTGCGGCGGTTTCGACCTCGACCTGGTGCCCGCGGAGCTGACCTACGGCCTGGAGCGGCTGACCGCGTTCCTGCAAGGGAAGGACAGCGTCTACGACATCGAGTGGGCGCCGGGCGTGAGCTACGGCGATGTGCGGCTGGCCGAGGAGCTTCAGCACTCGGTCTATAACTTCGAGCTGGCGGATGTCGCCACGCTGTGGAAGCTCTTCGACCTGCACGAAAAGGAATGCCAGCGGCTGCTGGCGCTGGCGAAGCCGGCGGAAGGCGGGGGCCTGGACCGCCGCTTCCCGGTGCTGCCTACCTACGAGCACGTGCTCAAGTGCTCGCACCTGTTCAACCTGCTCGACTCGCGCGGAGCGATCAGCGTGACCGAGCGGGTGGCGGTGATCGGGCGCGTGCGGCGGCTGGCGCTGGGTGTGGCCGAGTGCTGGGTGCGGCAGCAATCGCCGGTGGAAGAAGCGGCGGAGGTGGCCCAATGAGCGTCCCCTTCCTGCTTGAGATCGGCACCGAGGAAATTCCCGACTGGATGATCGAGCCGGCGCTGGCCAACCTGGCGTCCCTGTTCGGCGACCTGCTGGCGGCCGAGCGGCTGACGGCCGGCGCCATCCGCACGGACGCCACGCCGCGGCGGCTGGTTCTGCGCGCCGTCGAGCTGGCCGAGCGGCAGCCGGACGCCGAGGACCTGATCTCCGGCCCGCCGGTCTCCGCAGCCTTCAAAGACGGCCAGCCGACGGGCGCGGCGCTGGGCTTTGCCCGCAAGATGGGCGTGGACGCCGCCGCCCTGGAACGGCACGAGACGCCGCGCGGCGAGTATCTGGCATATCGGAAAAAGACCGCTGGCCGGGCGGCGCACGACATTCTGGCCGAGGCGCTGCCGGAGCTGATCCTGAAGATTCAGTGGCCGAAGACGATGTACTGGGGCGCGAAGGGCGGCCCGCGGTTCATCCGGCCGATCCGGTGGCTGGTGGCGCTGCTGGGCAGCGAGGTAGTGCCGTTCGAGATCGCCGGCGTGCACTCGGGCGCGGTCAGTTCGGGCCACCGGCAGCTCGGCGCGGCCCAGGTTCCGGTCACCATCGAGGATTTCGACCGGCGGCTTTACGAGAACGGCGTGATCGTTTCCGCCGCGGTGCGGCGCATCAAGATCGTCGCGCAGATCGATGCCCTGCTGATGGGCAAGGACCTGCGCATCAAGGAAGACGCGGCGCTGCTCGAGACGCTGGCCTACATCACCGAGCGGCCGAGCCCGATTCTCGGCGGCTTCGATCCCGAATATCTGAGCCTGCCCGCCGAGGTGCTGATCACGGTGATGCGCCATCACCAGAAGTACTTTGCGGTCGAGGACGGCGAGGGGCGGCTGGCGCCGCACTTCGTCGCGGTGATGAACACCAGCGCCGATCCGGAGGGCCTGGTCAGGCAGGGCAACGAGCGCGTGCTGCGGGCGCGGTTTAACGATGCGCGGTTCTTCTGGAACATGGACCAGCAGAAGACGCTGGCCAACCGCGTGGCGAACCTGGCTCACGTCACCTTTCAGGCCAAGCTCGGCTCGTACCTCGATAAAACCAGGCGCGTGCAGAAGCTGGCGCGCAAGCTGGCGAAGATGGCGAAGGCCGATCCGGCGCCGGTCGAGCGCGCGGCGCTGCTTGCCAAATGCGACCTGACCACCGATATGGTGAAGGAGCTGACCGAACTCCAGGGCGTGATGGGCGGCCTCTACGCGCGCGAGCAGGGCGAGCCGGAAGAAGTCTGGCGCGCCATCTACGAACACTACAAGCCGGAGAGCATGGAGGACGCGATCCCCGCCACGCTCGCGGGCCGGCTGCTTTCGCTGGCCGATAAGCTCGACACGTTGCAGGGCTGCTTCAAGATCGGCCTGGCGCCGACGGGATCGAAGGACCCGCTGGCGCTGCGGCGCGCGGCCCAGGGCGTGGTGAAGATCCTGGTGGAGGGCAGGCTCAGCCTCCGGCTCTCGAAATTGGCGGGCACCGACCAGGCGCTCGCCGAGTTCCTGCTCGACCGCGTGCGGTATTACTTCAAGGATATTCGCGGATTCCGGTACGACGAAGTAAACGCCGTGCTGGCGGCGGGTCATGACGATCTGCCGGATGCGGAGAGCCGCCTCGCGGCCATCCAGGCGGTGCGGCCCACGGAGAATTTCGAGCCGCTGGCGGCGAGATTCAAGCGTATCAAGAATATTTTGCGCCAAGCCGGAATTGAAGTGGGACAGGCCTCCGGCCTGTCGGTTGACGCGGCCAGACTCGAGCCGGGCCCCGAAGCCGAGTTGTTCCAGGCGTTCGAGCGGCTGCGGCGGCGCGTGAAGCGGTCGCGCGGGAAGAAGCAATACCAGGCCGCGCTCGAGGCCATCGCCTCCATACGGCCGCAGGTGGATTTGTTCTTCGACAAGGTTCTGGTTAACGCGCCCGACCCCGTTGTCCGGCGCAATCGTCTTACGTTACTGCACCAGTTGTTAAGCGAGTCTTCGGCGATCGCCGATTTCTCGGAGATTGTTGCCACAGAGCAGCCCGCCTGCGCGGGCGCTGAAAAAACCGAGCCGCGACCTTGAGGTACTGAGGAGCGGCACTTACAGGAGAGAAAGCAAGCCTTATGAGTAAATACGTATATTCCTTCGGCGCCGGCACGGCCGACGGCGACGGAAAGATGAAGGATGCCCTGGGCGGCAAGGGCGCCGGCCTGGCGGAGATGTCGCGCGCCGGCGTGCCCGTGCCGCCCGGGTTCACAATCTCCACCGACGTCTGCAAAGTTTACTACGAGAACAACAACCAGCTCACAGCGGAAATCAAGGAGCAGATCGCGAAGTGCCTGGTCCTGCTCGAACAGCGCATGGGCCAGAAGCTGGGCGACGTAAAGAACCCTCTGCTGGTGAGCGTCCGCAGCGGCGCGAAGTTTTCGATGCCGGGCATGATGGACACCATCCTGAACCTGGGTCTGAACGACGAGACGGTAAAGGCGCACGAGGCGCGCAGCGGCAATCCACGTTTCGCCTACGATTGCTACCGCCGTTTCATCCAGATGTTCGGCAACGTGGTGCTCGAGATTCCCAAGGCGGAATTCGACCACGTTTTCGAGGGCCAGAAGAAGAAGGCCAAGGCGAAGCTGGATACCGACTTGACGGCCGAGGATTTGCAGGCCGTGATCGTGGGCTACAAGGCGCTGATCCAGAAGAAGACCGGGAAGCCCTTCCCGCAGGACGCCAGCGTGCAGCTCGAGATGGCGCGGGACGCCGTGTTCCGCTCCTGGATGAACCCGCGCGCGATCTACTACCGGAAGATGAACAAGATTCCGGACGATCTGGGAACCGCGGTCAACGTGCAGGCGATGGTGTTCGGGAACATGGGCGAGACCTCCGCCACGGGTGTGGGCTTCACGCGCAATCCGGCGACCGGCGCCAAGGAGTTCTATGGCGAGTTCCTGACCAACGCGCAGGGCGAAGACGTGGTGGCGGGCATCCGCACGCCGCGGCCGATTACCGAGCTCGCTACGCTGATGCCGGCGGTTTACACCCAGCTCCGCGACATCACAACGAGCCTGGAGAAGCACTACCGCGACATCCAGGACTTCGAGTTCACGATCCAGGACGGCAAGCTGTACATGCTGCAGACCCGCAACGGAAAGAGGACCGGGCCGGCGGCGGTGAAGATCGCCGTGGATATGGTCGGGGAAGGCCTGATCGATAAGAAGGAAGCTGTGCTGCGCGTCGATCCGATGCAGCTCGACCAGTTGCTGCACCCGGTGATCGTGCCCGCGTCGCGGAAGACCTTGCAGAAGATCGCAACCGGACTGCCGGCCTCGCCCGGCGCCGCGGTGGGCCGGATCGCGTTCACGGCGGACGATGCCGTGGTGGCCGCCAAGACGGGCCCCGTGCTGCTGGTGCGCGCCGAGACGGCTCCGGACGATATTCACGGCATGGAAGTTTCCAAGGGCATTCTGACCTCGCGCGGCGGCATGACCAGCCACGCGGCCGTGGTGTGCCGCGGGATGGGAACGCCCTGCGTGGCCGGCGCGGGCTCGGTCCAGGTGGACGAGCACAACAAAAAGGTCAGCGTGGTGACGGCGGACGGCAAGACGCTGGTGCTCAAGGAAGGCGACTGGCTTTCGATCGACGGCTCGCTGGGCGAGGTGTATGCGGGCCAGGCGCAGACCGAAGACGCCGATCCGCGCAGCGGCGTCCTGGCCACGTTCATGACGTGGGCGGACGAGTTCCGCGGCAAGTTCGGCGTGCGCGCCAACGCGGACATCCCGCGTGACGCGAAGGCGGCCCGGCGGTTCGGCGCCGAGGGCATCGGCCTGTGCCGCACCGAGCACATGTTCTTCGCGCAGGACCGCATCGAGCACATGCAGGCCATGATCATGGCCGGCGACGAGAAATCGCGGCGCAAGGCGCTGGCGAGGCTGCTCCCCATGCAGCGCAGGGATTTCGCCGGCCTCTTCACGGCGATGGACGGGTTCCCGGTGGTAATCCGCACTCTCGATCCGCCGCTGCACGAGTTCCTGCCGAAGCGCGAGCAGTTGATGGTGGACGTGGCCGTGCTGCCCTTCCTCGACCTCAAGAAGAAGAAGGAGCTGGCGGAGCGTTACGGCGTCACGGTGGGCGAGCTGAAGAAGCGCATTCCCCAGTTGCTGGAAGTG
>Ga0181539_1005140_pt1 | contig 10757 bp, 6 predicted proteins | sample PEATcosm2014_Bin_46_FD_119767 | JGI IMG/M metagenome (GOLD analysis project Ga0181539, IMG submission 119767) | Peatland microbial communities from MTU Mesocosm Facility, Houghton, MI, USA - PEATcosm2014_Bin23_60_metaG | ecosystem: Environmental > Terrestrial > Soil > Wetlands > Peat | place... | reverse complement strand
GGCCCAGCCGCTGGGCCAGCCGCGCGGCGCACGTCATGCCGATGCCCACCGCCTCGCCGTGCAGCAGTTCGCCGTAGCCGGCCAGGGCCTCGAAGGCATGGGCGAAGGTGTGGCCGTAGTTCAAGACGGCCCGCAGACCGCTCTCCTCGCGCTCGTCTTTTTCCACCACGTCGGCCTTCAGCCGGCAGCAGCGGGCGATCACATGGACCAGCGCCTCATGACCGCGGGCCAACAACTCGGCGACGTGTGATTCGAGGTAGGCGAAGAACTCCGCGTCGAGGATCACGCCGTACTTGACCACCTCGCCCAGGCCGGCCAGATACTCGCGCCCGGCAAGAGTCTGGAGCGTGGTCGTGTCCACCAGCACGCCCAGTGGCTGGAGGAAAGCGCCGACCATGTTCTTCGCGTCGGGCAGGTTGATCCCCACTTTCCCCCCCACGGAACTATCCACCTGGGCCAAGAGCGTCGTGGGAACCTGCACGAAGCGGAGCCCTCGGGCGAAAGTGGCGGCGACGAAACCCGCCAGGTCGCCCACCACGCCGCCACCGACCGCCACGACCAGGCTCTGACGGTCGGTGCCCAACTGCAAGAGCCGCTCCCAGAGGGCGGCGGCCGTCTCGATCGACTTGGCCGGCTCGCCCGGCTCAATTACCAGCAGGTCAATCCGCGACAGCGACTCGGCTAGGCTCTCGGCCACCGCCACGGCGTGCGGTTTCTCCACGTGCTCGTCGGTAATCAGCACCGCATGATCGGCTCGGGCGCGGTCGGCTACGAACCGGCCCGCCGCGGCGAGGTTGCCGGCGTCGATCTCGATATCGTAGCTTCGCGGGCCGAGGTTGACGCGGACGATTTGCGCGGAATCGGTCACGGCGGCTCACTTCAATCGCTGGAGGTCTTCGGCGGTGACGGTGATTCTCCGGCAGAAACCCGTGTGCAGCCGCAGATAGTCCAGCCGGGCCGCTTGCCGGGGATCGGCGTGGAGCCGCTGGGCGATCTGCCGTTGCTGGTCCGCATTGAGGTTGGCATCCAGGCCGTCCGGCCAGAGGGTATCGGTCTCGACGACCAAGGCTTCTCGATACGGGTCGAAGTTCTCGCTCGTCATGGGGGTCTCGTCGGCTTGTTTCTCACTTCCCCTCTCCCTCCGAGAGAGGGTTAGGGCGAGGCGGAATCGCAGCAGGAAGACTACCTCTTCCGCCTTCACACTCGAACCTGTAGGGAACGCCCTCTGTGGCGTTCCGGACGCTGGGCGCGGGCCATCGCACTGGCGACGGAAGGCCACGCAGCGCGCTGCCTGCCGCAATTTCTTTCCAATCGCATTTTACCCCCTTCCCGCCGTGACCCGCAATTGCCCCGTCCGGGGCGAAGGGTTGATCTTGTGTCATTCTCCGCATCGACTTAAGATTCTTATCCGCAAAGGATTGGCGCAAGAAACGATCATTTTCCCGAAGGGAGGCATGGACGCATGGCAGAGCGGATTCTGGTGACCGGTGGGGCGGGGTATCTCGGCTCGATCATGGTGCCGATGCTGCTGGACCGGGGCTATGACGTGGTCGTGCTGGACAGCTTCCTCTACGGCCAGAACACCCTGCTGGACTGTTGTGGGCGGGACGGCTTCCAGGTGATCCGCGGCGACTGTCGCGACCCCGGCACGGTCGCCCGGGGCCTGGCCCAAGCCGACGTCATTATTCCCCTGGCGGCCCTGGTCGGCGCCCCGGCCTGCCAGCGGGACCAGACGGCGGCCCGATCGATCAATCTGGAGGCGATCGAGCTGCTGCTGAAGATGCGTACGCCGCGGCAGCGGATCATCTATCCTACGACCAACAGCGGCTACGGTATCGGCGAGCAGGGCAAGTTCTGCACCGAAGAGACGCCCCTGCGGCCGATCAGCCTCTACGGCTCGACCAAGGTCGAGGCGGAGCGGGCCGTGCTGGCGGCGGGCAACTCGCTCACCTTCCGCCTGGCCACCGTCTTCGGCATGTCGCCGCGGATGCGGATCGACCTGTTGGTCAACGATTTCGTCTACCGGGCGGTGACCGATCGCACGGTGGTGGTCTTCGAGGGGCACGCCAAGCGCAACTACCTCCACGTCCGCGACGTGGCCCGGGCCTTCCTCCATGCCCTGGACCATTTCGACCAGATGCAGGGCGGGCCCTACAACGTGGGTCTCAGCGACGCCAATCTCTCCAAGCTGGAGCTTTGCGCCAAGATCCAGCAGCACCTGCCCGGCTTCGTCTTCATGGAGGCTCCCATCGGCGAGGACCCCGACAAGCGCGACTACATCGTCTCCAACGCCAAGATCGAATCCACCGGCTTCAAGCCGGCCTACACCATCGACGACGGCATCCGCGAGCTGATCAAGGGCTACGAAATCTTGCGCAACGGGCGATACAGCAACGTGGGGTAGTGAGGAACTCGACCATCGGAGGCGGCGCCGTGTCCACGATCTTGCTGCGTCAAAGTTTCTCGACCCTTTCACTCTGGCTATGCTTGGTCATCGGCGTTTTGCCGGGCGTAGCACCGGGCGATGACGCTGCTAACGGGGTGTCCCCCGCGGCCGAATCGCAAGAGCTTCTGCGACTTGTCCCCGAGAGTGCGGTATCGGTCTTCTGTGTCGATACGCCTTTCAAGACCAGGCATTGGGACGACCTGACGCAGCTTACCGCATTTCAGACGGCGCTATGCTTCACGACGATGCTGATTCAGTCTGACAAGTCTCCCCGACGTGACGCTGAAGCAGGGCTGCCCTTGGGCAAGGCGCGTTGCGTGGTGAGTGCCGTTCGAAATATCCGGCTGCCGAAGCGAGATCCTGCGAGACCCGTCGTCGATGGCCCATTTCAGAGTGAGCGATGCGAGCTATTTGGCTTGCGGACGCCTTGAAGAACCCTTATACTTGGCCATCCTTGGCTCTCCCGATGGGTTTGATGAAGTTCCCAATCACCAACCATCGCCGAGAGCCGCTTTTTTGCCAAGAGCAATTCAACCGACCAAGACTTGAATTCGCCTAAAGTGCAGCATCCAACCGACGCTGGCAAAACTTCTCGACATCCTCGTCGCGCAACTCGACCCACTCCTCCCCTATACGTTCACTCAGCCGCTGCAGATGCGTCGGGCTGATCTCGATCTCCGCCAACTCCCGCATATCCTCGCTGGCATCCGCAAAAGAGGACGCCTTGCTCGCCTGACGAACCCCCTTCTCCATGACCGCCGGGCTATACCCTTCCGTGCCCAACTTCAGGCGAACGTCTAATGGAAAAAAAAACGACCCGGCACCGCTCGCACTTCCAACGCTCACGCCGAATGCAGATGTCACCCGCACGGGTCCTCACATCCCGCCCGGACAGATTCGCGCCCCGCTTCCCGCCCTTCTGCGGCGCCGGCTTTCCCGGCTGGCCGCACTTCGGACAGCATGTGGTGGAAGCCTCGGCGGGCGCCTTGGCCGGGTCCGCTGCCACGTGCTCTTCCAGCAGAAATGCCGCTAACTCCTTGCCGAGACAGACGGCCATGTCCTCCCGTTCCGTAAGCGTCACCAGTTCCTCGTGGTTCTTGCCCCCGAACATCCGTTCATACGCCGCCGCTGACCGTGCCAGCCACCGCTCATAACGCGCGTCCTTCTGCTTGCCATCCATGGCGAACCTCCGTCTTGTGCAGAGCCCCTACATCGCCCCGAAAGAGCCCCAGTCTACCCGAAAACCGGCCGCGCAGAAACGGGAATAGACCCGGATTTGCACGCCTTGTGGCCGGAGCCGCGGGATTCCGGTAGGATATCGCCGAGAGGACAACCGTCGACACGCCTATTCGAGAGGGATGTGCCATGTCGCGTTTGGGAACTTTCCGTTGTGGTCTGATGGTCTGGATCGGCGTCGCGCTGGGGGCTTTGCCGCTGGCGGCCCGGCCCGTGGGGAGCGCAACGCTGGAACTGTCGTTGCCCCTGGGACGGACGGCCTATCAGACCAATGAGCAGATTGACCTCTGCGTCGTACGCCGCGGGGCGGAGGCCCTGGCAGCGGCGGAGCTGAAACTCGCGCTGGCCGCCGACGACGGCAGCCGGATCGCGCTGGTCTTTCCCGTCGCGCGGGCGGAGGGCGCGAAGCGGACCTCGGCCACCGAGCACCTGCATCTGAACGGCTGGCTGCTGCGTCCGGGACACTATAAGATCACCGCCACCCTCGGCGACGCGACGGCCTCGACCGAGATCGACATCTTCAGCCACCTCCGCCGCAGCACGTTCAAGACCATCGACTGGGGCTGCCGCGTCCAGGGACCGGATATGGCGATCCTCGGCGAAGACGGCATGGGTTTCAATCTGCTGTTGGGCGACTATCGCCTGCAGGCCAACACCGCCAACGCCCAGGCCACGCTCCGCGGCGGAGCCGATTACATGCAGTGCTGCACCATGAGCGGCGGCCACCAGATGGACCTCCGCCAGGAGTGCGACTGGTCGGACCCCTACGTGCTCCGGGGAGCGGCCGCCCGGGTCGCCCAGCAGGCCTTCATGGACCGCACCAAGCCCAACGCGCTGGGCGTCCACTTCTACGACGAACCGGGGCTCACCTGGGAAGCGGGCACGCCGCACACCGTACCGGCCCAGCTTCGCGCGTTCCGCAGCGCTACGGGCAGCGACCGCATCCCGCACACGGCCGTCCGGCCGGGCGACGCCGCGTCAATCGCCCAGTGGCAGTTCTGGGGCCGCTGGAAGGAGAGCTTCCTGGAGGCCGCCTGGAAAGACGCCCGCTTCGCCGTCGATCAGGTCAACCCGGGCCTCGTCTCCGTCACCCAGAGCCAGTACGCCTGGAACGCCTACACCGACGGCTACTATTTCAACGCCGTTCGACCGCTGCCGGTCATCAGCGGGCACGGCGGCTACGACGACGGGCCCGGCAGCTACTTCTATCCCGCCTACCACCAGGAGTTCGGCCGCATGAGGGAGCTGGACAAGCCCAACTGGTACTTGCCCAACTGGGGCAACACCACGCGCGACGAAGTCTACCGGCTGGAACAATACTTGTGCTTCGTGAACAATCTGCAGGGGCTGGCCAAGTCGCCCGATCCCTCGATGAACGCCCCGTACGCCGCCGCCACGTCGCCGAGCGTGGTGGAGACCAACAAGCTCGGGCTGCGGCTGGGCACGATCTTCAGCACCATGCGCCCCAGCCGCGGCGAAGTGGCCCTGCTCTACCCGTTGTCGCAGTGCCTCGACGCGCAGATCAAGTCGGGGATGAAAGACAATTACCTGGGCGGCGGCTTGACCCGCGGCCGGCTGCTGACGGTCTACTTCGCCTCGAAGATGATCCACGTTCCCTTTACGCCGGTCGTGGAAGAAGACGTGCTGGACGGCTCGCTGGCAGCCAAGTATAAGGCGGTCGTGCTGACCAACGTCGAGTACCTCGACCCGAAGGTCGTCGCCGTGCTGGAAGACTACGCGGCCGGCGGCGGTCGGGTCCTCTTGACCGACGACTGCGGGACACAAGTCAAGGGTTCGCAGCGGGTCGGCGCCGCCGCGCCGGACCTGACCGACGAGATCGAGCGGCTCTGGGCCGCCGGAAAACAGAACGAATCGACGAAGCAGCGGGCCGCCGGCCTCTTTGTCCGCGCCGCCCAACCGCTGGCCGACGCGCTGAAGGCGGAGCTGACGCGCACCGGCATCCGGCCGATCGTGGAGTGCGACAACTCACAGATCGTCTTCTCCCGCCAGTCCCAGGGCGACGTGGAGTACATCTTCGCCGTCAACGCTGCTTGGGACGAGAGGGAAGGCGATCCCCTCTCGATCGAGCCGACCAACGCCACCATCGACTTTGGCGCCCCCGGCCAGACCATCTACGACGCCGTGCGGGGCGGTCCCGTGCCCGAGCTGAAAGAGAACCCCCGCCGCGGCCTGTTCCGCTTCGGCGCCGGCCAGATGCGGGTCTTCGCACGAACGACCAGCCCTATCCACGGGGTGCGGATCGAGGCCGGCGAGGTTACGACGGACTTTACGCGCGAGACGTCGCCGATCAACGCCTCGATCGATGTCGCTGTGGCCGGCGGGTTCCATGCCACGCTACCGGCGGCCGTGCCGCTGAGGATCCGCCTGATCGACCCGCTGGGCAGCGTCCGCTACGACCTGTACCGCGCCACGACGATGGGGATTCTTCACCTGGCCCTGCCCTTGGCCGCCAACGATCCGGGCGGCCAATGGACCGTGATTGTGAAGGAGTTGCTGGACAACCACGAATGGTCCGAGCGTTTCACTTACCAGCCAGCAAGGCAATGCGGCGCGCTGGCCGGGGTTACGCGGCGGGCCGTCTTCTTCGGCAACGACCGGCAAAATATCTTTCGCTTCGTCCGCACCCACCAGGATGTGACCATCGTCAAGGGCACGGCCGGCTACTGCGGGGCGGCCGCCGAGCGGTTGGCGGAGATCCTCAAGCCATGGGGCGTTCGCTCGACCATCGTCACGGCCGCCGAGGTGAACAAGCCGCGGCGATTGAGCCCCGAGGAGGCGAAGACCTGGGTCGGCCTGGACTTCGGCCGGGCCGAACCGGGCGACGGCAACCGCGCGAGCAAAGTCGGCTTCGCCCTGGCCGGCCCGGCGATCCTGCTGGGCACGCCGGCCGACAATCCGCTCGTCGAGGCGGTCCGCGCACTGGGCTTCCTGCCCTACGCCCCGGGACCGACCTTCCCCGGCCAGGGCCGCGGCTACCTTACCTGGCAGCGGGACGCCGTCGGACTGGGACAAGAATCGGTCACCCTGGTGGCCGGCGACGCGGAAGGCATGGCCGAGGCCGTCGGCTCGCTCTATGAGGCCGCAGCCGGCATCGACCCGATGACTCCCTGGGCGCTGCCGCTGGCCTCGGCGGTCATGCCGGCGGAGACGAACCTCCAGCCGCAGGAGGCGAAGTCGTCCTGGTCCGCCATCCTGCCGGACCGAGTCTTGTCGTTGACCGTCGGCCCGGCGGGACAGGTCACGGCCATCTCGCTAAACGGCGAGGCCACGGCGCTGGACGAGAAGGGCAAGGTGGTGTCGCAAAGGCTGGTAAGTGCGGCTGAAATCGCCGCGGCCAAGAAGGCGGCCGCGGTCAAGCCCATCGTGCCTGCCGCCTTGACGGCGAAGCTGGCGCCTTGGCGCGTGCCGAAATTCGTCGCCAGCGGCGCGGACCTCACGGCGGTGGCCTACTGGGGCGGCACGCTCCAGCTCTTCGCGGCCGATGGCACGCTCAAGGCACAGCAATTGCAGCCGCAGGACATCAGCGCCATGGTCTGGGCGGGCAACACGCTCATCGTGGGCCAGTCGGACGGGTGCGTCGTGGCCCTGAAGACCAGGTGAGGGATCAGACGATCTTGCGGATCTGCGCCCCGCCGGCGCCCCGAGGCAGCCGCGACCTGGCGATGTAACAGAGCTCGCCCCGGTGTACGGCGTGAATCCGGCCCGAGCATAAGACGTGCGTCGCTGACAACAGCCGGTCGATCTCCAGGCGGTCCGCCTCGTCGTGGTATTCGACGAACAGCACGCCGAGCGACGGAACCAGGGCCGCGAGGGACTGGAGGATGGGAATCTCGCAGCCTTCCGTGTCGAGTTTCAGGATATCGATGGCCGTCACACGCTGCTCGGCCAGCGCCGCCGCCGCTTCCCGCAGCTCGATCGTCACGCTTTGGCCGGTGTTCTCGGGGCTCAACTGGACCGAGTTGGTCACGGAATCCTGACCGCCCAGATAGAGCAGGGTGCGGGCGTTCTTGTCTGCCAGCCCGACGTTGAACACGGCGACGTTCGCCAGCGCCTGGGTGTTGTAGGCCAGGAGGGCGTAGGTTTGCGGCGAAGGCTCGAACGACAGAACGCGCGCCGCGGGATAACAGAGCGCGAAGAACGCCGTCGCCGCGCCCACGTTGGCCCCGATGTCGACGATCGTGCGGACCTCGCCGAAGTAAGGTTGGAGCGGGTAGGTCGCGCCGGCCATGATGTCCTTGAACACGCGGTGGCCCAGGGGCGTGTCGAAAAGCCGGAAAGGGCAGCTCTTGCCGCCGTAGTTCAGCGTGACCTCGACCGTTCGCTCATCCACTGCCATGGGTTATGTCCTTCGTTGACGAAGCAGCATTATTCGACGCCAACTCCCGGCCCGGCAAGCCATCGCCGCCACATCTCGCGGTAGGCGGCCTCGATACCGCGAGTGAAAGCGGAAGCGTCCATCAGCGGGCAGCCCCGCATACGCTCGCGCAGCGTCGCGCGGAGCTTGCCCAGGCGAGGGAGGTCGCCGGCCAACTCCACGGCGATGCTCACGAATTGTTCCGGGCTGTCGGCGATCAGTTCCGGCAGGCCGAGATTCTTGAGCTGGGAGAGGCCCGCCCGACCGACGACCGTCTGACCGGCGATCGTGACCACCGGCACGCCCATCCAGAAGGAGTCCAAGCTGGTGGTATGCCCGTTGTAGGGGAACGTGTCGAGGCCGATGTCGATGGCGTGATAGAGCGCCAGATACTGCGGTCGAGGCCGCGCGGCGGCGAAGATCACGCGCTCGGGCGCGATGCCCTGCTGTTGGAGCAGATCCCGCGTGCGGCGACAGTGGCTGCCTTCGCCGGCCAGGACCACGATTTGCGAGTGATCCACGGCGCCGAGGACTTGGGCCCAGAGTTTCAGCACGGAGTCGTTGATCTTGCAGAAGTTGTTGAGACATCCGAACGTGACGTGGCCCTTCTCCAAGGCGGGCAGGGGGCTGACCGCCGGCTGGTCGGTCAACGGATCGTAGCACCAGAAAGTGTCCGGCAGCCGGATCGACTCCTCCGAGTAGCATTGCTCGTTGAAGCCGGGGGGATCCAGGTAGCGATCGGTGAGGCGGTAGTCGATGGCCGACAGTCCGGTGGTGCCCGGGTAGCCGGCAAAGGTGACCTGCACCGGAGCGGGCTTGCGCGCAAAGACCAGCAGGCGGTTGCGGGCCATGTGAAGCGCCAGATCCACGAGGATGTCGATGCGGTCCTCTCGAACGAGCCGGGCGACCGCCTCGTCGGCCAGGCCCACCACGTTGCGCCAGGCGCCGGCATAACCCTGGAAACGGGCCGTGATCTCGTCGGGACGAAGCACCTGGGAGTAGCAAAAAATCTCGAACTGACGGCGGTCGTGCTGGCGAAACAGCGGCAGCAGGTTGAGTCCGACCACGTGGTCGCGGAAATCGGGCGAGACGTAGCCGATTCGCAGGCGGCGATCGGCCAAGCGCTCGTTGGCATGGGGCTGGATGAACTTTGCCAGGGGCTCGGCGAACCGCCGGTTCCAGCGGCGGTGTTCTTCGTAGATCGTCTTGGCGTCGTAAGCGGGGCAGAAATTGAGCGTGTAGACGAGGTTGCTGTGCGGCCCGGCGTCGTCCGGCTTCAGCTCGACGGCCCGGCGGTAGCAGGCGACCGCCTCGTCGAGGCGGCCCTGGTTCTTCAAGGCGCTGCCCAGATTGACCTGTGCGTCCGCGTCGTCGGGTTCGAGTTCCAGGGCGCGGCGGTAGCAGGCGACCGCTTCGTCGAGCCTCCGCTGGTCATTGAAGGCGTTGCCCAAGTTGTTGTGCGCGTCGGCGTAGTCCGGCCTGAGCTGCAATGCGCGGCGGAAGCAGGCGATCGCCTCGTCAAACCTTCCCAGGTCCTTGAGAACGGCGCCCAGGTTGTTGTGTGCCTCGGCGAAGTCCGGTTTCAACTCCACCGCCCGGCGACAGCAGGCCGCCGCCTCGTCCAATCTTCCCTGGTCCTGCAAAGCGGCGCCTAGGTTGCTGTGTGCCCCGGCAAAGTTCGGCTTCAACTCCACGGCGCGGCGGTAGGAGGCGATCGCTTCGTCCAGCTTTCCCTGGCCCCTGAAGACATTGCCGAAGTTGTTGTGCGCCTCGGCCATGTCGGGCTTCAGCTCCAGCGCCCGGCGATAGCACGCCACTGCCTGGTCCAGCTTGCCCTGGTCGTGCAAGGCGGTGCCGAGGTTGTTGTGTGCTTCGGCAAAGTCGGGTTTCAGCCCCAGCGCGCGGCGGTAGCAGGCGATCGCTTCGTCGTGCCTGCCCTGGCTGTTCAGAGCCGTGCCCAGGTTGTCGTACGCCGCGGCGCAGTCCGGCTGCAGCTCGATGGTCCGGCGGCAGCAGGCGACCGCCTCGTCGAGCTTGTTCTGGTCCTTCAGCGCCGTACCGAGGTAAAGCTGGGCACTGGCATAGTCCGGCTTCAGTTCCAGGGCCCGCCGGTACGACGCGACCGCTTCGTCCAGCCGCCCGCGATCTTGCAGGGCAATGCCCAGGTTATGGTGCGCCTGGGCCAGGCCGGGATTGGCTTCAACGGCCCGCCGGAAGCGTGCGATCGCTTCGTCCAGCATTCCCTGCCGTGCCAGGCTGATGCCCAGGGCGTTGAGTTCGTCGGCGCTGGTGATCAATGCGATCGCCCGTAGTGCTTCGGGAATCGTTACCATAAGTGTATTATCGCAGCGCAATCCGCGCGCCACAACACACTAGTGTAATACGTCAGCCTGATAGTGACTTATGGGTGCCATGTTTGCTAAGCGAGCGTAGCGAGACAGCAAGCATGTTCCCCGCCAGGTTACGCCCACGGCAAGCGTGGGCATGGCACCCAGTCTTCCTGAATTACGCAGGGTACAGCCCGTCATTTCTCACGCACCGCACTACTGCTTCGCTTGGCTGGCCGGCGAGGTCGCGCCTGGGGGGATGGGCTCCGGGGCCGTGCCCTGGGGGCCGGGTAACCGCGCTCGCCATCCTCCGCCCAGCGCGTTGTAGATGGCGACCAGGTCCAGGCCGACCGCGCCCCGACTTTCGGCCAGG
>Ga0181539_1005126_pt1 | contig 10783 bp, 10 predicted proteins | sample PEATcosm2014_Bin_46_FD_119767 | JGI IMG/M metagenome (GOLD analysis project Ga0181539, IMG submission 119767) | Peatland microbial communities from MTU Mesocosm Facility, Houghton, MI, USA - PEATcosm2014_Bin23_60_metaG | ecosystem: Environmental > Terrestrial > Soil > Wetlands > Peat | place... | reverse complement strand
TACTCCTTGAGCGATTTCAGTTCGAGACAGCGCTCTTTGGGCATGTAGCGAATGGTGAGTACGCCAAAGTCGGGCAAACCGGTCTTGGGACAGACGGAAGTGAGCTCGGGATCGTCGATCTGAATCTCGTAGCCGGGAAACTGATTCTGCCAGGTCTCGATCGGGGGGAATTTGAAGTCGAGGCCGGCTTTTGCGTGCTCGTCGGTGTAGCGGGGAGCAGTGGTCATGGGTTTATTTTAACGGGGTTGGCGGAGCTAGCGGTGCTAGCGGAGTTAGCAACGCCGCCGCCGCGCCCGGCAGAACGGCCGCGGAGGTCCTTCTAAACTCCGGCCGGGCTGGTGTAGTCCTTACGGAGATCCGCAGCCAGTTTTTCGTTGTAGCGCCGCACCATTCTCGGCATCAGGGCCAGATCCACGAGAAACCAAATCAATGCGCCGCACATGAACGGCGCCCACACCAGGTCTCCGTTGGGACCCGCGAATTCCGCGCCGAAAAAGATGGGTGCGAAAGTCAGCCCAAGAAACCCTCCCTGCCAAAGACACAACATCAGGGCGGCGCTGAGCGGGCGCCCCAGATAGAAACGATGAATTCCAAGAAGGCCGAAGAAGAGAACGAACGACCGCAGAAGTAACCCCAGCGTAAACACGACGACCGGCAGAAACGCCCAAAGATAGGCCAGCCAAAGCTTGCGGCGGCCCTCCTCGTAGGCGTCGTCGAAGGCACGCTGCTGCGAGTAGGTGAGCTCCTGTTGCACCGCTTGTTCGGGCATGACATTTCCTTTCGCAGGCCGCCCGGCGAGAGACAAGCTTCCCGGCAACCTGAACCTGGACATTAAAAGTTGCAGCCATTGTACTGCCGATCCTGTGGCGCACAAGAGCGAATCTGGCAGCCTGATGCGGCGGCAGTGGGCGCAGGAGGAACGCCCGAGGGGCCTCAACGGCAAACCGAAGTCACGGCCGATTTGTCTGAATCGTAACCTCAACTATTCGAGTCTTATATACTGACTCTGGTTAAAGGCATGGCTGAAGCAAGAACGCAAATGAGCCGCAAATGGCTTTGGATCGGTGCGGCAGTCGTCCTGATTGTCGTGTTTCTCGCGGTGCGGTTCTTTCTGCGCGACAGGGTGCCTGTCCGCGTAGCGCGGGTGGAACACCAGCCGCTGCAGAACACCGTGAGCACCAACGGGCGCGTCGAGCCCATTACGAACTACCAGTTCTACAGTCCGCTTGCCACCACGGTGAAGACCGTGAATGCGCAGGAGGGCGACCTGGTACACAGCGGCAAGCTCATTCTCACATTGGATGACGTGGCGGCGCATGCGCAGGTGGCCAGCGCCGAGAGCGCGGTGAAGACGGCGCAGGCCGCGCTGGATGCCGCCATGCACAACGGCACTCAAGCTGAACGGCAGACAGCTGCCGCGGAGGTCGAGCAGGATCGGCTGGCGCGCGACCAGGCGCAGCACGATCTGGACGCGCTGACCAAGCTGGCCGCGGCGGGAGCCGCAGCGCCGGGTGAAGTCATGGCCGCGCAAGAGCGGCTGGAAACCGCACAGGCCAGCCTGAATGCCGCGGAACAAAGCGCGCAACATCGCTACTCGCCTGGAGAGATTGACCGCGCACGGGCGGCACTGAGCGATGCCGAAGCTGCGCTGGCGGCGGCGCGGCACGTCGAGGCGCAAACCGCGATTTATGCGCCGGTGACGGGCACCATCTATACCATGGACGCTGCGCCCTCGGAGTACGCCGAAGCCGGCAAGCTGCTGGTGGAGATGGCCGATCTACACAAGGAGCGCGTGCGCGCCTATTTCGACGAACCCGACCTGGGCCGGCTGGCAACGGGACAGCAGGTTTCCATCCGCTGGGATGCCAAACCAGGCCGCGAATGGCACGGCCACATCGCACGGCTTCCGGTCACCGTGGTTACGTATACCACGCGCAACGTGGGCGAGGTGCTGGTCGATCTGGACGGAGGGGAAGACGATCTGCTGCCCGACACCAACGTGACTGTAACCGTGACCATCTCCAGCGAGCCGAATGCCCTGAGCATGCCGCGCGAAGCGCTCCACGAACAGAACGGGAAATACTTTGTCTACAAGGTCGTGGACAATGAATTGAAGCGCGTCGCCGTCACCATTGGAGCTCCGAACCTTACCCAGGTGCCAATTCTCTCGGGCCTTCAGGACGGCGACATCGTCGCCACCGGAGCCATTACGGGCCAGCCCCTGCAGGAAGGCGTACCGATCAAGGAAGTCCGGTGAGGCGGATTACCAGAGCGCTTGCGTTGCAGGTGGCGTGCCTGGCGATCGCCACGTCTGCTCCTGGTTTTTCGCAAATTTCCGCGGTCACGTTGCGGCAAGCAGACGACGCTCTGCAAGCGGGCGAGGCAGACCAGGCGCTGAGCCTGCTGATGCCGCTGCCCACTCAGGGACAAGGCGCGGCCGAGGCGCAGAATCTGATCTGTCGTGTGCGGTTTACCCTGCAGCAATGGGACGCGGCAGTGAAGGCGTGTGAACTGGCGGTGCGCCTGGACGGAAGCAGTTCGATCGATCACATGTGGCTGGGACGCGCGCTGGGCGAAAAGGCCGATCGCGCTTCGTTCGTGACAGCGTATTCACTGGGCAAGCGCGTGCGCAGCGAGTTTGAACAAGCCGTGCAGCTCGATCCGCACAATGCCGGGGCGCTCTCCGATTTGGGCGAGTTTTACAAGGACGCGCCGGGCATTGTGGGCGGCGGCACGGACAAAGCCGAGGCAATTGCCGCGCAACTGGACAAGGTGGATCCCGCCAAGGCGTATGAGCTGCGGGGAAACATTGATGTTTCGCAAAAGGATTACGTCTCGGCCGAGCGCGACTTCAAGCAGGCCATTGCGGTCAGCCAGCATCCTGCGGAGCAGTGGACGATTCTGGCAAGTTTTTACCGCGGCCGGCAGCGCTGGAACGACATGGAAAGTGCGATTCACAGTTGCGTGAGCGCGGCCGCGCGCGACAAGCATCCAGGCGTGGCGCTTTACGACGGTGCCGGCATCCTGATCGAAACCAATCGCGATCCGGCACTGGCCGCAAAAATGCTGGAAGATTATCTTGCGGGCTCATCGAAAAGCGAGGAGGCTCCCGCATTCATCGCACATGTGCGGCTGGGGCGGCTGAAACAACAGCTTGGCGATCCCGAGGGCGCCCGGCGCGAGTTTGCCGCGGCAGCCGCGATGGCGCACGAATATAATCCGGCACAGGATTCCAAGCATTGATGCGAGCATCGACTGTGAGAACCGCACACAAATCGCGCCACACATGGCTGCCGGCACTGGCCGTCGCGGTTCTTGCTGCAATTGCAGCCGTAGCGCCTGCACAGGTTTCGCTGACGACCGTGGTGGAGCTCGCCCAGAAGAACAGCGTGACGGTACGGCTGGCGCAGGCCGATGTGCAAAAAGCAACCGCAGAACTGGCGCAAACCCGCGACGCTTTTATTCCGTCGGTCTCATTTGGTTCGGGCCTGCCGGCGTTTCGTGAGGTTGGTTTCACGGGCTCCCTGCCCACCATCTGGGACAGCACCGTGCAGTCGCTCGTGTTCAGCATGCCGCAGATCCAGTACATCCATGCGGCACGCGCCGGCGTGCAGGCAGCGCAATTTGGACTGCAGGATGCACGCGAACAGGCTGCGCTCGATGCTGCGACGGCCTATATCGAGCTGGACACGGTGAACCGCGAACTCGAAGCCGCACGCGAACAGGAGCAGGCTGCGGCGCGGCTGGTCGAGATCGAACAGCAACGCGCCGAGGCCGGCGTGGATCCGCTCAGCACTCTCTTGCAGGCACAACTAACGGCGAAGCAACTTAAGCTGAACCGCCTGCATCTGGAAACTCGCGCCGCAACTCAGGCAAAACAGCTGGCCACGCTCACCGGTTTGCCCGTGGGCTCGATTACTCCTGACCACGCGAGCATTCCCGAGATTCCGGCGGTCACAGGCGATCGCATGCCGAAGCCGACGCCCGGTGTTGAATCGGCGCAGGCACTGGCGCTCTCACGGCAACGCCAGGTGCAAGGCGATAAGGAACATCTGTGGCTGCTGCCGGAAATCGGCTTCGGCGTTCAATACAACCGCAACACCACACTCCTCAACAGCATCGGAAGTTACTTTGTCGATACCAATCAGACCCTTCCCGCCAACAATTTCAGCAGCGGCTTCTCCATCAAGGTTCCGATTTTTGATCCTGGCCTTCACGCTAAGTTGCGCGCATCGGCCGCAGAGGCGCTGCGCGCGCGAGTCGAGGCCGAACAGGCACAGCAACAGAACGATGTGCAGATTGTGCAATTGAGCGCGAGCCTCCTCGAACTGGATACGCAAGCCGAGATTGCCAGCCTGAAGCAGCAGATTGCCGCTGAGCAACTGAAGAGCGTGCAGGCCCAGTTGGAGTTGGGCAACGGTGCGGGCAACGGGCCGGGGGCGCAGCCACAGCTTTCGCCCACCGCCGAGCAGCAGGCGCGCATCGACGAACGGCAGCGGTACCAGGATGCGCTCGACGCAGGACTGGACCTGAGCAAGGCGCGCCTGAACCTGCTGCGAGCCCTTGGCCACATGCAGGACTGGCTCAACGAATTGCACCGATGAGCTGCATCCCGGGCCGTACCCGGTGTCAGGTTTCAGGGGTCAGAGTGCCACAAGTGCAAACCTGACGAAAAGTACGTTGATTCTGTGGGGGTTATGGCCTGCTATAGCCCGCATCTTCACGGCGAAGATTGCCGCCGTGCTAGCCGCGAACGCGTCGAATGAATCCGTGCGAATGGTAGAATTGAACTGATGCCGATGCCATTGAAAACACTCTTCCTCAACCCTCCTTCCTTTGAGAACTTCGACGGCGGCGCCAGCTCGCGTTGGCCGGCGACGCGTGAAATCGAGTCCTACTGGTACCCGGTCTGGCTTACCTATCCGGCTGGAATGCTCGAGGGTTCGCGGCTGCTCGACGCGCCGCCTCACCACGTCTCCGCTGAGGAAACCATCAAAATCTGCAAGGACTACGAGTTCCTTGTGCTCTTCACTTCTACCGTGGGATGGGAGGGCGACCAGCGCCTTGCCGAAGCCATCAAGGCGGCGAATCCATCGATTCGCATTGCGTTTGTGGGACCGCCGGTGACCACCGATCCCGACCGCGCACTGAACGAGTGTCCGGTGCTGGACTTCATCTGCCGGCGCGAATTCGACTACTCGGTCGTAGAGTACGCCAATGGTAAACCGCTCAGTGAGATTCTCGGCATCAGCTACAAGAAAGACGGCAAGGTGGTGCACAATCCCGACCGCCCGCAGGTGGAAGACCTGGATGCCATGCCGTGGGCCACGAAGATTTACAAGCGCGACATGGATGTGACGCGCTACAACGTGCCGTTCCTGCTGCATCCCTACATCGCACTTTATTCCACGCGCGGCTGCCCGGCGCAGTGCACCTTCTGCCTGTGGCCGCAAACGCTCTCAGGCCACGCATGGCGCAAGCGGTCAACGGATGATGTTGCCGCAGAGATGAAATGGGCCAAGGAGAACTTCCCCGAAGTGAAGGAGTTCTTCTTCGACGACGACACGTTCAATATCCAGAAGGTGCGCACCATCGAGCTTTGCGAGAAGCTGAAGCCCTTGGGCATCACCTGGAGCTGCACGTCGCGCGTGACCACGGATTACGAGACGCTGAAGGCCATGCGCGAGGCCGGATGCCGGCTGCTGATCGTCGGCTTCGAGTCGGGCGATCCGCAGATTCTCAAGAACATCAAGAAGGGCGCCACCGTCGAGCGGGCGCGTGACTTCGCGCGCGACTGCCATTCGCTCGGCCTCACCATTCACGCCGACTTCATTCTCGGCCTTCCCGGCGAGACCAAGCAGTCCATCCGCAACACCATCAACTTTGCCAAGACGCTGGATTGCGAGACCATCCAGGTGTCGATCGCGCACGCGTATCCCGGAACCGAATTCTACGAGTACGCAGCCAAGAATGGATTCATCACCAATAAGGACATGCAGGACAGCGGCGGCCACCAGATGGCGCACATCGAATATCCCGGCCTGCCCACCGACTACGTGATGGAGATGGTGCATCGCTTCTACGACGAGTACTACTTCCGTCCCAAGGCGGCGTTCCGCGTGGTGTGGAAGGCGCTCGTCAACCGCGACCTGCCGCGGCTCTACGTTGAGGCCAAGTCGTTCCTGAAACTGCGCGCGCAACGTAACCGGCAGGTGAAGGAATCGCGCAAGCAGCAGGCCGGGCCTCCCGCAGCCGCCGGCGCCGGCGCGTAAACTGTCTCCGCGATTCACCGAGGGCGGCGCATGTGCGTCCGCCCTTTATTTCTATCGCCCTTTCACCGATGAACTGATCGACCATGGTGCATCACACACTGTCGCCGCGCCAATACCTGATTCTGGGCCTGGTCGCTGTCTCTGCCCCGCTGGGCGACAGTTGCCTGAAGCGCGGCATGGCCGCGATGCCGCCGATTAGTTTGGCGCACCCGGGCGCTCTCATCGCCGCCGTCTTCACGCCCTGGATCGCCCTGGGCATTGTGTTGCTGATTGGTTTTTTCGCCAGCTATCTCACCGCGCTTTCCTGGGCCGATCTGACCTTCGTCTTGCCCGCAACGGCCTTCGGCAACGTCATCATTGCGCTGCTGTCGCGCTTCTGGCTTCACGAGGCGATCTCGCTGGAGCGCTGGGCGGGAATCGTACTGATTACGATCGGCGTTGGCTTCGTGGCGCAAGGCCCGCCCATGACCAAAAAGCCGGTCCACGAGATCCTGGAAATAGAGGAACGAGCGATCGCAGCATCGGCGCTTGGCGAATGGCCAGAACCCGCCAGTCATATTGACCGGGAGCTGCCGCGATGACTCTTCCTTACCCCGGCTTCCACTTCGATCTCCACCACGATTCCTGGGTCAATGCAGCCATGATTGCCGCCGTGGTGCTCTGCTCCACTGCTGGCGAAGTCCTCACCGCCGCGGCGATGAAGTCGATTGGCGACCTGGACGTGATTCGCGCGCACTCCGGCCTGAAAGGCGCGATCCGCGCCGTTCTCACCTGTCCGCTGTTCCTCGGCGGGGTAAGCTTTTTGGCGCTGGCGTTTTTCTCGCTGTTGTTTGCGTTGAATCACCTGAATTTGAGCCTCGCGGGTCCTGCCTCGGCCTCGCTCACGCTGGTCACCAACGCCGTCGCCGGCAAAATCTTCCTCAAAGAAAACGTGGACCGGCGCAGATGGGCGGCGGCGGTGCTGGTGTGCGTGGGGGTGTATTTATTGGCGCACTGAAAAAGACAGGGAACAGGCAACAGGGATCAGGGAACAGAAAGCGCGAAATGCTATCGTCCTCGAGTTTGCAATTTACTCATCAGGGCAACGAGCATGCGGCTGACTTCCTCAGAAAGCTGCTCTGCCTTTTCACGGGATGACTTCCCGCCAAAGCCCAATTGCGTGGAAATGACAAGCTGCGTCTGAACCTCGAAGTTTGACCCACGAGCATGACCGAGAGATTGCACGTATTCGCCCTTGCTCGCTTTTCCGTACCCCTCTGCAATGTTGCTAGCCACGGAAACAGCAGCTCTCCGCAACTGGTTGATGAGACCGAAGCGTTCAGAATCCGGGAAAGAAGCGGTTAATTGATACGCCGCTACACTCATCTGCACAGCGCGTTGCCAAACGATAAGATCCTTGTACGATTGCCCCATATTTCACCCCAATCTGTGATGTATTGATGATTCACTTACCATCCGCAGATCGGTTCAGGCACAACAAAAAGGCAAACGTACTCGGTACGGCCAACTCGGCTCCCTATTCTTCTGTTTTTCTGTTCCCTGTTCCCTGTTGCCTGTTCCCTGTTCCTAGGAATCGCATGAGCCCCCGTGGCTTCAGGTCCGGATTCAGAATTCTGCGGCGGTCGCCGAGCGCAGTGCACACCGCTTCTGCCGCCAGATGCCCGCTGCGCGCTGCGCTTTCCATCGTGGAAGGCCAACCCGTCGCGATCCAGTCGCCGGCCAGGACACAATTCGGCCACGGCGATACGGAGCCGGGCCTTGCCGCATCGATTCCCGGCGGCACGGTGAAGGTGGCGCGGACTTCCTTGACCAGCGCGGCCTTTTCGAGCCTGGCTCCGGCCACAGCAGGAAAGAACTCTTTGAGCTCGCTCACCGCCAGATCGATTGCCTCCTCGCGGCTGAACGCAGCGAACTTCTGCGAGGCGCTCACGACAAGCTCCAGATAACTGCCCTTGGCGTTGCGGCCCGGCTGCAAGCGGCTCTTGTTGTACATCCAGTGAATCTCGCGGTCGAGCAGCACGGCATGTTCGAGTTCCGTAATTTCACGGTCGAACCAAAGATGCACACTGCAGATGGGTCCGTGCTCCTGGCGATCGATCTGCCCGGCGAGGGTATCGGCGCCCTCGGCCGGAGGCATCTGCGGCAGCAATTTCGCCATCGCCTCAAACGGAAGGGCCAGCACCAGGTAATCTGCGACCAGCGCGCCCGCACGCGTCCGCAGCGTCCACAACGAGGTCTCCTCGTCCCATTCCGCGCTTTCCACGCCGGAGTTGAAAACGACCTCGCCGCCGCGTTGGCGCAGGAACTGCTCCGCGCCGGCGTAGAGCTCGCTCAACGGAACGGAGCTCATGCCCATCGCGCCCGCCGCGGCTGAGTTCAAAAACAATTCGCGGATCACCTTCGCCGCGTAGGGCAGCGCAATCTCGTCCACGTCGGCATTGAGGGCGCTGGCAATCACCAGCCGCCAGAAGCGATCGATAGCGCCTTCGGTCTGCCCGTTCTGCCGCAGCCATGCGCCCAATGACTCCGTCGAGCAGCCCTCTGGATCGAGTCTGAGGACGGCGGAGAAGGCGTGCAGAAGAGCTTTCTTGTCTTGGCGCGTGAAGGCTTTGGCCGTGAGCAGGCAGGGCAAACCGTGAAGCGGAGCCGGCAGCCAACTGGGCCCGAGTACGGAGCGCTGTCCGCCCGGCTCGATCATGGTCATGGTGCGCGTCCAATGAATCTTTTTCTCGACCCCAATGCGCCGATAGAACCCAATGAGGTTCGTGCAGCAGCCGAAGAGCACGTGCTGGCAGTTGTCGATGACCTCATCCACGCCGGGATGACGATAGGAGCTGGCCCGGCCGCCAAGATAGCCCCTCTTCTCGACGAGGGTCACCTTGAGCCCGCCGTCTGCAAGACCACAGGCAGCGCTCATGCCGGCCACGCCTCCGCCGACTACGATGACCGATTTTTCCGTGCCCGGCGGCAAATCGTTCCCCTTCTTGTTCATTCCCGACGCGTGCCTCTCCTATCATCGCCGAAAACAGCGGGTCGACGCAGCCGAGGTTGACGGATACGGACGCGCTGAAGCGTGTGAAAAGATGAAATTCATCCTCATTCGAGCGCGGTAATTCAGAGGTTCGTCAAAAGCAACCGCAGGTCCTTCGACTCCGTTTGCCGCAAACAACGCGGCAAACTCCGCTCAGGATGACAGTTTTATGGACGGGAAATGGCGGGGAAAGAAAAATGGTGAGCAGTGCAGGGCTCGAACCTCCTGCGAGCGAAAAGCGAGCGGCTGCTGCATGCAATGCCTGCAACAAGCAATGCATGGTGGGCAGTGAGGGACTCGAACCCCCGACTTCCTGCTTGTAAGGCAGGCGCTCTAACCAACTGAGCTAACCGCCCACGCCGACGCGCGGATTGCGCCTCTATTCATGATAGCAGTGTGCATCATGCGGAAGGTGCCCCGGCACAAGTTGATAAACTCAGCGGGTGAGCCGTCTCATCGTCAACGCCGACGATTTTGGACTGACCCCGGGCGTGAACCGAGCCATCGTCGAGTTGCACGCAGCCGGCCTGGTCACAAGCGCCTCCCTGATGGCGCGCGCCGGCGCGACAGACGAGGCCATCGAACTGGCCTGCGCGACACCATCGCTGGGCGTCGGCTGCCATGTGGTTCTGGTCGATGGCGAGCCGATTCTTCCGCCGGAAAAGATTCCCAGCCTCGTGGATAAGCGGACGGGGCATTTTCTGGACTCGCTCGCGGCATTTCTGTTGCGCCTTTTTACGGGCCGCATCCGCGCGGAGGAAATCGAGGCCGAAACCGCCGCGCAAATCGCGCTTTTGCAACAACGCGGAGTGCGTCTGACGCACATCGACACGCACAAACACGCGCACATGTTCTCCGCGGTGCTTCGCCCCGTGCTGCGCGCTGCTCGCGCCGCTGGGATTCGCGCAGTGCGCCATCCCTTTGAGCCGGAATGGGCCGTTCGCGCTTCCATCGGCGCTCCGCTGGCGCGCGTCGCCGAGCTCACGGCTCTGCGCCGTCTCGCGCCACGCTCCCGCCAGATTCTTGCCCAGGAAGAATTTGTCACTACGAACGGGACCATCGCCATGGCCGGCACGGGAACCCTCGATGCCGCAGCCCTCCGTTCCCTGCTCGGACAGCTTCCCTCCGGCACATGGGAGCTGGTGACGCATCCCGGCTACAACGACGCGGATCTCGCGCGTGTGCGTACGCGTCTGCGGGCTTCACGTGACCTCGAGCGCCTGGCCCTGGCCGCCATCCCGGAGATCCCCGGCCTCGAGCTCATTTCCTTTGCCGGACTCGAAACTTCTGCCCCGGCCGTGCCGGCGGCGGTTGACTCGCTGACTCGCTAACCAGCTGACTTGCTGTTTCCTTGCATCTTGCGTTAACCCTCAAGCGTCCTTAACCTAGCAGAAGACCAAAGTTCAAGAAGGCATCATGCGTATCGGGATCACGTGTTATCCCACCTATGGAGGCTCCGGCGTTGTCGCCACGGAGCTGG
>Ga0181539_1005123_pt1 | contig 10794 bp, 9 predicted proteins | sample PEATcosm2014_Bin_46_FD_119767 | JGI IMG/M metagenome (GOLD analysis project Ga0181539, IMG submission 119767) | Peatland microbial communities from MTU Mesocosm Facility, Houghton, MI, USA - PEATcosm2014_Bin23_60_metaG | ecosystem: Environmental > Terrestrial > Soil > Wetlands > Peat | place... | reverse complement strand
CTGCTCATTGATTGACTCCAACAATAAGTTGCATCCGACGAGTTGTAGAAGGGGCGCAAAGAAGCGCTGTTCACCGGAGGGCGGCAGTTCATGACCCTTTCAGAAGGTCCGCCTTGTCCGTCTTCTCCCAGGGCAGGTCCAGGTCTAGCCGTCCCACTTGGCCGTAGACTGCGAGCTTGCGGTAGAACCCTCCCTGGCTCTTCGCCGGAAGCCTTCTCAGTTGGAAATCTCTGACTATGGCGGCCAGGCGGAAATCGAAATGGTTTTGGAGAAGCGAGGTCAGTTCCTCGTCAGGGATTTTGCCGGTCCCGAAAGTCTCCACCTGGACGCTTTCGGGACGCGACCGGGAGATCGAATAGCTCAACTGCACCTCGCACTCATCAGCCAGTTCCGCCGCTACCAGGTTCTTTGCTGCGTATCTTGCGGCGTAGGCGCCCACTCTGTCAATACGAAGCGGGTCTTTTCCGCTGAGAGCAGCCCCACTGTGCCTGGAGTAGTCGCCGTAAGTATCTATGGCGGTTTTTCTCCCGGTGAGGCCGGAGTGAACGGAGGGGCCTCCCAGGTGAAAAACACCCTCCGGGTTTATGAATATCTGGGTGCGGGGATCGGGCCGAAGCGGCTCGTCCCGGAACACATGCTCGATAACAGCTTCTCGAATATCGGCTCTGAGCTTTTCCAACTCAGGCTTTGCGGCTTCTTTCTGGCTGGCCGTGATGGTAATGCTGTGAATGCGGGAGGGCCTTCGGTCCCTGTATTCGATTCCGACGTCGGTTTTGGCTTCCGGGCAAAGGTAGGGCAGAATTTTTTCTTTCGCCGCATCGGCCATCCGCCTCGACAACTTATGGGCGAGCCAAATGGGTAGGGGCATCAACGCAGCGTTCTGCCTGCATGCGAACCCGAACGTTGTAACCTGATTTCCGGCCGGTATTGTTTCAAGTTGCCTAAAGGTCAGCTTTCTTTCGTCAAACCGGTAAACGGGGTCCATGGGAAGCTCCTTTATGCTCGTCAGCACGCTGGAAGTCCTCGCGTTGAAATCGGCGCCCTGGTATCCAACGCTTGCGATCACTTTGCGGGCAATTTCGGAGAGACTGAAGACGGCTTCCGAAGAAAATCTTGCGGCTATGAAGACTATCGAAGCGGAGAGCGAACACTCGGCAATTATCCTGGAGTATGGGTCCTGCTTCAGGAAGTGGTCTACTATGGCATCGCTGATGATATCGCAGAGCTTGTCGGGATTGCCGTCCGTCACTGATTCCGATGTAAGCATGAAGTTATTTTTCATGGTTTTTGTCCCTTGAGTCTCTTGCGAAACTTCCGCGAGATGCTCCTATGACGTTTTGCGATAGGCTCCGTTATTTTCCGCATTCGCACCTTTGCCTTCACCCTTGGTCGCCTCGTTTACAAGGAGCGGCAGGATCGCGCTGATCGCGATTATGGCGCCATCGAAGAGGCTTACGGGCGCGAGCCCGAGAAGACTGCGAAGCCCCGGAATGACAAAAGTGAGCAGTTGCAGGCCGAGCGAGCCTCCAAGCGCCAGGGTGAGGTACCTGTTCGGGGGGAGCTTCTCCTCGTCATAGATTTTAACATTTGGCGAGCGGCAGCTTATGGCGTGGAGCAACTGGGCGAAGGTGAGACTCTGAAAAGCTATAGTGGAGGCCTTCTGTCCAATCCCGTAACGGGCCAGACCCGCCCCATAGGCGCCAAGGGTTGCAAGGCTGATTACGCCGGCTTCGATCCCTATTCGCTTGAAATCCGACCTCCCTATGATCGGCTCTTGAGGGTCGCGAGGCGGCCGCTCCAGTATGCCGGGCTCCGGGGGCTCCAGAGCAAGGGCGAGGCTGGGGAAGATATCGGACATAAGGTTTATCCAGAGAAGCTGCATGGCGCTTAGCGGATAACCGATACCGGCCGCGCTTGCCACGAACATCACTATGATTTCGCTGAAATTGGTCGAGAGAAGAAAATGCAGTGATTTTTTTATATTGTCGTGTATTGCCCTGCCGTGGCCGACTGCCAGGACCATCGTTTCCAAATTGTCGTCCTGGAGCACCACGTCGGCTACCTGCCGAGCTACGTCGGTGCCACTGTGGCCCATGGCGATTCCGATATCGGCGGCCTTGAGCGCCGGCCCGTCGTTTATGCCGTCGCCGGTCATCGCCACTATCTTTCCGGCATCCTGCAGAGCCTGAACTATCTGCAGCTTATGGGCCGGACTCACCCTGGCGAATACGTGGACCCTTTGCGAAAGAGCCCTCAGGGCCCTTGAATCGATGTTGGTAAGGCTGGTCGAATCAAGGATTTCTATCGGCATTTCCCGGCTCAGGCCCAGCGCTTTTCCGATTGCATAAGCGGTCGGGCTCTGGTCGCCTGTCAACATTATGGTGTCTATCCCGGCGTGGTGGAAGCGCGCTACCAGCTCCTTCATCCCAGGGCGAAGCGGGTCCGCCATACCAATAAGCCCAACCCATGTCAGACCGCTGAGTTCGTCCAGAACCTCTTCGTCTTCGGCGGATTTGAATGCAAATCCGAGCACGCGGAGCGCATCGGTCGCCATGCGCTCGTTCTCGATCTCGATTTGCGAGAGGTCCTGCTCGCTGATCGGGAGCTTTCGACCCCCAATAAGTTGTGTGTCGCACATGGCTAGAACTTCCACCGGGTTTCCCTTTAAAGCCAGAAACCTTTCGGTAGTCCCGGCGATATGGACGGTGGACATGAAATTGCGGTCTTCGGCGCGGAATCTGGTCTTGATTCTCGGATAGCGCTCGTTCACCTCCGTTATGCTGAGGCCGGCACTGACAGCGAATTCGAGCAGCGCTTTTTCGGTAGATGAACCTTGATCTGCCTGCTGGCCGCTTACTTCCCCACACAAAATGCAGATTTTGGCCAGTTGCGAAAGCTCCGGGCTGTTGCTCGGGTTGATTTTTCTGGCGCCTCGGAAAAATCCGTTCGGTTTCAGTTCAGTCGTATGATTTCCGGAAAATATTCTCATTACCGACATGCGGTTTTGGGTTACGGTTCCGGTCTTGTCAAAGCAGATCGTCTGAACTTCTCCCAACGTTTCCACGGCTTCCAGGTCCCTGATAATTACCCGCTGGGCGTTCAATTTGCGGATGCCCAGCGCCAGGGTCGTTGTGGCCACTGTCGGAAGCCCCTCGGGAACGGCGGCTACGGCAAGGGAAATGGTCGTTTTGGAAATGAGCGCAAGTGCGGTGCGCCTTATCACTCCCGTTATAAAAACAAGTGCGCACAGTGCCCCGCTCAACCACACCATTTGGCTGCCGATCGTATTTAATTGTCTTTCCATCGGGGTCAGTGGGGCGATGGTTTGGCCGATCATCGCCTGAAGCTTTCCTATCTCTGTAAAGCGGCCTGTTGCGACCACTATCCCGCGTCCCTGCCCTCCGGTAACGAGGGTGCCCATATAGAGGGTGTTTTTGCGGTCGGCGAGCGGAATATCGGCTTCTTCAATCACTTCGGCCTCTTTTAGCACAGGGACGCTCTCTCCGGTGAGACTTGATTCATCGACGCTGAGGCGGGCGGCCTCGAGGACTCTGCAATCGGCGCCGACGTATGTTCCCGGCTCAAAGATCATCAGGTCCCCGGGGACCAGATTACGGGAGTCGATTCTCCTCCTGGCGCCGTCCCGGACCACCACCGCCGATGGATGCATAAGAGTTTTCAGAGACGAGATCGTCCCTTCGGCCTTATCTTCTGTTACGAAGCCGATCGAAGCATTGATTGCCACCACGGTCATTATTGCGACTGCATCAACGATTGCGCCGGTAAGGACGGAAATTCCGGCGGCAACGCCGAGCAGAGCGACCGGCAGAGAAGCCAACTGATTGAAAAAAATCTGGAGCTTCGATCTGCGCGGTGCTTCCGGAAAGCGATTAGGGCCAAATGCTGCAAGCTTTTCGCCGGCAACCTCACTCGAAAGCCCTGCCTCCGCCGAACTTCCCCAGACCGCCACCACGGCCTGAGCGCCGATTGCGTGCCAGGGGCGTTCGTATGTCGGATATAGGATGCCGGATGCCGGATGCCGGATGCCGGGCGGCGGAATCGGAGCCAAAACCCCGGCAGCCTGCCCACCCACCCGCGAGGCGGGGTGGACGGCGGCTGATGATGGATGGTGTGGAAAGCGGTTTTTCTCCGCCCTCTGATCAGCGATATCCGCTCTGCTTGAGCGTTGGCGGGTATCGGGTTCGTAAGATTGATTGAATTCAGAAACGGCCTTTTCGACCAAAGACCTGATATGGCCAAGCGTGGCCCCGGAATCGTAGCGCAACAATACGGTTGAGGTAAGAGTGTTTGCGCTCGCGTTGATTACGGCGGGGTCTGCGCCAAGCCTGCGCTCGATGTGTTCCTTGAAAGAATCGCAGCGGTAGAGCTCTTTTATCCTCAATCTCGCTCTGCCGGTTATGGCGGCGTGCAAAGTCTCGACCACAGCGAATTCCTGAGCGGTGAACAGCCCAATCACTTATCCCGGCGCGGAATGGCCGCTCCGGCGATGTCCTTGACACCGGAAACAACGCCCATCAAAATCCCGCGCACGGCGGTTACGGCGTTTTCCCCTATAGACCCGGCCGCCTCGATGGCCCCGTTTACAGCGGCCTTGGCGACCTCATTGGCGTTTCCGCCGATCTGTCCAGCGGCCTCCACGATTCCGTCAACCGTTCTTCTGGCAACGACGGCGACGTCCGCCCCCACATCGGCGGCCCCCTTCACGGCGTCTCTGGCGGTCTGGGCGGCGGCGCCCACAACGTCACCTCCGACCTCACTCACGCCGATGATTATCCCCTTTGCTATACTTTTTGTTGCGTCCAGAAGACCTGAGCCGGCTTGCTGAGCGGCCGCGATTGTTCCTTTGACAACGTCGCCCGCCACTCCAATCGCCCCGTTTGCAACTGCCCCGGTCGCATTTATCGTGTCCGAGACCGTCTTTCGCGCCAGATCCACCAACCCGGCCTCGACCTGGGTAATTATCTGAAAGCTGTTGATTATGCCTTCCTTTACAGTTTTTTGGACGCCCTCGTTGCCTTTAGCAGGAGCATCCTGTGCTGAAGCAGGTTCGCTTTTTTTCATTTTCAACTCCCTTGTTTTCGCGGCCCCACCCGGCGCTCATTCAGGGGAAGGGCCTGAGAAGGCAATGAAAATCCACTGCCGGAATACCGCGCACCGGACCGCAGATAGCATTCCCTATGCATATGAGGCCATGGTTCCGAGAACTTTTCACCCCTGGTCTTTCGGAAGTGCTGCGGTAAATGAGTGGTTTAGTAGGCGTCTGAGTCGGCCTCGGCGTCTGAGACCGGTGTAGAAGTCTTTTGCCGTCTTTGTTGAGCGAGTTCCGCATGAGCTTCCGCAGCCAGGTCCTCCACAGATTCCTTTGCCTCGGCAATCAGCTCTGTGGTCTTTTCAAACAGGAGTATGGCGCTTTTTATCGATGCCTTTGCCACCGGCCTCACCACGGCTGCCACCGCCGGAGCGATCGCAGGCGCCAGGATCAGTACTCCGAGGCCAATTGCCAGACCTGTTCCGATCTTTAATCCATTGTCAAAAAACGTCATTCACCACCCCCTGAATTACTCGCGCAAGCAGGCACAACTTAACCGAAACTGCATAGCGCCCATACGTATATTGAAAATATGTGCTTTGATAAAATTCTGTTTACACAATTAAAGAGGCCGCTATTCACCGGCGGCCGGCCCTTCCGGCGCGCATTTGTCCTCCGGACGATTAAGCTTAATGTAGGACTCAAATGCGAAGTAGGCAAGCAGATACCAGGGCGCACTGCCGATCTGAAGGCCCTGCCTGGCGAGTTGCAAAACGGCAAGGGCACCGAATCCGAGCGGTACCAGCAGCTTCAAATTCAGAAGGCCTCTGGCCTCCAAACTCAGATGCTTCTCGAGGTCTGAAACCGCATCGGCCAGCGACATTGCCGAGGTTTCGACACCCGCAGCCGCCATCAATATGACGCCCATATCCTGTAGCCTGGACGTGATATCTTCGAGCGCCTCTTCCTTGTGGTGGACGATGATGGTGCCGGTGTTTAAATTGGCTTGGACGCTGATGACCTGCGGAGATGCTTCGAGTACTTTGGCAAGCCGGGCCATTTCTTTTGGATGCCGCCTTTTGTGCGACAGCCTGATCCGGGTGCGCCTCGCAGTGGTGGACACAATTTCTGTATGGTCGGCCATGAGGACTTAAGTCCTGTATCGGAAAATCCGGAAAAAAGATAATTCCTCCATTACGATAGGTTGCCGGTTGTGTGGTGTCAAGCTAATTTCCGTGACATGATATACCACGTAAAGGGCAGGTCAAAAATGACGGAGAAGACCAGAAACAAATTTGAAACGCTTCTGTTTTTGTTTGCAACTGCGCCGGCTGTCGGCCAGACATCGAGCCGGTTATAATCTCCCAAGAAAGCTTCCGCTAAACCTATAAACCTTCAAGTCATGCCAAATGTCTGAGAATTGTATGTATTTTGTCACAATTCCATAGTATCCGGCGTTTATCCTTACACTGTGCGCAAGGATGCTCGGTAACTAAACCGGGTCTCTTGCATGTTAGAAGCAGAAGATTTTTGGAGTCAAGATTTTGGAATAAGAGGTGACAATGAGCTGGTATTGCCACAGTACTCCAGAGAGACTCAGAATAAAAACACCCATAATCAAGCAGAACCAGGTGGAAATAGAGAAAGTGCGCGCAATGCTTCAAGCGCTCTCGGGGGTCGATGCCGTTTCCATTAACGCTCTGAATGGAAGCATCACAATCAATTATTCCGGTTGGGCGACGGATTGCGAGTCGATTTTGAGTATTCTCAAGAAAAGGCCACCCGCCGTCGGCACCGCCTCGCGGGTTGGTGGGCGGGCTGTAAAGAATATAATGTGGGCCGGCGCGGGTTGTGCCGCGTAGAGCATAAATGTGCACGCAGCGGCTTTCGGAGTGAATGGGTGAATGGGGGAGTAAGTGAAGAGTGATAAATAATCTGGTCCTTTCTCTACGCTCTCCTTGGCCTGTCTATGACCAGAGGCGTTTTGCCTGAAGTTCACCCTTCACTCTATCCCCGCAGATCGAATTAAAGCAAAAAAATCTCCTCGCTCCCACTTGTCGGCGCATTTATCGGAGTTAAAATTTAATCCTCACCTTCCTCGTCACGGGGGAGGGAAATAATGTCAAACACAGCCGGTTGTCTTAAGCAGGCAGCCGGCTTTCTTTATCTATGCACAGGCTTAACCAATAACAAGACAACACTGAGTTTTTAATCAGTACAAACCTCATCATTTTGTTTTCACTCATGGCTGTCCGGTCAAGAAAAACAGATACACCCGGGCCGAGCCCTTTTTAATTTCATTCTTAATCCGGCGCACGCACAGTATAAAAATTCCCTAAAGATTCGATATACCTATGCCGAATTAAGTGAACGTGAGGCTTTGGCCGCCTATTGGTTTTTCACAAGCCCTCAAAGCTGCACGGGCGCTGTACGGAGGATGACAAACCCGTGTGCGTCCAAATCAGGTAAAAACCTTAAGAAGACTTGAACGGGAGGAAATCATGAAAGTGTTTTTTAGAGTGTTGATTGTTACTTTTTGTGCGCTTTTTCTGTTTAGTGCAATTCCCGCGCTCGCGCAAAAGACCCCGGAAGAGCTGGCCAAAGAATCCGAGGCTGCCTGCGTAGCCAGCGAATCGACAAAGGCAACTTCCCAGATGATCGTGGACAAGGTGGAAAAAGCAGCCGCTCTTCTGCAAAAGGAGGGCAAGGCGGCTTACCCGAAATTCAAAGGAAAGGACAGTGAGTTCCTTTTTGCGGGCACCTACATCTGGGTCCACGATTTGGCGGGTACAATGCGCGTGCACCCGCTCAAGTACAAAATGGAAGGCCAGAACTATATCGACCTCAAGGACTCCACCGGATATCTCATTTTCTCGGCCATGAACGAAGTGGCCAAAACCAAGGGGGCAGGCTGGGTAAAATATATGTGGCCCAAACCGGGAGAAAAAACACCTTCCCTGAAGGTGTCCTACGTAAAACTGGGCAAAGTTGACGGCGAGGACCTCGTAATCGGCTGCGGCTCATACGATATATCGCCGGAAGAGGCTCAGAAACTCGTGAAATGATTTCAGCGCCGGCCCGGCCCGGGTGGTTCCCTTACGGAAAGGGTGGGCCGCCTCCAGGCGCAGTGAGATTTTCTCCTTACAGGGAGCGGACGATGACATTCAAAACAGGACCCGTTAGCCTCAGCAAGAAACTCTTCGGTTTCGTCGGATTGACTTCTTTTCTGGTGCTTTCCGCTCTGGGTGCAGGTGTTTTTTTCTTTTCTCAAATCGAACAAGCCGGCCTGGTGAAAGAAGACGTCGCTAAAACAGTGGAAAAGGTGCTCGTCACCCGTGCGGCGGAAAAGACCTATCTACAGTTTTTCAAAGCCGAACAGAAACAGGTGTTTGAAACAAAGGCGGGGGAGGTCGGGGGGCAGTTTGAAAAACTCAAGGCAGCCGCCGACGAAGGATGGAAAAAACGAGTCCAGGCGATGGAGAGCCAATTCGGAAACTATAAGAAGCTGTTTGAAGAAATTGATGAGGTCCATTTCCGGCAAAAAGGTTTGAAGGAGGAAATGATAAAACCTCTGAGCACATCCGAGGAAGCGCTACGGAAGATACAGACTGATATTGAGGCAAAGCAGGCCGAACTCCAGATGGACGGGGAAACTATCAGCAGCCAGGAATTCGGAATGCTTAACGTCGTGAAGGATTGCAGGCACGCGTTCCTTCAATTGCAGAATATCCAGTTTCAATATCTTTTGACAGGGGATCAGAAATTCATGCAGGAATACAAGAAACTTACCTCCGGAAACGTGCAGGTCTATCTCACGGCTCTGGACCAGTTCGCCTCCTCCATGAAAAACCAGTCCTGGATAAAGGCGACCGAGGGCATCCGGGAGTCTTTGAGCAAATTTGTCGGACTCATCGATCAGTCCCAGCAGTTGTATCAAAAGGAAAGCGACAGGCTGGGCAGCCTGAATGAGAGCGGCGCGAACATCCTGAGCACGGCTGATGCCCTTTTGGGTGAGGTCGGCCAATCGATAGCCGTTCAAAAAAAAGACGCGCTGCAAATGGTGTGTGCCATTTTGTTTTCCGGCCTTTTGGTTTTCTGGGGCATGTCCCTGTTACTGGTTCGATCGATTACCAGACCGGTCAAAAACGCCGTCAGAGGGTTGACGGAAATCGCAGAACAGGTGAACGCCGCTTCGGTCCTGGTATCCAATGCCGGCCAGGAACTCTCGGAGGGCGCCTCGAGCCAGGCGTCGGCAATTGAGCAGACTTCCTCCTCTCTTGAGGAGATGGCCTCGATGACCAGGCAGAATGCGGAAAATGCAGCCCAGGCAAACAGTCTCATGCTGGAAACCAAAAAAACGGTCGGGCAGGCAAACATGTCCATGCAGGGACTTACCGCTTCCATGAAAGAGATCTCCAAGGCAAGCGAGCAGACCCAGAAAATCATAAAGACGATTGATGAAGTCGCTTTCCAGACTAACCTGCTGGCCCTCAACGCCGCCGTGGAAGCGGCCAGGGCCGGGGAGGTGGGGGCTGGTTTCGCAGTGGTAGCCGAGGAGGTTAGAAACCTTGCGCGGCGAACGGCCGAAGCCGCCAAAGATACGGCGGGTCTAATCGAGTCAACCGTTAAGAAGGTTAAAGACGGCGCAGTCCTGGTAGATCAGACAAACGGGGAATTCATCCGGGTGCTGGACGGCGCATCCAAAACCGGAGAACTTATCGGCGAGATTGCCGCCGCCTCGCAAGAGCAGTCCCAGGGAGTCGAGCAGATAAACCGTGCAGCCGCAGAGATGGACAAGATCATCCAGATGAATTCCGCCAACGCGGAGGAGTCTTCAGCGTCTTCCTCGGAACTCAATTCGCGTGCGGAGGAGTTGCAGATATTGATCCAGGAGTTGCAAGGACTGGTTGGCGGCAACCTTGAGGAAGGCGGAAACGCAAAAACGCGGGCTCGTACGGTGGCCCGAGGCCTTTTCGATTCACTTGCGGTGCGTATGAACAAAGTGCGCGCGGCTAAGGGATCACAGGATGAAATCCCCCTGGACCGTGAACCGCAGTCTTTTGAGGAACCCGGGGAGCAAAAAAGCTCAGGTGTCCTGGCAAAATACCTGCACAGCTTTTTAGGCTGAAACCGCAACGGGGGGCGGGTCTCGGGACCGCCCCACGGCCGCCGGCGATGTTCCTATTCAGCCGGGTCTTCTCCCTCCACGCACAGAATCCGGACTTTTCTCATCTGTAGTTCGAACAGGGCGCCCTCCATATCTTCCGGGGTTGCGGCGAGCCTCCCAACGTCATGTATGACCAGACGCGCCACCCGGTTCCGTTCGACGTCCCTGAACAAATCACTCCTGCTCGTATAGAAGACTGCCTGCGACTCATCTATTCCTTTTTCCCTGATAAACTTGAGGCATTTTTCTTTCTGTGCGGCCAGGGTACGCTCGTAGCTGCCTTTGTCCTCGGCCGTCAACTCGTGCTTCCATACCAAAAGGTAGACGGCTGTCACTTTTTCTTCCATACTTTCCCCATAAATCTGTTATTTTTTTGACTAAGTTGTCTTTGCTGTTCGCAATGATCAGTTTAGCAGTAAAGGTCCACTGCTGGAAAGAGCCAATATCAGGCGAAGGGATTGAGTAATGAGTGACAAGAGGTTCGAACAGGGTCCGATACGTCCTCCCAGCGAAGCGGGGAGCCTGCTGTTTCGGTTCACGAGAAACTGTCCCTGGAACAAGTGTACCTTCTGTCCGG
>Ga0181539_1005119_pt1 | contig 10802 bp, 8 predicted proteins | sample PEATcosm2014_Bin_46_FD_119767 | JGI IMG/M metagenome (GOLD analysis project Ga0181539, IMG submission 119767) | Peatland microbial communities from MTU Mesocosm Facility, Houghton, MI, USA - PEATcosm2014_Bin23_60_metaG | ecosystem: Environmental > Terrestrial > Soil > Wetlands > Peat | place... | reverse complement strand
GTTGGAGGTCGGGCGACAGCGACGCCTTGCGGGAAGGGCGAGGGGGCTCCGGTGAAGCGCGAGTTTCTGATCTCTGTGGCGACGCTCGCAACGGCCGCGGGGGTGGCGGTTGCATTCTCGGGGGCGGCCGCCGCGCCAAGTTCCGCCCGGACGCATCGGATTCGGCTGGGCGCGAACAGCGACGTTCAGACGATCGCCGTCGCGGCCCAGGACAAGCGCGTCGCGAAGAAGAAGCGTGCGCCGGCGGCGCCGCCATGCCAGCAAGTGGCGGGCGTCTGGAGTTACCTAAACGGCGACACATTATCCGACCAGACGGGACCGCCGCCCAACCGAACACCGGGCTTACCGGTTCTGCGTCGTGCAGCGGCGAGCACATCACCATCCAATGGAGTCACGGCTTCACCGACCAGATGACCTTGTCAGCCGACGGCGACCAATTGACGGGAACCAATGGGTTGATACCTTTGTCCGGCTCCCGCAAGAGCGCGACCGTCCCGCCCGGCGAAGCCGCGCCGGTCGCGAACGGTCCGACCGCGCCGATTGCGTCCGAAACGCCGGCGCCGACCTCCGAGACGCCGCAGAAGGGCGTCGCGAAGACGAAGCCGGCGACGGCAGCGTCGTGCCAACGGCTCGCAGGCGTCTGGACAGCCCTAACGGAGGAAATTGTCATCCGGCCGGACGGTACGGCGTACGATCTGGGTTATGGCATGACGGGGACAATGACCTGCAGCGGGCAGACCGTGGTCATTCACTGGCGCCGGGCCAATGGTCAGGACGAGGCGTTCACGGTGTCGGCCGACGGCAATCAGTTGAACCCAACCAGCTTTGGCGACATACAGTTCACCCGCACGTCGACAGAGATTCCGCCGGGCCAGAGCGGCCCGCCGGTCTCGCCGACCAACGTGCCGATCAACCCCTTGGACTTAATACCCTTCTGAGCGCGCCGCCGGACTTTCGTCGAGCGCGACCTCGTAGCCGGCGCGACGCCTTACACCGACGACGTCCGCGTTCGTGCGAAGTCCACATCAAATCGTCGCTTTGCGACGCGCCGCAACACCCAGCTCCGGCGCGCAAAGCATGCTGAATTGCGAAATTGCGGCGACAGCCGCCGATTTTCTCGGTCGGGCGCGCCCGATCGCCCGCCGGCGCGGACGACTGGCGAACGTCTCCAGCGCTGCGCAACTCCGAGCCGCCGTCGGCCCATACACGATTGGTCAAGAAGTCTGGCCTAACATGTTCGTTTGCATTCGCAGAGGCGCAACGTCTTCCGCCACGATTGCGCTTCGGCAGCGCCGGTTGGCCGCACGGCGGTTTGGAAACGTAATCTTGCGCCGATTGCTTACGCCGCGCTTCTTCAACGCAATTCAAGAAGTCCGCGATCAACGCCGCGAACTCGCCGCCACGTAGGAAAAGCGATGTCGGACAACCGCGCGGACCTTCACGCTTACAAGCTAGCCGCCGACCGGGGAGACGCCGCGGCGCAATGCCATCTCGGGATCTTCCACGCGCAGGGCCGTGGCGGGCTGGCGAAGGACGATCGCGAGGCCGCTCGCCTTTTCAAGCTTGCCGCGGACCAGGGATTAGTGGAAGCGCAATACAACCTCGGGGTCTTCTTCGAGCTGGGTCGCGGCGGCTTGCGGCAGGACGATCACGAGGCCGCACGCCTTTTCAAGCTCGCCGCCGACCAGGGTCACGCCGCGGCGCTCTGCAATCTCGGGCAATTCTATTCGAAGGGCCGCGACGGGCTGGCGAAGGACGATCACGAGGCCGCGCGCCATTACATATATGCCGCCAACCTGGGAAACGCCGTGGCGCAATACTACCTCGGGAGCTTCAACGCGGAAGGTCGTGGCGGACTGCCGCAGAACGAGCGCGAGGCCGCACGCCTTTACAAGATCGCCGCCGACCGGGGATTGGCGGAAGCGCAATACGCCCTCGGGGTCTTCTTCGAGCAAGGTCGCGGCGGCCAGCGGCAGGACGATCGCGAGGCCGCACGCCTTTTCAAGCTTGCCGCCGACCAGGGTCACGCCGCGGCGCAATACAACCTGGCGGTCTTCTTCGAGCGAGGTCGCGGCGGCCTGCGGCAGGACGATCGCGAAGCGGCGCGCCTTTACAAGCTCGCCGCCGACCGGGGAGACGCGTTCGCTCAGGCCGCTCTCGCCGGAAGTCGGGGGCTGTTCTCACGCTTGTTTGGAGGCTGGGCCGATGCGAGAGACGGCCGGCGGCAAAAGCGGGAGGAACTCGAACAGCAGCGGGAAGCCGCCGATCGGGCGCAACTTAGGCGGCGGCGGGAGGAACAGGAACGACAAAGGGAAGCCGCAGAGCGAGAGCGTCATAGGCGGTGGCAAGAGGAAGAACAGGAGCGACAGAGGGAAGCCGCAGAGCGAGAACGCCAGAAGCGGCAGGAGGAACATGATCGTCGGCGCAATGCGGCGTCCGGCGACATGAGCGTCGCTCAAGCCCTAGAAATCCTCGGAATAAATGCGGGGACGAGCGAACACGACATTCACGCAGCCTATAACCGCCTCATGAAACGCGTGCACCCGGACGTGGGGGGATCGGCGTACTTCACCAAGGAACTGAACGCCGCTCGAGACGCGCTGCTCAAGCAGTTGCGAGCGGAGACGTGACGACCTTCGGCTGAGGACGGTTCGGGCTCGTGGGTAGCGAGGGACTGAGCGATTTTCGGCTTGGAGCGCCACCGCGATGCGCGACGAACTTCTTCTCGAGTTTTGGAACTGGCCAGTTCCCAATCCACTGCCGGATCGTGTCCCTACACGTGGTGTAGCTCGGCGGCTTTGGCCACGGCGATTTCCGGGCTGAGCCGGATTGGTCAGACGGCCAGGGCGGGCAATGCGACGATGGCGTCATCGCTCGAGGCGGCGATGGTTTCCAGGTTCATGTAGCGCGATCGTTGGGAAAGATGCCGACGACTTCGGTGCGGCGCTTGATCTCGCCGTTGAGCCGTTCGAGCCCGTTGGTGGAATGGATTTTCGGCCAGTGCTCCTTGGGAAAGCTCATGTAGGCGAGCACGTCGGCCTCGGCCTCGTCCATGAAGTCGGCGAGCTTGCGCAGCTCGGGCCTGAGCTGATCGGCGACCTTGCGCCATTAGGCGGTGGCCGCCTCGGCGCTGTCCTGGGCGAAGGCGGTGGCGATGAGGGCCGAGACGACGCGCCGACCGCTTCTCCCCGCATGGGCGCGAGGCAATTCACCCGCACTCCGCTTTTGGCCCAATCGAGCGCTAACGCCTTGGTCAGCGACTCGGCCCCGCCTTTCGCGGCGCAATACGGCGCCGAGCGGATCAGCCCGACGTGTCCGCCCACCGAACTTACGTCGATGATCGACCCCGCGCCCCGCTCCGCCATGGCCCCGCCGAGATATTTACAGCACAGGAATAGACCGGTCAGATTGACATCGATGACGCCATGCCAATTGCTGAGGCCCGTCTCTTCGATCGTGCGCCAGATCGGATTCACCCCGGCATTGTTCACCAGCACGTCGATCCCGCCGAAGCGCGCGAGCACCGGGTCGCGCAGCGCGACGACGTCGGCTTCCTTGGCCATGTCCGTCACCTGCACGGCGGCGTCGCCACCGGCGGCCAGGATTTCCGCTTCGGTCTGCGCGAGGGTCGCCGCAGTGCGACCGCACAGCGCCACCCGCGCTCCGAACGTAGCCAGTCCCTGCGCGATGGCGCGGCCGATCCCTCGCCCGCCGCCAGTGACGACGGCGACGCGGCCGCTGAGATCGAACATCCCCTCCCGTGTCACGAACGCGCTCACCAGTTTGCCCCCTGCTTCATGACGCGTTGGGCAAGGCTCCAGCGATGCACCTCCGATGGACCGTCGTAGATGCGAAACCCTCGCACCTCCCGGAAAATGCGCTCGATCAGCGTCTCGCCTGTCACACCTTGGCCGCCCACGATTTGCACCGACCGGTCGGCGACGCGCCAGATCGCCTCCGAACAGACCACTTTTGCCATTGAGGATTCAACGCCGCCGCGTCCTCCTTGGTCCAGCACCCAAGCAGTGTGCCAGATCATCAAACGCGCGGTGCGGATATCCATCTCATTGTCGGCCAGCATGAAACCAACACCTTCGTGACTGCCGAGCCTTTGGCCGAACGCCTCGCGCCGGCGAGCGTAATTCGCTGCGATCTCATGCGCACGCTTGGCGGCGCCCAGCCAGCGCATGCAGTGCGTCAGCCGCGCCGGCGCCAGACGCACCTGGGCGTAGCGGAACCCCTCGCCGATCCGGCCGAGGACATGGGTCATCGGAATGCGCAAGTTTTTGAACCGCACCACCCCGTGGCCTCCGGCGAAGCCCTGGTCTAAGCTGTCCATATTCCGGACGAGCTCGATTCCCGGCTCGCTCATGTCCGACAAGAACATGGTCGCCTGCCCGTCCTCGCCCTTCGCCATGATAATGGCGAAGCTCGAACCGTCGGCGCCGGTGGTGAACCATTTGAGACCGTTGATAAGGTAGGAGTCGCCGTCCTTCACCGCCGTGGTGGCGAGCGCGGCCGGATCCGAGCCCGCGCCGGGAGGAGGCTCGGTCATGCAAAAGCACGAGCGGACGTCGCCACGCGCCAGCGGACGCAACCAGCGTTCCTTCTGCTCATCGTTGGCCACCTGCTCCAGAAGATGCATATTGCCCTCGTCAGGCGCCGACAGGTTCATTGCCAGCGGGCCCAACACGGAGTAGCCGGCTTCCTCGAACACGATCGCACGACCGAAATGCGACAGGCCGAGCCCGCCGTATTCCGGCGCGACATGCGGCGCCATCAGTCCTGCTTCGGCGGCGAGGGCGTTCAGCTCGCTGCGGAATTCGTCAGTAGGGCCGTGCCGGCTTTGCCGCTGATCGGCCTCCAGCGGGATGATCTTGTCGCGAATGAATGCGCGCGTGCGTTCCCGAAGCTCTTTCAGCTCTGGAGGAATGGTGAAATCCATAGCGCTCTCCTTCAGAACGCGCGGCCGAGCGCGATTTCGCGCGCGAAATCCGCGATCGAGGCCCCGATAACCGACAAAGACTTGTACCCTGGCTCGGTGGTGGTTCCGGTGCGATAGCGGTATCCGAGCTGGAGAAAGATCACGCTGAGCTTGTACATTGCTAAGACGCGGTGGAACAGGAAGTCGGACACGTCGCGTCCGCTCAGCGCCGCGTAGCGCGCCATAGCGTCCTCGCGAGAGAGGAAGCCCGGCTCGAAGAACGGCCCTTGCGCCATATCGAAAAGCGCCGGCGGATCGCCAGGGCGGGTCCAGTAGCTCAGAAGCGTGGCGAAATCGAACAACGCATCGCCCCGCGTGCCCTGGTCCCAGTCCACCACCGCGACCACCGACAGGTCATGCGGATTCAGGATCATGTTGTTGAGCTTGTAGTCGTTGTGCAGCAATGCGGGCGCGCCGTCCGGCGCCAGATGCCGCTCCAGCCAAGCTCCCAACTCCGCGTGCAGGTTTTCGCTGCCCGGCTCCAGGACAATGCCGCCGCGTTTGCGCCAACCGGCGACAGTGCGGCTGAGGAACCCCTCCGGTCGACCGAGATCCCCAAGTCCGACGGCTTCTGTATCGACGGCATGGATCGCGGCCAGCGTCTCCAGCGTCACATTCGACAGCCGCGCCCCCACCTCGGGCCGGCCGGCGAGTTGCGCCGGCATGGTCTCGCGCACCACGAGGCCGGGACGGAATTCGATGATCTGGAACCTCGCGCCGATCACCTCCGCATCCTCGCAGAGATGGAGGCTTCGAGGGACAAAAGGCAGCGCATCCGGCAGCCGGCTCAGTATCCGGTGCTCGCGCGCCATGTCATGACCACCCGGCGGCAGGTCGCCGAGCGGTGGGCGCCGCAGCACGAAAGGCGCGGCGTCCACGTAAATCAGATAGTTCAGATTGGCGAGGCCGCCGGCGAACTGACGTGGAGGCGGATCGCGCTCCAGCCTCAGCCCCTGTCCGGCCAGATACGCGCGTATCGCCTCCCAGTCGAGTTGCACGCCCTCGTCGGGTGGGCGCACGTCAGCAATTGGTTGTTCGGGCACGTGACCTCACACTGATCTGCCGATTTCGAGGATCGGGCGAGTTTTTTGCTCCCAGCGCGAAACGGCACGCGCCCAAGAGAACCTGTGTGTCGACAGGCGCAGGCGCAGGTCGCCAGTTTGGAAAATCGTTTGTCGCGATACGGCGGCGCCGCCGGCTTGCACTGGCTCAATACAACTTCAGTAGACAGCCGGCAGACCCCAAATGTTGTTGCCAGCGCACAACTTCGACAAGATTTAATGGACCGCAGCGTACATGATCATTTTCTCTGTCACCGCATCGGCATCGAATTCTTCAACGATTCGCCCTTGCCTGCAGACGAGAATCCGATCCGACGTATTAAGAATTTCTGGCAGATAGGAAGAAATCAGAATCACAGCCAGGCCTTGGTCGGCGAGCGAGCCGATCAGTTGATGGATCTCCGCGATGGCGCCGACATCGACACCGCGGGTGGGTTCATCCAGAATGACGATCTCGGGCTGTTGTACGAGACCCTTGGCGATTACGACCTTCTGCTGGTTGCCGCCGGAGAGCTCGTTGATTCGCGCCCCGCTGCTTGTCGCCCGAATGTTCAATCGCTTGCGCCACTTCTCGGCCAATTCCTTGACGCGCGAGCGTCTGACGATCACCTCTGAGGTGCTGCTCTTGGCAAGCATGTGGACCTGGATGTTCTCGGCGATCGTCATCGTTTCGAAGAAGCCTTCGAGTTTGCGGTCCTCCGTGACGTAGATGATGCCCTTTTTCATGCCCTCGCGGGGCACGCGAAAGCGAACGCGCTCGCCGTCCTTGCTGATTTCGCCGCCGTAGAACAGATTGCGTTTCAATACGCCGGCGATAACCTTGGCCGTCTCCGTTCGCCCGGACCCGATCAGGCCGAATATGCCGGTAATCTGTCCGGCGTATATGGAGAAGGAGGTGTTGCGCACCATCTTTCCCATCGAGAGGTTCTGGACGCTAAGCACCTTGCGTCCGTAAGGACGGGGAACGCGCTTCCCCTCCTGCTTGTAGAGTTCGTTCGAGAGGGTGCGACCGACCATCGAGGTGATGACTTTGTCCCGGTCGAGATTGGCGGCCGGCTCGGTCAGGATTCGCTGCCCATCCCGCAGCACCGTAATGCGATCCGAGATCGCCAGTGCTTCCTCGATCGCATGAGAAATGAAGATGATCGCAACGCCGTCTTTGCGCAGGCGGTCGACCAATGCAAAGAAATGGCTCTTCTCTTCCGGCGTCAGCGTCGCGGTCGGCTCATCGAAGATGATGATACGCGCATTGTGATGAACCGCCCTGGCAATCTCGACCATCTGCTTTTGCGCTGCACCGAGGGAGGAAACGTCGGCAGTTGGATCGACCGGGAAATTGAGGGACTGGAGAAATTGCTGCGCGGCGATGTAAAGCCCGCGTAACCGATTGTAGAGTTTTTCTTCTCCGAGATACAGGTTCTGCGCCACGGTAAGCGACGGGATCAGGCTTGTTTCCTGAAACACCATGGCGATGCCGCGTTGCAGCGCCTCGGCCGGGTTATTGAAGGAAACCAGTTGGCCGTCCAGGAACATCTCTCCCTTGGTAGGCGAGACGACACCGGAAATGATCTTCGTCAAGGTGGATTTGCCAGCGCCGTTTTCTCCTACCAAGGAGTGGATTTCCTGTCCTTTGAGCGCGAAGTCGACATCGCGAAGCGCCAATTCGCCATGATACTGCTTGGAGATGTTCTTCAGCTCCAGGATTGGGCCCGCGCTCATGACTGACCTCGCAGGTCACAGAAGAGAATTTCATTGCCGCCTTTGCTCGCAATGATCAATTGATCTTCGCTGGCCAGACAACTTGTCGTCCCGTGGCGGCTGCCATCGGCACGGCTGTGCAGGCTTCGCCTTGGCTGCAGATTTCGGTCCAAACCGATCACGAGTCCATAGGAGCGCGTCGGCGCCCAAGGTTTGAGCATGCCCATCTGGCGCACGCCGCCACCCTGCAGCGGTTCCAGAAACGATCCCCTGCTGCGCAGGCTGGGCGCGATCCAATAAGCAGGCGCAAGGCTGCTCATCATGAGGTCCCGATATTCAGGCTCGCGCATTACGAACTCGACCAGCTGATTGCGCGGCGCAAAGAGCGCCAGCCAAGCGCCGCCAACGCCATCGCCGTGCAGCCTGGCGGGATAGCCAGGCAAGTCGTTCAGCACCGCTTCCGGCGAAGATGGCCGGGTCGCATCCAGCCGCAGCAGTCTATGCTTCCAGCTTTCACTAACCAGGATGCTGTGTCCGTCGCCCAGCGGCATGATCCCGTAGGGATAGGCCAAGCCATCGGCAAGGCAAACCGACGCCTCAGTCTGCAAATCAATACGCCAGACCGATCCGCTGCTTCCACGCTCCAAAAGATCTCGCTGCCAGTCCATATGAGCATATCGCGCTGATCCGACGCATACGGCCAAATGTTCCGCGCCCAGGAAGGTCACCGCTGTGGGATTCCGGACCTTGCCAGCTTCGGCAAGGCTGATCCGGCGTCCATCGTGGCGGCCACCTTCGATCAAGATGTCGCCGTCGGCGAACGCCACCGCCAATGCCGCCGCGTCGGCGGCGATCGCCGTGATCTCGTTTTCATACGTTCGATGGAGCACCGCCTGCACGCCGGCGTCCGCTCGCTGGATCGAAAACAGGCCCTTGCCGCTCGAAACAAGAAGTATCCCGTTCCAAACGCAGAGGTCGTCGGGAGCTTGGATGGCGAATCCGGTTTTGCACGCATCGAGCGCACGGTTTGGCTTGAGCGCGCCGTCCATGGGCGGTACAGCCAGCGCTGCGTCGCCTGATCCGATGAAATTATCCACTTTACTACGAAGCCACGGCATCATGCGGTGACACCCCAGTAACTGTCATGTGACGTCCAGGCGGGGTTCGCATCCCTCAGCCGGTAGCGGCCGATACGGTTGTTCGTTATGCCCGAGAGAAACAGGCTTCCCTTATGCTCACGCATCGAGGTGATCATCGGGTGGTTCTCACCGCTCTCGTCCCAGAGAACGTCGATGACCTCTCCTTTTTCGGTGATCTTGATGACGCAGCCCCGGTTGATGTTCGGATAGAGCCATTGGTCGTGCGGAAGACGACGCGCCATCCGCTTGCGGAATCCCGGCATCCGTAGCGCCAGGTCCAGAGCGGGCGACCGCATGCCCAACATCGCGATCCAGTAGCTGCCGTCCGACGCCCGGTTGATATTGTCCGGATAGCCGGGAAGATTTTCAAGAACACGCTCGAGCTTCCCCGTGTTTGGACCTGAGATCCAGTAGCGGCTAATACGGCAGCCCCAGCTTTCGCAAAACAGGATCGACTGGCCGTCATGCGCGGTCACGACCCCGTTCGCAAAGACAAGATTGCGCAGCACCGTATGGGTTTTCCGGGTTTTCGGGTCGTAACAAATAATGCGCCCGTTACCGCGGCTTTCAAGCGCATCGACCGGCCAATCATGCGCATCGTACCGAACGGTCGCCTCGCTGAAAAAGATGCGCCCGTCGGGCGCAATATCGAGGTCGTCGGCGATACGCAGTCGAGAATCATCGATGATCGACCAGAAGCTGCGATTGGTCTCGTCAGTAACTTTCGTAACAGCACGGTCCGGTGAAACCTTATAAAGCCCCATCCCCGCGACGCAGATGAAGATGTTGTCGTCCTTGTCGCAAGCCAGTCCGGCAGGCATACCGCCAATATGGGCGAACACTTGCTGGCGACGATAGTCCGGCGCATCGAAGCGCACCAGATCTCCCCGCCGGTCGCCGCAATACAGATTGTCCTTGCTGTCGAAGATCACGTCTTCCGGGTGCTCGATCGTGCCGAGCCCGATCAGTTCGACGTCGCCGAGCCGGTTGTTGATCGCATAGGGCGAGATCGAACCCTTGGTCGTATCGGGAAGCGTGCCCAACTCGAAAAAGGTCGGCGAGACATAGACGCGCGAAAGAAGCTTGTGCCGATGCTTGAGCCAGCGGATATCCGTGAATACCGCCAGAAAGAGAACTGCGCCCAACACCATGGAGCCGCCGCCGCTATGCAGCCCCACGCGCACGACGCCGTTTGTCACGAGCATGATTGTGACGGTCCCGATGATGGCCTTCGCGATGGATCCCCGTCCGCCGCCAAGACTGTTGCCGCCAAGCACAGCGGCGGCAATCGCGACAACCTCGAGACCTAGCCCCACCTCGGAGCCGGCACTGTTGGAACGAGCGGCATAGAGGATGCCAGCAAGGCCGCAGAGAAGGCCGGAAAGCACGTAGGTGCCGCATATCGTCCTGCGGACGGGGAGCCCGACATTGTGGGCGGACCGCCTGGAACCGCCGACCGCCAATATTCGCCATCCGGGCCGTGTACGGCTCAGCACCACATGGAGGGCGATAGCGACGACACCGTAAAGGACGAGGCTGAAAGGCAATTCGAATATGTCGCCGTCGCCCATGAAGTCCCAAACTGGGGAGTCGAAATTGGCTGCCGAGACCGGTTGCGCGTAATTCAGGAGCAACATGTCGACCACGGCGCGAACGATGATCAGAGTAACCAGTGTGGTCAGGAACGCCCGCAGACGCAGATAGCCGACGAGAATTCCGTTGATCAGCCCGATGCCTCCCGTCACCAACAGGGTGGCTGGGATCGCTGCATAGAGCGGCCACGCGAAAATGTTCAAGAGAACAAGCATCGTGATATTGGCGAGACCGAAGATCGACCCGACGCTGAGATCGATGCCTCCGCTGAGGATGGTCACCGTCATAGCCAGCACCACCAGCCCGGTTTCACCGAGCTGGCGTGTG
>Ga0181539_1005115_pt1 | contig 10812 bp, 1 predicted proteins | sample PEATcosm2014_Bin_46_FD_119767 | JGI IMG/M metagenome (GOLD analysis project Ga0181539, IMG submission 119767) | Peatland microbial communities from MTU Mesocosm Facility, Houghton, MI, USA - PEATcosm2014_Bin23_60_metaG | ecosystem: Environmental > Terrestrial > Soil > Wetlands > Peat | place... | reverse complement strand
TTCCAGGCGATGCTGCCGCCCTCAATCCGCTGGTCCTGGTACATGCGGACGGTGGGGGCGTGGATGTTGCCGGAGAACTGGGCCGCGCACTTGGTGCCGTGGACAAAGGTGGCGAACTCCTCGTAGCAACTGGCGATATAGCGCCCGGTGACCATGGCCTTCGTGCCGTCGGCGAAGGTGTACTCGATCGAGTAGCTGTCCAACTGCTCGCTGCAGTCGCGGCTGTTGGCGATCCGCCCGCCGACGCCGTGCGCCGCCACCGGCCAGCCGTCCTTGATCCAGCAGCACTCGTCGATCTGGTGGATCATCAGCTCGAGGAACAGGCCCGACGAGGCCCAGTTGAACAAGTAGGCGCGGCGGATTTGCCAGAGCAGCTCGTTCTCGCCCTTGGGAAAGGGGCCCATGGGCCCGCCGCCGCCCATGCGGTAGGCGCGGATGAGCTGGATCTGGCCCATCGCGCCGTCGCGCATCTTCTGGATCAATGCCTGGCGGGCGGCGCTGTGGCGGCACATCACGCCGGCGGCGATCCTGAGGTTCTTCTTCTCGGCCGCCTCCCCGGCCTTGAGAATCTGCTGCGCGCCGCCCGGGTCCGGCGCGAAATTCTTCTCCATGAAGACGTTCACGCCCTTTTCGACGGCGTATGCCACGTGGGTCGGGCGGAAGGCGGCGTGCGTGGTGCAGAGGGCCACGTCGCCCGGCCCCAGGCAGTCGATCGCCTTGCGATAGGCGTCGAAGCCCACGAAGCGGCGGTCCGGCGGCACGTCGATCTTGTCGCTGAACTGCCCCGAGAGGGCCGCGTGCGAACCCTTCAACCGGTCCTCGAAAAGGTCCGCCATGGCCACCAGCTTCACCGGGCCGCCGGGGGCCGACAGGGCGTTGGCTACCGCCCCGCTGCCGCGCCCGCCGCATCCGACAATGGCCAGCCGAATGGTGTTGTTCTCGCCGGCGTGAACCGGCGGAACGGCCACGCCCGCCAGCGCCGCAACCGCGGCCGCCCGGCCGGTCTGCTTCAGAAAATCGCGCCGCGACGGGGCGCCCTGGCTACCCTGGGTCATGATGGCTCTCCTTCTTGTGGCTGTTGCGTTCCGCAGCCTGACGTTTCTCGGGTACGTAACCGTTAACGCTTTGCGCCAAGGCGGCAGGCGCACCGAGCTCGCCTGCCGCTTTCCAGCCTGCCAACGTCCTTCGCTCGCCGCACCGTCGCCGTAGGATCAAAAGCGACTACCCACCAAGTTTCATAACCCGCGGTGGGAATGTCAAGGCGCCGACGTTCCCTTGGGCGCTGGGCGTTGACCGTCAACAACCTGAGAGATCTCCTTTGCGCGGCTCCAAGGCACGAAACCAGAGCCGGCGCGTCGCGGCATCGCGACGGGCGCGGGAGCAGTACCGGACCGGCGCGCCGCTTGAAAATCACCCTGCATAAATCGGGCACGGTTATTGTCACCACAATGGGTCTAAAACCCTCGCCTTCAGGCGAATCCTTTAGGTTCTTCAGTTATGCGTCACAATGCCGAGCCTGGCGTGGCGGAGTGCAACAGACCAGGCGATCGTGTAGCAAATCGGCCACCAAGTAGGGTTGGAACCCGACGATGGTGGCAACAACGTGTGAGTCACCAAATCGTGAGCGAAGGACTTCAGTCCGAAGCTCACGAAACACCCGAACCCACCGCCTTCCAGGCGGTGGTCATTCAGTCAGAAGGTCTCCACCGGCACGACCGGGCCGAGGTCTTCCAGCTCGACGTCGTCGTACCAGATGGTGCCGGTCGCCCAGCGCAACTGGAAACTGAAGACGGCCGACCGGGCATGGGCGTCGGTGATGAACGTCAGCCGGCGCCGCTGCCAGTCGAAGGTCCCCCGCGGCAGCGGCCCGCCCTCGGCGAAGAACGTGCGGTAGCTCCGGCCGCCGCGGTCGCTGATGACGTTCATCATCAGGATCGGGCCGGCGTCGCCGTTGTCGACCGCCTGGCCCTTGACCCACCAGCGGACCGCATAACGGCGATTGGGAAGGATCGCCGGCTTGCCGGGCGGGTCGTTCCGCTCCGTGGAATACTCCAGCACGGTGATGTCGCGGGGATCGCCGTTTTCCAGCCGGGCGGACCAGCGTCCCGAATGTGTTTGGGCCGCGTCCGGCACGATTTTCCCGCTGAGCTTCTCCTGCTTGCCCAGCTCCCGGCCGGGCAGCCAACCGTCCGGCGCCAGGTGGTCCGCCGTCAGCACGACGTTCTTGACCATCGCGTCGCGCTGCCGATCGGCCGGCAAGGGCGACCACAGCTCGAAACCGCCGTTGAGAATCCGCGGCGGCGACTCTTGCTGCGAGGGCGAGCTGCTTGGGGCGTTCCGCCCCGCGGCGGGCGTCTTGCCGGCGACCGCGGCGAGGCCCGGCGGGGCGGCGCGGTCGGTACTGGGCAACAGCGGCAGAAGCTCGACGGTCGCCGGCCCGTGCGAAGGGCCGACCGTGCCGATCCGCACGCGATCGATCGCCATCCTCTGCGTGGGCGTCTCCTCGGGCGTCCGCGGCCAGATCTCGATGCGATTGGCCTGGCCCGGCCTGGCCCAGGGATAGAGGTTCACTTGCATGATGTTGGGGTAGGGATGCTGCGACGGGTTATAGGCGATCGCGCGGCCGTTGACCACCACGATGCCCACCCAGCAATCGGCCGCCTCGAACTCCAGGTAAACGTCCTTGCCCCGCCAGGCGGCCGGCAGCGTGACGTCGGTCTCCAGGTGCCGGCCGGCGGCCTTCAAGGGCAGCGCGGCGGGCCGGTAGTGCCGGTTGTCGTCGTAGAGCTTCCAGCCTTCGCGGAGGTCCCGGGCGTCGTCGAGGCTCTCCAGGGGATAGGCGACCAGTTGGCCCAGGTAGCCGCCCCGGGCCTGCTCGGCCTCGACGCGGACGGCCAGCCGATTCTCGCCGGCCACGAGGTGCGGCGTGACGTCCAGCACGTCGAAATTGGCCCAGGGGTGGCCGCGGTATTGGCCGGCCGCGCGGCCGTTGAGATAGAAGTCGGCCTTTTCGAGAAAGACCGGGTAGTCGAACGACATGCAGGCCAGCATCACGCGGCGGCCGCGCCAAGCGTCGGGCAGCCGGAACGCCTGGCGATAAAGCCCCAAGCCGTGGGCCGGCTGGCGCTGTTCATCCCAAAAGCCGTAGCCCAGCGGCCTCCAGGGCGGGTGATCGACCGGCTCGTCGAGCCAAGCCAGATTCTCCCGGGCCTCAACCGTGGCGGGACGGAAGCGGAAGTCGCTAAAGACGATCGCCGTGGCCGGCGGCCGCGCCGGCTCGTCGGCCGCCTTGATCGCCGGCGCACGCTGGTCGTAGCGGCATCGCTCCGAGAACCAATGGGCGACGGCTACCAGCGGGCTGGGATTGTCGAAGGCCAGCACTCGCACGCCGCCGCGCGGCAGCGCGAGGCCCGTAAGGCGGATCTCGCCGGCTTCCCACTGAAACTCGACCGCCTGGCCCGACACCACGTCCACCACCCGCGGCGGGCGCTGATCGGCAGGGATGCGGATGGCCAAGCTCTCGACCGCCGCTCGCCCGGCATTGAAGGCGACGACCCATTGTTGCAGCCCGTTCTTGGTCGCCAGCCGGCGGACCCAGACGTCCTCGCTGCCGGCGTCGACCAGACGGCGAACGCCCAGGCCGGTCAGGAGGTCGGAGAGCAACGTGGTTTGCAGGGTCTGCTCCAGTCGGCGGCCGTCGTCGGTTCGATCGGTGCCGCTTCGCCAGAACGACGATCCGAGCACGACGACCCGGCCTTGGCCCAGGCGGCGGACCGCAGTGGCGGCCGTGCCGTCGCTCCAGCGGGCGAGGATCCCGGGCGGGGCGTCACCGCCGGCCTCCACCGGCGCCATCGCCAGGCCGTCGCCGCGGAACGCCGCGCCGGCCAGGCGGGGCAAGTAGCGGGAATCGGCCGGGATCGCCAGCCGCGTGTTCTCCCGTGGGCCCAGGACCTTCATGCCCGTCAGGCGGGCGATCGGCCAGGCGTCGGGCTCCAACAGCGCGTGGCGGCCGGTGTTCTCCAGCGCCACCAGCGTGCCGCCGCCGCGAACATAGCCGGCCAGGGCCTCCAGCGTGGCATCGTCGAGCACCGAGTTGCCGGCGTCGATGACCACCGGGTAGTCGCGGACCAGGCCGGCACGGATCTCCGCCTCGGTGACGTAGACGTTGGCAAAATGGGCCGCCTGGAGCGCGCCGCGGCCAAGGTCGCTCGCATCCCGCGACGTGCTCTCGGGAAAATAGAGGTCCTCGCGGGCACCGCGGAAGAGGGCCACCGGCGGCCGCACCCAACTGGCCTTGCCCACCAGCTCCAGCAGCCGGCGGTTGCGGGAGAACCAGCCGGTCTTCTGCTCGATCCTCATGCAGTCGATCGAGGAGTAGTAGTAGTTGTGGTGCCCTTGGCCGTTGAGCAGCATCCAGGCCAGCTCGTTGTCCAGTCCGCGCGGGTCGGTGATCGTGCCGCCTTCTTCGGAAGTGCCGTAGGCGCCCCAGACGTAACCGAGGCCGGGCCACCAGGGCATGTACGACGACCCGCCGCCGGTGAAATGAATGGCCCCGATGCCCAGCTCCCGCTTCAGTCCGAGGAACTGGTCCGACAGCTCCAGGCTGCCGCCGGGGCAGAACAGCAGTGGCACGTCGGGCTCCGCCCGGCGGGCGCCTCGAGCGCCTCGCTTCCATCCCAGGACGAGCTTCTCGGCCGTCCAGTCGCGCAGGTCGAGCCAGCGGGCGTTCTGCCGGCGGCCGAGATAGGGGTAGCGCCGCGGCTGATGCCGCGTGAGGAAGACCGGCCCGTGAATCAGGCCGCCCTGCACTTTCAGGCAGAGCACGTTCCGGCCCGGCTTCACCAGCCCCGTGGCGCGGAAGGCGATCGGCCCGGACTGCACCCTTTGAGGATGGATCGGTCCCAGGTAGTCGCCGTTGAGAAAGACCTCGACCGGCTGGTTGTGCGGGTCCCCGACCTGGGCGACCACGTAGACCTCGCCGCCGGGCCGCGACGCCAGCCAGTCGCTCGGGTCGAACTGCTTGCGGAACCAGGCCACCGTGCTCTTCCCCTGCCGCAGCCGGGCGTCGCCGGTGGAGCCGAAAAGGAACAACTGCTTCATCGACGGGGCCAGGTCGGTGGACGTCCAGCAGTCGTCTTCGCGGTAGTCGGGCCGGGCCCAGCCCTCGGCCTCCGCCCGCGGATCGTCAGGCCGCCAGGACCAACCGCCGAGCAGGTTCAGGCTGCCTTCGCCGAAGCGGCCGAAGAACTCGTAGTGCGACGGCAGCGTCACTTCGTCCCACGAGCCGTATCGGCCCGGATCGCCCGACCAGCGACGGCCCAACGAGGCCAGATCCAGTCCGCGCGACTCCCGCAGCCAGCGGCGGAAAGCGGCCTGGGCCGCCTCGTCGTAGTCCATCAGCTCGGTGCTGGCGTGGTGGAAGGCCAGCTCATCGCCCGGGTGGCCGCCGGCGACCTCGCGGAAGCAGCCCAGGTGGTCGCCCGCGGTCAGGCGGAGCGAATCCAGCGCCTGCCGGGAAAATCGCTCGGCGTAGGCGAATGCCTCGCCGCCGGCGTGCTGGCTCAGGTGCGCGCCGGCCATGGCCTCCATGGGGTTCCAGCCGCTGATGGCGTAGGGGTCCCACTGCACCATGTCGCGGGCGAAGCGGTTGCGCATCCACCAGGGCGCGGCGTACTGGCCGAGGTGGCTCATCACGACCAGGTCGCCGGCCACGGCCTGCCGGATCATCCACTCGTGCGGGAAGAAATGGCCGGCCCCGTCGGCCAACTCGTCGAAGCCGAAGTAAGGACCGAAGAAACTGTGCCCGAAGCCCCAGGGACGCCAGAAGGCGTTGGTCATGTCCAGCGGCCCGGCGTCGTAGCGGTGCAGTCCCTCGGCCAGGTCGAGTACGTTGAGCGGCAGATAGTACATGCTCACCGCGCGAAGATCGAAGAAATCAAGCGACATGGGGTGCCGCTGCCGGACCTGGAACTCCGCCCGCTTCCGATCGAGCCCCAGCCGGGCTCGCTGGCGCTCGATGTCCGCCGCCGAGGGGCCGCTCAACGCGTAAACCGTGCTTCCCTGCCGGGCGAACAAGAACAAGCCGTGCGGCGGGAGGCGGAAAGCCGCCGTGCCGTCGGCCATCGCCTGCCGCTGGGGACCGGTCAGCCGATCCCAGGAGAAATCGGCCAAGAGCTTGCTCAAGAGCCGATCCGCGGCCGCGTCGCTCTCGCAACGGAACGTCGCCGCGCCGTCGCCGGCGGCCTCCAGGCTCACCCGCCCGAACCCCTGCAAGACGTGCGCCGCTGGTTCCGCCGCCGCGGCGGCGCCGGCCCAAAGAGCAGAAAGGAGGGCCATCGCCCTGAGCAGCCTGGTCCAGAGCCGCTTGGTGTTCAGCCCTGCGGCCTGCACTTCGATGCGGCTGCCCCACGCCTTAGAGGTCAGCACCCCCATCGGTTCCGTCCAGTGGGGGTCTTCCAGGATCGCGCCCTCGGAGAGACGCCTCAGGATGTGTTCGACTCCAGTTACCATTTCACCAGCCTCCGTCGCGCCCCCAGCCGAGGAACCCTGCGACGATACCTGCACGCTGAAGATCACCGGCGCGGCGCTGGCGCCGGTACATGCTCCGTAGCGCGCGATTCGATCGCGTCGACACCTCCTGCCGTGACAGCCTGACCGGCGCATCGACCAACGAGAACCTTGGCGCGGCGGACAATCAAGGCGTTGATCCCCCACTCCGCGCCGCGGCTTGCCGGACTGAAGACCAGTTCCAGCGGCTGGCCTGCCTTCACGGTGGCGGGAAATCGGAGGGTCTGGGCCAAGCGCGCCGGCGGCGATGCGAACCGCTGGAGCACCGGATGGCCTTGGAGGCGGACATTCATGTCCGGGACCTGCCCTTGCTGGCGGTCTCCCCGGAAGCCCACGATGAGATCCAGGTCGTACTGGCCGGGCGGCAGGTCGACGCGGAACGTGCCCCGGGAGCTGCGGCTGCGAAGGCAGGTCCTTGCCAGTTCATTGGTTGCCTCCTGCTCGATGTGCCATGGCGAGGGAAGCCATTGGAGATCGCGCTCGGCCCAACCGTAGGGTATCTCGGGGAGCGGGGGCGGCGCCTGCCTGCTGCCAGGATAGAGGTTGAGGGTCCAGAGGGCCCATCGGGAGTCACGGATCGGCGCGGGGTGGAACCACGTCCCGGCGCCGGCATCGTTGGCCAGCGCGACGTCGAGGAGCCCGTCGGTAACGCGAACGGGAAAACGCACCACCTCGGTGAAACCATCCGAGCCGGGAGCAGGCTGATGCGTAGGGCAGTACCCCTTGACTCGAAGCTGTCCTCCCACGATCACGTCGACTCCCAGCATGCCGCCGTGGCCCGCCATCTCCAATTCCAGGTCGTAATCGCCGTTGGGCACGGCCAGCCGGTAGGTCGCCCTCCCGTGGCTGAAGACCTGCCGGTCGCCTTGGCCCAACTCCAGCTCCAGGTCAGTCCAGCCGCCGCCGCCACCGGCTTTCCAGAGATTCTTCGCGGCGCCTTGCTCGCCTGCGCCGAATCGCACGGTCCTGAGCGGCGGCGGAGAGTGTTCCCCTGCAACTTCCGCGGTCACTGCCAGCAGGACGAAACCGAAGTGGTTGCCGCCGTCTTCGACCACGATCTCCCGGATCGGCCTGTCTTCTGCCTCCAGCGTGAAGGTGTGCAAGAGAAACGGCTCGCCGTCCCATCCGCCGTGGAGCTTCCAGTTCCGCGCGAAGCGGGCTTGCTTCGAGAATCCCCAGTAGAGCACGTGCTCGAAGTGCACCATGTTCACCAGGTCCACCGCCTGCTCGGTGCCGTCGGCATAACGGATCCGGTATCGAGCGCCGATCTCTTGAACCGTGCTCAGCCTGCGGCCAACGTGACCCAGAAAGTGCAGCCGCCGCACGGTCTTGGCCGCCGGTATCACGGCCCGTTGGTTGTCCTGGAGCACGAGGATTGTCTTTCCGTCGGCCGATCTCCGCGGGTCGGGCAGGTCGAAGGGGATGCCGTTGCACTGGAACATGGTCCCGAAGGGAAGGCCGCAGAGGTTTCGATCGTCGTGCTCGCTGGGCATCGGAAAGTGAACGCGGCGAGGATACAGCGTCCCCCACCGTACCGGCAAGAATCCCCGCAGCGGCGGCCCCGATTCCTCGAACTGAAAACCCAGATCCCCGGGCCTCAACGCCGGGCAAGGCTGCCGGTCTTTCTCCTCGAAAGGATCGGCCAGCGGATTCCGATTGGCCACGGCGTCCATGGCGATCGGCTCAAAATGGCAGCCGGGCAGGGGCGCGACCTTCGGGCCGCGCATTCCCCATTCCCACCCCCATCCCTTTCTCCGGTAGACCGAATCGGCCAGGTAGCGATCGGCCTCCGTCAGGCCGCCGTCGCCCAGGGCCCGCATGGCATAGGGATATTGCGTGAGCACGTTGGACACCAACCCGAAGGGGTTCTGAACTCCGAACCCGGGGTACCGGACGAGCTGCTGGAGGACCTCGAAATCGACCTCGGCGGCCCGGCCCGGCATCAGCTTCTTGTAGTCAAACGCATCGACCACCGGGGTGCCGTAAGGATCGTGCGAGGCCAAGAACCGTCTCAGCCACTGGCGGAGGTCTGCATCGTTGGTCTGGGCACAGGCGATCGCCAACAGGTTCAGCCCCGAGCCGTTGCCCATGTCCTCGTCGATCATGCGGCGGGCAGCGCGGCGCAGCACGGTTTGCGCCCAGTCGTTGGGCACGACGGCGGCGTAATGCGCAAGGCCCAGGATCGTGGCGTGGCTGCGGAAGAACGGCCGGTGAAGGGACTTGACGTAGGTGTCCTGCTCCAGGGCTTCGGGAGCCAACGCCTTGAGGTACCGCGGATCGCCGGTGACCTCCCAGGCCCACACGAGGCAGCCGATGCGGTTCTCCCATTCGCACCAATCGCCGTCGAGGTACCAGTCGGCATACTTGACGGCCATTTCGCGGGCACTCTGCCGGCCGGTGAAGAAGTAGAGCTGCGAGGCCTCTTCGGCCGCGGTGCCGTAGCCGGTGACGTAATTACCCCAATGTTGCTCGTCGTGGCGGTGTCCTCCGCCGATCACCCGGCGGTTGGAAGCGCAATGGACGGTATCGACGTCCATCACGTGCTGCGTCATCCGCTCGAAGCGCCGCCAGACGCGGAGGTCACCGGTGCGGAGGAAGTAGAGGAGCACAGCCCCGGCGAAGGAGCATTCGTTGTTCATCCAGCCGTCGTATCCGCGGAGCACCCAGCTTCCTTTCGGGACATCCTTGACCTGATCGTGGCCGGCCACCTCGTAGCCGTTGAACAAGGTGTCTCCCCAATCGATCATCCCGTCCCAGTGGAACACCGATGGAAGACGCAGCAACCACTCCATGCCGGCATCCATCCGTGCCTCCCAGCGGGGAAACCGCTGGGGATCGCACGTCGCAAAAGGCCCCCACAGCCCGGTGTCGGCGTAGTGCTGGGGCGAGGCAAACGCCCGCAACGGCTCCTGCGCGGAAGCCCACGTCTGGAGCGGCGGCGCGCCGGAGAAGTCGAGCACGAGCTCGTGCGTCTTGCCCACTCCGCGACCTTCGTCCGGATACCAGCCCAGATCGTAGTGGCCCGCATCGTCATGGTCCTTGTAGCGGCGGCGCAGATCGAGCACCTTGTTGCCCCGTTCCGGCCAGAGATAGATGTCCAGGTCGCCGGTAGCGGGAGCGATTCGCAGCTCCTTCGGGTGGAGTTGCCAGAAATCGCGCATGGCCAGCGTCAGATGGATTCCCTCTCCCTCCAGGTGGACCCAGCCGCCGGCCTCGACCCCCTGGTGCAACACGGTGGAAGCCGCGTCGCCCGCGGGCGAGGCCGCTTTGGGGCCGGCCTTGCTGCCCTCGATGCGATAGGGCACCGCGCGGTCGGCCGTGTACGGAACGCAGGTATAGAAGCGGTCGGGCACGACTTCGAAGAGGGCCGCTTCCTGGAAACCCGCCGGGACCGCAAAACGGCCGTTTCCCCGGATTCCGAACGTCGTCGCAAGCGGCGACGACGTTTTCAGAGGCAGCCGCAACGCGAGCGCCCGCAGGAAGTCGGTCTGTGGGTCGCCGTCGAAGGCAAAGAAATGCTCCACGACAATCTTGGCCTCGCCGGCGCCGGCCGTGTAACGGACCCAGAACGGGGCGACCTTCCTCCCCGGACCATTGCGGTAATAGCCCCGAACGGCCACGACGGCTCGCGCCGGCCCGGCTTCCTCGACGGTCACGTGATAATCCCGAGCATCCGGCGCAGCGGAGAACCGCTCGCGCGGTCCACCGGCGGCATCCCAGAGCCAGTTTTCCTCCTGAGGCGCATGAGGGCTGGCGTGCTCCAAGTCCATCCAACTGCCCCCGGCCCCAGGACGCAGCAGTTCTTCGCCCGCATCGAACCGGCCGTCGTGGTTGGAGTCGATGGCGACTTGTTCCAGGAAGCGGAAGCCCTTCTTGCCGATACGGAACCGCATCGGCCCAGTGGTTACGACCACCCCGTCCGCCCCGTCCTCCACCCGGACACGATCGCCTGGCCTCGCAGGCGGCCCTCCGGCAGCAAGCGTCCAATGCGCCGTGGCACCTCCGGCGAGATCCACGGGACAGTGGATGAGCAGCCACTTCACCGAGCCGTCGGGCCATCGCGAACAGCAACTCGCATAGGCCGGCAGCACACGGCCTGATGCATCGAGCAGTCGGGCCTGCTCAGGCTCTGTCAAGGCGCCCTTCTTCAGTGGAACGCCGGCCGTCACGATTTCGTGGCGGCTTTGACCCAACCCCTCAACCACGGTCAACGGAACACGAAATGTGGCGGCGAACGTCACGGTC
>Ga0181539_1005114_pt1 | contig 10813 bp, 6 predicted proteins | sample PEATcosm2014_Bin_46_FD_119767 | JGI IMG/M metagenome (GOLD analysis project Ga0181539, IMG submission 119767) | Peatland microbial communities from MTU Mesocosm Facility, Houghton, MI, USA - PEATcosm2014_Bin23_60_metaG | ecosystem: Environmental > Terrestrial > Soil > Wetlands > Peat | place... | reverse complement strand
GTCTTTCACCCTCCAGAGTAGTCGGTAGTTGAGCATCTAACCCGGTGTGATTCTCCTTTCTGCGTTGAGAGTTAGAGGGCTGCGCTTGGCGCACTGACGGGTTTAGGGCTGCGAGAGAGGCTCGCGGCGCCCGTCGCGGAGACTCGCGATGTCACATTCAGCTGCTCGCGCTCGTTCCGGTCAAGACCGGACGAGTCTTTATCAAGAAATCACCGACAAAATCATCGCCGGGCTGGAAGCCGGCCGGGCGCCATGGGTCCAGCCCTGGGGAATGGCGGCGGCGAAGGCGCCGCTCGCCATGCCGCGGAACGCTTCGACCCTTCGCAGGTATTCAGGAATCAATGTGCTGATCCTCTGGGGCGCCGTCATCGAACGCGGCTTCTCCAGCCAGAGTTGGCTGACCTTCCGCCAGGCGCTCGGCCTCGGCGGCAATGTCAGGAAGGGTGAGCGCGGCACGACCGTCGTCTATGCCGACCGCTTCACGCCAGAGGATGAACGCCGCCGAGCGGAGCAGACCGGCGAAAAGCCTGGCGCGATCCCGTTCCTCAAACGCTTCACCGTCTTCAACTCCGACCAATGCGAGGGCTTATCCGAGGAGATCGCCAAGGTCGCGCCCCCACCTCCGCCAAGCCTGATCGAGCCGCAGGCCGAGGCGTTGATCGCCGCCACTGGCGCGGATTTTCGCATCGGCGGCGCGCGCGCCTTCTACAACCCGACGCACGACTTCGTACAGGTGCCGCCTCCGCAAGCCTATTTCGAGCCGATAAATTGGCACCGGACCGCGTACCATGAACTATCGCACTGGGTTGGACACAAGTCTCGCCTCGCCCGCGACCTGTCCGGTTCCTATGGCTCGAAAGCCTATGCGCGCGAGGAGTTGATCGCCGAGATGGCCGGGGCCTTCGTATGCGCGTCGCTCGGCATCGCGCCGACCGTGCGCCACGCCGACTATCTTGGATCCTGGTTGACCGTGCTGCGCGAGGACGATCGCGCCATCGTCCGCGCCGCCAGCGCGGCATCGAAGGCGGCCGACTATCTGCTGGCGTTCCAGCCCGATCATGTCGAACCCGACGACGCCAATGTGACGACCAGCGAGGTCGAGGCGGCGTGACGATTGCGCCCGTGTTTTCGGAAAGCTGCTTTCCCGTTCCGCGGTCCTCTGGGTTCACGATCTCGAAGAGAGAGAGAGGAAGGCTTCAGTTTTTGTGACGGGTTGGGCAGAGAGAGATGCTCTCGGCGCCCGTCACGGAGACTACCGAGATGGCTACAGCCGTTCAGAAGATCACGCTCAGCGCCTCGCGCGATATCCCGTTCAACAAGCTCGTTCTGTCGCAGTCGAACGTCCGGCGCGTAAAGGCCGGGGTCTCGATCGAGGAGCTGGCGGAGGACATCGCCCGCCGCACGCTCCTGCAAAGCCTCAACGTCCGGGCGGTCCTCGACGCCGAAGGCAAGGAAACCGGCATGTTCGAGATCCCGGCGGGCGGGCGCCGCTACCGGGCGCTCCAGTTGCTGGTCAAGCAGAAGCGCCTCGCCAAAACCGCACCCGTTCCTTGCGTAGTGCGCGAAGGCGGCATCGCGGAGGAGGATTCGCTGGCGGAGAACGTCCAGCGCGTGGCGCTGCATCCGCTGGACCAGTTTCGCGCCTTCCAGGCGGTGCGCGATAAAGGTCTCGGCGAGGAGGAAATCGCCGCGCGGTTCTTCGTCAGCCCGACCGTGGTGAAGCAGCGGTTGCGCCTCGCCGCCGTTTCCGAAAAACTGCTCGACGTTTACGCCGAAGACGGCATGACGCTGGAGCAGCTCATGGCGTTCACGGTCAACGGCGACCACGCGCGCCAGGAACAGGTCTGGGAGGGATTGTCCCGTTCGCACAACCGGGAGCCTTACAACATCCGCCGCCAGCTCACCGACGGCGCCGTCCGCGCCTCGGATCGGCGCGCGCGCTTCGTTGGAGTCGAAGCCTATGAGGCCGCCGGAGGCATTGTCATGCGCGATCTCTTTCAACATGACGAGGGCGGCTGGTTGCAGGATCCGGCGTTGCTCGATCGCCTGGCGATCGAAAAACTTCAGACCGAGGCCGAAGCCTTGCAGATCGAAGGTTGGAAATGGATCTCTGTCGCACCCGACTTCCCCTATGGCCACACCGCCGGTCTGCGCCGCCTTGTCGGCGCGACCGTGGAGCTCACCGAGGACGAGCGGGCGAGCGTCGTCGCCCTGCAGGCCGAAAACGAGGCGCTCGAAGCGCAATATGCCGAAGCCGACGAATTGCCCGACGAAATCGACCAGCGGCTCGGCGAAATCGAGACCGCGCTCGCGGCTTTCGATAACCGGCCCGTCACCTATGAGCAGGCCGAGATCGCGCGTGCCGGCGCCTTCGTCAGCATCGATAGCGAAGGCGCGCTGCGGATCGAACGCGGCTTCGTCCGCCCGGAGGACGAAGCGCCGGTCGAGGCCATTACAGGCGGTGAAAGCGACGCGCCGCGGATCGTTCGCTCCGACACCGTAGTTCAGGGGACGGTCATCACTATCGGCGGCGCCCAAAATTCCGATGCCGACACGTCGGAGGAGGACGACGCCATCCGTCCACTTTCGGATCGGCTCGTGACCGAACTGACCGCCGATCGCACCCTGGCGCTGCGAGATGCATTGGCCAATGAGCCGAACGTCGCCTTCCAGGCGGTGCTGCACGCGCTGTGCCTCTCGGCGTTCTATCGCCATTCCTCCAACAGCTGCCTGGAGATCACGGCGAAGAACTCCGGCTTTAGCGCGCAGGCGCCGGGGCTGGCGGAGACCACCTCGGCCAGGGCCATCGACGCCCGGCACGAGCTATGGGCAAAGCGATTGCCGGAGAATTCGGCCGATCTTTGGGACGCGCTGACGGCGTTCGACCGCGAAAATAAAACGGCGCTGTTCGCTCATTGCGCCGCGCTCACCGTCAATGTCGTGAGGGAGCCGTGGAACCGGCGTCCGGACGCCTTCGCACATGGCGACCAGCTCGCCCGCGCCGTCGACCTCGACATGGCCTCCGCCGGCTGGCGGCCTACCGTCGAGAACTATCTCGGCCGGGTTCCGAAGGTTCGCATTATCGAGGCCGTGCGCGAGGCGAAAGGCGAGCATTCGGCGCGGCTCATCGAGCATCTGAAGAAGGCCGACATGGCGAGGGAGGCCGAGCGGCTGCTCGACGGCGCGGGCTGGCTGCCCGACCCCCTGCGTGTCGCGCAGACCGGGATGGAGGTCGATGCGCCGATCGGCGAGGCTGGCGAGGCCGAGGCTCTGCCGGATTTCCTCGGCGAAGACGAAGACGACGCGCAACTCGAGGCCGAGGAAGAACAGCCGCACGCGGCCGCCGCAGCCGAATAACCCTCCGACCGCCGGGCGGCCAAAACCGTCCGGCGCACATTTCCCCATCCAATTCTATCCGAAAGCCCGGCCATCACGCCGGGTTTTTCGCATTTCTGGAGGACAGAACATGGCCGACTATCACTCGCCGACGGTTGTTCAACCGGCGATATTGAACACCGACATGACAGCGCTCGAGCGACTGCTGTTGGCGAACATTTTCGAGAGCGCGCCGGACGGCGACGGGCTGTATTTCTTCGCGGAGACGTCACCGCGGAATCAATTCGAGCTGCCGATCGAAACGATCCGCGCCGCGCTTGCGGCCTCGGACGGCGTTCCCAGCGAGGCCGTCGCATTCGTGCGCGAACAATTGCAAGATGCAGGCGACGACGATGAGTACGTCGATCTCGATCTCAGCCAGACATCGTTCGAGTTCTTGTTTCAAGGCATCCTCAAGCGCTCGGCGACGCTCGATCACGTTACCATCGTCACGTCATTCACCTGCACAAAGATGCGCCCGGATGGATTTGGCGGCATGGCCGTGCTCGTCACCGCCGATGCGATCAAGGGCAAGAGCACCGAGGACATTCTCGGCGATTTTTTGGACGAGACCGAGCATGGTCCGCTCGCGACCGCGCCGGGCTTTGGCGTCCATGTCCTGCTGCGCCTTGTTGAGGCGAAGGTTCGCGCGCAGATCGCCCAAATCATCGAGACCGACCAGACGCTGACGCCGATCGCCGCCGGCGCCGTCACGAACGCCGACATTCGCGCCGGCTGCATCATCGTGGCCGAGCGGACGAACCTTGCAGAGGAACAGGATGCGGCGGTCTTCAAGGCGGCCTTGGCCGCCATCCACGAAGCCGAGCAACGGCTCGCTCCGGCCAGCTGATCGCCGGAATTTTTACCCATCACGACGGCGCCGCGTCGCCAACACGCGCCGTCTTCATCCTCCTCCAATTCTTCATCGACCCAATGCAAGGACACGCCGATGGGCTGGCTCTACATGCAATCCCTCAAGGGCCATTCAGGCCCGCGCCAATATCTCGACGCTCAGTTCACCTTCGAGCGTCCCGAGGCAACATCGAAAGTGCTACGGTCGGCGCTCGTCGGCATGCGCGTCTATTACGCCGCCGTGGAACAGATCCGCACCGCGTCCGGCGAGCGCGAGGTCTGGGCGTTGATCTGTCTCGTCCGCTACAATCCGCGCGACCCGGAAGGTTACATCTTCGGCTACAAGGATATCGAAGAATCGATGGGGCCGCATGAATGCGATTGCCCCACGTCGATCCTCGATCTGCTGACGCCGACGGATCGTCCTTACGCACGGCAATGGCGGGCTCGCTGCCTCGAATCCGCCGCCGCCCGTCGCGCCAGGGCCGCCAAACCGAAGCCGCGCGCGGGGCAGGTGATCGTCTTCGACGAACCGCTCGCCTTTTCCGATGGCCGAAGTTTTGAACGGCTCGAGGTCGTCGCCAACCCGCGCAGTCATCGCACGGTGCTGTTTCGCGCCCCCGGCTCCAGCGGGCTCTATCGCATTCCCAACATCAAGAGCCGGAGCTATCGGCTCGTCGAGCCACCGCCGACATGAGCGCGTGTTTTCTCGGCCGGTGACATTGAAGGGTTCGGCGCGCGGCGCCGGACCCTTTTCTTCTTGGACGTCAGGAGAGGGAGAGGACAGCCGGGAAGGGTTTGAGCCGACGGGTCGAGAGAGAGCGCCCTGGCGGCTCGGCCCGTTCCCGCTCTCCCGAGGTTCCCCCATGACGAATGTATTCGCTCCCGCGTCCGGTCTCGCGGCGGCGCCGCTGTCCGACGCGCCTAACGGCGCCCACGCGGCCATTCGCGCTGCCGAGGCCGCGCAACGCCTCCTTCCACATCTCCAGCGCGGCGAACGCATCGACGCCGCCGCGTTGCGCGCCGCGATGGACTCCGCCTTTGGCGGCTCCGACAGTGAGGGCGCATGGGACTGGAAAACAGCCTATGACGCCTGCGAGGCGGCGACCGTGCTGTTCCTGCGCAAATTCGGCCCGGCCATGCGTGCGCGAGCCGCGTCACCCGCCGCCATGCTGCCGATGCTGGAAAAGATCGCGGGCCTCCTCCCCACGCATACGCGCCGCTCGCAGGAGAGCCAGGCTCTTCAGCAATTCTCGACACCGATCCCGCTCGGACTCGCTGTGACCGTCGCCGCGGCGATCACGCCGGCGGATGTGGTGCTGGAGCCTTCGGCGGGAACTGGATTGCTTGCCATCTTCGCCGAATTTTTTGGCGCATCGCTCGTTCTCAACGAACTTGCCGAGACCCGAGCGGCACTGCTTGACAATCTCTTCCTCCGCGTCGGCATCACCCGTTTCGACGCGGCGCAGATCGACGATCATCTCGATGCCGGCGTCACGCCGAGCGTCGTGTTGATGAATCCGCCGTTCTCTGCGCTCGCCAACGTCGATCGCCGCATGGCCGACGCGGCGTTGCGTCATATCTCCTCGGCCCTGTCGCGTCTCACTGACGGCGGGCGTCTCGTCGTGATCACCGGCGCGAACTGCACGTTCGACAATCCGGCATGGACGGACGCCTTTGTGCGATTGCAGGAGCGTGGGCGCGTCGTTTTCTCGGCGGCGATCGACGGCGCCGTCTACGCCAAACACGGCACGACGATCGACACGCGTCTGACGGTGATCGACAAACTCCCCGCCGACGATCCGACGGCGTTCCCGGCGTCACCTAGCGTTGCGCCCGATGTGGCGACACTGCTCGGCTGGATCGCGCAATCCCTGCCGCCAAGGCTGCCGAGGTCTACCAGTGTCGCCGCGCCAATTGTTGCCCAATCGATTGTCGCGCGTGTTTCGCGCCCGGTCGTGGCGCGTCGATCTCCGGCTCCCGCTTCGGCCGTCGAACCCGAAGCCGTCGAACTCGCCTATGAGACGATCGACTGGAAGCCGGTCAATGGCCGCCGCATCACCGATGTGCTCTATGAGGAATACGCACTTCAGTCGATACGCATTCCCGGCGCAAAGGCTCACCCCACCAAGCTGGTGCAATCGGCGGCGATGGCCTCGGTCGCACCGCCCAAGCCGAGCTATCGACCGCATTTGCCCGCCAGGGTCATCTCGGATGGCCTGCTGTCGGACGCGCAGCTCGAAAGCGTCATTCATGCCGGCGAGGCCCATGTCGGCCAGCTCGCCGGATCATGGAACGTCGACGAGACCTTCGACATCGTCACCGCCGCGCCCGACGACGCCGAGAACGCCGTTCGCTTTCGCAGAGGATGGTTCCTCGGCGACGGCACCGGCGCCGGCAAGGGCCGCCAAGTCGCTGGCGTCCTGCTCGACAATTGGCTCAAGGGCCGCCGCCGCGCGGTCTGGGTTTCAAAATCCGACAAGCTGATCGAAGACGCCCAGCGCGACTGGTCGGCGCTCGGACAGGAACGGCTGCTGGTGACGCCGCTCTCGCGCTTTCGTCAGGGAACGCCGATCCGACTGCCTGAAGGCGTCCTGTTCACCACCTACGCCACGCTGCGCTCCGACGCCCGCGACGAAAAGGCTTCGCGCGTAAAACAAATCGTCGATTGGCTCGGCCGCGATTTCGACGGCGTGATCGTGTTCGACGAGAGCCACGCGATGCAGAACGCCGCCGGGGGCAGGGGGGAACGCGGCGATCAAGCGGCCTCGCAGCAGGGCCGCGCCGGCCTGCGCCTTCAGCACGCGCTTCCCAGCGCCCGCGTCGTCTATGTTTCGGCGACGGGCGCCACCACGGTTCACAATCTCGCCTACGCCCAGCGGCTCGGCTTGTGGGGAGGAGAAGACTTTCCCTTCGCCAGCCGCGCCGAGTTCGTGGAGGCGATCGAGGCGGGCGGCGTCGCGGCGATGGAAGTGCTGGCGCGCGATTTGAAAGCGCTCGGCCTCTATTCAGCGCGCTCGCTTTCATACGAGGGCGTCGAATACGATCTGCTCGAACATCGCTTGACCGACGAACAGATCGCAATCTACGATTCCTATGCCGGAGCTTTCGGCGTCATCCACAACAATCTCGGCGCCGCGCTCGAGGCCGCCAACATCACCGGCGAATCGGGCACGCTCAACGCGCAGGCCAAATCCGCCGCCCGCTCGGCCTTCGAGAGCGCCAAGCAGCGCTTCTTCAATCACCTCATCACCGCGATGAAGACGCCCTCGTTGATCGCGGCGATCGACCGCGATCTTGCCATGGGTCATGCCGCCGTGATCCAGATCGTTTCGACCGGCGAGGCGCTGATGGAGCGTCGCCTTGCGGAGATTCCAACCGACGAATGGGGCGACGTGCAGGTCGACATTACCCCGCGCGAATACGTTTTGGACTACCTCGCCCACAGCTTCCCGAGCCAGCTCTATGAGCCCTTCACCGACAGCGAGGGCAATCTGTCGTCGCGTCCCGTCTATCGCGACGGCCAGCCCGTGCTGTGCCGGGAGGCGGTCGCCCGCCGCGATCGGCTGATCGAGAGACTGGCGTCCCTGCCGCCCGTGCATGGCGCCCTCGACCAGATCGTCCAGCGCTTTGGTGCGGACATGGTGGCCGAGGTGACGGGCCGCTCGCGACGTATCGTCCGCAAGACCGGATCGGATGGCGTCGATCGCCTCGTCGTCGAGAATCGCGCGCCTTCGGCCAATCTCGCCGAGGCGCAGGCGTTCATGGATGACGCCAAGCGCATCCTGGTGTTCTCGGACGCCGGCGGCACCGGCCGCTCTTATCATGCCGAGCTGTCGGCGAAGAACCGCCGCCTGCGCGTCCACTATCTGCTCGAGGCCGGTTGGAAGGCCGACGCCGCCATCCAGGGACTCGGGCGCACGAACCGGACCAATCAGGCGCAGCCGCCTCTGTTCCGCCCGATCGCAACCAATGTGAAGGCCGAGAAGCGCTTTCTCTCAACTATAGCCCGCCGTCTCGACACGCTCGGCGCCATCACCAAGGGTCAGCGTCAGACCGGCGGACAGGGATTGTTCCGGCCACAGGACAATCTGGAAAGCCAGTACGCCCGCGACGCCTTGCGTCAGCTCTATGTCCTGCTGGTCGCGGGCAAGGTCGAGGACTGCTCGCTTGGGGTTTTTGAGGACGCGACCGGGCTGAAACTCACCGACAGCAACGGGATCAAGGACGAGCTGCCGCCCATCACCACCTTTCTGAATCGGCTGCTGGCGCTCACCATCAATCTCCAGAACATTCTGTTCACGGCGTTCGAGCAGCTCATGAACGCCCGCATCGAGGGCGCGATCGCATCGGGAAGTTATGACGCAGGGCTGGAGACGCTGACGGCGGAGAGTTTTATCGTCACCGAGCGCCGGACGATCTACACCCATCCCGGCACGACGGCGGAAACGCGCCTGCTCACGATCACGCAGCGCGAGAGGAACCAGCCCGTCACGCTGATCGAGGCGCTGGAACGTCTTTCCGATCCTCGCGCGCGCCTTCTGGTCAACAGCCAGTCGAGCCGCGCCGCCGTGCAAATCCCGGCGCCGAGCGTGATGCTCGACGACGGCGAGGTGGAACGCCGCGTCCGGCTGATCCGGCCGATGGAGCGTCCCGCCATTCCATTGGCGATGATGCCGCAGACCCATTGGCGGGAAGCCGACCGCGAAACCTTCGCCAGCGCTTGGGCGGCGGAGGTCGCCGCCGTGCCGGAATTTGTCGATGGGACGATCCACATCGTCGCCGGCCTGTTGCTGCCGATCTGGAAGCGTCTGCCGAACGAGTCGACACGGGTCTATCGGCTTCAGACCGATGCGGGCGAGCGCATCGTCGGCCGCAAGGTCTCGGCGACGTGGGCGGCGGTGGCGCTGGAAGGGGGCGCGGCCAGCCTCTCGCCCGATGACGCCTTCGCCGCGCTGATGGCCGGTAAGACCGTCATTGATCTTGCCGAGGCACTCCAGCTGCGCCGCGTTCGCGTCATGGGCGCCAACCGGATCGAATTGACTGGATTCACCGACGCGATGCGGGAGCGACTGCGCGCTTATGGTCTCTTCCACGAGATCATCTCATGGAAGCTGCGGATGTTTGTCCCGACCGACGCAACGGGTGTGGCGATTCTCGCCAAGGTGATGGAGCGCTATCCGCTGTCGCGCGTCTGCGAGCGGGAAGCGGCGTGAGATGGCGCGGGAGCCTTGCGAATTGGCATGCCGTCTCGCGCGCGAGGCCGAGGCGGTGTGCCGTCACTATCTCTCCAACGGTCGCCGTCACGGCAATTATTGGCTAGTGGGCGATGTGCGGAACACGCCGGGCCGCTCCCTGTTCGTGCGGCTGAAAGGCGGCGAATCCGGCAAGGGCGCGCGCGGAAAATGGACCGACGCAGCGACGACAGAACACGGCGATCTTCTCGACGTCATTCGCGGGAGCTGCGGACTTGTCGATTTCCGCGATGTCGCCGATGAAGCAAGGCGCTTCTTGAGCTTGCCACGACCGGAACCAGAACCGGAGTGGAATCGTCAACATTCATCGGCGTCGACTGGATCGCCGGAATCGGCGCGGCGACTATTCGCAATGTCGCGGTCGATTGCGGGCACTGTCGTCGAAACCTATCTGCGCAATCGCGGTGTTACGGCTTTGCACGGAACCGCGAACCTGCGCTTCCACCCGCGTTGCTATTACCGGCCCTACGATGACGCGCCGACCCAGACTTGGCCGGCGATGATCGCCGCCGTCACCGATCTTGGCGGCAAGATCACCGGAGCGCATCGCACTTGGCTCGATCCTTCCGGGCAGGACAAGGCGCCGATCGACACGCCGAGGCGGGCGATGGGCCATCTCCTGGGCAACGCCGTCCGCTTCGATATGGCGCAAGATGTCATGGCGGCGGGCGAAGGAATCGAAACCGTGTTGTCGCTGCGATGTGTCATGCCCAGCATGCCGATGGTGGCGGCGCTCTCGGCCGCGCATCTCGCCGCGATCCTGTTTCCGGTGACGCTGCGGCGTCTCTATATCGTCCGCGACAACGATGCTGCGGGCGACGGCGCGGCGGCGAGTCTGATCGACCGTGCGAAGGCTCTCGGAATCGAGGCGATCATTTTGTCGCCAACGCTGGAGGACTTCAACGAGGATCTCCGCGGACTCGGCGTCGATGCGCTACGGACGGCGATAAGGGCGCAAATCGCACCTCGGGACGTTGCTCGCTTCATGGAATTGCCTGCGTGAGCCGGAACGAGGAATAGAGGTTTGCGGCGGCAGCGCGCGCACATGTCGTATCGGATCGTGGCGCTCCCCTGTGTTGTCGGATAGGACCACGTCCACGGCCTTCTGAGAGGGCGATCGGGGCGGCAAACGGCCCGGCCCGGCAATGGCTTCAGGCCGGCTATTTTCCGTCGGCGGCAAGCCGCCTTTACATCGCGAGACAAAATAGCCGGCCTTCCGCCATCCTCCACTTCGTTCCGGCCCTTCGCTGCGCTTCGGGTGCAAGCCCGGCCCGCCCGCCGCCTTTCGTCGCCATGAAGGCCGCGATGGGCGCGGTCGATCCGACGAAGGG
>Ga0181539_1005107_pt1 | contig 10827 bp, 10 predicted proteins | sample PEATcosm2014_Bin_46_FD_119767 | JGI IMG/M metagenome (GOLD analysis project Ga0181539, IMG submission 119767) | Peatland microbial communities from MTU Mesocosm Facility, Houghton, MI, USA - PEATcosm2014_Bin23_60_metaG | ecosystem: Environmental > Terrestrial > Soil > Wetlands > Peat | place... | reverse complement strand
CTCATTGAAGAGTGCGGATGGAAGGGTGGCGACAGTAGTAACTCGGCGGGGAGAAAAAACATTGTCCAACGAAAAAACAAAAGAACCCACTTGACTCCGACCGGCCTTCTCATGGAAGGCGATAACGCTCAAAACCCCTCCGGCGGGGTCAATGAGCGCAATCGAGATTTTGCAACAACAACCGAAAGCCCCCAAATGTCATAGCAGCCACTCTGCGCTCAGGGAACGAACTTGTAACCCGAGCAGTGCACGGTTCGCAGATGGATTGGGTTTGCCGGGTCTCTTTCCACTTTTTGACGCAACTTCGAGATATGAATGTCCACGGTGCGCGTTGCCGGATCGGTTGGATAGCCCCAGATCGTATCGAGGAGCTCTTTTCGAGAGATGACGCGCTCCGGGTTCTGCAGCAGGAACGCCAGAAGCTTGAACTCCGTAGCCGTGAGTTGAACCCCACCGCCGGTCCGGACTAGTTCCATCCTGGCGAAATCGACACGAACGTCACCGAAGGATGCTACTTCACCCGGAAAATTATACGCATAAACCAAGCGACCCCTGTGAGCGAATGACGGCATATCCGTTCTCCAACAAGAAAAATGCAGCACCTTATTTCGTGAGCTTCGCCGTAGAGAATTTCAGTTCATCGCGGTTGCTGGCTGCAATTGGCAAACACAACCTCGGCTCCCTGCAAGCCAGCAAACTCCTTCTGCCGCCGGGAAGGGAGAAAGACAGCCGTTCCAACCCGACTGAGATGTCTCTGAAACGAAGCACTAATCTCCCGCGACCAAACACACGTCGCCGCCGGTGCTCTTCAGCGCCAGTCGACGGATGCGATCAGGGACACTTTGTCGTTTTCGCTCTCCACTGTTTGCGTATGGTCATGGCGGCACTGAAGCCCCCAGCCAGCCTGTTTCCCCGGCGCCCAAACCTCAGACAAGAAAGCGCGGTCACCACGGCGGGTGAACAGCAGCCTCGGATTGCTGGGCTCCTCGCTGCCAACCACATCAGCTACGATGGCCTGGTACAGGTGGCGTCCATCCATGCTCCGTACCATGAGGTAGTCGATGGTGGCGTTGCTCGGGGCGGAGTTGAGGGATTCGAACTTGTAGGTTCCGGCTGGGAACGTTCGGTTTCCAACTACAAACTCGAACGGAACTTTGACGGTAAGCGCGGAGTGGTGTGAAGTTTGCGCATTGCCGACGCTCGGGCACAGCGACAGTACCCACAGAACAACCAGAGAAACGACCTTACTTTTCATCGAAACTCTCCTCCAATTCGGTGATCGTGATGGGATCACAGACCAAAGTGATGCAAATCACAAGCGCGACTGTCTCGCATGACCGTGAGGAGCGCAATGCACAGAGGGTGAAATGTTGGTGAGTCGTAGGTGAGTTGTTAACCCTATGAAATATCTAGGGTTATTTGGTGAACCATCTAGGGTTTAGATCAGTGCCAGTTATTTTTATTGTGGCTCCGGGGTCAGAAGGCAATGTAGAATCCTGAGAAATCATGGGGCCCTGAGTGGGGGGGATTTATGGGACTCGGGGGGAAGTACCGCTTCGGCCCGTTCGAAGTGCACACGGGCACGCGTGAGCTTTCCAAAAGCGGGACGAAAATAAAACTTCGTGGTCAGCCTTACCTGATCCTTGAAGTGTTGCTGGGTCGCGCCGGGGAGGTTGTGACTCGGGAGGAAATCCGAGAGAAGCTCTGGCCGGCTGATACCTTCGTCGATTTCGAACATGGGCTCAACACCTCGGTTAAGAAGCTTCGGCAAGTGCTTTGCGATTCCGCCGAGCAACCACGCTACATCGAGACCGTGCCGCGTTTGGGCTACCGCTTTATCGCCCCGGTCGAAGTTGTCGCGGAAAGGCCTGAGCCGTCAGCCGACGCACCGATTTTTTCTGGCGAGGAATTAGGGCAGGCCGTCCTAAGTGCCGCTGGGTTAGATCCGCAAGACCCGCGCCCCCGCCAAGATCCTGGCATTGCATCAGAGACGGTCCAACAGGAGCAAGTAAGCCGATCGGGGCCGTGGCAATCTCTGTCGCCACGCTGGCTGCTGGCTGCTGGCCTAGTGGCTCTCCTGCTCGGCGCCGCTTACGTTTGGCTCGATCATGGGAGTCGAACCAAGCGCCTAACCGAGAAGGATACGATCGTTCTCGCCGATTTTGCCAACAGCACGGGCGATGCAGTGTTCGACGATGCACTGAAGCAGGCGCTGGCCGTAGAGCTGGGGCAGTCGCCGTTCCTGAACGTGCTCTCGGACCGAAAAATCAGTGAGACTTTGCAAATGATGGGACGTCCAGCAAACGAACATGTCACGGCGGATGTCGGACAAGAGCTTTGTCTCCGTACGGGCAGCAAGGTGGTAGTGGGTGGGACTATCTCCAGCTTGGGCAGCCATTACTTGATTGACCTGAATGCCGTTGCGTGCGGCACGGATGACACCTTGGCTAAAGAGCAGGTCGAGGCCACCAGCAAGGAAGATGTTCTCAAGGTTCTGAGTCGAGCCTCTTCCGGCTTGCGCACCAAGCTGGGGGAATCGCTGCCCTCGGTGCAGAATTTTGATGTTCCTATTGAAGCTACGACATCCTCCCTTGAAGCCCTAAGAACCTACAGCGTGGCTATGACTGTAAAGCACAGAAAAGGAGACGCACCCAGCATTCCGTTCTTCAAGCAGGCCATCGAACTCGACCCCAACTTTCCCATGGCGTATGCTGGGTTGGCGGTAGTCTACGGCAATCTCAGTCAACCGTCGCTCGCACTGGAATATGCCACCCAAGCATACCAATTGCGCGACCGGGTCACTGAACGGGAGAAACTGCGTATCTCTGCCGCCTATTTTCGTGCGGCGGGAGAGGTGGACAAAGAGGCCCAGACCTATGAACTGTGGATAGCAAACTACCCTCGTGATCCCGTTCCTCACCACAACTTGGGCGCGAACTATTTCAGCGTGGGGCAATATGACAGAGCTCTCGCAGAATTTCAGGAAGGCACGCGGCTTGCGCCTGACCATGTCATCAGCTATGCGAATCTAGGGGCAGCATATCTTTGCCTGAACCGGCTGGACGACGCCAGAGTTACCTTTGATCAGGCCCTCGCACGCAGGCTAGATAGCGAATGGTTACGCGAGAACATCTACAATCTTGCCTTTCTGCGGGCAGATGCCGCCCAGATGCAGCAGCAGGTAGCTTGGAGTGCGGGCAAACCGGGAGACGAAGACGCGCTGCTCTCGAAGCAATCTGATACCGAGGCTTACTACGGGCGGTTGAAAAAGGCGCGGGACTTCTCACGCCGAGCTGTGGATTCCGCCGTCCGCGCTGACTCCAAAGAAGTAGCGGCTTTCTGGCAGTTAAATGCTGCGCTGCGCGAAGCAGAGTTGGGCAACACTGCATCCGCAAGGCGAGAAGTCACGGCGGCCTTGGCGCTATCTCCGGGGCGGGATGCCAAGGTGGTAGCGGCGCTGACGATGGCTCGCATCGGCGATGTTGCCCGAGCCAAGGCTCTCGCCGAGGAACTGGAGAAGAGCTACCCGACCAACACATTCCTGAAGTTCTACTGGCTGCCGACCATCAACGCTTCCATCGAAATCAGCAAGGGCAACTCATCCCAAGCACTTGTGGATCTGGAGGCCGCCGCTCCTTACGAACTGGGTGGGGCCGCAACGTTCATCAGTTATCTCTACCCAGCGTACGTGCGCGGACAAGCCTACCTGCTGGCGCACAATGGCAATGACGCAACGACTGAGTTCCAGAAAGTGCTGGATCATAGAGGTATCGTGGTGAACTTTGTGACGGGATCACTGGCTCACCTGCAAATCGGTCGTGCCTACGCCATGGCAGGTGACACTGCTAAAGCCAAGGCGGCATACCAAGACTTCCTCGCTCTCTGGAAAGACGCCGACCCCGACATCCCCATCTTGAAGGAAGCTAAAGCGGAGTACGCGAAGCTGCAGTAGCTGAATAAATTCCTTCCTCGTCGCTTACTCTCTGCCGATAGTTGCTGTTAACAGGCGATTACACTCACAACCCTGATTGTGAGGGAAGGCGTGGAACTGACACCTGAGACCTGAGACCTGCTTTCCTAATTCTCACTCTCCACCGGCTTGGCTTTCGGTGCCGGCAGCGCCTTCGCTGGCTTGCCCGGTTTCGCCGGCGTGGCCGGCGGAATCGGCGGCGCGACTGGAGCAGCGACTGTGACCGTGCCTTTGCGAATCTCAATCGCTCCCTTATCGCAGTTCATCACCAGCCGCGGGCCGTTGGTTCCGATTGCACCGCTGGCGCTCGACTGGTGGTCGCGTTTGTCGACTTTGATCTCATCGAAGTCGCTCTCGATTTCTCCTTCGCGGGTGCGCGCCTCCACCTTGATCGGCGTATTCGGCGGGATCGAAACCTGCACGTCGCCCTTGCGGTTATCAATCTGGATGTTCCCCGGCTTGCGCAGCCCCACCGTGACCATTCCGTTTACGTCTTCCAATCGCAGATCCCCCGAGAAACCTTCGAGCGAGATGTCCTTCGACCGTGTCGTCAGGTGCATCGGTCCAGTCAGCGAATCGGCGCGCAGGTCGTCGGAATCCAGATCCAGCCGGCCATCCAGGCGCGAGAATTCCATGTCGGTGCGCGAAGAATGGAAGCTGACCGTCTGGCTGACGCGCATCAGGCGGGTACTCTCCCAGAATTCTCCATTCATATGGACGGCGCCATCCACGTCTTCCACCACTACTTCGTTCACCTTGCCCTGGATGGTCACATCGCCCTTCACCTGTCCCAGCCGGACGGAACTGCCGTCCAGATCCAGCAACACGTTTCCGGTCTGGTCGCTGATATTGACCGTCTGCTTGCCGAACGGTCCGCCTCCCCGGTGGTTGACCTCGACATTGCCGGTCATACCCGCGATGGTCACGTCGCCTCGGCGCAAGGTGATCACCAGCGCCGTATTCTGCGGCACATAAATATCCAGGTCCGTGGCCACGCTTTTATCGCCTGCGCCCTGGGTGTTGGCGTTCAGCGTGACCAGCTTGCCTTCCACCGTGATCGTCGGTTTGGTCTTGCCGTTGTAGCTCTCGGCGTCCCTTTGCTTTTCCGCGTGGACTTTCTTGCGCACCGAGACTTTCATCGTCTTGTCGTTCGCTTTAAAGTCGGCCACATTGACCGTAATCGTGCCCCGGTCGTCATTCACGTGCAGCGTGCTGCCCGCTGGAATTTCCTGGCTCAGCTCGTCGCTGAAGTCGAAGGCCGACCCGCCAAAGATCTCGTCCAGCTCTCCAACATCGCCAATCTTGGTGTGTTCCCCGACGCTCTTCCAGTCCACGCGTGCCAACTGGGTTGCAGTCAGTCCGGCCGCGATCAGGAACAGCATCAGGAAAACGCCGCCCACGCCAATGCCGCGCGCTGGCAGGCCCAAGCGCTTGGCCTGTTCGTATTCAATCAGCTTGATCACGCCCCACAGGATCAGCAGGGCTGGCCAGAAGCGGGCGAACACCGTCCACAGGCTGTGCCAGTTCAGTACGCCCATCGTCCCGAGCAGGAACAGCACTCCCAGCAGGATTAGCACGACCGGCCCGGCGATCGAACGCTGCGGGGGAGTCGGGGTCGGAGTCGGAGTTATCGTTGGGCTAGCCACGGTTCACCTCGCTCGTTGGCGGAACTGGCGGAGCGGGTGCAACAGGTGGCGGGGGAGGAATCGGGCCGCCTCCCGGGCTCGTGCCCGTCCCCAGCGACGGGATGTGTCCCTCCACCGACGCGCTTCCCTGCAGCAACTTCACGACGCCAACCACCAGCAAAATCATCGGCCAGGTGCGGCCAAAGTTCGCCACATGCAGGCTCTGCAGCAGCAGGAGGACGCCCACGGTCAAAAGCATCGCGGGGCCCATGAGCCGGCCGGTGCGGCAGCGCACACACTGGCAGCCCGTACAACACAAGCCCACCAGGCCCCAGTTGCGGGCAAAGAGCCAGGCGCCGAGGAAGATCAAAATCAATGGCCAGTAGCGGTCGAGGCCAAGTCCTAACCCCATCGTATGCAGCAGGAATAGCACGCCGAGCAGGATGAGCGCGATCGCGCCTACCGGGACTTCCCTGGCCTCGATCTTAGCTCCGCCCCCGAAGTTTGCTCCCAGACCGTAAGGATCGGGAGCGGGCAGACCGGACTGGATGGCGCGCGCCGAGCGCACGGAATCGATAATCTGATAGAAGTAGAAGAAGGCTATGCCGAGCCCACAGAACACGCCCAGAGCCGTGGAGTGATCGCTGTCGGCGGCGCAGCACCCGGCGATGAGTAAAACGAAAATCGCCAGATGCGCCAGTCCCTTCGCATATTGCCCGGTGTACACGGCGCCCACGCCGAAAGGAAAAAATCCGGCAAGAATTCCAGCCACGGTCGGGTTCGGTCCGCTGCCGCTTCCCGCAGGAGGCGGTGGGGGAACCTGCCCGGGCGCTGCCGGGGAGGGCCCCGTCGGGGAGTAGCCGCCGGAAACAAATCCCGGACTGCCAGCAGAAGTCCCCGCCGGAACGCCTCCTATCCTCGCTTCCAGGCAATCCTCGCAATAGATCACGCCCCGCACAGGACGCATGCACTTCTCGCACAGTGCCTTTCCGCAAGTGCGGCAATAGGCCACCGCTGACGCATCCGCATGATTGGCGCAGTTCATACAAACCTCCGATTTGTGGTTACCGTCACGGCAGGTGAAGCATCCCCCGCCCCATCCCGCAAAACCGGCGTCATGGGGGCCCCGTCCCGCAGCGCGGCGAGCACCGGCTGGTTGTATTCCTGGGAGTAGTTACGGTCCTGTCTCTCCTCTGGTTGTCCACTGGTATTGTTCTTGCGATTTTCTTTCGGTGGCTCGGGGCCGGGCTCGGCGGGAGTGTTGGCCCGCTTCAGCTCGCGCAGTTTCGATTCGATCTCGTACACGAAGCGGATATTGTCGTAGTACTTCACCACCTTGATTTCCGCATCGTTGTACGCATGCCGCAACGCCGCCGGCCGCAGGTTCACCTTCGCCACGTCGGACGCCTTGACTCCCGCCACGCTCAGCGCCAGCGAGAACGAGAAGAAGATCATCCCGAACGACATCACAACCCGCGGCTGCCGCACAAAGGCCGCCACCGGTCCAAAGTAAGAAGCGGAGAAGGAATCCCACCACTCCCGCGCCCGCTCCGCGAAGGGAGTCGTCCTGCCGTCGCGCCTTGCCGCCAGCGGCCGCGTGCTCGCAACTCCACTGGTGGCCGCCAGAATGTTGTGCACCAGATTCACCGGAGGCTCGACCGGCTCCAATGCCAACGCCCGCAGCCACTCGTGCCCCGCTTGCACGTCCGCAAACAGCGGACCGCAAATCGCGCAGACCCGCCGGTGAGCTTCGAAGCTCTCCCGGCGAGCCGGACTCAACTGCCCTTCACCCTCCAGGGCGCCGCCGTCGATAGCAGCGCTAAGCAGCACTTCGAACTCCGCGCACTCGATCTGGGGTCCCCGACCGGCCCGGTTTTGGCCGGGCGGGGTGGGGGTCTCGTGTTTGGTTTCATCTGGCATCACATCACCTGCCTATATGTACGTTGTAGGAGCCGCGCAAGTTCCGCTCGTCCCCGGTTAATTCTTGACTTGACGGTTCCCTCCGGAACCCTCAGAGCCGTGGCAATTTCCCGATAGTCCATGTCCTGTAAATCCCTCAAAATCACCGCCTCCCGCAGCTCCGGAGACAGTTTCTGCAGCGCCAAATGCACCATTTCCCGCGTTTCTCGGCTCTCGACCGCGGCATCCGGCGGCAGCCCCCGGTCCCGGATCCGCTCGCTCAGGGGCTGCGCATCTTCATGCTCGGAGGGCGCTGAATCCAGCGAATCCGTGATCCGGTCGCCTTTCGACTTCCGGAAGTGATCCACCAGCAGATTGCGCGTAATCGTGGTGACCCAGGTCATGAGCGCGCCCTTGCCGGAATCGTATGTGTTTAACGTCCGATACATTTTGATAAAGACCTCCTGGGTGAGGTCCTGCGCGTTCTCGGAATCGCCGGCAAAGCGGTAGCAGATGTTATAAATCCGGCGGTGATAGCGCTGCACAATCTCTTCCCAGGCCGCGGCATCGCCCCCAACGCAGCGACGGACCAGCAATCCGACAATCTGGGCTTCTTCCAACCGAGACTCCAGCCGAGCAAAGCTCGGCCCCCCCGCCAGCAGCAGCGCATTTCGTATCAGGATATCGCGTCAGCGATACCGTTAGTTCTTCGAAATCAGACGCCCCTTTAGGGGCCGACACCGACCGTCCGCTGATCCGTCTTTAACAGTACAAGACAACTACGTTTCTGTCGGGCAGGAAGTTCCCTTGAATCATAAAGCTAGCGATTGTAGCAGGAGAAATTCATGGGTGCGTGGATGCATCCTTAAGGGTAGTGTCTCGCCTCTTACAAAAACCTGATCGTAAAAGGGCAGATCAAGGAGGTGCCAGCCAACGGCCCTACCGTAGATTAACCTCCGGCCTTTTCATTGCATCCGGTCGGCGCGTAAGCCTGTGGGTAGTTTGCCAGGAGGTCCGCTTCCTCACGTTTCCGGTCTGCTTCGCGCTCGTTCCGGTGGGCATGAACATGCGTTGCACCTTTACAAGCAACGCATTCCACTTCGGGATGATTTTCGGTTCGGTCGCGCAAATCCCCCTGTCCGATGTAAATCGGTGACCACAGATTGTTGACCTTTTTGCAGTAGATGTAATTCCCGTTCTGGTTTGGATCGAAGTTTGGAAGTAGGCCGGAAATGTAATAGGTGTATTGGACACCAGATGCCCCGACCCATATACAGGGTCCTGGGTTCATTTTGCTCTCCTTTGGGGAAGAAGAAGCTGGGGAAAAAGCGCATCGAGGCCGCAACCATGTTACGCCGCGGCCAGTAGTTCAGCAATAGACCAAACGTGATCTGTCAAACCCGCGGCCCCGCCCACGTAGGGACGGCCGCCCTCGGCCGTCCAAGCCGAGCAAAGCTCGGCCCCGCCGCCGGGGTGGAAAGCTGGGGGTGGCCCGCTCCTTGCGCTTTTTGCAAGGGGCGGGTGCTACTTCTGCGCTCAGAACGGTTTATCGCTTTCCGCTTGCCGACGCGCCTCGGCCAACTGTTCCGGGCTCATTTTCTCCGCCAGATCTTTCAGCTTTTGGTCGCTCTCTTTATAACGATTTTTCCGAGCCAGCGCGTACCAAACGTAAGCCGTCACCAAATCATTTTTGTGCGAGGAGAAATAATCCCCCATAGCGAACTGCGCCGGAGGCAGGCCCTGCTTGGCCGCTTTCTCAAGAAAGGCGAATCCCTCGGAGTCGTCCTTGGCAAGATAGGGATCCGACAGCAGGATTTGAGAAATCTCGAACTGCGCCTTGGCATCTCCCGCATTGGCCTTCTGAAACAACTTCGGCTTCTTATCGCCCTGGCCGTAGAGACGCCCATCCTTCGCGCACTTCGCGAAGGGTGGGAGCGGAAATGTTCGCACAACGGGACGAACCCATGTCGTATCGGCAGTATCGCTACCCGCCCTTGCAAAGGACGCAAGGACGGGGCACCCACAGTTGTGTCAGCGGAGAGGAAACCAAAACCGAAGGCCGGGCCACCCGCCATTCGGGCTGAAATTCTCAATGAGTGCTATCGCCGATTGCAACACTTTCATGGAGATTTGAATGGAGGTGAGGAATTTCCCTACTTGCTATTCGACGGTTGGAGGATTGTCGTTCCCTGTTCAAACCGTATCGACCATTCGCCTCCGTGACGAGTCCACACAGTGGTCACCCGGAGACGGCTTGGAAATGGCTGCCCCTTGTACGTCGCATCCAGTTCCATCTTGCAACTCAAGTACGCCGAATCGCGGGTCATCAGCTTGAACGCGCAGTCCGAGAGTTTGTAGTCGTGCAGTGCCACGTTGGACCATTCCGCCTCGATGTCCACACGGTGATACACGCCTCCGTTACCTGCAACTTCGGCAAAATCGTCGGCGAGGTGAGATAAGACAAATTTGAGGTCCCTCCGCCTTTCTGCCTCGTACATCTGGTGCAAAGTGTCCGTGATTCGTCTCTCGACGGCCTCTTCCTCTTTCGTGCGCTGTCCCACCAACGCGCTGCATACCGAGATACAGAGCACCGCAACGGAGACTATCCTTGCCATCGTCATGGGAGACTCCTACCTACTATCCATCGGGTGAAGACTTTCCACCTCTCACAGGCGATGCAGCTGGGGGCCGCTCTTCGCGGAGGCTGAGAATACTAAATACACACGAATGCACAAGGTCAGTGACACGGGTCACATCTTCTGATGTGCGTTAACCGCAAGAGCCACAAAGCCAGACGATCAACTGTTGTAATATCCCTGTTAGCGACAATCACTTGCAAAGTTGCCCAAATTCTATTTTCACGAGACCTTGCAGAATGTCTCAGGATTTGAGCACTAGATCGCCAGCCATGACATGGGCGTGGAGCCGGTATTTTCCGCTGCCGCCTTTCCTGACAGAATTCCAGAGATTGAGCTCCGTTGGACGCAAATGAAGGTATGCGTTCCACTGGCGAGAGCCAAAAAGTTAATTCCGGTTTACACTTTCTGAAATAGAAGGAGGCACGCAATGAATAGACTTAAAGTGGTTGCTCTGACGTTAATGCTATACCGCTCACCAGATTCCGAACCCAGGGAAAGGAGCGCTTCCATGCGTAACAATGTTTTCAGTGGCGTCACAGCGTTTTGCCTCAGGGGAGCTTGCAGGTCCCTTGCAAGCCTTCTGCTCGCATTCAGTGCGATGGCGTTTCTCTTCACCGGGCCCATCTCCGTTGCACAGGATTCCAAAACTCCCGCCGTACTGCCCGCGCCATCCAGCGGCAAAGCCATCGTCTGT
>Ga0181539_1005102_pt1 | contig 10830 bp, 10 predicted proteins | sample PEATcosm2014_Bin_46_FD_119767 | JGI IMG/M metagenome (GOLD analysis project Ga0181539, IMG submission 119767) | Peatland microbial communities from MTU Mesocosm Facility, Houghton, MI, USA - PEATcosm2014_Bin23_60_metaG | ecosystem: Environmental > Terrestrial > Soil > Wetlands > Peat | place... | reverse complement strand
TGATCGAAGGCGACGACGGCACGCGGCTCACTCGGCAGCAGATCGCGGCGGCGCTCAAGCATCCCGATGCCGGCGAAACGGCGGAACACGCCGCATAGCATTTTGTTCGAGCATGATCTTTTCCGAAAACCGGGTTCCACCCTCGGATCAAGTCCGAGGGCAGGCATTTTCCGGATCATGCTGTGCCGCGCGCTCAGCCGATTTCGACCACGACGTTGCCGAGCACCTTGCCCTGTTCCACTGCTTCGTGCGCGGCAACGATGTCGGCGAGCGGAAAACTGGCGCCGATATTGGTTTTGAACGTGCCGCTTGCCAGCGCGCGCGATGCCGGCAAGCGCTGCCGAGCGCTCGGCGGCGTCGAGTTCGTAGACATAAATGAATTGCAGCGTGATGGCGTTGCGCAGCAGGAACATCGACGGGACGGCGGATTCCGCCGCGCCGGTGCCATAGACCACGACGACGCCGCGCGGACGCAGCACCCGCGGCAACAGCTTGGCGTTGGCGGCGAGGTCGAGTTCGATGACGGCGTCGACGCCCTTTTGCCCGGTGATCGCCGCCACGCGTGCGCCAACGTCTTCGCGCTTATAGTCGATGATGTGATCGGCACCGGCGTCGCGCGCCGCGGCAGCCTTGTCCGGCGAGCTGACGGTGGTGACGACGGTCGCGCCGGCTGCCTTGGCGAATTGCACCGCGTGGTGGCCGACGGCGCCGGCACCGCCCGCGATCAAGAGCGTCATGCCGGGCGCGGCGCGGGACACCGCGACGGCGTGACAGGCGGTCATGGCCGGGATGCCGAGACAGGCGCCGACCGCGAAACTTGCGTTGGCGGGCAGGCGCACCGCTTGCTCGCCGGGCAGCGTGACGTAGTCCGCGCAGGTGCCGAAGGGGCGCGCCCATTGCGCGTTCCACAGCCAGACCCGCTCGCCGACCCGCGCGGGGGAAACGCCGTCGCCCACCATGTCGATTTCGCCGGCCCCGTCGCTGTGCGGGATGACGCGGGGATAGGCGATTTTGCGTGTCGATCCCAAGCGGGCTTTGACGTCGGAGGGATTGACGCCGGACGTTGCGAGTTTCACGCGGACCTCGCCCGGTCCCGGGAGCGGCGTGTCGAACTCGCCGAGTTTGAGCACCTCGCGGGCCGATCCGTTCGACTCGTAATACGCTGCGCGCATTGGCTATTCCTTCCGGCGATCCGACGACTATTCGTCCCGAAGCCTAGCGGAACTGTTGACGAGCGTCAGCCCAGGCCGATGCAGGCCGGGATAACGCCATGCTTTTGTGCAAGTTTCCGCATCGTGGCAACGGTATAGGCTGAGTGGCTTTATCCTTGAATTATCGGGCAATACCGCCATACTGCGCGGATTGTGCCGTGCGGCACGAGTGGGGATTCCTTGGAACAACAGCGCCACGATATCGTCAGCCTGCCGGCATCGCGTGCCTGCAATGTTCTTATGATTTATCCGCAGTTTACCGCGGATTCCTTCTGGAACTTCTCGGAAGCCTGCGAACTCGTCGGCGCCCGCTACCCGGCAATCCCGCTCGGCCTGATCACGGTGGCCGCGCTGTTGCCGAAGCCGTGGAATGTACGGCTCGTCAATCGCAATACCGAGGAGCTGACTGACAGCGACCTCGACTGGGCCGACATGGTGATGACCGGCGGCATGCTGTTTCAGCAGTCCGACACGCTCAATCTCATCGCCATGTGCCGCGCCCGCGGTCTTCCCGTGGTGATCGGCGGTCCCGACGCGACGTCGAGCCCGCATCTTTACGAGACCGCCAATTTCCGCGTGCTTGGCGAGGCCGAGGACATTATTCGCGACTTCATCGCCGCCTGGGATAGGGGCGATCGCGAGGGCACCTTCGAGGCGGTCAAGTTCCAGGTCGACGTCACCAAGACGCCGGTCCCGCGCTTCGACTTGTTGAAATTCGAGCAGTATCTCTACATCGGCGTACAGTTTTCGCGCGGCTGCCCCTTCACCTGCGAGTTTTGCGACATCATCGAGCTCTACGGCCGGTCGCCGCGCACCAAGACGCATGCGCAGATGCTGGCCGAGCTGGAGGCGCTGTACCAGCTCGGTTATCGCGGCCACGTCGATTTCGTCGACGACAATCTCATCGGCAACAAAAAGGCGATCAAGCTGTTCTTGCCGGTACTGGAAAAGTGGATCGCGGAGCACGAATATCCGTTCGAGTTCACCACCGAGGCCTCGCTCAATCTCGCCGACGACGGCGACCTTTTGGCGATGCTCAAGCGCGCCAATTTTTATGCGATCTTCGTCGGCATCGAAAGTCCGGACGAAGCCACGCTCGAGGCGATGCGCAAGAAGCAGAATATGCGCCGCAGCATCGCCGACAGCGTGCACAAAATCTACCGCGCCGGCATGTTCGTCACCGCGGGCTTCATCGTCGGCTTCGACACGGAAAAGGGCTCGGTTGCGGCGCCGATGATCGAACTGATCGAGGAGTCCGCCATCCCGATCGCCATGGTCGGCCTGCTCTATGCGCTGCCGAACACGCAACTGACCCGAAGGTTGGCCCGCGAAGGCCGCCTGCATGTCGGCCACGACGCCGCGCCGCAAGGCACCGGCGATCAATGCACCGCGGGCGTCAATTACGAGACCAAGCGCTCGCGTTTGGAGATTCTTCGCGATTACCGCATGATTCTCGACAAGATCTACGATCCGGATGCGTTCTGCGGCCGTCTCGAGCGGCTCGCCGCCATGCTCGATTGCTCGGGTCGGCGCAAGGAACTGCCTGAGGGCGATATCAGGCGCCGGCTTTCCACCATCAACATGGTGCACGAACTGCTGTCGCGCCTGCCGGAAGGCCGGGAACGGTTCTGGAAGGCATTCACCACCTGCATGTCGCGCAATCCGCAATCGGTCCGCGCCATCGTCACGCTGATGGCGTTCTACCTGCATGTCGGGCCTTATTCGCGCTACGTCATGAAGCAGATCGATCGCCAGATCGACGATCTCGAGCACGGCCGCTTCGTGGCGCCGAAATTGTTGCCGCCGGTCGCGCCGGAACCCGTGGCGGTCAACGCTTAGATTTCCAGAGACCCTAAGGCAGAAAGGTTGGGCACCGCCCGCAGCGGCGGCTGCTCGATCTCGACGCCCGGATCGATTCCGTTGTGTTCCAGCGCGGCAAATGGGCGCGCTCGAACAGAGATAAGCGCGAGGCTTGGCTGCATTCGTCTTTGCGTTCATGGCTCTGCCGCCAAACGCAATCCTGATGACAAAAACCGCGCCAACGGGACAATAGGCCGATTGGAGGACGATTCGATGAGCCGCAAAGTGGCATGGTCGAAGACTGTCACGTTTTTCGAGGACGCTTGGCACGACGGCAACGTGCCGATCATGGGTCCGCGGACGCATGCGGCTTGGCTCGGCACCTCGGTTTTCGACGGCGCGCGCGCCTTCGAAGGCGTCACGCCGGACCTCGATCTGCATTGCGCGCGCATCAACCAGTCCGCCCAGGCCATGTGCCTCGAGCCGGTCGTGACCACGGCAGATTGGATCGCGCTGACGCGCGAGGGGCTCGAGCGCTTCGAACGCGATGCCGAGCTTTACATCCGGCCGATGTATTGGGCGGAAGAAGGCGCGCCCGGCGGCGTGCGGCCGGATCCCGAATCCACGCGCTGGTGCCTGACCATCTATGCCGCACCGATGCTGAAACCTTCGGGCATAGCCATCACGTTGTCGCCGTTCCGGCGGCCGACCCGCGAATGCGCGCCGCTCGAGGCCAAGGCCGGCTGCCTTTATCCCAATAATGCGCGGGCCTTGATCGAAGCGCGCGGGCGCGGCTTCGACAACTGCCTGTTGTGCGACATGCTGGGCAATGTGGCCGAACTCGGCACCGCCAACATCTTCATGGTCAAGAACGGCGTCGTCTACACGCCGGAAGCCAACGGCACCTATCTCGCCGGCATCACCCGCATGCGCGTGATCAAACTGTTGCGCGCGGTCGGCGCCGAAGTGGTCGAGGCGACCTTGCGCTATGCCGATTTCCAGTCGGCCGACGAGATCTTTTCCACCGGCAATTACACCAAAGTGTCGCCGGTCACGCGCATCGACGCGCGGAATTTGCAGCCGGGTCCGCTGTACCGCAAAGCCCGCGAACTGTACTGGGAGTTTGCGCACGCGAAGACCGCTTAGATTCGATTTAGGGCGCGGCTTAGGCGGCGATTTCGGCACCGATGAGTGCCTCCGGCGACGTCGAATTTGATCCACGTCAAAGTGCGCGACAGCGGTCCATGTTGGATTGTTACAAATAAACATGGGAGGCACACGTGACTAAAGCACTGCAAGTTCGACCGGACGAATTGTCTCGCCGCACCATTCTGCTTCGCGGCGTAGCTTGTGCGGCCGGTGCCGCAACCCTGCTCAGCCAAGTTAAAGATGCCAAAGCCGCCAAAATGGCTCCGGCTGCGGCCGGCTATCAGGATTCACCGAAAGGCGCCCAGCAGTGTGACGGCTGCGCGCTGTTCCAGGCGCCGAATGCCTGCCAACTTGTCGACGGCTCCATTAGCCCTTCTGGTTGGTGTAAATTCTTTGCCAAGAAGGCGAGCTGACAGCGTCGTAAAATATGAAACCCTGTGCCTCGCGGCTGCAAGGCCCGGGTTCCGTTGGGCTATTGCAAAAACAAGACCGACAACTGACTGACTGACAGACGGCTGACGACTAGCTGACGACTAGCTGACAAGTTGCTGACAAGTTGCTGACAACTAAGTGTTGCGTAAAAGCATCATGTCGAGGATTTCTCATTGGTCGTCAGTTTTTAGGGATTTGCGCGGGCCATTTATTTCCTATCCTGAGGTGGCCCCCATAGATGGCTCTTAGTTCCTCGCACTGTGCAGATTGTACCGAGCGTTGAACCGAAAGAACGGCGTTGAAGGGGGCGGAGGAGGGGTGTGATCTGGTTGTTCTCACCGCGATGCGTTTCCAGGCTTTTCTCCGCGACGATTGCGGTTGTCGTCGTCACGGGATTTCTGGTGATCGGGTGGGCGCCGCCCGCACAAGCTCTGCCGAGCTTCGCTCGGCAGACAGGACAACCTTGCGGGACATGCCACACTGATTTTGCCGGCCTCACGCCGTTCGGCAGGCTCTTCAAGATCGGCGGCTATACGCTCGGCGGCGGCAAGTACCGCACGACGCTGTTCCCGAGTTCTGACGATTCCGACGAAACCAAGAAGAAGGAATGGGTGCCGCCGATCGCCATGATGTCGATCATCGGGTTCACCCACACCCAAGCAGATCAAGCGCCGCCGACTGCGCCCTACAGCACCAACAACAATACGGTCGTATCTCCGGTCAGCTTCTTCTGGGGCGGCGCGATCACCGATCACGTCGGCGCTTTCGCGCAGTTGACTTATAATGCGGCCCCCCTCGGTGGAGCCGGCACCGACCCTTACGGCAGTCATACTTGGACCTGGGACAATACCGATGTCCGCTTTGCGGATTCGACGGCTATCGGCAAGTTCAATGTCACCTACGGCATTTCGGCCAACAATAATCCCACCGTCCAGGACCCGTGGAATACAACGCCGGCCTGGATTTTCCCATGGGCATCATCGACCCTGGGGTTCGGATACGGAGCTACCCCGATTATCGACGGAGCATTTGCGGCTCACGTCGGCAGCGTCGGCGCCTACGCGTTCATCAATAACGTGCTTTATCTGGAGGCGTCGGCGTATCACACGCTCGATGCCAATACGCAGAACAATCTGGGCACCGATCCGTTTGGCGCGCCTGGGCTATTCGACGTCGCGCCTTATTGGCGCGTGGCGCTCGAACCCCATTGGGGCAACAACTGGTTTGAAATCGGAACGTTCGGAATGATGGCGGGCGTTCATCCTTGGGCAGCGGGACCGCCCCCGGCAGGCACTTTGCCGCCATTCCCGGCGGTAACGACGGCCACTCTTCCGCAGAGCGACAAATACACCGACATCGGTTTGGATACACAATATCAGTATCAGGGCGACAATTATTGGTTCACGCTGCGCGGCAGTTACATTCACGAGTACCAAAAACTGGATGCGAGTTATGCTCCTAACCTAGGTGGCGCAGCCGCCAACCCGACCGACGAGCTTAACGAAGTACGAGGCTACGCGTCGCTCGCCTACGGCGCCGACAACAGGATCATTTTAACCGGCCAATACTTCAACTCTTGGGGTAGTCCCGACATCAACTTGTACAGTACGACCAACGGTTATGCGAGCGGCTTCAGTCCAAACACCGACGGTTGGATCGCCGAGATCGCCTACATTCCCTTTATGAGCAGCGTTTCGCCGGGATGGCCGTGGTTCAATGCCCGCGTCGGGCTGCAATACACCTCGTATGACAAATACAACGGAACGACTGTTGGCGCTTCGAGCAACAATACGCTGTTCCTCTATCTCTGGCTGGCGATGTAGCAAACGGATAATTTCGAGGCGGACCATGAAAGCAATACTGATCGGAGGCGCTGCGTTGTCGCTGTTGTCGGCCTCCGCATTTGCCGCGGATATGCGGGTCCCGCCGTTGTCTCCCTTGCCGCCATCCTTTACCTGGACGAGCTGCTACGGCGGATTGCATGCCGGTGGTGGCTTGGGAAATGAAACTCTGACCGATCCCGCGCAAAATCTCTCGCCTATTACGGATTTTGCTTCGGCCAGCACTCACACCAGTGGTTACATGCTTGGCGGGCAGATCGGCTGCGATTATCAGTTCGCGTCGAATTGGGTGCTGGGCATCGAAGGCTCCGCGTCGGGCGGCAACATTACCGGAAAAAGCACCTTCGCGCTTCCGGGAATTAATACGCCACCTGGCGACACGGCGACGTTCAAGGCGTCGACAGACTTCATGATGAGCGCGACTGCGCGGGTTGGATATGCTTGGGATCGCTGGATGGTGTATGCCAAGGGAGGTTTCGCTGGCGTCAATGACAAATATAGCATTTTCGACGCGCAAACCACCTACGATTTTGAAGCGCTGAAAAACCGGCTTGGCTGGACTGCGGGAGCGGGAATTGAATGGGCTATGTGGGAGGATTGGTCCGTCAGGCTTGAATATGACTATTACGGCCTCAGCCAGCAAAATGTGCTGTTTCTTGACAATACAGTCTTTCCAGGCGGCGCGTCGGGTGCGGTTAACATCAAGCAAAGTATCCAAGTCATCAAGCTTGGCGTGAATTTCCACGTATTTGCTGGACCATGAGGGAGCGATGGCGCTCATTATCTCGCACGCTGACGCTCTGCCTCTGAACGAACGAAGCGAACGGCGGCTATCGAAAGTCGCGCGCCTGAAGGTGATTTGTCAGGCGGCAATCTTGGCGATTGCGTTCACGGCGACCGGTCGCGCCGAGGGCGCCGGCGGCGTTACGAAGCAAGAGGTCCAGGCCAAGTTGACCTATTGCGAGATTTGTCACGGCGTGTCGGCGCAAGGGTTCCATGGTTATTTCCCGATCCCGCGGCTTGCCGGACAGCAGCCCGAATACCTGAAGAACCAGCTACAAGCTTTTATCGAACGCCGTCGGATCAACACGATCATGTTCAACGTGGGGCACGTCTTGAGCCCGGCGATGATAGCGGGTCTCACCGCGAGTCTGAACGAACTTAATCCCAAGCCCCTCGGCGGTGCGCCCAAGGAGATCGTGGATACGGGAAGAAAGATTTTTCAAGACGGAATTGCCGATGCCAGTGTTCCGCCCTGCGCGACTTGTCACGGGCCGGAGGCCAAGGGCAACGGGCAATTTCCGCGTCTCGCGGGCCAGCTTTACGACTACATCTTCAACAAACTGACGAACTGGGACAAAGAGCGCGGGCAGGATCCGAATAAGCCGGACCTGTCAAAGGTCATGGAACCGATCACGCACGGCTTGAGGCCGCAGCAAATCAAGGCCGTTGCGGCGTATCTCAGTTATCTGGAGTGATCGCCTTGCAGTCTTGCAAAACGCGTCAAACCGGCGAGGAAGCAATGGGCCCGAGTTGTCGGCACGCGCGCGGCGCAAGCCGCGGGCGAAATCCCGGGCGCCGGATCGCGCAGGCTTGCGGCTGGAAACCGGTTCGGCGGATCGCGTTTCTGGCAGCATTTCTGGCCGCGGGATTCTGTTCGATCGACGCGCGCGCGGCCGATTTTTCCAAAAGCGAGCTACAGGCCAAGCTCGGCTACTGCCAGGATTGCCATGGACCATCGGCGCGAGGATTTTTCGGATATTATCCGATACCGCGGCTCGCCGGGCAGCAACCGGAGTACCTGGAAAACCAGTTGCGCGCTTTCATCGAGCACCGGCGCACCAACAATATCATGTTCAACGTAGCGCATGTGCTGAACCCGGCGATGATAACGGCCCTTGCCAATAGCTTCAAGGATTTCAATCCGAAGCCGCTCGGCGGCGCGCCGCGGGGGCTCGTGGAGGCCGGGAAGAAAATCTTTGAAGACGGGGTTCCCGACGTCAATGTCGCGGCCTGCGCTGCGTGTCACGGGCCGAATGCGACGGGCAGCGGTCAAATTCCTCGCCTGGCGGGTCAGCTCTATCCCTACGTCATCAAGGAATTGACCAATTGGGGAACGGAGCGCGGTCAGATTCCGACGAAACCGGACACCTCGGCGATCATGAGCCCGGTCGCGCACAGTTTGACCAGAAAGCAGCTGGAGGCCGTCGCCGCCTTTGTCAGCAGTTTGAACTAGCTTCGTCGAATCCGGCCGCGCCACTTGGAAAGTATGGAAAGCGTGGAATTCAGATCATGAAACACCGCCGGTTAGGAAAAGTGGCCCTGGCAGCGCTGTTCGCGGTAATGCCGCTGGCGGCGGGCCATGCCGAGAGTCCGGCCGTGCGGAATTGTACCTGGTGTCACGGCGCCGGCGCGCAGGGTTATGCGCCGGCGCCGCGTTTGGCCGGGCAGCGGCCTCGCTATATCGAGAATCAGCTCGCGAATTTTGGCGCGCACACGCGCGACAATCCGTTCTCGAAGCAATACATGTGGGGCGCCGCCGCAAATCTCAGTCCGCAAAGAAAGCATGATCTGGCGACGTATTTTTCGGCATTGTCTCCGAAAGCGGCCAATGACGGCGACAGCGCGGTCGTTGCGACCGGGCGTACGATCTATCAGGAGGGCCTTCCGAACTCCAATATCGTGGCCTGCGTCGTGTGCCACGGTCCGAGCGCCGAAGGTGTCAGACAAATTCCACGCTTGGGCGGTTTGGCCTTCTCCTATTTGAAAAGGCGGCTCGAGCAGTGGAGTGAAGGCTATCATGCGGCCGCAGGACCGCCGATGCCCGCAATTGCCGGCAAATTGTCGTCGGATCAAATCGCCGCCCTGGCGTCGTATCTGAGCTTTATCAAGTAATCATCGACCTCGATCGATGTGCGGGCGCTCGGGAGATTTAGACACTGGAATCGTCATATGGCCGGGCGCATCAATGTCTTCAAGGCAGGGCTCGTACTGGGGGCGGTGATCGGCGGATGGCATCTGTGCTGGTCAATTCTGGTGGCACTGAGGTGGGCTCAGCGTGTCATTGATTTCGTTTTCTGGATGCACTTTATCAAGCCGATCTATGCGATCGAGCCCTTTGAGATTGGAAGAGCGGCAATTCTCATAATTGTGACCGCTGGAGTTGGATTGGTGTTTGGATCGGTATTTGCTTTGGTTTGGAACGCCCTGCATAGGGCGTGACCCGACAATATGTTGCAGGCTGAGCAGCATGGCATTCGGCGCTGCGAGTGGCATCGATCGGGATCGTCACTCTCTAACCCCGCCAGCATCAAAACAACAGTCCGCGACTCCGCCACAACATCGACAGTCCGCTTATTAGCATCAGCAGAATAGCGAGCCGACGGAACCATACCTCTTTGAAGCTGTCGAGCCACTGCCGTGTCACGTAGATTGCAACCATGGCACCAAGTCCGGCCGATGCTCCTTCGAGCGCCGATCCGGCAGTCAGGACGCCGAGTGACCCATAGGTCGTAATCTTTGTGATTTGAATGAAAAGCGAGTGCACCGCGCCGGTCGCGATCATGCGTTCTTTTGTCAAACCGTAATTCAAATAGAACGGTACGGAAATAAGACTGCTCGCGCCAATGACCCCGGAGATGAGGCCGACAGCGAGCGATACGGGTATGAACCAAGGAAGCCGCATGGGAAACGAACGGGCGCGGCCGCCGAGGTGATATTGGATAGGCGTTGAGACGAGGAAAAGTCCTACGATTGCGCCGAGCCAAACTGCATTAGCCCACGTGAAGAGCCAGCTTCCAACGATTGCACCGCTGATCGCGCCGGGCAGATACCAGCGCACCACCGGCCACTCGATAAGCCTCCAGGAGACCAGAATTCGCGTGGGGCTCGCCATCAGACTGGCGATTGTGATGACAGGCGCGATCGTCTTCACACGAATAAGGTGAGTGACTGCGGCAAGCAGAACGATACTGCCCGCTCCGCCTGAGAAGGTGGTGATTGTCCAGCTTGCACATCCCGCGACGAACAGCAGTATGGATGTTTCGAGATCCGGCACTCAGCGATAAGCCCCACGAACGATGGAAGCCAGCGCCGGTCGCGAACAGCCCACCTCGTCGCCCCGTGCGGCTGGGAATGCAGTGCTCCCGATCGGCATGGTGGATTCGCGCAGCGTCATGGGCCCGCCCCCTGGCTGATGATTGCCGTCCATTTATAGCATGTCTCGGCGCGGGACACTGTGCTTTCCGCCACAGGGAATGGGGGCCGTTTACGTTCGCCGTGGCGTCCGGAAAGCGGTTGGAATTCGGCGTGGCGCGATCTCCGGTAACGTGAACGTATCGTTTCAGGCTGCGAGGTCAATCGGCTGATCGATGAGCTTTGTGGAGAGCGTCTGCCAG
>Ga0181539_1005089_pt1 | contig 10852 bp, 18 predicted proteins | sample PEATcosm2014_Bin_46_FD_119767 | JGI IMG/M metagenome (GOLD analysis project Ga0181539, IMG submission 119767) | Peatland microbial communities from MTU Mesocosm Facility, Houghton, MI, USA - PEATcosm2014_Bin23_60_metaG | ecosystem: Environmental > Terrestrial > Soil > Wetlands > Peat | place... | reverse complement strand
TCGATGCGGCCATGATGTTCTTCCACGATACGGCGGGCAAGGGAAAGACCAAGACCTGTGCCGTTTCCCTTGGTGGTGTAGAAAGGCCGGAAAATGTTTGGAATGTTCTGGGGAGGGATGCCATGCCCAGTGTCGCTGACAATGAGCAGACAAGCGTGCAAAGTGTGATGCGCCCTATGGGCTCTGGACGGTCACGGCTGACACTCCCGCTATCCAAGCCCTTGAGATCATGAGCCGCAATGACATCAACCAGCTACCTGTTGTCTCGAATGGCCGAGTCGAGGGAGTCCTCTCTCGCAGCCACGTCCTGCGCTATCTGCAGACTTATGCCGAACTACAGAGGCGATAGGCGGACGGGTCGGTGGCCGCTCAACCGGGAACTGGGCCGGGGTGCGAAAAACCCTTGATCGCAATCGAGTGTAGCTGAAGATCCTGGAGGACATAATTATGCAGTTCGAGAATTTTTCCTTTGGCTCCCTCCGGATCGACGGCAGCACATACGAGCACGATGTGGTCATCGATCGCGGCAAGATCTGCAAACGCCAGAAGAAGTCATCCAAGAAATTTCGCGAGGACTTTGGACACACGCCACTCTCAGCGGAGGAGGAAATACCATGGAAGTGCCTCCGACTCGTAGTCGGTACGGGCGCGTACGGAAGATTGCCAGTAATGAAAGAAGTGCAGCGCGAGGCAGAGCGGCACAGGGTCAAGCTACTCATTCTTCCTACGGTCCAGGCCATCGAGGTGTTGCAGCGAGACCCCAACGACACTAATGCGATTCTGCACGTGACATGTTGAGCGTTCAACGAGTGTTACCCGAGTCATTCCAGGGGAACGATGGCCCGTGATTTTCGAGGAATCGCCACACTTCCGGCCGAGCTCGGACGAAAGTCGGAGCGGGTGGAACGGCGTTGCACCACCAGCGAACCGCTTGAATGTCATCACCCGCCAAGATGTCCTCCTCTGCCACGCACACACCGCCTGCGGCTGGCCGGCGGGTCCTTCCGTATACTGAGGGTATGGCTCCGCGTGGCCGTATTCCATCTGATGTGGACGTCGTCGTGATTGGCGCCGGCTTCGCAGGCGCCTCAGTTGCCGCAGCGCTAACGCGAGCCGGCGTGACGAGCGGCTCGGTTCTCGAACGGGAGCTGCTGCCCGGAAGCCACGCGTCCGGCCGCAACGCCGCGATGGCGCGCCAACTGGAGACGGATCCCACGCTTCTCAAGCTCACCATTGAAGGCGTTCGTAGGCTCCGTGCGAAGGAGGTTGCTGGACGCCCGGTCCTCTGCCAGACCGGGGGTCTGTACCTGATTCATGGTGAGCCAGACCGAGCCACCGAATGGCGTACGCAACTGCACGAATGGTGCGTACCCTCCGAATTGTTGCCAGCTGCCCAAGCGCGGCAACGTTTCCCGTTTCTGAGCCGGTTTGAGTTTGACTACACGCTCTTCTGCCCCACCGATGGCGTCGTTGATATCCATGCGCTGCTGACCGATTTGCTGGAAGAGGCCAGAAGCGCCGGCTTTCAGGTCATCACTGACTGCGGCTGTGAATCCCTGATCCTTGACGGATCGGTCGTGCGTGGTGTCCGAACGCCGCATGGCGAAATCGGTGCTCGCATCGTCGTCGATGCCGCAGGCGCTTGGGCCGGGTATCTTGGCCGCCTGGCCGCTCCACTCCCGCTGAAACGCCTTCTTCGACACCTGTTCGTCTGCGGCGACGACGCCGGACTCCTTCCCCGTGATGCTCCGCTGGTGTGGGATCTGGACGTCGGATATTACGTGAGGCCCGAAGGAGCGGGCCTGCTTCTCTGTCCCTGCGATGAAACCGAGCATCCGCCCGGAATGCCTGCGCTTGATCCCGAGGCTGAGGATCTCCTCGTCGATAAGCTTTTGAAGCATGCTCCCGGACTGGCGGACATCAGCTTGCGCCGTAGCTGGGCGTGCCTTCGGACCTTCGCCCCCGATCGGCTCCCGGTCATCGGATGGGATCCAGAAATCGACGGACTGTTCCACGTTTCGGGTCTCGGTGGTTTTGGAGTTACCACCAGTCTGGCGATCGGCGACGTCGCATCTACACTGATCTGTGGCGGCGTGGTGGACTGGATCGAGGTCGGTTCCTTCAGCGCTAGGCGAGGAGCCCTCAGGTCAATTCCGCAGTGCAACAATTGAAGGGTGAAGCCAGGCGGGAGAGAAGCCGGGCTGGACGACGCCAGGTGGGATACGCTGCGGCACACCTTTTCTTCGCTCCCGCGGGTGAATGGGAAAGACTGAAAGCTGCGGCTAGAGCTGTTCCAGTATGCGATATTCGTTCCGCGACAGGCGCGTCCCCGCCGCATGCGGGAATGCAAGCCTCAATCGTCGTTAATAGTCGCACGGCTTGCTGGCGAGGATTTGCTGGTTCATGAAGGCGGGGAAGAAGTGTTCCTTTTTCGGTTCATGCACCCTCCGCTGCTTGTTCCTTGGAGCGAAATCAGGGTGCGAAGGAAGAAGGGCTGGGTGTTCGAGTACGTGATCTTCACGATGGGGCACGAGTTGGCAATCCCGTTGCGGATTCGCGGGAAGCTGGCGGCGAAGCTGCGAGAGTCCGCTGGAAACTGTTGACCAATTGAGGAGACGTGAGAGAGTTGGGTTCGGAGGCGGCGGTGTGCGCGATGCCGGAAGACCGAATATCGACAGCGGATGTTGCGCTCTGGACTTTGACCTGTGTCATGGCTCTGGCGCTGCTTCTGTTGGCTCCGCAGTTAAGTGCTAATAGTACTGGCAGGGTAGTCACAGTGGTGGTGTCGGTAGCTGTCTTTGCGTGTAGCATCCATCCGACCCTGCATTCGCCTTGGCTGCGTAACGACATCAGTCGGAGAATTGTTTTGTGTTTCGTTGCGACTGGAATAGCAGCATTTGGATGGGTGCTTTGGCCCTATTCGTTGAACGTCAGCCCGAGCAATGTCAGGTTCGCAAGCGCAGTCCCCGCTATGTATTCTGGTCAGACTTATAGCTTTCGGTTCACGAATCGATCTGACAAAGACCTCTATACTTCTCAACTAAAGTTTCGTGTACATAGTCAAACGCTGTCTGGCAAGGATTTTCTGATAAACATCCCGGCTGCGAGTCGTAAGGCATACGGCAAGGGCGGGATAGGGACGCAACATTTCGCCGACATACAGGGTCTTCTTTGCCGCGACAGTCTTCAGCGTTCTTTGTTTTCGATATATGTGTTTCACTTGGCTCCTCATGAGTCACGAGAGATCACGATTACCAACCGCAGGCCGGGAAGGGCAAAAGTAGGTGCAACTACAGGCTTCTTTTCGACTTCTCCTCAGCCTCTCCATGTAAGCGGGGACTTTGTTTCAGCCCCGTTTCGTAGCGACGAAGCCCTTAGCGATTGTCAGTCTTTCGGGTTTCTGGTAGATGCGCATGAACACGAGGGCATGTACTGGTTTGACCGTGAAGGTGGGAAGCTTGACGGAAAGATCGTGCCAAGGAGCTAGGCCGCTCGCACCCAATCGCCCTGGCCGCCTATCGAGTTGCAGTTCCCCTCATCATGTCCCCGTACATGGTCGCCAAGGTGTCCACAAAGGCTGCCTGCACCTCTGAAAAGCCCCAGCCGACCCAAACCTCCTCCCGGCAGTCAAATCCCAGCACAAATGAGTTCAGCTTCTCCCTACTTAATTCGTGATCCTGTGAGAACGATTTCTTCCCCTTGGCTGAAATTCACGCCCATATCGTCCAGAAATGTCTTCGGGCAGAGGTACACGTCGAATGTGTCTGTCCCAATTTTCGCCAGCAAATGGACAATCTCTTTTTCACTACCCCTTGCGGGCAGCTTCACTTCCTCAACCATGGCTTTCATTTTGCTCTCGGTGCTGAGGTCGTATTTCGGGCGATTGGTTTCCTGCGGTTTCTCTGCAATCAGCGGTAAAGCACAGACAACGGCGATCACCAGAAGGATCGACTTGCGACTACTCTCAGATGAGCGGGGCATGGCTACTCCTGTTTCAGCTAACTAGGAATGAAGCCATACAGTGGATTGCGATATAGTACGCCGTTTTTGAAGCGACGGGACATTCAGCCGTGCGTTGACAAAAGCCAGCTTTAAAATGGCTGCATGAGACGAATCTGCGTTTTCTGCGGTTCCAGTCCGGGGAGCCGCCCCGAGTACCGCGCTGCCGCTGAAGAGATCGGTGAGGAACTGGCGCGGCGCAACATTGGATTGGTGTACGGCGGCGGCAATGTGGGTCTGATGGGTGTACTCGCGGACGCGGTGCTAAGAGCGGGCGGCGAGGCAGTGGGAGTCATCCCGGAACACCTTATGGGGCGCGAGGTTGGACACAAGGGATTGACAAAGCTTCACGTTGTGCACTCGATGCACGAACGCAAGGCGCTCATGGCCGACCTGTCGGAAGCGTTCGTCGCGTTGCCGGGCGGGTTCGGGACTCTGGAGGAGTTCTGCGAGGCAGTAACTTGGACGCAACTCGGTCTACACGCGAAGCCCTGCGGCGTCCTGAATGTCTTGGGGTATTACACTCCCTTGCTGGCGATGTTCGACCATGCGGTGGAGGAGCGATTTCTGAAGGCGGAGAACCGAGGGCTAGTGCTGGCGCGGGAATCGGCTGCGGAGTTGTTGTGGGCACTGGAACAGTGGCGTCCGGCGCGGGTAGAGAAATGGCTGGATCGGGAGACGCGGTGATACAACCTCTGTCGTCGAAATCCATCGAGGCGGCATCGCTAGCCAAGTGCTATGATCAATCGCCCCTAGGGCAAGCTCGACAAATCTGATAACACAAATCCGAAGCACCGAATGGAGCAATCAATGAAGAGAACACTAGTGTGGTGTGTCGTGGCATTGCTGTCGCTGATGGTGGCGGCACAAGCAAAAGACAAAGAAATGGGTGGCACCGAGCAGGCGGTCGCCGCACTTGAGCAAAAGTGGGTAGACGCGTCCAAGGCGAGCAATCCGGACATGCTCGCTCCTCTTCTGGCGGACAAGTTCATCAACACCGACAGCAGCGGAAAGGTGACTGGCAAAGCCGAGACGCTCGCGAGTGTCAAGGCGTCAAAGTGGGAAACAAACCAGATCAGCAATGTGAAGGTAACCGTATTCGGGAAGACGGCCATCGCAACCGGAGACTGGGTCGGCAAAGGGACGGACGACAAGGGGAAGCCAGTCGATGCTCACGAGCGCTGGACTGATACTTGGATTGAGATGTCCGGTGGAAAATGGCAATGCGTTGCCAGCCACGGCTCTCCGATCAAAATGTAGGAAACACAAGAAGCCATTGGTTTACTAGCGACCATCGCCGGCAGGATGATATGCCGCCCGGTTTCCCTTGGGCGGCTTCTCTTTTGCATCACGGCGCTGATTAATGACTTGTCGGGTGATTCTGTGAAGTCGAACTGCGCTTTCAGACGCTCTTAGGAGCGGATTTGAACGCTGCCAGCTCCGTCAGTTTGTGGGCGCAGCCACAGCCGACGCACCAGCTTGAGGTAGTTTCCTCGCTCCCAAGGTCGGACGGAACGAGCCGTGCCCGTGCCGCTCCGGGAAGAAGTACAAACGCTGCTGCGGTGGGGCGACGATAAATTGGTCTTCCGTCTCGTGATGGAATGGCTGAAGGGCTTCTCGGTACCCGCTGGGGTGGTACAAAAGGCTTCCCGCGCTTCTGAAACGCCCGAGGAGCCGACCCAAACCCCCTCTGCGTAGCCAAATCCCCTACAAATCGGTCTCTTGAAAGGGTCACCCAAGGCAGACCGTCCATGGGAAAATGAATCCCCGATGAATGCCGCAATCCCACAGCGCAGACCCGCGACCGAGGAGATTCCCGTCCTAATCGAGCGCGTCACTTTCCACAACGACGACAGAGGCAAAAATCAGGGAGCGGATGCCGTCCTCGAAAGCTGGGAAGACATGAATCATGACTTCCAGATCTTCGGACCCGACGCGTCGCAGAGCGCCGATGCGCTGCGGCGGTTTGGTGAAGTCATCAACGCCCGAGGTCGAGGGCGGGAGAAAAAAGGAAACTATTTCGTGCTGAACGGGAGACAGGATTTGGACCGTCAAGCCTTAACTTGTCGCTTTGGTGGAACCTGGAACCGCTTCGGCCCTGCGAATCGCCTTTTCGTCCAACTCCCACTGATGAATGGCTTTCTGACATCCTTCTCGCGCCAGGTCGGTATTCAATTGCCTCTCCGCTTCGTCGAAGGTGTCTTGGGCATCCACTCTGGCGCGGTGGGCCGCGTCATCCGCTTCTTTCACTCTCTTAGCGAAGAGTCTGACTTGAGGATCGATGGCCGAAGATGCCGGTTCGCCTTGCCGGCGCGGCGCAGTACCACCTGCTTTGGCCGTCAACTCTTTGTACGCGGCTTTTACGTCACTCCTCCAGCGCGCCTTAACGGCTTGGTTCAGTTTGTCCAAGGCAGCGTTAGCTTGGTCTGCGGTCTCTCGTACTCTGCGTTTTTCAAACAGCCAATTGAACACCGACCAGTCCACCGCTTCAATCATCAGCGCCTTGGCCTCTTCGACTTCGGGAAGCTTTCTCACGGCGCACTGACCATAGCCCGCCACAACCTAAAAGTCCAACGCGAAGGTGGTGTCGTTTCGCCAAGGAAGGCAATCGCAGTAAGCATATAGTTGGAATTTCAGGGAGCATCGGCAGGTCAGTCCTGGTCAACGCTTCTCCGGGGCCGCCAATCCTGCCACATTGAGGATTACCTCTACGGTCCGATCGATGCCCGCGTCCGAATTGATCATCAAATCGTAAAGGTGCCGGTTCGCCCAATCGCATTGGTAGTACCTGCGAAGGTATGCTGCGCGCATGCGGTCGAACTCGTCGAGAGACGCTTCGCACTCAGTGTGCGTTGAATAGCGATTTTGGATCCGCTTGAGTTTCTCCTGCTTTGAGCCGTACACGAAGACATGGAAGGCGTCCTCACGTTTCTGCAGGACGCACTGTGCTCCGCGACCCACAATCACGCACGGCCCCAATTTGGCAGCCTCCCGAATTACGATTGCGCTGAGTTCGGCCAGGTAGTCCGGATCGACGACGTCGGGAGCAGGACCGGACCAGGGATAAGTGTTGCCTAGCCAGAATGCCTTAAGCACTCTTGCAATGAACGAGCTTGGGTGCTCATCCATCTCTGACACCTCGGAAGGCTGCACATGAGCGCGGCGGGCAAGTTCGAGGATCAGTTCGCGATCCAGAAGCTTCCAGCCAAGGCGAGTGGCAAGCTCCTGCCCTATGGCGGCGCCCCCACTGCCATATTCGCGCGCAATCGTGATTACCCGAACTGTTTTCATGTTGTGAGCACCATCACTTCAATTACTGTCCGGGCGCGTCGAAACGCCGGTCTTAGCCGCGGGTCTGCTAACAGGCCCTGCTGCTAATCTTCGAAGCTTTGCGCCCCTGCCTGGAATCGGTTCTTCGCCCGTTTCCACAGCCACTTAATTACGCGAGCGTCGTTGTAGCAGTAGCCCAGATTGTGGTTCAGCGTTGAGAAGCAATGACGCTGGCAGATGTTCTTCAAGTTGGTCATCCATCTCACTCGACCAAAGGTAGGCAGCTAGTAGAGTCGGAAATTGACCTCCACGTTCACTTGCACGGCTACCGCGATTCCGTCCTTGCGGCCCGGTAGCGCGCGCTCTCTCTAGCATGGTATTCCGGTTCTCAGTCCCGCGCAGTGATTGCCCCCACGTGGCTGGGTGCGCTTTAAACTCGTTCCGATGAATCTCGCGACTGGGGTACACTTGGGAGGCACCTGGCTAGCGACAGTCCTTTGCCTTCAGCACCTCGACAGCCTGTGCCAGGGTCAGGCTCCCAGGAACCTGCTGAAACTCGTTACGCACGTCGTGCTGCTGCTCGCTGATGGTCCTGAAAAACAGCGCCTTACCCGTGATGTGCACGTCGATAAGTGTCACTTCCCAGTGGCCGGGCGCCACTTCCTCCGGCCGCACATCGAACGTCCCGCCCTCATTAAGCCGCCCCAGTATGCCCCAGCCGAATAGCACGTCGCGCGTTAGTCGGCCGCGCAACTCCTTGAGGCGCTTCTCCCGGTCTTCCACCACGATCGTGCCCTCCATCGCATGGAACACTTCGGCCTCCCGCGTCGGCGGATGGAACCTGGGGTTGGGCCGGAAACTGAGAGGTTCTTGTTTCGTCCATGGCTTGGATACCGCTGCCTCACTCAAGGATGTGATCGAGGCTTTAGGCGTGCCGCACACCGAAATCGGTCTCATCTTGATTAATGGTGAGTCCGTGGACTTCTCCCGCCGCCTGAACGACGGGGACCAAATCAGCGTTTACCCAATTTTCCGATCACTCGATATCAATCCGCTCACACGTGTGCGGCCCGCGTTTAAAGGGGAAAGGCGCTTCGTGCTCGACAACCATCTCGGCAGGCTAGCGGCCTACCTGCGAATGCTGGGTTTCGACATGAGGAACTCGCCCGCATCTCCGCGAACCAACAACGAACTCTGCTAACCAGGGACCGCGGACTATTGAAACGCAGCATAGTGATCCACGGATACCTGGTGGGGGAAACACACCCGCACCACCAGATGATGGAAGTACTGAGCCGTTTCGATCTGTTCGCATCCATTTCCCCATTTCGCCGCTGTCTCCACTGCAATGCATCGTTGCAGGCGGTTCCGAAACAGTTGATTCAGCATCGCTTGCTACCAAAGACCGAGCAACATTACGACGAGTTCCACATTTGCAGGGAGTGTGATCGAATCTACTGGAAGGGATCGCACTATCAGCGCATGCAAGGCCTCATCGCCCGCGTTATTCCGGGAGTAATTGTGGACTGAGAGCTCGGGTCGTCAGTTCCGCGAGGAGTGACGGAGCTTGGCCGTTGAGGTGAGTACTATAATGAAGTCGCACTCGGTTGTGATTGACCTCACGGATTCGGAAAGGCAGCCGAGGGAAGATCGCAGCAGAGGTGGGCCATGCCGGTCTTGATCTTGGCCGTTGCCTCATTCGTGCTTTTCGTTTTTGTGGTGGCGTTGCTGTGCATTGCCAACGCACTTGAGTCACGAACACTTCGTCGAAAGAGAATCCTAACGCAGGCTAGACCGCTGGCCCTGCTCTCGATCACGGAAGCGTTCGACCCGATCTACTCAGTCCTTTGGGAAGCCCCAATCGCTGCTTTGCAGCTCATAGACTCCGCCGGGCCAGCGGGCATTCCCGTTGCGCGGTTGCGCCCAATATACGAAGGGGTTGCTGCTCGTTTCCCAGAAATTTATGACGGCTGTAGTTTCTTGCAGTGGCTTCAATTCCTGGAAGAAACACAGCTCATCTCATGGCATAGCTACAAAGTAATGCTCACCTCTGATGGACGGGCTTTTCTCCAGTTCCGATTTGTGACCGACGCGATGGTGGAGGTGTGAGGAGGCCCCGGACTCCTTGGACGACGCGGCAGGTGGTCAGCGCAACGATTCCCAGATTTCAAGCAGGTGCTTTAAGTGCTGTTGGAGGCTCAAATCCTCCGAGGTCTGCATCCGTGCCCACATTCTCCAACTCCTCTCAATTCTCTAACCTACGCTTCCGCGTGTTTCGACTTACGACTGGACAATAAATTGTCCAGATAACGTGACTTCATTTGCTGGCTCGCCATGGCTTGTTTCAGCGGCGGCAGTTTGAGAATCACACCGAGGATGGCGGCCATCGCACGATGGCTGGCAAGAGCCCGATTGTCGAAGATGAGGTCCTGGAGTTTGCCGCGCTCAATGCCCATGACAACCGTGCGATGAGCGGTATTCAGGGGCGTGATCACGCGCTGACCTCGTTGCTTCAACCCGATAGGCTAGGGCAGCAGAGGATCAGAATATAGGCCAAGGGGCGAGACCAGAATACAGACCAAACGGCCAGAAAAAAGACCAACTCGGCTGGCATTCTTCGTACGCGCGCATGTGAGATTCCTGCCGCTGTCTGTACAAGTCCACGGCAGCCTGATAGAGGACGTTCTCCTCTGAGCATTCATGACCAGCGGGATCCTGCGAGCACAATGCCTCCATGCTTCTCTTAGCCGCTTCCATCCTTTTTCTTGCTGCCATCAGTTCCCCATCTCGATCGAGGCTGCAATTCGCAAGGAAGGTCACGAACCCAACGCAACCGCCGTTATTCCAGTATTCGCCCGTCCGGCAAAGAAGCGCTTGTGGCAATGGTACACAAACGCCGTTCTTGCCGGCAGTTTGTCCCGCAGGACAGATCGGGCACGGGCCTTTCGTCACGCAGATTCTGCGCTGCAGATCGGCCTCAGTCTTGGGCTGGGGCTTCCTGAAGGGATGACGCAGAAACGAGAAAAAGGCACGCCTCTCGGGCTGTGATGGCACGCGGGCGACGCCAGGCTCACGAATTGCGGGCGCAGCGTTCGAACCCGACGGTTGATGGCTGGAGTGGGATGCGCTCGACCCTGAGCGTGCACTGTGCGTGGCCGAACCTCCGGACGAACTGCCTCCGCCCGAGTAACTGCTGTGGGAACCGCCCGACGAGCCAACAGAAGAATGTTGCGCAACAATAACGGATGAGAATAGCAGGATTACTGCGACCGCCAGGCCGGAGAACCGCATAAGCACCTCCTGCCAACCCGAGGGGAACAGGTGTTAGTCGCCCTATTCGTTGGAGGCTCCGCCTATCAACAAGTATACTCCGGAACCGTGTCAAAGAGCGTAACGATTGGGTAAAGAAGTAAGAACAGAGGCGGGGTCGGCCTCACTTGCCAGTGTGATTGCTGCCACAGCAATCTCGCGCCGCTGCTCCCGGATCGACTTCTTGATCTTGGCTAGACAGCATGTCTTCCACAGACATGCCCGGCTAGGAAGCTGCGACCTCAGCGGTCGTGGGCATGTGAAACGGCAGCAC
>Ga0181539_1005088_pt1 | contig 10856 bp, 8 predicted proteins | sample PEATcosm2014_Bin_46_FD_119767 | JGI IMG/M metagenome (GOLD analysis project Ga0181539, IMG submission 119767) | Peatland microbial communities from MTU Mesocosm Facility, Houghton, MI, USA - PEATcosm2014_Bin23_60_metaG | ecosystem: Environmental > Terrestrial > Soil > Wetlands > Peat | place... | reverse complement strand
GTTATGAGGGCAACAATGCCTATGAGAAACGCATGACTGGCTAGCATGAGGTTCACTGCTCCTCCTGATGACGCCCTTCCTGAATCGTCATAACAGACCACAAAGGCAGCAATCGCAACGACCAATACAAGAAGCCCAATCATCATCCTTGAAAGCGTCTGAGTATCCCAATTCAAAGAGTTCGGTTGCCCATTTTGGTGAAGGGTGACACGCCAGCAGACAGGGCAGGTCTCAAGGTCAAAGAGGAGGACAAATGGTTAACAACAGTCCAGAACGCGAACAAGGGCGAGGCTAAGATTGAGTGAAGAATTGAAAAACGAAGTTTCTGTGATGACTGCCGTTGTCGCAGAGATCGAACTCCAAGTCACTGAGATTATGGCACACTTCAAGGAGCAGGGAATGAGTCCCTTTGTTGAACCCGACAAGAATCAAGGCGACCTGACTTCTTGGTGGGGTGAGTTGCATCACCAACAAACGAGACTGATTACCGCACAACAGAGATTGAGTTCACTCCTTCTGGAATCTTTGGAAGAGTCCCTCTCGAAATTGGATTCGAGCATCCAAACTCTCAACGAGTCTTCGAAATCGCAACGAAGAACGAAGCCGACTCCGAAGAGCCGATCCCTGACACGGAGGCCCCAGTTCGAGAAGCGTTCACAGGTTTCGCATCCCTGAAGGCCAGATTTTGCATACTTATTGACTAATTCAGGTCAGCAAGTTGCTGAATCTATTTAGCCTGCAAAACTGCCTAGCAAGTTGGACCAACTGAGCTTGGCTTGGACCAGGCCCAATCCCCGTCGAATCTCAATCCTACTTTGAACCCCCTCTGAATGACAAGAACTACTTCCGTGGTCCTTGTCCTCGTTTCGAGTGACCAGAGACCGAAATCATTCCGCGGCACGAATCTACCGATAAGAATCGGCAATAGTCTCATCGTCTGAAAGGCTACGTGCCAAGGCCGAAACGTTCAGTAAGCTCATATCCGCTTCTTAGTGTGACTGCTAGTTGGAGGCGTCCCTGTCTTCGAAGAATGTCTGCAAGAGCCATCACTGCGTGAGTTGCTGCTACGGAACAGAGATGCTTCTGTTGGAGGCCGATGTGCACCGAATAGTCTGCCTGGGCTTCAAAGAAGGTTTCTTTGCAGTTGAATCCGACGGTTTCAAAATGCTCAGGAATGGCAGCAGCGGGAGATGCGTCTTCCATGATGGAAAGCAGTGTACAATCTACTCAAATCGACCCTCGGGATGCAAGCTGTATCCAATCATCTTCGATGAAGGCCTCAACCGTGCCGTAAAGGACAGGTTGTGTCCATACGGGGATGAGTTTGACCTCTCATTGAAGGCCAGACGAGAGTTGTCAGATGTGTATCCTAGACTGCTTGACGAAAGCAGGCGTCGACATGTGGTTGCATCACTTCGGGCTATCACGTCTTTCGAAGATGACTCCACAATCGGGACAAACCAAGAGCTCTAGCGCGCGAAAAGGAAAGCCAACCTTCCTGTCCGCGTCGCTCGCAAGATTGACCTGAAAATGCGTAAAGCTGGGTTCTTCCTCGTGGTTATGGCAACACGGGCACTCGATCTTCATGTTTGAAGTTGCAGACGAGACCGCCGACTTCCTCATAAAGTTAGTTTCAGAATCCTATTCTCCTGTAGAAGACTCGCTTCACCACCTCTGCCAGGAGGATGTAGAGCATTACGATCACTGCCACGGCAAGGAGAAACGAGATGGGGAGAGGCGTGAATCCGAACAGAACTCCGAGCGGAGTGAATGGGAAGATGAGTGTGGCACCGACGATCACCAGGGTGGTCATCAGCAGATACTTCCCGGGAGTGCTCTTGAAGAAGGGTCCTCGTGTCCGAATGACCAGCACGACCAGGGATGCTGAAATGACCGATTCTACAAACCAGCCGGTTCTAAACAGACCGGTCGAGCTCTGCAAGACAAAGAGCAGTACTCCAAAAGTGAGGTAGTCAAACACCGAACTCGTTATGCCAAAGACGATCATGAAATCACGGATGAAGCTCACGTTCCATCGCCTGGGCTGTTCGACCATTTCTGCGTCCACGTTGTCTGTGCCAATCGTCGTCTCTGGAAAGTCTGTCATCAGATTGGTGAGCAGTATCTGTCCCGGCAGCAGGGGAAGGAATGACAAGAAGAGGGATGCGCCTGCCATGCTGAACATGTTTCCGAAGTTCGCGCTCGTCGCCATGAATACGTACTTGAGAGTGTTCGCGAAGGTCTTCCTTCCTTCCTTCACTCCATCCACAAGAACGCCCAGGTCCCTTTCGAGCAGCACGATGTCCGCCGCTTCTTTGGCGACGTCGACGGCGCTGTCGACAGAAAGGCCGACGTCGGCAACGTGGAGAGCCGAGGCGTCGTTGATTCCGTCTCCCATGTACCCTACCACATTCCCTGCCTTCTTGAGTGCGAGAATGATTCGCTCTTTCTGGTTTGGCTCGACCTCAGCGAATACATCGACTCCGTTTACCTGCCGAAGCAATGCTTCGTCACTCATCTCGTGCAGTTCCGGGCCCGTCAGAATTCTCGGGCTCGGGAAACCGACCTGTTGACTGATGCTTCGTGCGACCAGTCGGTTGTCTCCGGTGATGATCTTCAGCGAGATGCCGAGATGCTTCAGCTCGCCGATGGTCTCGACGATCTTGGGCTTGGGGGGGTCAAAGAGAGCAAGGAACCCCACAAAAGTCATTCCGACTTCATCGTCTTTGGTGATGAGTCTGCCGGTTCCGGCCTTCTTGTAGGCGATCCCCAGGACGCGCAGACCCTCGTCACTCAAATCCTCGAAACGCTGCTGGATCTCCCCTCGCACCCCTGCGATTTCTACGATTGTTCCTTCCGAGGTTTCAACCGAAGTGCAGACGTCAAGCACGTCCTGCAGGGCTCCCTTCGTTACCATCAGAGTCGTGTCGTCCTTTGCCACAAGGATGCTGAGCCGCTTGCGAATGAAGTCGTAGGGAACCTCGTCCAGCTTCGTGTAGCCAGACACATCAAGATGGCTGGCCCGGACCGCTTCGTCAATCGGATTTGCGAATCCCGTCTGATAGAAGGCGTTGAGATAGACGTAGAGAAACGCCTTCTCGCTTTCCTTGCCGTCAAAACCGACGACGGACTGTATTCTTATCGCGCCCTCCGTCAGGGTGCCAGTCTTGTCAGAACAGAACACGTTCATGCTGCCGAAGTTCTCTATGGATGCGAGCCGTTTGACAATCACTTTCTTGGTCGCCATGTTCTTGGCTCCGCGAGCCAGGTTGATGCTGATGATCGCAGGCAGCAGCTGGGGCGTCAGCCCGACGGCGAGCGCGAGAGAGAAGAGAAGGGATTCCAGCACCGGACGGGCAAGATAGACGTTTATGGCGAAGGTGGCGACCACCAACACGAGCGTGACCTCCATGAGGAGATACCCGAACCGTCGGACGCCATGCTCGAACTCTGTTTCAGGCGGCCTGAGCTTCAACCGGTCCGAGATCTTTCCGAACTCAGTTTCTGACCCGGTTCCCACGACGACCGCCTGGGCATTGCCGCTGACCACGTTGGTCCCCATGAAGAGACTGTTCGTCCGCTGGCTGAGCGATGCCTCCAGCGGCAGGATTCCGACCGCCTTCTCGGCGGGAAAGGTCTCTCCCGTCAAGGACGCTTCGTTTACGAAGAGATCCTTTGACTCCAGAACCAGACAGTCTCCGGGAATCAGGTCCCCAGCGCTGAGCAGGACGACGTCTCCGGGCACGATCCCCTCGACCGGAATCTCCTTCTGATCTCCGTCGCGAAGCACGGTCGCTTTGGTCTGCACGACCGCCAGGAGCTTTTCGACGGCGTTGGTCGCGCCCCTCTCCTGCCAGAATCCAAGGAGGCTGCTCACGAGGATGATTACCAGGATGATGGTCGCATCCACCGAGTCACCGAGGAAGAGCGACAGCCCCGCCGCAAAGATCAGGATGAGGGTGAGCGGGCTCTTGAACTGGGCGAGCAGAAGCGCAAGCGTGTCTGTTCTCTTCTTGGGCTTCAGAAGATTTGGACCATACTGTTTGAGTCGTCTTCTGACTTCATCGTCAGTCAGACCGTTCGTCGTCGTCTGAAGTCGCTGAAGAAGCTCAGAAGCCGGAACGCTCCAGTAGGACCGCTGGTCTTGGCTATCTTCGTTACTCAGAGGAATCTACCCATCTTCAGACGCCCATGTGCGGGCGCTACCTTACGACTAGAATAGAGCGGTTGCGTAGTGAATACACCACTGCTGACGCCACCTGAGAGAGGTTTCTTAAAACCACTTGGACTTCACCAGCAAATCGATGCGCGAATCTGACCCCCTGCACTATTCTATCGGTGTGTGAGCTTCGACACATTCGTACCGCACAAACCAACCAAAGACGGGGCGGAACCGTCGACTTCCCTCTACGATTGAGACGCAGAACCAACACCGTAAGCCAAGACCGAGTCCCGTGGCTTCCTTCACCCTGTGATTAGGGAAATCCACCATACTTGCCAAACACGGACTTCGAAGTCTTGCAGAATAGAGTGAAGTTCCTACGGGCACCGTTGTGTTTTTATGGAGTCCCGAAGGCTCGAAATCGAGAAATTTGGTCTCCGAAAAGATACTTCGCTTCCAAAACAAGGGAAAGGACCCGGCCCAAGTGGCCCAGCAAATCGAGCAGCAGCTCCAGGCGGACGGCTACAAGACCCAGTCCAAGGTCGCGCCTCTCGGCAACATCATCCAGGCGCAAAAGGCTGGCATAATGCGTGACATCATCGCCGCTGACAGGTGCTTCACCGTGGTGGTGAGCGGACAGCCCAACGACTTCACGGTCCATATTGGCATTGGGAGGTGGATCCAGAACATCGGCGTCGCAGCCGTAGAGGCGCTGTTCTTGTCCTTCCTCTTCCTTGCTGTGGACGTCCCAGAGATGTTCTGGACGACACACGTGGAAGGAAAGCTGGCCAAAGAAATCCAATCCATCGTGGGCTGAACTCAGCCCACCACCCTCTTTTTGTCGGACCCAGGTAGGAAGAGCTAGAGGCTCGTCTCTTTGCGTGTTAGTCTGTTGGAGCGCCTACATTAGACGAAGTCCCGGCCAGGACGCCTTTCCCTCAACGGGTAGTTTTCAGACCCCGTACCCAGGTTTGTTCGAGAATCCACCGGCAAAGTCAGGTCTTTAATCCCATCATGAACTAATTCAAATCGGACTTCGGCCAGTATTCACAGCCTGTACTTGGAGTGCTGCCTCAGCAGGTCTGCCAGGGCGACGAAGTTGGGATTGGCGCTTGCGTTGATCATCCTCAGGGTACCCAACGGCGACCTGACCTCAGGCTCGAATCTCTCCTTTAGTGCAAAACTCACAGAATTGTAGTGAATGGTCCCTTCCAGCTGCTGTCCGATGACCGCTTCGCTATTGAGGTTGAACGGAACGACCTGGAACACGATCCCGTTGCACCACTGGACAAGAGGAATTGTCGTACCCCCAGCCGCTCGCGCCCCGGTAAGCACGAGTTCCACGTAGTCGATGAATTGATATTCGATGACCTCATGGATTACTATCTTCTTGTAAGGTTCAATGATGATCTCCGGCATGCCCTTCTCTGGCATTAGCCTGAAGGGCGTGGTCTCAGATATTAGAAGCTTGGTAGGAGGAGCGAGAAACGCAAGAGTGAGCTCAGAATCACTTGGTCAAAGCGCGGTGTCGTCACCTGTCTACGCGAGCAGAAATTCGGATTGGAGCTTCATCATGCTTACAAAGAGTCTATGCAATCAGTACCATTGACATGAGGACCCTTAAGATGCAGGCACAACCTCGGCCCAGCATCAACAAAGGCGACGCAGTATTGGTTATGGATGCTGACGCTTCTCATGTGATTTCGACGCGTTGTGCGATTCACGGTACAGAAATGGATCACCAGCAGGGAAACACCTACTTCTGCGCTGTCTGCTTGGGATTGCCAGACGCGCGCGCTGAATAGAACCTGTTCAGGCAGGAACCTTAGCCGGGACCTTGCGAGGGAGATTCTGCAATCTCCAAAGCTCGTCCCGCTAGCGTGCCCGCCATCGAAATCACCGCAAGGATTTTTGATGACTCCATTTCACAAACTAGGGCCTAGTATCTCTACGGCGCCTCTCGTTTCCCCCCATTACACTTTTCTAATGGTCCGTTTCATAGGCAACCGTCGGGTTTGGCCAAGTTTCCGAGCGAAGAGTGGACCAAGGAGTACATGGAGAAGCTCAACTCCAACGCAGACTACGCGGATGCAGGGAAGAACTGGGAAGGCGCAATGACTTTCGTCTGCCAGAAGGACGAATCGTCTGACCGGGAGGCCTACATGTACCTCGACCTCTATCACGGCAAGTGTAGGGATGCGAAATTCTCATTCGTCGAGTCGGAGTTGCCCCAGGCGGAATACAAGTACATCGGTCCATACGGGAATTGGCGGAAGCTCATCAACAAGGAGATCGACCCGATACAGGGGATACTGACCGGGAAGTTCAAGCTTGAGGGTTCTATGATGAAGATAATGAGGTTCACAAAGGCTGCCAAGGAGATGGTAAGCACGGCAGCGCTGGTCCAGACTGAGTTCTGAGCCCAAGGAATGTGGTACTTCAGGTCTCCCGAGATAGTCTTCGGGGAGGACTCTCTCTCCTTTCTTTCCTCGCTCGACATCAAGAGGGCCGCAATAATAACCGACCGCAATCTGCTCAGGACAGTCATACCGGAGCGAGTTCGCCAGGCCCTTCCAAAGGGAGCTGCCTCGATGATTGTGGGAGACGTTTCCGAAGAGCCTCCTCTGTCAGAGATGACTACCCACTCGGCGCGCATCAACGAATTCTCGCCAGACTGGTTCGTAGCGGTAGGCGGAGGCTCGGTCATAGACACGACCAAGATACTCTTCTTCCTATACGAGCGCCCGGACCTCACGGTCTACGAGATCACACCCATGGTCCAGCTGGGATTGAGGAAGAAGAGCAGGCTCATTGCCATACCCACCACGAGCGGCACCGGGTCCGAGTGCACTTGGGCGGCAGTCCTCTCAGAAGAAAGCGAGAAGAGGAAGCACGAACTCGCCTCGCCTGAGATTCTGCCAGATTACGCCATCCTCGACCCAGCTCTGGTCGTATCCCTTCCGCTTGAGCAGACGAGGAATACGGCGTCTGACGCGATAGCGCATGCAGTAGAGGCGTACGGAAGCACCTGGCACAATCCGTTCTCCGACGCGATGGCCGAGAAAGCCTTGGAGTTGATTCTCGGCAATATCGAGAGCGTCATCAAGGACCAGCGAAATGCGGCGTTCAGGAATCAGGTGCACGTGGGCGCGTCGATGGCAGGCCTGGCCTTTTCGAACTCACAAATCGGTCTCGTGCACGCCATGGGCCACGCCTTGGGCGCCTACTTCAAGGTCCCACACGGAAAGGCGGTAGGCCTCTTCCTGCCCTACGTCGTGGAATTCAATAACGACGCCTGCCCAGAGAGGTACGACAGGCTGAACCGCATCGTCCCTGAAAAGTACAGGGAGGAGAGACTCTCTGGTTCGCTCAGGAAGGTGCTCAAGATGATAGGCCAGGTCCAGACAGCCAAGGACGCAGGAATCGACGAGCAGGAATACCTCTCGAGCCTGGACGCCCTTGTCTCGCTCGCATCGGAGTCCACTGGAATGGTTACGAACCCGAAGGATTCCAACTCCGCTGACCTTAGGACCCTTTTCATCAACGCGTACGGGGGAACCTAATCCATGAGCGGGCGGTACGGGAACTTCATAGGCGGTCGTGAAGACTTCGAAGGTGAAGAGGTCGTGCTGAGAAGTCCAGCCGACGGCGCATCAATCGCCACGGTGGTGTTCGCCGACTCTGGCAAGACCAAGGAGGCGATTGACGCGGCTGCAGAAGCCTTCGACGGATGGTCCGGGACCAGCATTCATGAGAGACAGGACCTCCTACTGAAGCTGGCCGAGAGGATTCAGTCCAGAACCGCCGACTATTCTTTCTTGGAGTCAGCGAACACAGGAAAGACGATCAGGCAGAGCACCTTCTTTGATATCTCCCTCGGAATCGACCAGATGAAGTACTTCGCAACCACAAAGGAATTCCCGTCTTCTAGGGAAATAGCGCATCCGGAATATCCTGAATCGAGAGGAATCATCCAGTACGTACCCATCGGCGTCGTGGGCGCCATCGCACCGTGGAACCTCCCGTTCATAATGGCCGTGTGGAAGCTTACACCCGCGCTCCTCGCGGGTAACACGGTCGTTCTCAAGTCCTCGCACTACACTCCTCTGACAGCGTTCGAGCTGGCCAGGGATATCAAGGAGGTCGGGTTTCCGGACGGCGTGGTGAACATTCTCACGGGGCAAGGCGTTGCTGTGGGGCAGACACTAGTGACTAGCCCGAAGGTTAGCATGATTAGCTTCACGGGCTCGACAGCAACGGGCGAGCGGCTGCTTTCGAGTTCCGTGGGAGTGAAGAAGTTCACACTCGAGCTCGGCGGCAAGTCCCCCAACATCGTGTTCGAGGACGCCGACTTGGAAAAGGCTGTGAAAGGGGTAATGTTCGGCATATACCTGAACTCGGGCCAGCTGTGCGAATCGGGCAGCAGGCTGATAGTGCAGTCGTCGATTCGGGAGAAGTTCCTCGCGAAACTAAGAGAGTGCATGGAGAAGATGAGGGCGGGGAACCCGCTCGACATGGAGACGGACGTAAGTGCGATTACCACATCGGATCAGAAGAGAAAAATCGAGACGATGGTTGAGGAGGGCAAGAAGCAAGGCGCGCGTGTGTATTACGAGAAGCAGATCTCGGGCGTTGTCCCGCCAGGCGGCATCTACTACGCACCCACCCTGCTGACTGGGGTCTCCAATGACATGCAACTCGCCAGGGAGGAGATCTTCGGGCCCGTGCTCGTGGCGTTCGACTTCGAGAGCGAAGACGAAGCTGTGGAGCTTGCGAACGATACTGAATACGGCCTCGCGGCAGGCGTGTGGTCGAGAGACATCGAGAGGGCGAAGAAGGTCGCCGGGAGCATAGAGGCCGGGACCGTTTGGGTGAACACTTATCATCTCAACTCAGCCGCGGCGCCGAGGGGCGGCTTCAAGAGGAGCGGAATAGGTAGAGAGCTGGGCCTTGAGGGAATGATGGAGTTCACACAGACGAGGCACATCTTTGTCAGCGAGGACGGCGACATCGATGAGGTGGCCTACGGGCTTATCCTTCCTGAATAGGTTGGAGTTGACTAATACCATAGGCTTATGACTTCCCCCGGCAAGAAACTAGAGGAGCGTTGAGCCATGGAAGACATCTTGCTTTCCGAGGGCGAGCGGAAGATCAAGGTCAAGGCGCGGAGGGTCGTGCGGGACGTGCCGCACGACCTCATCAGGAACCTTGAGGCGGAAAAGGTCATCTTCCCGCGGTCATTCCTCGACCTCGTTGCGGGCGCGGGCCTCGTGGGCCTGCGTTTCCCGGCGAAGTACGGCGGCCGGGACGCGACTTGGGTGGGCGACATGGTCGCGGTTGAGGAGATGGGCCGCCTGGGCTTCACCCTGAGTTGCATGTACTCCCTCGGAACGATCGTGGGAGAGGCAATCTACCGCTTCGGGACGCCGGCGCAGAAAGAGATGTACCTGCGGGGGATTACGAGCGGCCAGCAGTATGGGGCCGAGGCGATCACGGAGCCATCCGGCGGCTCCGACCTCTTCGGGATGATGAAGACCACCGCACGGAAGAAGGGCGGCCTCTTCGTGCTGAACGGCCAGAAGCGGTTCATCGTGGGCGGACAGGGCGCGGACTTCTTCGTCACCTACGCGATGACGAATCCATCCGCGAACCCCCGCACGAAGGGCGTGAGCGCCTTCGTCGTGAACCGGGACACGCCGGGTCTCCGGGTCGAGACGGTGTACGGACTCATGGGGAACAAGGGGGGCGGCACAGCGCGGATTGTGTTCAAGGACGCCGAGGTTCCGGAGGAGAACCTCATCGGCGAGGTGAATCATGGTTACGACGTCTTCAACCGGATGATGGTACCCGAACGGCTCACGACGGCCTCTGGCTCGCTCGGCGTAGCGACCGCGGCGATCGAGGTCGCAACCAACTACGCCCTTCGCCGGGAATCCTTCGGCGGCAAGCTCATGGAGCACGAGGGAGTAAGCTTCAAGATCGCAGAGAGTCTCATGGGCATTGCGCACGCATCCGCCCTTGTCTACACTGCGTGTCGCGCCGCTGACGCCCTCGAGGAAGGGAAGGTCTCCGCGAGTTACGTGCGCAAGCTCGTCTCCATGGCGAAGCTGAACTCTACGGAGGTCATGTGGGAAGCGGTCAACAATGCGATGCAGGTCCTCGGTGGCATCGGCTACACGACCGTGTACCCGGTGGAGCGGTTCCTCCGGGACTCCCGCCTCGGGATGATCTGGACGGGCACGAGCGAGGTCATGAAACTCATCATCCAGCACGAGTACGTCAAGGAGATTTCGAGTCCGGAATACCTTAGGGACAAGAGGAACATCGAACTCGACGCGTTAGACTTCAAGCTTGTCGATGAGAAGGTCACGTCATAGCTGCGCATAGCCGCAGTACATTCTTGATGTCCCATGAAGGTCGCATCCATCCGCGGTGTTGAGCTCAGCTACGTGGAGAAGGGGAGCGGCACCCCGCCGCCCCTCGTCCAAGAGCGCACGTTCGAACCAGGGGTTCGATAGCGTAGCCGGGCAGCTACCATTCGTGTTCTCGAATAGAGCGGGGGCTAATGCGCGGCCAGTCCCAGCGGTTGAGATCGCAGAGTTTCGGGGTTCTCTTCGGCTCTGAGAGGAACGTAATGCTGTGAACCAGGCCACTATCGCCGTTATGAGGGCAACAATGCCTATGAGAAACGCAT
>Ga0181539_1005083_pt1 | contig 10872 bp, 10 predicted proteins | sample PEATcosm2014_Bin_46_FD_119767 | JGI IMG/M metagenome (GOLD analysis project Ga0181539, IMG submission 119767) | Peatland microbial communities from MTU Mesocosm Facility, Houghton, MI, USA - PEATcosm2014_Bin23_60_metaG | ecosystem: Environmental > Terrestrial > Soil > Wetlands > Peat | place... | reverse complement strand
CGACGGAGCGAGCCTTTGCTGACCACTGACCACTGTTCACTGACCACTTTCCAAAATGTCAGGTATGTGCACGGTCTGTACCCCGTTCTTGAGGCAAAACTACGCCCCTACGCGGCAAATCCGCGAATCTCCGCGCCTTCATTCGCCTTGCCCGGCGAATAGACGGCGGTTGAAGTTGTCCTGTTGCCTTGCCTCAAACCACCGCCGCTGGAGAGCTTCTCAGTACTCAATCTTGTCGGTTGAGGCAATCCACGCCGCAAAGCTCTCCCAGGCTTCCTCGCCCAGCAGTTGGGCGGCGGGCAGTGCGCGGGCGGCCTGGTCCTTCTTGAACTCCTCGTAAAGGAAGGCGTCGTCGAAGCCGGCGCGGGCCGCATCCGCGGCGCTGGCCGCGTAATAGATGGCCTCGATTCGCGCCCAGTAGGCCGCGGCCAGGCACATGGGGCAGGGCTGGCAATTGGTATAGAGTTCGCAACCGGCCAGGGTGAACGTGCCCAGCGCCTTGGCGGCGGCGCGGATGGCGTTCACTTCGCCGTGCGCGGTGGGATCGTTGGTCGCAGTCACGGAATTCGTCGCCTCGGCCACGATCTGGCCGTCGCGCACGACGAGAGCGGCAAACGGGCCGCCCGCGCCGGTGACCACGTTCCGCGTGGCCAACTGAATGGCGCGGCGCAGAAACTCCGGGTTGGGCGCGGCAGGCACGGTTTCAAGTATATGCACTTGCGAAGACGGACTTCAGCTCCCAGACGGATTGCGGCCGGAGGGAAGGGAATTGGCATGCATCCGTCGCGCGGAACTCACGCCTTCCGCCAGGGCAGCCAACAATCCATCGTTTCCCTGCGGTTTTTCAGCGGAGCGGAGCAGGAATCCAAGGAGGTCGAGTGCTTTGCCTATCATGCGGAGACAGCCAGCGCGGCCAGGCGGTCGGCGATGCGCTCGGCCGCGTCTGGATGTGCCTGGTTTCGCGCCGCCTCGGACATGGCTGCCAGTTGCCTCGGCGAGGTCAGCAGCCCGGTGAGCGTATTCAGCAGCTTGCCGGGAATCTTCAAATCCTGCTCCAGCAGGAAGGCGGCGGCTCCGGCATTTACCATGGCCTCGGCATTCCGCTTCTGGTGCTCGTCAGCAGCGGCGGCAAAGGGCACCAGCAGGCTGGGCTTACCGGCGGCAGCCAGTTCCGCCACCGTGGAGGCGCCGCTGCGCGCCATCACCAGATGTGCGGCGGCAAAGCGCGCCGGCATATCGTAGAGAAACGGCCAAACCTGCCAGCGATTGGGGTCCGCGCCGCTGGCGGCATAGGCCGCCTGGGTCGAATCGGCGTGGCGAATCCCGCTCTGGTGCAGCACCGTCAACCCCGGAACCGCATCGAGAAGCGCCCCAATCACTGCGGGCAGATGGATATTGAAGATGTGCGCGCCCTGCGAGCCGCCAAAGACCAGCAGGTGAGGCTCGGCGCTAGTAGGTGGCTCGATCGCGAAGAACTCCGGGCGCACCGGAATCCCCGTCACCTCGCAGTTGTTGAACCACTTGGCCGCCGCGGGGAAGTTGACTGCCGCGGCCTGCACCCGTTTGCCCACCAGGCGGTTGGCCAGCCCCGGCATGGCGTTGGGTTCAAAGGCCATGGCGGGCGTCTTGAGCCGGAGCGCCGCCGCCATGGCCGGGCCGCTCGCGTAACCGCCCACGCCGAAGACGACCGAGGGCTTGAACTCGCGGATCAGCCCCGTGCAGGCGGCAATGCTGCGCGGCAGGCTAATCAGCGTGCGCAGCCTGGTCATCAGCGATACGTTCTTGAGCTGGCCCACATCGATCAGCCGCAGGTTGAAGCCGGCCTCGGGCACTAGGCGTGTCTCCAGGCCGCGCGCGGTGCCCACAAAGAGCACCTCCGCCGCGTGCCGCCCAACCAACTCGCGAGCCACCGCCAGCGCCGGAATGATGTGCCCTCCGGTGCCGCCGCCGGCTATGAGAACGCGCAATTGGGCCAAATCCGTGCCTCTCAAGAGGGGTTGCAATCAGAATCGGAGCCACCTGCCTTGAGGTTCATTGCATCGGGCCGCAGAAAAATGGCCAGTCCCGCAACACCGAGAGGCAACAGGGACCACACAGAGCCGGGAGCAGACCGCGAGGAAAAGATGATCCCCCAGAACGAAATCAGGACATAAGCGAAACTTGCAGCGATTCCCCAGCCTTTGGCCGAGGGTTTTCCCCTCCAGACGGTCCACCAAGCCATTCCATAAACAATTGCCAAGACTGGAAAGAACGAAGCGGCTAGCAAGCTGCGGAAAGGGAAACGAACGAAGGTATATCGGCGAAAAATGTGCAGGATGAGGCTCGAAGCACACCAGATGTTCACTATGGAAGTAACTGCGAAAACCCACCCCATGAATCTCCTGAGAACTCTGATGTTGAGCCCGAGCATGGTTTGATGCCACCTTTCCGGGACTGTTCCCAAGTCCCTATTCCCTAATCACTAGTCCCTCGTCACTCGGCCTTTCTGGTTATGTTGAGCAAGATGCCGATCGAGGCCAACGTGAAGAAAAGCGAAGTTCCGCCGGAGGAGATCAGCGGCAGCGGAATGCCCTTGGTCGGCACCAGCGACAGCACCACGCTGATGTTGAAGAAGGCCTGCAGCAGGATGGTGACGGTGATACCGAAGGCGGCCAGCCGCGCAAAGGGGTCCTGGGAACGAAAGGCGGCGCGCAGGCCGCGCACGCCGAAGAACGCGAACAGCAGCACAATGAGCAGAGCGCCAATCAATCCCAGCTCCTCGGCAATGTTGGCGAAGATGAAATCCGTGGACGCTTCGGGAAGGAAGAAGAGCTTCTGCACGCCCTCCATGAAACCCCGGCCGGTCACTCCGCCGGTGCCCACTGCGATCAGCGACTGGTTGATGTGGAATCCGGCGCCCTGCGGATCGGCATCCGGGTTGAGGAAGGCGAGCATTCGCGCCCGCCTCCACGCAACCATGAAGAGCAGCGCCAGCAGGCCGGGCAGTGTGGCGAGAATGCCGCCAATCAGGTACCTCCACTCCATCCCGGCCAGCAGCAGCATCATGGCGGTAACGCCGAGCAGAACCAGCGCCGTTCCCAGGTCCGGCTGCTTGACAATCAGGAGGACGAAGACCACCGGTATGATAACCGCCCGCAGCAGGGTGTGCTTCCAATCGCGCATGGTGCTCAGCCGGTTATGAAGAAACCAGGCCAGAAACAGAACCATCACCGGCTTGGCGATCTCCGAGGGCTGAAAGGTAAAGTGGCTGCCAAAGCGAATCCAGCGATGGACGTTGTGGGAGCCGGGAATGAAGAAGACCAGCACCAGCAGCAGGGTGGTAACGCAAAGGGCGGGATAGACGAACCGCGGGGACTTGTAGACGCTGTAGTCCACGCGCATCAGCACCAGCATGGCCACCACACCGGCCAGCGCCCAGCCGGCCTGCCTGCCCACATCGGCAAACGCGGAGTGATAGCGCTCCTGGGCCACCACGGCCGAGGCGGAAAAGACCATCGCCAGTCCCACCACGGTGAGCAGCAGCGTGGTGAAGAAGAGCCATTTGTCAACCCCTACGCGCGCTGCCATGCCTTCCATCCCCGCCGTTCGCCAACCAGTTCCTTGAAAACGCGGCCGCGGTGTTCGTAGTTCTCAAACTGGTCGAAGCTGGAACAGGCCGGCGCCAGCAGCACCACGTCACCCGGCCGCGCGGCCGAGGCCGCCGCATTGACCGCATTGTCCAGCGTCTCGCAGGAGTGGATCGAAACCACCCCGCGCAGTTGCGACTCGATCTTGGCCGCCGCCGAGCCGATGGTATAAACGGCACGCACCCGCGCTCGAAGCAGTTGCGCCAGTTGGGTATAGTCCGAGCCTTTGTCCTTGCCGCCCAGGATGAGGTGAATGCCCGATTGGAAGGCAGCTACGGCCTTGGCCGTGGCGTCCACGTTGGTGGCCTTCGAGTCGTTGTAAAACTCGACGCCGTTAACGGCGGCCACAAACTCCAGCCGGTGCTCGACCGCCTGGAAGCTCTCGATGGCGTGGCGGATGGCCTCCGCCGGCGCTCCGGCGAGCCGCGCCGCCACCACAGCGGCCAGCACATTCTCCACGTTGTGCGCGCCCTTGAGCGGAATTCCGCTCAGAGGCATCACATTTTCCATCGCCGCATCCGGGGCCTGACGATAGACCACAAACCCCTCTTCCAGCCAGGCGCCCTGCCCGACCGGATGCTCGACGGAGAACCAATAGACCTTGGCGGCCGAACGGGATGCGGCCTCGGCGGCGCGCGCGTTGTCGGCGTTCAGCACCACGAAATCGAGCTCGTCTTGCGCGGCAAAGATCCGCTCCTTGGCCAGCGCATAGTTCTCGAAGCTCCCGTGCCGGTCAAGATGATCGGGGGTGATGTTCAGAATCACTGCAATGTTGGGATGAAACTGATCGGTGCTTTCAAGCTGGAAGCTGGAGACCTCGAGCACCGACCAGGTTTCGTCTGTGCTTTCGTCGATCAGCCCCACCACCGGGACGCCGATGTTGCCTCCCACCAGCGTGGGAATGCCGGCCCTCTTGAGAATCTCGCCCAGCAGGGCAGTGGTAGTGGTCTTGCCGTTGGAGCCCGTAATGGCCACGATTCTGCCCTTGAGAAAGCGCGCGGCCAGTTCCAGCTCGCCGATCACCGGCAAGCCGAAGCTCCTCACCTGCGCCAGTTCGGGCGTATCCAGCGGCACGCCGGGGCTGACCACGATCAGATCCTGGCGGCGGAAGGTAAGCAGGCCGTGGCCGCCGGTCTCCACCATGATGCCTTCGTCGAGCAGCGCGGGAATGTCCTTGGCCAGCGCCTCGGCGCTGCGCACGTCGGAGACCGTCACCTGGGCCCCGCGCCGGCGCAGAAACAGCGCCGCCGCCAGACCGGACTTGCCCAGTCCCACAACCAGAACCTTCTTGCCTTTGAGTTCCATCATTTGGACCGATCCTCAGGCTTCCGCGACTTCCTTATTGTGCACCGCGGGAGGCGCCGCGCAGAGCCTGTCTAACGCAGTTTCAGCGTGGTGAGTGCAAACAATGCAAACACCAGTGCGCCGATCCAGAAGCGTGCAATGATCTTGGACTCACTCCAGCCCAACTGCTCGAAATGATGATGGAGTGGCGCCATCTTGAAGATACGCTTCTTGTTACGCAGCTTGTAGCTGCCCACCTGCAGAATTACTGAAACCGCTTCCAGCAGGAAGATCCCACCGATGAACGGCAGTAAAAGCTCCTGGCGGATGACGATGGCGACTGTGCCGATGGCTCCGCCCAGGGCCAGCGAGCCGACATCGCCCATGAAAACCTCGGCCGGATGAGCGTTATACCAGAGAAATCCGATGGAAGCGCCCACCATGCACCCGCAGAAGACGGTCAGCTCGGCCACTTTGGGCATGTGCTGCAATTCCAAATAGTCGGCAAAGACTACGTTACTGGTAACGTAGGTGAGCACGGCCAGCGCGCCGGCGGCGATGATGGTGCAGCCGATGGCCAGTCCGTCGAGCCCATCGGTCAGATTCACTGCGTTGGTTGAACCAATCAGCACAAAGATGACAAAACCGGCGAAAGGCAAAAAGGCCAGGAATCCCAGGTGCGGCAATGAGACGGCCCAATGCCACAGCAGGTCGGGTCGCCATTGCTTGACGAACGGCACCGTCAACTGAGTGGAAAAGACCCGGAACTGGTCCAGCGCCACCAGCGCAACTGCCACCGCGGCCCCGGCCAATCCCTGCCAGATGAGCTTGGCGCGCGCCGTCAGGCCCAGGCTGCGCCGCTTGACTACCTTGATATAGTCGTCCGCAAAACCGATGGCCCCGAAGGCAAGGGTCGAGAATACGGCGATCCAGACAAACGGGTTCGAAGGGTCGGACCACAGCACCGTGGGCAGCACGATCGCAATCACGATCAGCACCCCGCCCATGGTGGGCGTTCCGGACTTCTTCAGGTGTGATTGTGGCCCGTCCTCGCGAATGAACTGGCCGATCTGGAACTCGCGCAGTTTCTGGATCACCCAGGGACCGATGAACAGCGCAATTAGCAGCGCCGTAAGCGAGGCAAAGGCGGTGCGAAAGGTGAGGTAGCGGAAGATCCGGAACGGGTGAAAGAACGGAAACAGCTTCTCGTAGAGCAGCCAGTAGAGCAAAGAGCCTCCAGATCGTAAACAAGGCGGGTTTCAGGTTGATTTTACAGGGCTGGGGGCCGGCAGGAGCGTGGAAATCGCACAACGGGGATGAGCTCTTCTTGACTGGGTGCCCCACCCTCGCCGTCGGCCGCGGCGGACGGAACGGGTTTGATCTCAGCCCCTCCTCAGCGGAACATACGCTCGTCATAGCGAAACGGTTTAGGAGCGGCCAGCTTAACCTTGCTGAAATCCGTGTGCCTTGGATTCAGGAGCACGTTCCAGTCCCCGTCGACCACCGCCGATGGAACCCGCAGCGCCACAGAACGGCCGCTGGCCGCCCAGCCGGAACCAAGATCGCGGCACACGAGGTTATTCAACTCACGCCAGTCAGCGGGCAGCGAGTCAAGTTTCAGTTGCTCCACCAAATCGTCGGGGATCGTGGCTTCCGCGAGCAGGAGATCGTCCGGCGCTTCGTTAGGCTCCAGATTGACGAAGAACTCCAGAGCCGCCAGCGCCGGCGAGGTTGAGCAGTAGACCATTACCGCGCCCAGATGATTCCAGCGCCTGGCAGCGTAGAGTCCGCCAACGCCCGTGAACGCCGTCTCGCGGAAACGCTCCGGAAAGAGCCTCCAAACCTTCATCAGCTATACATTCCGTAAGCAACGGCGTAGAGAATCTCCTCCACCGAGCGCACTCCCAGCTCCGTATCGAGCTGGTCGAATGGCCGCTGCCCACCCAATGCGCGATTCGGCGCCACCATCCAGCGCGAGGCTTTGTCTTCCTTGCCCAGGATTTCATTGGCCAGAGCGACCACTCGCGCCATGCGCAGGGTTCTGTCCGACTCGTCCTGCGTCAGGCGCGATTTCGTCGCCAGCCTTCGGCTCAGCGTGCGGGACGGAATGTTGAGGCGCTCGGCCACCTGCCTTCGCTGCATCGACAGCGCGTCCGCCAGCAGGTTCACAGTCGATGCCGGGAGCCCGACTCGCACCTGGGCGACCAGGTCGTCCGCCTTGCGTATGGGCTGCTTGAAGGTTCTCTTGCCGCCCAGTACTTCCACAATCTCCGCAATGCTCATGTCGGCCACCTGGCATTAGTATCGCGCCATTTGGCAAAAAGCGCAAGGACTTCGGCTCTACTGTTTGGACGCCAATTGCCGATTCAGCTCCGCCTCGAATGCCTGCTCGCGATCGGCGATGTAGCTCTTGTAGCCGTCGGGATCGATGAAGGCGTCGCCGTCGCCGTGCAGCCAACGCTGGTACTTCTCCTTCAGCCCGTAGTAGCTGCCGTGAGCGCCGAGAAACAGGTCGCAAGGCAGGCCCTTCAGCACCTGAAAGCCATGATAGAAATCATCAGCAATCTGCGGGTAGGCCCGATTATCCACCAGCTTGTAGCCAGGATTCACATTCGGGCTTCCCACGATCACAGCGTGCAGCGTCCTGCCGCCCTCCGTCTCGTCCATGGTCCAGGTCGTCGTTCCCCTCGTGTGGCCGGCGGTCAGGTGCGCCGTCAGGACTGCATCTCCCAGCCGCACCGTGTCGCCATCGTGCAGCACGCGATCGACGTGCGTGGCCGGAAACCACATGGCCGGCTCAGCCCCATACTGAAAGTCCGCCTTGCCCCCCGACTCCACCACCGGCACATCCGCATCCATCACGAAGTACTTGGCGCCGGTAAGCTGCTTCACCCTTGCACTGCCCGCGCAATGGTCGAAGTGCGCATGACTGATGATAAGAATCTTGGTGTCGCTGAAGCGAAAACCCAGTTGCTCCACGCTCTTCTGGATGAGCGGGACGTTCTTCTCTGTGCTGCTGTTGATGAGAATGTTCCCCTGGGGCGTAACAATCAGGTAGGAGGCGAGTTCCTCGCTGCCGACGTAGTAGAGATTGCCCGCAATGCGGAAGGGCGGGAAGGGTTTGGTCCAGGATGGGCTCTGGGCCGCGAGTTGCGCCGCGAAAGCAAGCGCCGCCAGGAGCATGGCGTGACCGGGAAATCTCCGAAAGATCATTCTTCCTCCACCTCCGCTTTTCCGCGTTTGACCGCCTCGATCGCCCGCTCCAGATGAACGCCGCGCGACCCCTTCACCAGCACAACGTCTCCCGGCTGCATGGTTTGCTTGAGCCATCGTCCGGCGGCTTCGGCATCGGGCAAAAAGAGCGATGCGACTCCACGGGCGCAAGCCGCTGCGGCCAGGTGCTCGGCGTTGCCGCCCACGCCGGCGACCAGGTCGAGCCCGGCCTCGGCGGCGGCGCGTCCGCAGGCGGCGTGCAGCGCGCGGCCGTGCTCGCCCAACTCCAGCATCTCTCCGGCGACCAGGATGCGGCGGCCAGCCGGACGCCCCGCCAGGGTGCGGATCATCGCCCGCAACGCCTCGGGATTGGAGTTGTAGCTGTCGTTCAGTATCGTCGCGCCGCCAATCTCAATCACCTGGCCGCGCTTGTCGCCGGCGGCCAGCGACGCCAGCGCGGCAACCGCCGCATCCAGCTCTACGCCCGCCTCCAGGGCTACCGCAAGCCCGGCCAGCGCATTCAAGGCGTTGTGCGCGCCCAGCAGTTTCAGCGTCAAGCTGCCTTCGCGCTCCCCGGCGCGAAAACGCAAATGCAATCCCGCCAGGTCTTCATTCGCTTCCAGCAGCCGCGGATCGGCGCAGGGACCGGCGCCAAAGTAAACGGCGCGGCCGGCAAAGTCGCGGCCAAATTGCGAGACGTACGGATCGTCGCAGTTGAGGAAGGCCACGCCGCTAGCCGGCAGCGCCTCCACCAGTTCAAGCTTGGCGCGAGCCACCCCAGCCTGCCCGTCGGGGAAGTTTTCTATGTGCGCCGTGCCCACATTGGTCACCACCCCCCAGTCGGGCGCGGCGATGCGCGTCAGCGCCGCAATCTCGCCTGGGTGGTTCATACCCATCTCCACCACTGCGATTTCGTGCTCCGGTTCCAGGCGCAACAGTTCGAGCGGAAGGCCGAATGCATTGTTCAAATTGCCCTGGGACTTGTGAACGCTGAATCTCGCGCCCAAGGCCGCCGCCGCCGCTTCCTTGGTGGTGGTCTTGCCCGCTGAGCCGGTAACGGCCACCACGCGCCGGCCCCAACGCCGGCGCACATGCGCGGCCAGCGCCTGCAACGCAAGCAGCGGGTCCTCGGCGATCAGCAGCGGCACAGCCAGCGCCGCGTCGGGCAAAGTGGCCGCCCGCGCGCGCGATACCACTGCCGCAACCGCCCCGCGCCTCAGCGCCGCTTCCACAAAGTCATGCCCGTCGTGCCGCTCCCCGCGCACGGCAAAGAACAGCTCGCCCGCGCCCACCGTTCGCGAGTCGATCGAACAGCCGCCCACCTCCAGCGCGCCGGCGTCATAAAGGCTGGCGGGCGCCTCCAGCACCGCTCCCGCGCCGATTGCCGCCTCTGCCAGTGTGAGCTTCATTGCTCCTTACCATAGCCCAATTCAGCCAGCGCGGAAAGGGCGATCTCCGCGTCGTCGAATGGAATGGTGCGGCCGGCCAGGATCTGCTCCTTCTCGTGGCCCTTGCCGGCCAGCAGAACCACATCCCCGGCCCTGGCCGCCTTGAGCGCCGTGCGAATCGCCGCGGCGCGATCCGGCTCGATGGTATAGCGAGCGCCGCTGGCCTTCAGTCCCGGCTCAATCTCGGCCAGAATCGCCAGCGGCTCCTCGGAGCGGGGATTGTCGCTGGTGGCCACCACAAAGTCGCTGCCTGCGCCCGCCGCCAGACCCATCTTCGGCCGCTTGCTGCGGTCGCGATCGCCGCCGCAGCCGAAGAGCGTAATAACGCGACCACCAGAGCGCCCCGTCATCTGCCGCGCCAAGGCAATCAGATTGCGCAACGCGTCTTCGGTATGGGCGTAGTCCACAATCACCGTGAAGGGCTGGCCCGCATCCACGGACTGGAAGCGGCCCGGAACCGGCTTGAGGCGCGGGATGGATTCCATGAGATCGGCAAACGGCACACCGTGCGCATGGGCAGCCGTCAAGGCGGCCAACAGGTTAAGAATGTTCACTTCGCCGGCCAGCCGAGACGTCACTTTGGCCGAGCCCGCCGGCGTTTCCAGCTCAAGAACCGCCCCGCCGGGGGTGAGTGTGTAGCTTGCCGCGCGCCAGTCGCCTTGGCCTATTCCATACGTGCGCACCTCCGCGCCTGCCTTCGTGGCCGCAGCGGCCAGACTCTCGCCGTACGGGTCGTGCGCGTTGATCACAGCCCCCCGCGGCGCTGGATAGACCGTGCCGTCGAAGAGCAACTGCTTGGCCGCGAAGTACTTCTCCATCGTCTGGTGATAATCCAAGTGGTCTTGCGTGAGGTTGGTGAAGACCGCCACGTCGAAGTTCACTCCCGCCGCCCGGCCCTGATCGAGCGCGTGGCTCGATACTTCGGTCACCAGTTCCGTGGCTCCACGGCCCACGCCCTCGGCCATCAGCTCGAACAAGTCCCTCGACTCGGGCGTGGTGTGCACGCTGGGCCTCACCTCGCCGGCCACGTGGTACTCGATCGTTCCCACCAGCACGGTAGTGCGGGCGGCCGCATTGAGCAGCGCCTTAAGAAGGAATGCCGTGGTGGTCTTGCCGTTGGTCCCGGTAATTCCTGTGGCCTTCATCTGGCGCTCGGGATGCCCAAAGAAGGCCGCCGAAGCCTGCGCCAGCGCCCGGCGTCCATTTTCCACCTCCAGCACCGGCAGGCCGGGCTGAAAAACCAGCAGGTGGTCGAACTGCTGCGCGGAGTCGGTGATAATGCCCAGCGCGCCAGCGGCGAT